>Ga0105044_10002635_pt1 | contig 24573 bp, 18 predicted proteins | sample MAT01_FD_78092 | JGI IMG/M metagenome (GOLD analysis project Ga0105044, IMG submission 78092) | Freshwater microbial communities from Lake Fryxell liftoff mats and glacier meltwater in Antarctica - MAT-01 | ecosystem: Environmental > Aquatic > Freshwater > Ice > Liftoff microbial mat | place... | reverse complement strand
TGGCGATCCGGCCCACGAAATCGCTGTACTCGAGCGCCGCCACCTGCATCTGCAAGGGGGCGTCGACGTCGGCCTCCGGTGCCGGAATGTACTTGATGATCGCCTCGAACAGCGGCCCGAGGTTCTTCGCTTCGATCGACATGTCGGTGGTGGCGATACCTTTGCGGCCCGATGCGTACAGCAGCGGGAATTCGAGCATCGTATCGTCAGCACCCAGGTCGAGGAACAGGTCGAAGATCGAGTTGTGCACCTCGGCGATGCGTGCGTCGGGCCGATCGATCTTGTTGATGACGACGATCGGCTTCAGGCCGCGGGCGAAGGCTTTACGCAGCACGAAGCGAGTCTGCGGCAGCGGGCCCTCGGCCGCGTCGACGAGCAGGAACACGCCGTCGGCCATTTGCAGAATGCGCTCCACTTCGCCGCCGAAGTCGGCATGCCCGGGCGTGTCCATCAAGTTGACCCGGACATCGCCGATCTTGAAGGCGAGGTTCTTCGCCAGGATGGTGATCCCGCGCTCCCGCTCCAGATCGTTCGAATCGACGATCAGGCCGTGCTGTCCCCCGGCCAGCTTGTCGAGTTCGCCAGCGCGGAACAGGCCGCTTTGGCGCAGCATGTTATCGACGAGCGTTGTTTTGCCATGGTCGACGTGGGCAATAATGGCCACATTGCGAATATCGTTTCGCCGCATCACGTTCCTGTGGGTAAATTCGGGAGGGGAGGATTGCACGTTGAACAGTGCCATCGTGGCACCTCATCAACAATGATTGTACGGCTTTTCGCCGAGGTTCAAACACCAGTCCGCAAGTAGAACCTGTGAAGTCTGAGCGCGGCGCCCTTTCGCCGACATCTGGATTCGCTACTCTGATAGTTCACATGGACCTTGCTCCTGGAACCCCGCGATGGACATCTATCTGATCCGCCACGCCGACGCACTGCCGACCGGTATCAGCGGTATCGACACCGACGAACAACGGCCCCTGAGCGAGGAAGGCTGGAAGCAGGCGGCCAACCTGGGCAAGACCTTCAAGAAGCTGGGCATCACGTTCGATACGATCGTGACCAGTCCGCTGGCTCGCACGCAGCAGACAGCGTTGCAACTCCGGACGATGCTGGAGCTGACCGAGTCACAGGTTGAAACTCGCAACGAGCTGGCCCCCGGCGGCCGACCGCGCAAGCTGGCCCGCTACATGAACGGGCTAACCGGCCAATCAATCGCGATGGTTGGGCATCAACCCGATCTGAGTCTGTACGCGGGGTGGTTGCTCGGCGACAAGATGATCCCGATCGCGTTCGCCAAGGGCGGGGCGGCGTTGATCCGAATTGATGGCACGTTCGGGAAGGCGGCAGGCACACTGGTTTGGCTGGTGACCCCTGCCTGGGCAGTGCAGTAAGGGGCCATGCAAGCCCGGTTTCCTGCGCAGTCGCTCATCGCCACCGCCAGGGCGTCATCTCCGGAATTTCTTGAGAACAGTCCCGAGAAATTGCAGATGGCCTTCTGGTCAATCGCTGAAGGCGATCTGGATTCTTCAACGGGCCGACGGTAACCAATGCCGCAATAGCGATGCGGGTTCCGCCATCACGCCAGCAATTCGCCGATCGGCCCCGATTGATCGAGGTCCTTCAGTCCCGGGTCGGTGACGCCGAACTTGTCGCGCGGCTTGCCGGCTGCGTGCAGCAATGTGCAGTACAAGTTCGCCATCGTACGGTGCGTCTTCGCCTGGTACTTCGGGAAGACGATGTACCGGTTGCTCTTCAGCTTGCCGCCGAGGTTGCCCAGCAGCACGACGGGCCATTCGTGCAGGCTGGGGTGATGGCCTTCGCCTGAATCGCTGAGGTAGACGATCAGCGTATTGTCGAGCATCGTGCCATTCCCTTCTTTGACGGCATCGAGCTTTTTTGCCAGACCGGCAATGAGCTTCGTATGAAACTGGCGCAGTTCGACGAAGCAGTCCTCCGATGAGGCCCGGCCATTGGCGTTGCCGTGGCCGATGCCGTGCAGGTCGGGGATGTTGAATTCGGGGAACTTGCCGAACTGCTGCCCGCCGCCGCCCGACGAAATCGTCATCACGTTCGTAAGCCCTGCGATCAGCGCCGCGGCCCCGATCTCGAACTGCGCTTCGAGAATCAGGCTCGATACGCTTGTCGTCTGTTTCTCACCCAGTTTCGGGAGGTTGCGCTTCAAGTCGTCCGCCTTGGCCAGCAACTCGTTCTGCCTGCCGTGCAATGACTCGAAGGCCTGCAGGTACTGATCAAACTTCGCCTTCTCCTCGCTTGCCAGTGCATCGCGTGAGCGTTTGACATCGTCGGCCATGAAATCCAGCAGGTTGGTTCGCCGGTCAAACTCCTTTCGGCCCAGGCCCTCGGCCACGCTGCCGAACAGCGACTTGTACGCCATGTCCGGCGAGCAGACGATCGGGATCGCCTTGCCGGGGCCCGCTGCCGAGACCCTGTAGTTCATGGGGCCTTCGCCGCCATTGAGGCCGATGGCGACATGCGGGAAGATGCCGGGCAATGCCTCGCTGATGGCGGAGTCGATCGTCTGTCCCATCGGCCCTTTGTTGGCAGGATAGCTGCCCAGCGCCCCGTGATTGGCCGAGTGGTCGCTGACCGCGATCCGGCCCGACAGACCTTGAATCAACGACAATCGGTCCTTGAACGGCGTCAGCGGATCGAGCGCCTTATGAAGCGTGCGGTCCTTCAGGCTGACTTCTTCGATCATGTCGTTGATCAGCTTGCCGTGTTTCGGCCGTTCACAGCCCGAGGGAACCAGATGGTTCGGGTTCATGCCGTTGCTCTGCACAACGAACACCATGCGCTTGCGAGCAACAATCGAGGCGTCGCCGGCCGCGTGGGCGGCGCACTGGCTCAGCAGCGAGTTGATCAGTAGTGAACCGCTGCCGAGGGCCATCCCCTTCAGCATGTCGCGACGGGTGGTCTGGTAATTCATGGCTTAACTCCGTTCACCGCGACGGCGGCAGGGGTGCGATAGAGGAATGAATCGGAAGAGAGCAGGGCGACGACGAGCGCCTTGAAGCTGCCGCCGCTTTCAACGTAGGCCTTGTCGGCGGCCTGGAGTGTGAGGGCGTCGCCGAGCGTTTCATTCCGGCCCAGGAAGAACCGGAACGCATGGCGGATGAAGACCTGCCGGGCGCGATCGGAGTTCGCGATCTTCGTGATCATCTGTCGCGGGTCGGCGTAGTCGCCGTCGAGTGCAGGGACGCCGCTGTCGGCAATCTTCCCGGCGGTCGAAAGCGGGATCTGCGTGTCGATCGGGCCGAGCGGCTTGCCCTTCTTGTCGACGTTCTTTTCAGTCGCTTCGACATCGCGGACGGTCTCCGTTTTGCGATAGCGGCCGTAGTGGTCGAACTGTTCGAACGGCAGGCCCAGGTCATCCATGCGTTGATGACACTTCCAGCAACTGGCATCCCGCGTGACGGTCAGCCGATCACGAAAGCCGCGATGCGGGTCGTCGGGCACCTGGGCGACCACGCCGATCGGCAGATCGGGGACCGTGCCGCCCAGCAGCCTTTCGCGGATCCACCGGCCGCGACGTACCGGGTCGTTGTCGAAGTTGGTGCTGAACGCGACCAGCCAGCTCGGCTGCATCAGGATGCCGATGCGGGTGTCCTTCGGCAGCGGGGCAGGCTGCGGCGTCGGCCATTGGTCGAAGCCGTAGACCTGATCGACACCGCCCAGCCATTCCGGCTTGTCCTTGCCATTCCCCTTCGGAATCACGTCTGCGGGGACCGGTTCATCCTTGCGAGTCATCTTGTTCTGCTTGGTCGAGTAGTTGACGAACGAATTGGAAGTCGTCAGCAGTTCGCGGAAGACATCCTTATCCGCGGCGAGGATGCTCTTTACCAGTTCGTCTGTATCGCGGACGAGAATCCACGGTACATGCTTGATCCGGTCGGTCGGCTTTTCCTTGAAGACATCCCCTGCCCGGTCGTACTCGAAGTACTCGTGAAAGAAGCGAAGGAGTCGTGTTTTCTCCGCTTTCGGGTCGTCGATCATGCGGCGAAGCTGTGCCGCCACCTGATCCCGGGTGGCCAACTCCCCCTTGCTTGCCGCCTGAAACAGGCCGCCGTCGCGGCGGTCACCCAGTGAGAGGCTCAGTGCCCGTGCCAGGTCATTCGGTGCGATCATCTGCCGGTTGCCATCTGCTTTACCGCCGCCGGTTTCGTGTCGGAACATGGCGTCAGTCTTTAGAAGCACCGCTTTGAGGACTGTCCTCAGCGCGTCCGGGGCATCATCTGCCGAGACGCACTTGTCGTACAGGCCCAGGTAACGCTCAAGTTCAGCGGCTTCGGGTGCCTGGCCGATCGCAATCCGGAACTGCAGGGCGATTGCCGATTCAATCTGCGGGCGGGTCGGCCTTGCCTTGGGATCCATCAGTTTGACGAATTCGCCGACGGAGTCGTTCTTTCCCCTCGGTACGCCGTCCTTGATTTCATGCGCGGTCTGCTTGTCGACAATTGCTTCCGCATTGCGGAGCAGCACTTCCGTACTGGGCTCATCAATTGTGTAGAGGCCCGCAAAGTCCTTGATCCCGCGTTCCTGAATCTTGGTGAACGGCTGAACCAGGCCCGGCAGGTTGCCGCGGCCGATCTCACGCGCCAGGCCCAAGTATCCCTCGGGGCTTAGCCGCCAGACGCGTGAGGGTGCAGCGGCCTCACCAGTGGCTGGCGTGCCGAAGAGCAGCTCGTGCGGCACCAGGTTGCCCTGATTGGGCAGTTTTGCCGCCTGGCCACCCGTCTGAGCGGCCGCGAAGGCGACCAACGCCCGCGCTTTCGCGGAATCGAGCTTCGGCTCTTTAGGAGGCGGCATCAGCCTGTCACGCACCTGATCGCGCACTGCCATCCAACGTTCGACATCTTTGCCCGCTTCGAGCTTCAGATCATCGAGACGCACATCCCCGGCCTGCTTGGTGGGCCCGTGGCACTTGGTGCAGTGGCTTTTCAGGAGCAAAGCAATTTCGTCGCGATACGGATCCGCGGCGTTCGCCAAGCTGCCGACGAGGAAGATTCCCAGCACGATTCGATTCACGTCGCGTTCTCCCCGAAAGGTTGGCTCCATGAAAAGGCGGCTGGCAGGTGTGATTAGGCAAAAAACGGCGAACAAATGTGGGCGGGGTGACCCGGTTGTATAGTAGTCCGGTTGCTCCGCTACCGGAACGGTACCAGCAAATGAGGCAGAGTTCAGGCGAGAGAGGGTTGCCAACCCGGTTGCGGAGCAACCGGGCTACCAGTCCTCACGCCACCGGCACCGCCTCTTGCGGGATGTGGTCGGTCGGCTTCAGCCGCGGGTGGAGTGTCCGCATCACGACGCGGTTAATCACTTGCAGGAAGGCCATGGCGCTGGCGCAGATGACGTTCGTATCAACGCCACGGCCGCTGATCTTGCGGCCGTCCAGTTCCACTTCGACGAGCGCTTCGCCCTGGGCATCAAGGCCGCCGGTGACACTGCGGACGCGGTAGTCGGTCACCTTCAGTTCCACTCCGGTCGCGCGCTGGATCGACTTCAGTACCGCGTCCACGGGGCCGTCGCCGACGGCCGGCTCGCAGACCACGCGGCCTTCAACATGCTTGAGCGTCACCGAAGCCGTCGGCGGCACGCCGGAACTGGCGGAGCAGGTGAAGTTCAGCAGCGTCCATACGTCGCCGCTCGTCGTGTGCAACTGGTTGTCGATCAGGGCTTCGATGTCCGCGTCGTAGATGTTCTTCTTGCGGTCGGCCAGCACCTTGAACGCTTCAAAGACTCGCTGGAACTGTTCCTCGTCCACGCGATAGCCCAGGTCGTTGATGCGCTGCTTGAGCGCATGCCGGCCGCTGTGCTTGCCGAGCACAAGCTCTGTACGAGGGATGCCGACGTCCTCCGGCTTCATGATCTCGTAGGTGCTGCGTTCCTTCAGCATGCCGTCCTGGTGGATGCCGGCCTCGTGGGCGAAGGCGTTCTGGCCGACGATCGCCTTATTCCGCTGCACCTGCATGCCGGTGACGGCGATCAGCTTGCGGCTGGTCGGGTAGAGCAGGCGCGTGTTGATGCCGGTCTGCAGGTTGTAGAAGTCGCTGCGGGTCCGCAGTGCCATCACGACTTCTTCAAGGGCGCAGTTGCCCGCGCGCTCGCCGATGCCGTTGATGGTGCATTCGACCTGTCGCGCTCCTTCCATGATCGCCGCCAGGGTGTTCGCGACGGCCAAACCCAGGTCGTCGTGACAATGCACGCTGAAAACGACCTTGTCGGCCCCGCGGACGTTCGTGCGCAGGTACCGGATCACGTCGGCATAGTGCGACGGGACGGCATAGCCGACGGTGTCGGGGATGTTCAGCGTGGTGGCCCCGGCCTCGATCGCCTTTTCAACAACTTCCGCGAGGAAATCGAGTTCCGTGCGCGCGGCGTCCTCGGGGGAGAACTCGACATCCTCGACGAAGCCGCGGGCGCGGGCAACTCCCTCGGCAGTCTTCTTCAGGATGTCTTCGCGGGTCATGCGCAGTTTGAATTCGCGATGGATGGCGCTTGTGGCCAGAAACACATGGATGCGGGCGCGATTGGCGTTCTTCAACGCCTCGGCCGCTCGGTCGATGTCGGTCGCGTTGCAACGGGCCAGCCCGCAGATGATCGGCCCCTGAACGGTGCGTGCGATCGCCTGAACTGACTCGAAGTCGCCCGGCGAGGCAATCGGGAAACCGGCCTCGATGACGTCAACCCCCAGGTCGCTCAGTGCCCGGGCCATCTCAAGCTTTTCACCCAGGTTCATGCTGCAGCCAGGCGACTGTTCCCCGTCGCGCAGGGTGGTGTCGAAGATGATGACGCGGTTCGGGTCGGCAACAGGGGGCATGGCCAGTCTCCTCATTCAACAAAAAAAGCCCTGGAACTTCGCTGGAAGTGCCAGGGCCGCAGGTGGTTGATTTGTTGATCTACCGATGCAGTTTCCCGGACTTCTCCCCGAGGGGAAGCTCAATAATAAGGCCCGGAAGTCGCAGGTTCAGGATCATTGTGCTGTCAGTGTAGTCGGGCGAAGGGGGTGAATCAATTGCAAACCGTTGAGTTGCGTTTCGACTTCACCAGAACGGGATGCACATCATGTCCGCGGAATCAACAGTTGGCACCAGCCGAGGTTTAATTGCGTCGAGGTGCTGTTGGGCATCGAGAAGTAATCGGTATGCAGCGAATAGACGACGAAGCGCCCTTTCTTCTCCTGCCGTACCAGCCCCGCCGAGCGGAGCACGCCCAGGTGATGCGAGACGTTGACGATCTTGACTTCGAGCAGATTGGCGAGTTCGGTTACGTTCTTGGATCCATCCCACAGACACTCAATGATGCGGATCCGATTCGGCTCCGCGATCGCTTGCAGCAAGTCCGCACATTTCTTCACTTGCACTTTGTCACTCATGCCGATTGAGACCCTGGTAATTGAAACAGTCGTGGACGACACGCCGACGCGCGCTCTGTTCCGGAAGAGTTCGCGACTATCCGACGCTTGCACTACTCTTTGTAGTCAAGCAGTTTTATAAGTACCGGACCGTGGGACAAGGGCAGGGCGTTGGATGGGGGAATTCACGTGCAGGCGTAATGGCCGGCGCGACGCAAGATGTTGATAGGGAATAAGTTGATTATTGTCAAATGAACGAGAAAATGTGATGCCGTCGCTTGGGGCGTTGTCAGCGGCTCTCACTCGTTCAGCGGCATCCATTCAAGGATGTCAAAGCGTGAATGCGGCGATGTCGATGATCGACCGGCCAGCTCTGCGTAAGCTTCCCGGCAGTGGTCGAGCATGCCGTCGAGGTGTTTGGCGGAGAGGTACCCCTGCTCGCGGCAGACCATGATGTCGCTGGTTTGACCGACGGTCTGCAGGATCTTGATCGACGGCAGCGCCTCGCGGATCTCCTCCGACAGTGCCCCGCCAGCGTCGGTGCCGGGGACGATCAGGAAACCGGTCTGGTCGCGAAGGTCGCCCTGCACCAGCGGGCGGGCACGTTCCCAGCACTTCTGTACCAGCAAGACGATGTTGGCCCGCTTGCCCCCGGCGACGAACTCCCCCTCTGACACGTCAGCGATGTCCAGGATCTTGTTCAGGTAAGCCGCGGTCTGGTCGATCAGCGGGCCGGCGAGCTGGCCCATCAGGTCGCCGGCCTTCTGGCACATCGCGTAGAGTCCGCCCAGTGGTGACAACACCAGTGACTGCAGCACTTGTTCCAATCGGTTCCACTGCTCGGCAGCGATGTTCATGACGAAACGGGCCGCCGCCCACTCGATATCGCTTTCACCGAACGGCAGGAGCACCTGGTCGCTGCCTTTTGTCGATACGGAGGCCAATGCCGTACCGAAGGACGACGACGGCAGCAGCCCCGGGTGGCTGCCGCTGTGGCTGCCGGCGGCGTCCGGTTCCATGATGCGTTCAAGATGCGCAAGCCGCTGACGGCAGAACGTCAGGTCGCGCATCCTCTCTTCAAGACCGGTATGAATCAGGCGGAACAACCGGGCGGTCGCGCCGACGACCTGCTCGCGCAGGCGTGCTTTGCCGTATTCACCCAACGCGGCATGCAACGAACGCAGGTTCTTCGCGGTGCGGTTGCCGAACAGGCGGAACCCGGCCCCGTTGATGCACACTTCGTGCAGGGCCTTCACTTCGCTCCAGGCATTTGACGACTTTGTCGACATCTCAGAGATCCGGCGGGCTACGGAATCGGCCTGGTGGCTGCAGAACTGTCCCATTCGGTAGAGTGCCGCTTCGGTGGCGGCGATGCGCTTGCCGGGCGATTCCATCAACTGAATCGCATACTCGTTGAGCTTACCCGCGAACTCGTTGGCGAGATCAACGACTGATTGATTGAGCGCCCGCGTCACCTTGGCATGAAGGTACGACGAGCCACCGCTTTCCTCACCCGAGGAACCGACAAGTGCCACCATCCGGTCGACGGCGTTCTTCGCCCAGACCGAGGCATCGTCCCCCACGCCCGGCAGTTCACCTTCCAGTTCGGCGAGCAGGTCGGCCAGCATCTCCTGAAAGCTGGGCCCGCCGGCGGTGGCTGCTCTTTCGAGCTTCGCTGTCAATGCGTCCGGCTGCAGGGCAGGGGTGATCTGCAATTTGCCGACCAGGTCGTCGACCGGCTTGTACGAATGCAACGGTCCCGCTTCCTGCCATTCCAGCAGCAGTCGCTGGCACATCAGCCGGGCGGCGGAGCGCATCATCAACCCGCGCGGGAACCAGATTCCCGCGGCCCCGAACGAGCGGAACGGCGTCTTCCCCGGTGGCAGGACCAAGTCGCGCAGATGGTCGAGTTCACCGCCCAGCGGCGTCGACAGGTCCTGCACCAGATAGCTCGCCAGATGGGCAGCGCACTGATCGGGCGCATCCGGCCCGCGGCTTTCCCGTTCCATCAGGTAGATGCTGGTGAACGGATGCTCTTGTGCGACGATCTTCGGCCCATCCGGCCCGCCGTACTGGGCACTGAACGTGATGGCTGAATCGTGGAAGTGGTTGAGTTCCGTCAGCGTGGCGGCGAGGTTGGCGAGTTCGGCTTTGGGCATCGTCGGGTCGTGCGGTGCACCGCAGTAAAGGAAGGCTGACACGGGGGCCTTCGCAAACTGCATCTTTGCCAGCTTGCGGCGGATGCTGAAGCCCAGATCGGTGAGCATGCCCGAAGTTCCGCCCGTGGCCGCCCCGATGACGTAGACTCGCGGGCAATTGTCGCGCAGCGTCATGCCCGACTGGGTCATCGTCTGTGCCAGTGATTCGGGATGCGTGGCGATCTGGATCTCGCGCGTGAAGCGCGTGTCGAACCGCAGGAAGTTGTCGCAGAAGGCCAAACGGCCCAGGGCGCGCGAGCCAAGCGTCTGCAGCGAGCGCGGGATCGAATAGAGCTTCTCGCGCGGCAGCCACTCGTTCAGGTGATCGAGCATGCGACGGCGGTAGTTGGTGACCGGCTGCAACCGCACGGGAAAAACCTGGTCATCGCGCAGGGCTTTGTCAGCCGCGCCGTCGCACGCCTCGGCCGCGGCTTCAGGATCGGGATCAATGTACAGGAACCGGAACGACGGTGACTGCGTCAGGTCCCCGACGCGGTCGAGCAACCGGCGGCGCAGTTCTTTCATAGCGAGCATGCCGAATCGGCCGACGCCGACGAAAATGGCCGGTCGCAGGGTGCCGACTTCGCCGTGGGCGATCGTGGCATGCAGCGATTCGCTTTCGGCATCGGGAACACGGGTGATCGTCGGCCGCTGGCCCGGTTCGGAGCGGAATCTGGGGGCCGTCGGCGGCGTCATCTCTTCCGGGGAGAGCGGCCGGACCGGCGGCGGGGTCGGCATCTCGACATCAATGAACGAATCGGGCCGACCGACCACTGCGCCCAGGGCACGCACGAACGAGACACAATTCGGATAACGCTTGGCCGGGTCTTTGGAGAGGGCACGGGCGATGACGGGACGGTCACGCGCGGGCAGGGCTTGCAGGTTGGGGTCCTCGCTCATGTGCTGCAGGGCCAACTGGCGGATCGTGCGGGCGTTGAACGGCCGCTGCCCCGTCAGCAGTTCCATGTACACGATGGCGAGGCTGTACTGATCGCTGTGTTTCGAGATCTGGCTGGTGAACGTCTCGGGGGCGGCATACTGGGGCGACATGCCGCCCATCAGGCCCGATGAGCTTTGCCGTTCCAGGTTCTTCACCAGTCCGAAGTCGGCCACTTTCACATGGTTGCCGACGAGGAATAAGTTGCGCGGTTTGACATCGAGATGCAGCAGGTTGTAGCGTTCGATGAGGTAGTCGAGCCCGTCGGCGGCATCGCTGAGGTAGCTCAGCAATTCGTCGCGCCTGATGCCGAGCCGACCGGCTTCCTGATTCTCGACAAGGCAATCGTGCAGGCTCTTCTCGGCCAGTTCCATCACGATCACCAGCTCACCATCGCAAACTTCGATGCGCTCCAGCGTCAGAACGAACGGGTGGCGGACTTCCTTGATCTTCTGCAGGGCGCGAAACTCCTGCTCAGCCCGAACGTTGTTGCCATCTTCCGCGTGCAGATTGCCATAGACGAACTTGATGGCCTTGTGAATGCCGCCGGGCACTTCGCAAAGCCAGACTTCGCCAAAGCCGCCCGTTCCGAGCGGCCGGATGAGCCGGTAGCCCGGCAGCGGTTCGGCGTCGGGTTCACGGAGCCAATTCATTGCGATGTCCGAAGGGTGGAGCGCGCAAGCGGTGGTGAAACGGCGGAAAGGGGCGACAACCGCAGCCGGCACGTCTGAGTTAACAGTAAATCACAGTTGGCCTGAAGTCCAATGGAATCAAAGCCGGGTAAGCTGGGCTGTCTCTCCGGATTACCCGGATCACGCCCGTTTTCCAGATTGTGCCCCTCGTGCCGACTTTCCCGGAAATGCATCAAGTGACGCCCATTCCCGTGCTGATAAAAGGATGAGGCCCCATTCGGTTGTGCCGCGCGTCGAGCGCAGGAGTTCGCATGCTTGCCGCTACCATCCGCCACTGGTTGTCGAATTTCCGGGCAAGCGTGGCCCCCGCGCGTCCGGCCGGGTTCAGGCCCCGGCTTGAAATCCTGGAAGACCGCGAGTGCCCCGCCAACTTCAACATTGCGGCGGGCGACACCGCCGGCCTGATCAACGCCCTCGCCATCGCCCAGACGAACGGCGAGGCGGACTCCATCAACCTGGCCGCGAACAGCACCTACACGCTGACGGCGGTCAACAACGCCACCAACGGCAACAACGGCCTGCCGGTCATCAACAACGACGGCGCGGTCACCTTCAACGGCAACGGCTCGACCATCACGCGCGATGCCGCGGCACCGGCCTTCCGCATCTTCAACGTCGTCAATGGCCGGCTGCTGATGCGAGACATTACGCTCAGCAACGGCAGCGGCGCGTTTGGCGGTGCCATCCGCGTGTCGGATACGACAACCGCGGGGCTCGACAATCTTGTGCTGCGGAACAGCCTGCTGACGGGCAACCTCGCTGCCAGCGACGGTGGCGGCCTGTTCGTCGGGGCCGGCGGCAAGGCGAGCCTCATCAACACGACTGTCTCGACGAACACGGCCACCGCGAACGGCGGCGGCGTGTCGGTGCTCGACGGCGCGGGCATCGTCAACATCGTCAACGTGACGATCACGCGGAACGTCGCAACCACGCAGAACGGTGGCGGCCTGAACGTCGAAGGCGGCAACGTCAACGTCAACAACACCATTCTGGCGGACAATCATTTAGTTTCGCTGGCCGGGGCGGAAAGCGACCTGTTCCGCCTGCCCTCCACCTCGGGCGGTTCGGGCACGGTGAACGCCAGCAATTCGCTGTTCGGCGACACACCGACCATCGGGGCCAACGGCACGCTCAACGGGGCGCAGTTCAACAACCAGTTCGGTGCCAACCCGCAACTGGGCCCGCTGCAGAACAACGGCGGCCCGACGCAGACGCATGCTCTCACCACAGCGGCCAGTCCCGCCGTCGATGCCGGCAGCAACGCACTGATCACGTCGCCCGACAACGTCAGCGATCAGCGCGGCGCGAGCTTCAACCGCATTATCAACAGCACCGTCGACATCGGGGCCTACGAGTACCAGCCGCCCGCGGTGTTCGTCGGCATTCTGTCGAACCAGAATCCCGCCCCGCTCGGCTCGCAGGTGACGTTCACGGCCATCGTCAACGGCTTCGCGCCCAACTCGAACGTGGTGTCCGGAACGGTGACCTACATCATCGACGGCGTGGCCGTGGCCGACGGGGCTCTCGTCAATGGAGTGTCCTTCTTCGTCGTCAGCGGTCTGACGGCAGGCAACCACACGGTGCAGATCCGCTACAACCCGCCGCCGGCAGTGGGCAGCTACGGCTTCGCGACCGGCGTCTCGGGCGTGCTGACGCAGACCATCGTGCCCCCGCCCGCGCCGCCGCCGCCGCCCAACCCGCTGTCGCCATTGGGCCGTCGCTGGCGGCGATAGTACGCAACGGTTAGCCGCGACGCGGAGGGTTTCCGTAGCGGAGCGTGTCTTTCGAAATTCGGAGTCAGGTCATGAAGGCTTGGATCGGTGCGATTCTGTTGAGCGCGGCGGGAACCGGCATGGCCGACATCGCCCACGGGCAGTCGCCGGCGTTCCAGCGCACGCTGCCGCTGACGCCCACGGTGCCGCCGCCACTGATGCCCGACATGCCGGCCATCTCGACCAACCGGGCCGGCGCGCAGTTGCCGCAACCGATGATCGCGCTGCCCGCGCCGCCGATCGTGCAAAAGGCCGGCGAGCCGCAGCCGACGTTCAGCCCCGTCGATCTGAATGCCGCCTACCAGGATCCGTTCTTGCCGCCCGATCAGGAGATTACCAGCTACATCGAAGACATGCCCCAAGCCAGTAGCGGCCCGCGCCTCTGGATCACGGCTGATTACCTGATGTGGTGGACCAAGCGCGGCCCGCAGCCCGATCCGCTGGTCGTCACCGGGCCCGAAACCGACCCGTTTCCCGGTGCTCTCGATCAACCGGGCACGCGCGTTCTTTATGGCGGGCAGGGGTTCGACTACAACCCGTTCTCCGGCTTCCGCACCAGTGTCGGTTTCTGGTGCGGCGGCGACAATCGCCTGGGCTTCGAGTTCAACGGCTTCATCCTCGAACAGAAGTCGACACAGTTCCGCGCCGGCGGCAACGCGCAGGGCCAGCCGTTCCTCGCCCGGCCGTTCAACAATGCGCAGACCGGCAACGAGAATGTCTTCTTCACCTCGCAGAACTTCGCCGACCCGACCCGCAGCGCGTTCATGCGCGGCAGCATCGACGTGACGTCGAACAGCAAGATGTGGAACTGGGAACTGAACACGCTCTTCACCGGTTACCGTGATGAACGGATGGCCGTCAGCCTGATCGGCGGTTTCCGCTCGGTCGTGCTTCGTGAACGCCTGGCGATCAGCGAAGAACTGCAGAACCTGTTACCGAACACCGGCGGCGTCGTGTTTCGCGGCATCCCCGTCGATCCGACGCAACGGGTACTGACCTTCGACAAGTTCAACGCGGAGAACGCCTTCTTCGGCGGGCAACTCGGCACGCGCATTCACCTGCAGGCGGGGCGCTGGGCCATCGACATGACGGGCAAGGCTGCCATCGGCACGATGCAGCAACTCGTGAATGTGGAAGGGCTGACCGCCATCGACGGACCGAACAACAGGGTCGGCTTGACGGCGCCCGGCGGCGTCTACGCGCTGCCGTCGAACATGGGCCGCCACTACCGCGAACGCCTCGGCTTCGTGCCGGAAGGCAACGTCGATCTGTCGTACACGCTCAGCCAGAACCTGGTCGTGAAGGCGGGGTATTCATTCCTCTGGATCAACTCCGTCGCCCGACCCGGCAACCAGATCGACCGCACCGTCGACCCGGCGCAAGTGCCCAGCGACGCCAGCTTCGGCCAGCCCGGCGGCCCGCCGCGCCCGTTCTTCCCGTTCTACACGGAGAGCTTCTGGGCCCAGGGGTTGAACCTGTCGCTGGAAGTGCGGTATTGAGAGCCGTTAGCCGCGACGCGAAGGGTTTCCGCAGCGGAGCTCTTCGGGTAAACGCTCCGCTGCGGAAACCCTTCGTGTCGCGGCTAACCTGCAGACTTCAATTCAATTCCCTACAAACGGCGCGAACCACTCCGGCAGCGCGTCCGAGGAGATGCTGCACCACCATTGGTGGATGTTCGGGTTCTCGCGCAGAACGTCGGGGGAGACGCGCGATGGCTTGGCGGTCTGTATCAACTCCGCGATTCGGCTGATCCGGCGGTCTTCCGGTTTCGCGGTGGCGATCAGGTTGACGAGGTTGCGAATATGGTCGTAGCAGATGTCGGCCGCCGGTTTGGATTTTGCATCGACGTTCATTTCAAACGTCATCGTATTGTTGTCGCGCAGGCGCAGCACCGCGACGATGAAGTTGATGCCGCCGTCCTTGCTGCGGTCGCGCTTCACGCTGACCAGATCGAGCAACTTGGAATCATTTCCCGCGGCAATCCACAGCGTCACCGGCTCTTTCGGGTACTTCTGCAGAGCGGTCTTGATGGTCGGGTCGGCGAAGCTGGCCTGAGTGAAGCGAGTCGATCGCGCTACTGCTTCCAGCACGCGCTCACGGCTAACGCCGAGCACGATGGCCCCCGGCGAGGTCGACAGCACGGCCGCGTAGACGATTTCCTGATTGCCGCTGGAGGGGTCTTTGTCACCGGGCAGCGCGTAGACGTCGCGTGTAGTGCCGCCGCTGACCTTCTCGGAGACACGGGTGACGCCGGGCAGCTTGCCGGCCCAATTGACGATTGCCGGGCTGGCGATGTCGTTCCCGTGCAGGATGAAGACGGCTTGTGAGGCGTTGCCCGCCGGCACGCTGACGATTACTTTCTCGATCGCCCTGAACGGGTCGAATCCCGTGCCTGCCTTGATGATGTTCACGAAGTCTTTCGCCTTTGGCAGCACCATCTCCTGAAACAACTTGTTACCCTGCAACTGCTGCATGTTCAGCACGGCGACCAGTTCCGTATCGACCGGCAGGTAGAAGTCGATGACGCGCGTGTCGGGCTTCTTGATTTCGGGCAGGGCAGGCTTTTCGCGCGGCCTGGGTTCTTCGATCGCAACGCCGTCATCCGTCGCCGCGGGGGCGGGGCTGAACAATCCAGCGGCATCAAGGATCGCCCCGACCGACACAAGCAGCGCGAACACGCTGCCTGCAATCAAACGCCAGCGTTTCCTCTTTTTCGGCAGCGGCTGCGAACCGCTCTTCTTCGTCGCAGGTGCCGGTTCCGGTTCCGTCGCGGCTGGCAGCGGTTCCGGCTCGGCATCGTCCTTTTCGAAGTTGAACGGGTCGATGTCCGGCGGCAGCGGCGTACAAGCAACGAACAGAGCTTCGGGCACGACAGCAGGCTTGCGCAACTTGCCGCTTGTGGTCAGCAGTTTATTGCGGCCATCGAATACGCTCCAGGGGTCGAGCGCACTGGCGAGAGTTGCACCGTTCCCGTAGCGGTCGCCGGGATTCTTCGCCAGCAGCTTGTGGATGATGCGGGCGACTTCATCCGGAACGTCGGGCCGAAGCGACTGAACCTTCGGAGGCGGGTCGATCTGGTGCTGCATCAGCTTTTCGAGCGTGGTCCCGTGCGGGAACGGCGTCTGCCCGGTCAGCAGATAGTAGAACGAGCAGCCGAGACTGTAGAGGTCCGACCGGCCATCGACCGTACTCGAGTTCTTCGCCTGCTCGGGCGACATGAAGTCGGGTGTGCCGATGACGGTGCCGTCCTGCGTCAGGGCGCTGGCGGCATCGTCATCCTGCAGGGTGATGCGTGCGAGGCCCATGTCGAGGATCTTGACCACCCCGCCCGAGTCGTACTTGCCCGACTTGTTCGGAGCGCTGACCAGCAGATTAGATGGCTTGATATCGCGATGCACGAGGTTCATGTCGTGCGCGTGCTGCAAACCCGTGGCCGCCTGGCGAATGAACGAAGACGCCATCGCCACCGGCAACTGGCCCTGTTCGCGGACAAGGTTCGCGAGGTCAGTCCCTTCTACATACTCCATGGCCAGGTAGTGGCGGTTGCCGACCTGATCGGCATCGAAGAGGCGGACGATGTTCGGGTGGGCCAATTGAGCGGCCGCCTTCGCTTCGCGCAGGAATCGCTTGATCGCCATTTCATTGACAATCAGGTTCGGCCGAACGACTTTCAGCGCGACCGTTCTGCTCAAGCGCAGCTGCCTCGCCTTATAAACCTTGCCCATGCCGCCTTCACCGAGCTTGTCGATGATGACGTAGTTCCCGAGCACCAGGTCGCTGCCGCGCCCGGCCAGGAGCTTCTTGGCCTGATACAGGGAGATCCATCCGAGCTTCACGATGTGCCGGGCCAACTCCTGCGGATCTTCGATCTTCGTCGAAAGATCATCGACCAGCTGCTGGTACTGATCCTTGCGCAGCAAGTCAGTCTCGCGCAGCGAGTCGACCAGGATGTTGACGGAAGTCAGAAGCATTCGGCATCCTTCAAATGAAACTCTGTTCAGCAACAACAGAGTCGGCCGGCGGAGAGGGCACGTCCATGCAGGCCGCCGGCAGTCAGTTCAGTTGAATAGATCATACTTCACGAATTTGATTCAGGTGTCACCGTAGGACGATGTTTATCGACTTTGCCGGTTGTGCATGAAACGGGCGTACACGCTGCGAAAAAACCGCGCCAACCTTCGCACCGTCTGGTACGTTGATGCCGGTGCCCCCCATGGAGAATCCCACAATGCGTCATCTGATCGCCTTCGCCCTGTTTCTGAGCGTCGCTGTCTACGGGGCAGGGCAGGCCCCCGTGAAGAAAGACGATGTCGTCCCCAAAAAGGCTGTTGTTCTCAACCCGGAACCGCCGGCAATCAACCGCGGCGATGCGCTGTCGCCCATGACGCCGGTCGTTCGCCCGGGAGCGATCAACGGTCTGATCAGTTGGACGTTGGAAACGCGCACGCACCGCGGTTCGCCGTCGTCGTTCGCGCTGAGCCCCGATGGGTCAACCATGGCGACGGGCGGCTTTGACGGCACCGTCCATCTCTGGGACGCCGCGACCGGCAAACTGCAAAAGATTCTCGTCGGGCATCAATCTTCAGTCTACGGCGTGGCCTGGTCGCCCGATGGGACGATGCTCGCGTCGACGGGCAGTTTCGACAAGACAGCCCGTGTCTGGAACCCGAAGACCGGGATGACGCTGCGCACGTTGAAGAACCACAAAGGCTTCACGCAAGGAGTGGCCTGGTCGCCCGATGGTGGCATACTGGCAGTCTCCGGCGGTACCAGTGGTTTTGTCGTCTTCTGGGACCTGGCGATGCCGAAACAGCTTGGCATGATTGAACATGGCACTGCGCTCAACGGCTTCGCCTGGTCGCCCGACAGCAAAATGGTCGCCTGCGCGTCACAGCAGGGGGCGATTCTCTGGACCGTGGCCGACGGCCAGAACGCCGGGACTATCCGCGTTGCGGGGAACAAGGTACATGCGGTCGGCTGGTCGCCCGACGGCAAGCGGGTGCTGGCCGGCGCGCAGAAGACAACCGACGTCTACGACAACACCGGCAAGAAACTGCTCGCCAGCCTGAGCGGCACGGGCGGCGTGACAACCTGGTCGCCTGATGGAGCAACCATTGCCGTCAGCTACGGTGGCGGCATGCTGCTGTTCGATGGCGTTAACTATGCCCCGATCCGCCAGCCGTCGGTCCCGGCCATGGCGCTGACCTGGGACAAGAAGACCGGCGACCTCTGGGCGCTGACTGGGCAGGATGTGCACGTACTGAACATCAAGGATGAGAACAAGAAACGCAAGTTCCCCGTGGCCGCGGGCGACACCCTCGAGTGGGCGAGCGGTCGGCCGCTCGTGGCCGGCATCGGCAACGCCGGGTTGAAGTTCTGGGACACGGGCACGGGCAAGCAATTGCAATCGCTTGATGGCCATGCGGAACCGATCACGTGCATTGCCTGGTCGCGCGACGGCAAACGGCTTGCCAGCGGTTCGGAAGACATGAGCGCTCGCGTCTGGGACGGCGTGACCGGCAAGTCTCTGCGCACGTTGACCGGTCATCGCAAGAAGGTGCAGGCGGTGGCCTGGTCGCCGACGGGCATGCTCGCCACCGGCAGTGAGGACACGCTGGTACGCATCTTCCCGGTCGACAGCGACAAGCCGATCGAGTTGAAGGGGCATACGCACCCCGTGCGGGCACTGACCTGGCGCGACGAGCGCACGCTGATCTCCGGAGGTGAAGACGGCAAAGTGATCTTCTGGAATGCCGAGACCGGCAAGCCGATACAGACGATTGAAGTGGGGCACGACGTGCTGTCACTGATGATGTCACCCGACGGACAGTTTCTGGCTGTCGGCAGCGACGACGATGTTGCCCGGATCTACTCTCCCAGCGGCGGCAACGCGCTGCACACGCTCGACCCGAAGAACCCATCAACAAATTTTTATGTATTGTCCTGGTCGCCCGACGGGGTGTCCCTGGCGACGACGAACAACCGCCTGCAATTGTGGAGCCCGAAGACGGCGAAAGTGCTGCACGGCTATCAGATGAGCGGGCCCGCACGCAACATCGCCTGGAGTGCCGACGGCAAGACCACGGTGGCCGGCGGCAGCGACCGCAGCGTCCGCTTCTGCGATACTCCGCAGGGATTCCTGAAAGCGACGATGATCGTGGCCGGCAAGCAGCTGATCACGATCGGGATGGACGGGCACTACAAGGCCCCGTTCGACGTGGACGCGGACCTGGTTTACGTCGTGCAGTCCGACAAGTCACAGGACACCATCGACGTGAAGGCATTCCCCGCGAAGTTCGCCTGGAAAAATACCCCGGCCCTCGTCAAGCCGTAAGGTTACGATCGGATTGCAGGACGTGCACTTCTCGGACAGACGCCGAATATGAGTCAATCGGCACAACAGTGTGCCGAGTCTCGTTCCCGGGAGTGGCCCCCTGGCGGCAGCAGCTGAATGTCCTGTCGGCCGCCCTATTTCCAGAGCACCTGCAGGCTGCGACCGTCCTTGTCGCGGAACAGGAACGCGCTGATCCCGTCCCGGTAGCGTTTCTCTTCGACAAACTCCTTCGTCCTGATCGCGTTGAGCATGTGGTATCAGGCGACCGCGTCCAACCGCGGTGAGTATTGTCGGTGGCGCGAATCGCCCGAACTGCCATACGACTTGCCGTCCGGGTCGTGGTAGAGCAGTCCCTCGTTTCCAGACTCGGCTCGCCACGGGCGAAAGCCACGATTCCATGGATGAGTTCGCGGCATATGGCTACTGTGAGGAAGTCGTAAAACTATATGGTAACCGAGTTCAACAGAAGGGCGGAGTACCGCCCGCATTTATTCCCTGGCGAAGCATGAGGCGATCCCATGTCCAATGACAAACGGCTTGTTTCAGAACAGTTCCCTCGTACGTCGCAGTATCCCCGGAGCGGGTTCTGGCGAACGCCAGTGGTGGTGCGAACTCGCTCTGGCTGACGGAATGGCTTGCGCCTGCGTTGGACCTTAAATCCAGGATGCGTGTCTTGGATCCCGGTTGCGGACGGGCCTCGTCATCCATCTTCCTGCACCGGGAATTCGGTGTGCAGGTGTGGGCGGTCGACTTGTGGTTGAGTGCCGCCGAGAACTTCCAGCGCATCCGCGACGCCGGAGTCGCGGAAGGTGTGTTTCCAATTCATGCCGACGCTCGTTCGTTACCGTTCGCTCCGGGCTTCTTCGATGCCATCGTCTGCCTCGACTCGTTCATCTACTTCGGGTCGGACGACCTGTACCTCAGTTACATTGCGCAGTTCGTGAAACCGGATGGCCCCATCGGCATTGCCGGGGCGGGGCTGGTGCGCGAGATCGAAGGTGACGTCCCGGAACACCTGCGTGCGTGGTGGACCCGGGACCTCTGGGCGTTGCACTCAGCAGCGTGGTTGCGACGGCACTGGGAGCGGACGGGCATCATGCAGGTTGAGCTGGCCGAGACAATGCCGGATGGCTGGAAGGTATGGCTCGACTGGCATCAAGCTGTCGCTCCGGACAACGCCACTGAAATCAAAGCGATCGAAGCGGACGAGGGCCGGTACATGGGGTACGTTCGTATGGTCGGTCGCCGTCGGGGTGAGGTGAAGCTGGAAGTATATTGCTGGCCCGACACGCTGCGGACGGTTGTGCCGTTCCAGTACACCCGGAAGCCGTTGCTCCGCGGCGAGGAACCCTGAGTGCAGCGAGTTCCGTCGATCTCGGCGCAACGCGCCGAAGAAGGAGTTGGATGATCAATGCCGCCGTCATCTACCTGGCCATCGTCGTCGTGATGAGCGCCATCTGCTTCGTCGCCTACGGCGTGGACAAGCGGCGAGCCATCAACGGTGGGCGACGGGTGCCGGAACGAGCTCTGCAGATTCTGGCGTTATGGGGCGGATGGCCCGGTGCGTTGCTGGGTCAGCGGCATTTCCGCCACAAGACGAAGAAGTTGTCGTTCCTGATCGTCTTCTGGCTCGTGGTCATACTGCATGTCGCTGTTGTCGCTGTCGTGGTGTATCTGTTCACGGATGGCACGAAGCCGACGAGCATTGCCGCCACGCTCTCTCCCCGCCCGTGTAGAGCAGCGTAAACTCACCGGGAAGTTTGAATGGCCGTCGATGCTACTTAATCAAACCCTGCTCCCGCTCATGGATCAGGATGAAGGTGACGACGGACGATTTTGGCGGCCTGATCCGGTCGCTTGCAGCGTACCGGGCCTCCAGCTGGCGCAGTTCGGTCATGCCCGCCGGAGTGGCGAGGAGCGATTGCAGCTCCTTCTCCCTTTGTTGGACGGTTTTCTTCGATTGCATTGGTCGGTTCCTGTCGGAAGAGGCTGGACGTCGGGGTACGACTGGCGATTTCTGAAGCGGAGATGGCCGGCACGGCGACCGGAGAAATGGTCACGATGCTCGTCGATCTTGTCGCAAGGACCGGGAAGCACATTACACAGTGCCGCCTGGTTAAACCGGCAGACTTTGATTGAGTTGACGCCTGGTGATCGATCCACTGACGATCACTGCTGTAGGAGCGCGGCGTCGCACTACGAATCGGCTTCGGGCTCGAGCAGAAGTAAACCCTTCAGCCGCGGTGTTCCAAAATGAGCCGCGATCGCGAGAGAACGGTGGAGGCGTGGCCGCTCCCTTCCGGTCGCGGCTCTTACGACTTCATTTCTTCGCGTGACTTAGTAGCGTCGTCCGCCACCACCGCCACCACCGTAGCCGCCACCGCCGCCGCCGCCTCCGCTGCCACCGCGGTCTTCTCGCGGTTTGGCTTCGTTGACAGTGAGCGCCCGGCCGTTGACTTCCTGGCCGTTCAGGGCCGCAACAGCGGCTTGTGCTTCATCACCGCTGCTCATCTCGACGAAGCCGAAGCCCTTCGAGCGGCCGGTGTCCCGGTCCATGATGATCTGGGCGGACTTGACCGTGCCGTGCGGCTCAAACATGTTCTGCAGTTCACTGTCGGTCACGCCAAACGTCAAGTTGCCAACGTACAATTTGGTAGCCACGGTGGGCCTCCTTCATGGAACATCACGCTAAACAAGCCGAGCCCACAGCGGGCTGATCCCGTCGCATGATAATGCTTCAACCAACTATTCGCCTGGGACGGGAGGGATGTGAATGGAAGGACAACGCTGAAGTCGTCACGGCCAGAAACGCTCTGCGAGGCCCAAGAGTCGTTTAATGTAGGACTTCTTGCCCCAGTTCACAAGTCCACCGGCACGGAATGATTCATGATTTATCGTTGGCTTGCCGGTTGAAAGACAGTGAGAACACATTTAACCCCGCAGTCGGGACGTGAGCTGTCCGCACGGAATATGCAGGTGAATACGACTTTCTCCACGACGGGGCGGGAGGCGTTGTTTGCCGTGAAGATTCCCGAGGAACGGGATAGCTTCAAGCCGCTCTGTGAAGTCGTAGGGCAACGCAACGTCTCCGCGTTCAACTACCGTATTATCGATGAGAAGTTGGCCAACGTGTTCGTCGGGTTCGCCGTCGGTGACCGGGAAGAAGCCGCTGCCGTCGGCCGGGCGCTCACGGGACATGAGTTCGAAACGCGGGCATTGGCAGTTGATGACCTCGCGAAGGATCATATCCGCCACATGGTCGGCGGTCCGAGCCGACTGGTCCACGGCGAGCGGATCTACAGCTTTCAGTTCCCCGAGCATCCGGGTGCGTAATAGAGTCTCGACAAGAATTGTGTCAACACACACATTATCTGTTGTCCGAAGAATTCCGGCGACACATTCTGCCCAATGCACTTCTGCAAGGAAAACGCAGTGCCGCGAGAACAGCATGGCGATGCCGCAAGCGGCGGATAGACGGGGAGATCCCCATGCCTTTCGCCGGGCTTCGCCATAGCTTATCGCTTTCACTCACGGGATCTCTTTATGCCGAAGCGAGCACTGATTGTCATCGATATCCAGAACGACTACTTTCCCGGGGGGAAGTGGACACTGAGCGGGATCGATGCTGCGGCCGATAACGCTGCCAAGCTCCTGGAAGCGGCCCGCAGTTCGGGCGACCTGGTCATCCACGTCCGGCATGAGTTCCCGACGGCGGACGCGCCGTTCTTCGCTCCCGGCTCGCCGGGCTCGGAGATCCACGCGAAGGTGAAGCCCCTCCCCAATGAACACGTCACCCTGAAGCACTACATCAATTCGTTCCGCGAGACGGACCTCAAGGCTGTGCTCGAAAAGCACGGAGTAACGGACGTGGTAATCTGCGGTGCGATGAGCCACATGTGCGTGGACGCTGCAACGCGCGCTTCGAACGATCTCGGTTACGCATGCACCGTCGTTCACGACGCCTGCGCGTCCCGCGATCTGGAGTTCAACGGGGTTACCGTCCCCGCCGCCCAGGCCCATGCCGCGTTCATGTCGGCACTGCAGTTCGGCTACGCTGTCTCAGTCAGCACCGCTGAACTACTAGCGAAAGTAAAGGCGTGAGCCATCACGAACGGCAGATCAGTTCATGGCCCCTTTGAAGAAGTCGGCCAGCGGGCATCAGGTTTAAACGGTTAGTCGTAATGGCGGGCTGGAAGAAATTCACTGGCAGTGATCAGGGAGACAACCATGGCTCAAGTTCAGTGGCTGTACACGAACGCATTTGCCCTGGCAGGCCTGGCGCTGGTGCTGGCGGGCCCTGCCGTCCGCGCGCAGCAGTTCGTGCTGTTCGATGCCACGTTCACCTTCACCAAGGAGGACGCGGACAACTCCAAACCCAGTAAGTCACACTACTACGTCCGCGACAAGATGCTCAACGCCGACCGCCCCAAGAACTGGACAACGCCGGTCGACTACCGGAATGGCACCGTCCACATCCGGGCCGAGGTACTCGAGAAGCCGGAGGGCGGCGCACCCGCCACCTGGTCGCTGTGCTACATCCCGAACAAGGGACTCAAGGCCGGGTACGGCTGCACCGGTACAGACGTTTACAAAGAAAAGGGCGTCTACGAGCGGGACGTGAAGATGCCCTCGTTCTGGCAGTTTGACAACATTGTCTGGGAAGAGGGCATCAAGGAGATGCACCTGGTGATGAAGGACGACAGCGGCGGCAGCGGCCACGCCCACAAGCGGCCCGATCCGGGAAAGTTCTTCCCGACCAAGATGCGTATCACCATGATCCAGGTAGCGAAGGGTTCGACTTACGATCCGAAACTTGTGCCGAACCTGCCTGAGAAAAAGTGACCCCACTCACGCTGAACTTGAGTTGACTGCGGACCGCTTGCCGTCTCGACTTTCGCGAACGGCAGCATCCGTTTTCACATTGATGGCGGGGCGTGACATCCCGTTGATCACTTCACAGGGGGAGTGCCGATGCTGCGTCAGATTGACGTCATCGTCTCGCCGAACGGCGAGATCACGGTACAGACCGAAGGCTACTCCGGCGCCGAGTATCTGCAGGCAACGCGAGTGCTGGAAGAACGCCTTGGCGTCGTTGCGACCGCGTGCCGCACGGCCGAGTACTTCGAGACCGCGGCCATGCCGCAGCCGGTTGATGAAACCGAAAGGAGTGATGCTGCTGGGAGTTCCAGGTGTGGGCAAGAGCGCGTTCGCCAAAGCGCTGGGCAACGAAGCGGGCCGGCCGACGCTGGTGCTCGACATCGGCGCGCT
>Ga0105044_10002631_pt1 | contig 24593 bp, 16 predicted proteins | sample MAT01_FD_78092 | JGI IMG/M metagenome (GOLD analysis project Ga0105044, IMG submission 78092) | Freshwater microbial communities from Lake Fryxell liftoff mats and glacier meltwater in Antarctica - MAT-01 | ecosystem: Environmental > Aquatic > Freshwater > Ice > Liftoff microbial mat | place... | reverse complement strand
GTTGAGTATTGAGGGCTGTTATTGGCTTTGAGCGAAGCCACCATGCCACCCAACGCCATGCGATAGGTAGCACTTCCGGCAGGTATTTTGGCAAGTTGGACTTCAGCCAACTGGATCGCTTTTTCATGCTTGACGCCCATTTGGATCTGCGAAGTGAGATAGGCATCAAACGTGTTGTACACCTCGGGGATTTGCTCAAATGCCTTGTCGCTCAGGTCGGCCCAACGGAAATATTCTTTGCTATAGAACTCTGATTCTGAACCGCCTTGGCCTGCATAATCGGGCGTTATTTGGAGGCTGGCCGTACGCCAGAGGAGCGGATTGGCTGTTTTGAGGGAGTCGAGAAAGCGCATTTTGCGCTGACCAAGCTGCGCAACGCGCTCTTCCATGGTTTTGCGCATTGTGCCCGTGGATTGATTGAATTGTGCCCGCACTTGGGCGCTTTCTTCGGCAAATAGCGTGAGCCGTTCTTGAAGGGTTTCCAAAGCCTTATTGGCGGACGAATTGACGGTGCGCGCCTTGTTCATAAACTGGGTGTTGCCCCAAAGCGTCACCTGTTTTTCTTCGCCTAGAATGATTTTGGCGGTGGATTGCTCGTTGGCCCCGACGCTGTAAAAACGCGCAGCCCCAGCAGGCACGGTGAGTATATAGGCACTGTCAGCGCCACTTTTGCCAGCACGCGCAACGATGCGTTTGGCAAGACCCAGATTTTCATACAGGTAAACACTGTCGGAACTGCGCTGGGCGCCATAAAGGCGGCATGTGAGCGTGATGTTGCCGCCACTTTTTGCGGACGATGGAGCGGGCTTTGCAGTATTATTTTTTTGAAAAGCCCACAGCGAGGCGGGCAATAACAATGCGGCGAGAAGCAGTTTTTTCATGTTCGGTGAAATCCTTTTTTGTCAAAATTAGCCGCAAAAATAGGTTGTCGGTGAAAGGGATTTCCGAAACGAAAAGTTAAGGTTTAAGTGGGTGGTCATTTACCCTTTACCAACTTTAAGCAATTTTGGAATCCCGGGCAACCGACAGAAAGGAAATACAGCCCGTCTGAGCAGTCTGTAGGGATTGTCAAAGTTGCTTTTTCTTGATTATTTACGTTTTGAGCCATGATAAAACGCCCGAAAATATCTGTAAGGCGGACAAAATAATCGCCTGATTGGGAGAATTGCACTTCGACAGTTTGGGAGAAAGGATTGGGGGAAACTGTTATTTGGGGATTCTTTTGAATCTCAGCCACTGTGGTGCTTGGCGTTAAAAAGCCATAGACCTGAGTGCTATCAGGGTATTGGACTATCAATTTATCCTCCATACCGGGTTGTTTGTCAATTTTTACGCTCTTAGCATGCTCAAACGTGCGGAGCAATATGGCATCTTCATCCACTACGACCACCTTATATAGTTGAGGGCCTGTGCCAATAGCATAGTATATTTCCAATTTACCGTCATGGGAAAGTCGATCAAGGGCAAACTGAAGGTCGAAAGGCTGGGCACCTAAATAGATGTCTTTTGCCATAAAACTTTCGCCATCATAAATAGTTCGAATTCCAGTAGAAGCCTGATAAGATATGTAAAAGTCCTTGACACCATTTGGAGAAAACCGCTCTACCTTATCGGAAAAGACATGGATGAGTTCAAAAGTTTTGGCATCCAACACTTTGGTTGTCATTTGCCCTGGAGCAACATATTGATAAATTAGAACCTTTGCTGGCAGGCTGGGTAGAAGGCTTACTATGCCTGTTGAACACTGTTCAGTCAACAAAACCGTTCCATCTTCCTGTGCAATTTGAAAGTGATGATCGTTCACATTGGCATCAGGGGTTGATGCGACTTTTGTACCATAAACTTCCAGCAAAGCATCATCGTTGAAAACTTGCTGCGTGAAATTTTTGAAACTTTTGAAGTTATCGAAGGGGAAGTTAAATGTAGACAACCAAATGTGATTGGAATCGTGGATATGGAATCCGTTGAAATTGTTTTGATATAAGATACTCGTGATGAACCGTTCACCACCTACAGGAAATTTCATCCTTTGAACAGTGGTGAAATCTTCAAAATCATGCTCTAACTGGAATTCTGGCAAGCCATATACTTTTGACCCACAAATTAGTTTTGAAGCAAGCCCATCAATTATGCTAAATCCCGAACAATGAAAATAATCCTGTTCACCCGTTTCTTGCACCGAGGAGGTTCCAAAAACGTCTTCTCCAGAATAGCCCCAAGAATATATCAATTCTATTTCAATGTCTTCATCAAGTATCTTTTGGGATAAAAACACGGACGGATTTGCCAAATATAAAACTGAATTTGGCTCAATAGCTATGATTGAAATTCCTAAATCAGTATGAAGCGAATCAAAGATGTGAAATGCCACACCATTAATATTATCAAAGGTATTCAGAACATACGTTTCCCCACTCACATCTAAACGAACTCGTCTAAGTTTCCCTTCTGGATAAGTATGCTCCAATTGGATTTGAGCATACATAATTTGGGTTGTAAAGCTCAGTATGAGAATCAGGAACAGATTTTTCATAGAAACCTTGATTTTCATTACGAACGATATTCGGTTCCAGAACGCTGCCTCAAATATCAAAATTCCTACTTATTCGGATACACATACAGCCGAACATCCTCCTCCGTCACTGTTTGCTCGCAAAGGATGAACAGTCGTTCGATCACATTTGCAAGTTCGCGGATATTGCCCGTCCAGTTGTAGTCCTGCAGCGCAATAATGGCCGCAGGTGCAAAGGATTTGAGCGGATGGCCATAATCATCGGCAATACGGCGATTGAAATGTTCGATGAGGAGCGGGATATCCTCACGGCGTTCGTTGAGCGAAGGCACCTGCACCACAATGACCGCCAAGCGATGGTACAGGTCTTCACGGAAACGCCCCCCTGCTATTTCAGCGCGGAGATCCTTGTTGGTCGCGGCCAACACGCGCACATCCACTTTTATTTCCTTGCTGTCGCCCACCCGCGTGATTTTGCTTTCTTGTAATGCACGGAGCACCTTGGCCTGGGCATCGAGGCTCATGTCGCCAATTTCGTCGAGAAAGAGGGTGCCTCCGCTGGCTGACTCGAACTTGCCTGGGCGGTCAGCAATAGCGCCTGTGAAAGAACCTTTTTTGTGTCCAAACAGTTCGCTTTCAATCAATTCGGCGGGGATGGCCGCACAGTTTACCTCCACAATAGGCCCGTCGGCTCGGTTGCTTTTTTCATGAATCCAGCGCGCTACCAGTTCTTTGCCCGTTCCGTTTTGCCCGGTGATAAGCACCCGACTTTCGGTAGGCGCCACTTTTTCAAGCATTTTTTTGATGGCCAGAATGGGGCCGCTGTCGCCGATCATGTTCACGCCCTTGCTGCTTTTCACTTGTTTGCGCAGCACCTGGGTGGTGTTCACGAGTTCGCTGCGGTCGAGCGCGTTGCGTACGGTGATGAGCATCCGGTTGAGATCAGGCGGCTTGGAAATGAAGTCGAACGCACCTTTTTTAACGGCTTCCACGGCAGTATCTATGGTGCCGTGGCCGCTCACCATGATGACAGGGGTTTCAGGTGAAAGTATCTGAAGGCGCTCGAGCGCTTCGATACCGTCCATCCGGGGCATTTTGATGTCCGTGATGATGACATCGTATTTTTCTTTTTGGACTTTGGCCACGCACTCCAGCCCGTCGGAGGCTTCGTCTACCTCGTATCCTTCAAATTCGAGAATGTCACGCAGCGTGCGGCGGATGGGCACTTCGTCGTCAACGATTAGAATCTTTGCCATGTCTTGAAAATGTGATTAATGTATTGCACGCCTAAGTTTTTACGTTCCCTAGCCTTTTCGTTCGCCAAATTTTTAACAAAGGAGAAGGCGGCGGTGAGGTGCTTCGGCGGGTAAAGGCACAAAGAAACTTAATTTGACGGCTCGTTTTGCCTGCTGACCGCTTATTTTTCTTTTGAGTTGTGACGTTGGGGCGAATGGGCGTTTTACCTTTGTTTGGCTGCTACCTGTTTTTGCTGCATTTTTTGGACTGTAAAAGTTTGTGAAGCAGTACTTTCAAAATCAAGGAACTCACCTACCTAAATTTTTCTAAATCAAGGAATTATGAACAAAAAAACCCTCCTTCCCCTGCTGCTATTCGTGGCCTTTGTTTTAAAATTGAATGCTCAATTTGCTCCCGTGCGCGAGACAGAACGTATGATGTCATTCGGTAGCCGGCCTGGTTTCCGCATGGAATTTGCCAACACGGAGGCAAGCGTTGTAGAAGATGTTTGGAAACGTTTTGCAAAAGAAAATTTCAATGCAAAACTTAAAAAGAGCAAAGGTGAATGGACGGCTACCAAGCTCCGTGCAGCCATGATGGGCGACGATGTATTCGCTCTTTACTCCACCATTGAAAAAGACGGAGACAAGACCGCACTCAATGTATGGGTAGACGCGGGCTCCTACTTCCTCAGCCGCCGCGACAACCGTAGCGGCACCGAAGAAATGCTGCGCGCACTCCGCCAATGCTACTTTGACGTGCGCCGCGCCGCGATTGGAAAAGAGTTGAAAGCACAGGAAGCCCAAGTGAAAGAGTTAGAAAACAAGCAGAAAAAGCTTTACAAAGACAACGAAGACCTGCGCCGCAGCATCGAGTCTTGGGAGTCAAAAATTCAAAAAGCCAGGCAAGACATCATAAACAACGAGCAATCTCAAGAAGTTAATTTAGTGGAACAAGAAAAACAGCTCCGCCTGGTAGAAGAAACGCGCCGCCGCTTGGATAACGTGGAAAGTGAAGGAGGAAACTAATCCATTTCTTCGTAGTCAGGGTTCATGGGAGGAGGTGTCCCATTGCCGTTGAGCATTCCGAGTGCCGTCATAGCGCGTTCGCTGGCGAGTTGTTCTGCGCTCTTCTTGTTGAAATCATCGGCCGTTCCTACCTTCTTGCCGTCCACGAAAACCGCTACTTTGAATTTATCGCGCTTTTCACTCTTGTATTTCGCTACCACCTTGTATTCGATCTGTCGGCCATTTTTCTGGCACCATTCCAGTAATTGGCTTTTGTAGTTGTCGTCGAATCCTTCCAATTCATGGATATCCAGGTATTTGCGAAGGATTCGTCGAACGACAAAAATCTTGGTGCCATCATAGCCGCGCTCAATGTAAACCGCCCCCACAAGTGCTTCGAGTGCGTTGCCGAGCATAGATTTGGAAAGCCGGGTCTGGTTGTAATTGGCCAGAAAAAGGTCAAGTCCCATGCGGTCGGCAATTTCGTCGAGCGAGTGCCGCTTCACGATCTTGGACCGCATTTTGGTCAAAAAACCCTCATCAGAGTTGGGGTATTTTTTGAACAAATACTCCCCTACGATGGTACTCAGCACGGCATCCCCCAAAAATTCGAGCCGCTCGTTGTTTGAAACAGCGTAATCTTTTGTGGCAAAGGTGCTTTTGTGGAAAAACGCCAGTTTGAACAACTGTAAACGGACTGGCGTGAACCCAATCAATTGTCTCAGGCGGCGGGCCAATTCCCGGTCTGGATGAAAGTAATAGTTGTAAAATCGTCGGATAAATCGCACAGAATCAATTTTTTAGAGCAGAAAACACGACTTATCCAACTTCCCGAAAGCATGAAACTTTCGGGAAGTTCGACGAATTTAGTCGTGTGGATTCCTTCTCTTTTATTAAGCCCTCAAACTTGTTTGAAGACAATGGATGCATTGTGCCCCCCAAAGCCAAAAGTGTTGCTGAGCACTGCGCTCACTTTGCGTTGTTGGGCCTCGTTGAATGTCAGATTGAACGCCGGGTCAATCTCCGGATCGTCCGTGAAATGGTTGATGGTCGGGGGTATGAAACCATGTTGCATGGCCAGAATACCAGCGATGGCCTCCACAGCACCAGCAGCACCCAGCAAATGCCCGGTCATACTTTTGGTGGCAGAAACATTGATCTTGCTAACCAGATCGCCAAATACCTTGCTGATCGCCTTCAACTCCGCCACATCACCCAATGGAGTTGAGGTGCCGTGGGTATTGATGTAGTCTATATCGGCGGTGGTCATACCTGCGTCTTCCAGCACCAGATTCAGCACATTGATCACTCCAATGCCTTCCGGATGGGGTGCTGAGATATGGTACGCATCGTTGGTCATGGCACCGCCCGCGTATTCGGCATAGATGCGTGCCCCACGCCGTTTTGCGTGTTCGTATTCTTCCAGAATCAAGGCCCCTCCGCCTTCGCCCAACACAAAACCGTCGCGGTCTTTGTCATAGGGCCGCGAAGCGGTAGCTGGATCGTTGTTGCGCTCGCTCATTGCCTTCATGTTCGTGAAACCTCCTACCGCCGTTGCAGCAATGGTGGCTTCCGAGCCGCCCGTCACCATGATGTCTGCTTTGCCAAGGCGGATGTAATCAGCGGCATTGATGATGGCATGGCTCGAAGAAGCGCAGGCCGACACCGTAGCATAATTGATGCCCATGAAACCATATTGAATGGAAATCATGCCCGCGCCCATGTTGGTGATCATCTTTGGGATCAGGAAAGGATTGTGACGAGGCGTACCATTGCCCTTCACATAGTCCTCAATCTCCCTTTCCAGGGTATGGAGCCCACCGATACCGGATGCCCAGATTACGCCGGTGCGTTGTTTGTTAATTTTGTCCAGATCAAGACCGCTGTCTTTCAGCGCCTCGTCAGCGGTGACCAGTGCAAACTGCGTAAAGCGGTCAACACGCCGGACTTCTTTCCGATCCATAAAATCTTCTGGAACAAAACCCTTTACCTCACAGGCGAATTGGGTCTTGAACAGACTGGCATCGAATTGTGTGATAGGACCTGCGCCGCTTAAGCCGCGTTGCAGTCCCTCCAATAATGCGGGCACGTTATTCCCGATGGGGGTGATTGCGCCTATGCCAGTGACAACGACTCGTTTCATAGAAATTTTTGAATTTGAAAACCAGACTTTGACAAGTTTGGACGGGCAAATGTAGGAAACAGTTTGAAACCAATTTGTATAGACCGCTTTCAAGTCTGCCGAAAGCGATGGTAAAGGCTGAAATATGCTTAATAAATTCTCTTGCATGGAAATTTTTAAACTCCTGTTTCTTTTTTGCAACAAAAATTCTACCTTTGCCCCCCCAAAACGAGAACTAAACAGTTTATTACAAAAAGCACCATTTTCGCTGTAAAATATGGCACACCACAAGTCCGCACTAAAGCGCATCCGCCAGAACGACAAGCGTCGTCTGGAAAATCGCTACTACAAAAAATCTACCCGCACGGCCATCAAAAACCTGCGCGAGCTGAAAGAAAAGGCTGAGGCTGAAAAGTTTCTGCCCAAGGTTGTGAGCATGATTGACCGCTTGGCCAAGCGTGGAAATATCCACCGCAACAAAGCCGCCAACCTCAAGAGTGGCTTGATGCGTCATGTGAACGCGATCGCAGCCTAGTTGGTTGAGGGGTGATTGGTATATTGGTGACTAGTTGAGTGGTTTTCGCTGCCAACTACCGATAAACCAATCACAGATAAACCAATCACCAATCCAGAAAGTGTACCTCGAAATGCCGGGGTACACTTTTTGTGTTCCAATTGCCCAACCCATGTCCGTTCAATTCCACAAACTTAAAGTGCGCGATCTGCGCCGCGAGACCGCTGACACGGTTTCTATTTCGTTTGAATTGCCTGAAAACGAGCGCGCAGCGTTTCGTTTCAAACAAGGGCAGCACCTTACGATAAAAGTTGAAATTGACGGCGAAGAACTGCGGCGCTCTTATTCCATTTGTACCGGGACACAAGAAAATGACCTCCGCGTGGCCGTGAAAAAGGTGGATGGTGGAATTTTCAGCATCTGGGCCAACGAGCAATTGAAAGTGGGCGATTGGTTGGACGTAATGACTCCACAAGGGCATTTTTTCACCGAACTCTCAGTGGAGAACGAAAAGCTTTACGTCGCATTTGTGGCGGGCAGCGGTATCACGCCGGTGATGAGCATCCTGCGCAGCACCCTCGAACAAGAGCCGCGCAGCCGATTCATCCTCTTTTATGGCAACCGCTCCTTCGACACCATTATCTTCCGTGAACAATTGGAAGAACTCAAAAACCTCCATCCCGACCGCCTCTCCGTCCACCATATCCTAAGCCGCGAATCGCTGGGCAACGACCTTTTCAAAGGCCGCATTGACGCAGTAAAATGCCGCAGTTTTGGCAAGTTTTTCTTCAACCCATCTGAAGTAGACGCTTTTTTCCTTTGCGGCCCGGAAGAAATGGTGTTTGAAGTAAAAGACTCGCTCGACGAACTCGGCGTGAACCCAAAAAGTGTTCATTTTGAACTGTTTACCACTACGGGCATAAAAAACAAACCTGCCAAGCCCCGTGCTTCCAAAGAATCTTTCGAAGCCTCCATCACGGTCATTCAAGACGGTGCGCAGTTCGATTTCGAGCTCCCCTCCGACGGCTCTACGCTACTTGATGCAGCCATGCGCGCAGGTGCCGACCTGCCCTTTTCCTGCAAAGGAGGTGTGTGCAGCACCTGCAAAGCGCGTATTTTAGAAGGCAAGGTGGAAATGGATGTCAACTACGGACTTGAGCCTGACGAGGTAGCGGCCGGTTATGTGCTTACCTGCCAGTCGCACCCGGTAACGAAGCGGGTGGTGGTGAGTTTTGATGCCTGAAAATCCGTGTGTTGATGGAACACGGATGACGCGAATTTTATTGTCATTGGCGACAAGGATTTACTCACCTTGGTTTCATTTGGCAACACCTCAATTGTTTCTCCGACCGTGTTTTTGCAAAGTCAATAACCAGCAGGCGTCACCAACCCAGCGGTGGTTAATCGCGATTTTAATATTCTGAAGCGAATTTCCTTTCCTAAAATTAAAGTTTTGAACATATTACAGTTTATGGAGATGCTTCTGGACTGAGCTAGGATGTGTAGGCTTAAAGAAGGATTTAGCCGAATTTTTTGGGGCGTGTGGGCAGAATCTTACCAATCCTTTTCTAATCAGGGGAATCCTGTTCATACTGGGGTTTGCCATGTCACAGCCCTTCGTCATGTCACAGCCCTTCGTCATGTCGCTGCCCTTCGTTATGTCGCAGCACCTTGTCATGTCGCAGCGTAGCGAAGACATCCACACAACCCAAGCCTCGCGGCAACCCTTGGCCATAAAACTGTGGGAAGCATGATACCAGCAGATTTCTTCTTTCTCTCCTGTCAACAATTTGGGTATCTCAAAAATTTCATGTAATTTGTTGTGCAGTAATCCTTTGTCTTGTCGTACCATAGACATATACACGGCTCAAGTTACCCGAAATGTTATAGACAGATTTTGTCTCGAAGCTTGGGTTGTGTAGATGTCTCCGCTGCGCTGCGACAGGACAAACGTGCTGCGACATGACAAACGCGCTGCGGCACGACTAAACGTGCTGCGACATGACAAACGTGCTGCGGCACAACAAAGCGCTGCGGCACGACAAAAGATTGCCTCATTTCAACAAGATTGTCTCATTTCAACAAGATTCTATCAAAACCACCCATTACCAACATGAAAAAGCACGAATACTATGTCTACATCACCACCAACCCCAATCGGAAGGTATTGTACATAGGCATCACCAACGACATTGGTCGCCGTTTGGTCGAACATTATGCCAATCGAGGCAAACCAAAAACTTTCGCGGGCAGGTACTACTGCTATTGTTTGGTCTATCTGGAGATGTACCATTACGTGAACAATGCCATCGAACGAGAGACCGAACTAAAAGACTGGCGACGCGAACTTAAAGACAAACTCATTACAGATTTCAATCCCAAATGGAAATTTCTCAACGCAGAATGGTGCGGAGAATGGCCACCGAGGAACATTTGGGGCGACTACTATCAGGCTTTGAAAAATCCTCCCTCGTCTTGATATTGTTACTTCACCACCGCTTTGCCATGTCGCAGCGCGTTGCCATGTCGCAGCGCGTTGTCATGTCGCAGCGCGTTTGTCATGTCGCAGCGCGTTTGTCATGTCGCAGCGCGTTTGTCATGTCGCAGCGTAGCGGAGACATCTACACAACTCAAGTTTCGCGACAAAGCTTGGCCATTGGATTTCGAGTATCATGGTTTGTGTAGATGTCTTCGCTACGCTGCGACATGACAAACGCGCTGCGACATGACAAACGCGCTGCGGCACGACTAAACGTGATGCGACATGACAAACGTGCTGCGGCACGACTAAACGCGCTGCGGCACGACTAAACGCGCTGGGACAGGACAAACGCGCTGCGACATGACAAACGCGCTGCGGCACGACTAAACGTGCTGCGACATGACAAACGCGCTGCGACATACAGGAGACGCAAAACGGGCGACCCCACTTCACGCGAGGCCGCCCGTTTTTTATGCTTTCGCGGGTTTACCCGCCGTACCTTACTTCAATATAGTCTTCACTTCGTTGATGACGTAAGATTCCACCACGTCGCCGACTTTGAAGTCGTTGAAATTTTTGATCGTTAAACCGCATTCCATGCCGTTTTTGACCTCTTTAGCGTCTTCTTTGAAGCGCTTGAGCGAGCCCAGTTCGGCGTGTTGGTTCGGATTGGTCGGGTACACCACAATACCATCGCGAATAATGCGAATGTAGTGGTTGCGACTGATTTTGCCGTCCTGAACGAAACAACCTGCCACGGTACCAATCTTCGAGACTTTGTACACCTCGCGGATCTCGACTTGGCCCATGATTTCCTCTTCCTTGGTAGGCTCCAACATTCCCTCGATGGCGGCTTTCACCTCCTCGATGGCTTCGTAGATGATGGAGTAGAGTTTGATTTCTACGCCCTCTTTCTCAGCGAGTTTGCGCGCTGTGAGAGAAGGACGCACCTGAAAGCCGATGATAATGGCATCCGAGGCGGAAGCAAGCATAACGTCGGAGTCCACAATCTGGCCGACGGCCTTGTGGATGACGGAAACCTGCACTTTCTCGATGGACAGTTTGATCAACGAATCGCTGAGTGCCTCGATGGAGCCGTCCACGTCACCTTTGACGATGACTTTGAGCTCTTTGAAGTTGCCGAGTGCGAGACGACGGCCAATTTCTTCGAGCGAGATACGCTTGTTGGCACGGTTGGCTTGTTCGCGCATGATCTGGCCACGCTTCGAGGCGATTTCCTTTGCCTCGCTTTCGCTGGCGGCCACTTTGATTTTTTCGCCTGCCTGTGGTGCTCCGGGTAGGCCGAGCACGATAACGGGCTGGGCTGGGCCTGCGCTCTTGATCTTTTTGCCGCGCTCGTTAAAGAGGGCTTTCACTTTACCAGAAAACTCACCTGCAATGATGGGGTCGCCGTGGTTGATGGTGCCGTTGATGATCAGGATTTTGGAGACATAACCTTGGCCTTTTTCCAAGGATGCTTCCAAAACCGTACCGATGGCGCGACGATCGGGATTTGCCTTGAGTTCAAGCAATTCGGCTTCAAGCAGGACTTTTTCGAGGAGTTTGTCCACGTTCAAACCTTGCTTCGCCGAAATGTCCTGACTCTGGTATTTGCCGCCCCATTCTTCTACCAAGAAATTCATCTGCGCAAGTTCGTTCTTGATACGTTCCGGGTCGGCGCCGGCTTTGTCTATTTTGTTGATGGCAAAAATCATGGGCACACCCGCCGCTTGCGCGTGGCTGATGGCCTCCTTGGTTTGCGGCATGATGCTGTCGTCGGCAGCAATCACGATGATGGCAATGTCCGTCACCTTAGCGCCCCGCGCACGCATGGCCGTAAAGGCTTCGTGACCAGGAGTATCCAGGAACGTGATCTTCTGATCTTCGTGGCCCGGCACAATGACTTCATACGCGCCTACGTGCTGTGTAATACCGCCTGCCTCGCCTTCGGCTACGTTGGCAGAACGGATAAAGTCGAGCAGCGAGGTTTTACCGTGGTCAACGTGACCCATGACGGTCACAATGGGCTGACGCGACTTGAGATCGCTGGGAGAGTCCATCTCCTCTTCTTCCACTTCCACTTGTTCTTCGGCTGAAATGAATAGGACTTCATGGCCAAATTCATTGGCCACCAGTTCGATGATTTCAGCGTCGAGGCGCTGGTTGATGGAAACGAATATGCCCAATGACATACAAGCCTTGATGACGTCAGAAGGCTTGAGGTTCATGAGCGATGCCAAGTCTGATACAGAGATAAACTCCGTGACCTGCAATGTTTTTTCGCCTTCTATGCGCGCTGTGGCCGCTATTTCAGCGCGTTCACGACGAACATCGCGCTTGTCACGACGAACTTTTTGACGCTTGCGGCTCGCCCCTGCGCCCATACGGGCCATGGTCTGCTTGATTTGGTTCTCAATATCCTTTTGAGAAACCTCTTTGACTCCATCGGTGCGGCCACGGCCTTTTTTGTCGCCTTGGTTGGCGGCCATGTTGGTTTGCAGGTTCTGCGCAGTTACGGGCTGCTGCGGTACAGTTTTGCGTTTCCTGCGCAGACGATCGGCGTTGCTTCCACCGCCTTGACCTTGGCCCTGGCCCTGAGGTTGTTGGCCAGTACCGCCACTCTGGGTATTTCCACCCGGGCGATTGCCCTGTTGTGGACCTCCTTGGGTGTTGCCGCCGGGGCGATTGCCCTGTTGTGGCCCACCTTGAGTATTGCCCCCCGAGCGGTTGTCCCGACTGCGGTCTGGATTACCGCCGCGGTTGTCTCGATTGCCCTGTTGTGGACCACCTTGCACATTTCCGCCACGGTTGCCGCCACGGTTGTCACCGCCACGATTTCCGCCACGGTTGTCACCACCACGGTTGCCCGTGTTTGCGGGCTTTTCTTTTTCCAGATTGATACGGCCCAATATTTTGAGGCCACGAAGATTTGGTGTGCTGGAGCGCACCAAATCGCCTTCGTTGGCATCGCCAATTTGTTTGCCTTCTACGCCGCCTACTTCTGTAGGAGTTGCGGCTGGAGCAGGAGGGGGAGCTATTGGTTTGGGTGGTATGTCTTGTGGGCGTTTGGCCTCTACGGCCGGAATATCACGCCGGAGGATATCTCGTTTAGGTGCTTCGCGCTTGGGCTCCTCGCGTTTAGGTCCCTCTTTTAGAGGCTCCTCGCGTTTGACGATATCTTGTTTGGGTTCCTCTCGTTTGGGTTCCTCTTGTTTGGGTTCCTCTCGTTTAGGTTCCTCTCGTTTGGGTTCCTCTCGTTTGGGAGCGGCAGGCGGCACAGGAGCATTTCTAGGCGCATCAAGATCAATTTTCCCCAATATTCGAAGCGGAGCAGGACGCTCGCGCGGGATAAACGCTCTCTCCTCCTTCTTTGACTCCGTGGAAGGTTCAGCCTTGGGGGGAATTGGTTCGCGAGGCGGAAGGTAAGATGGGCGCGGTCCAGAGGGCGGCGTGGTAGAATGGGAGCTGTGAGAAGATCCTTCGGAGCTGCCGACAGGTTCTTTTTTGAGCATTGGGCGGGCCAATTGATCGGCCTGCTGTTTGATATCAAGGTCTTTTTGGAACTCTTTTTTGAGCACCACGAGCATCTCTTCAGTGATGTCGGTAGTAGGCTTTTGCTCCAAATTAGGAAAGCCTTTGCCATGAAGGGTCTCTACGATGGTGTGGAGACCGACGTTGAATTCTTTTGCTACCTTAATTAATTTAATCGCCATGCGGTGATTTTACCTACAAAGAGGGGCAGAGATGAGTTCTGAACTATGAGTTAGGAGTGAAAATCTCACCCTGCTCTTAAATCAAATCATCCCTGCGGTTGGGAAAGTTGGATTTTAAAGTGCGCGCCGCGGGATTTCGCCTTTTTCTCCGCTGTTTGTGAGTGTACTAGAAGACCAAAAATGTTTAATTTAGAAATGCGGGGGCAAAAGTACGTTTAAATAGCAAGCCAAACTGGGAAAAGTTATTGATAACATACTTTAAACAAAAGAATAGATCGTTAATCGGGATTCATGGTGTCTTTTCAAACAAAATCACCCTGTTGTGCTGGTCACAACGGAGCAATCACGCCTCCCGTTTGGGCAAAAAACTCAAGAAGATCATTTTCAAAAGTGTAGATACCGCTTTCAAAGCCGACCAAAGGAGTGTGCTGCCCGTTACAATGGTGCTTGCGACTTTGGCAGAGAAGAATCACAGATGTAATAACAGGCATCCCAAAATGACATGAGTCACCCCAAATTTTGGGATGACTCATGTTTTTTAATTACAAACTTAACTACCTATTACTTCGCGATCACCACGACCTTGCCAACGGCAAATTTGTTGTTGGCTATATGCACAAAGTAGTTGCCTGACACCAAGTTGCTAACATCAATGCTGGCAGAATTTTGAACTGTCAGATTTTGAGTCAGCACTTGCGCTCCGAGGCTATTGAAGATGATTACGCGCAAATCGCCTTGCAATTCTTCCGCTGCAATATTGATATTTAGGATGTTGCGTGCAGGATTGGGTGCAATGCTGACAACATTGGAATTCAAAAGATCTACGGTTGAAAGCGGGTCTGCGAAAGCATATTCACCGTTATCCGAGTTCAAAGAAACCCTGTAGGTGCCTGCTACGACCGGGATATTTGGCCCGTTTTGAGCGCCTGTTCCCGCAGGAAATACAGCAGAACCCCAGTTCACAGTCCAACCATCCTCGGCTCGGAATTTTGCTTCGCCAGTCGCCATATCTATCGAATTGATGGTCCATAACGACTCATTCGTCAAGTCTTTGGTCATGTCCACGTCGGTATCCCAGGAGGCGAGCGGTGTAGCCGTGCCCACGAGACCTACTGTGCCAAAAATCTGCAACAACTCGAAGTTGTATTCTCCTGTGAAGGAGTTAAAAGTAATTTTATAGTCACCAGCAGTGATTGGAACGTTGGCGCCACCTTCCGTTGCAATACCAGTAGGGAAATCTCCTGCGCCCCAATTTGTGGCCCAATCGTTGTCAGCCCGGAATTTTGCTTCGCCGTCCGTCAAAATTAGGCGCAACCTCCAGATGGATGGATCCAGAGGATCTTGATTCATGTCAGTATCAGTGTCCCAGCCACCAGGCGTTGAGTTGCCAATGATCCCTATCGTCGAGTAAATTACGAGGGGCAAGAAGTTGTACTCGAAAGTCTCAGTATTGAACGTAACTACATACTGACCCGCTACAGCCGGAATATTCGGGCCATTCAAAATGCCAATACCAGAAGGGAACAAAGTATCGCCCCAGCTAATTGCCCAGGCATCATTGGCTCTAAATTTAGCCTCGCCATCAATAAGTGTAATGGTTCCTTTCCATAGATTCGGATTGGCCCCGTCTTTGGTCAGATCTGTATCGGAATCCCAACCGCCCGGAGTCGAGCTTCCAATCAGGCCAATGGTCGCAAATTCGAGGATTTCTTCAAAAGAGTAAGCACCGGTTGATTTGTCAAAATTTATCAAATACTTTCCAACCGAAGGGATTGGGATGTTAGCGCCGCCTTGTGTGCCAATACCGGCTGGGAAATCTATTGCGCCCCAGTTGACTGCCCAGTCGTCGTTGGCCCGGAACTTGGCTTCCCCTGCGATAAGGTTGAGCGTGATGAAATACTTGTTGGAATCGATTGGGTCGTAATACAGATTGGTGTCATCGCCCCAGCCGCCGGGGGTGGAGTTGCCGATGATGCCAATGTCTGAGGTGTACACGAATTTGTACGCTCCGGTGAGTGCGTTGAACGTTACCGTCCATTCGCCCGCGGCAGGAATAGGAATGTCGGAACCACCCTGTGTGCCAATACCTTCTGGGAAGTCTATTGCACCCCAGTTGACTGTCCAAGCATCATCCTGACGGAACTTCGCTGCACCGACGATCAGGTTTAGCTTTAGGGACCAAAGATGGGCGCTATCCGGGTTTTGTACCATATCGGTATCCGAATCCCAGCCATTCGGCGTGGCAGAGCCGATCAGGCCTATTGACTGCGCCTGACCGATGCCCGAAAACAGTAAGCTGCAAAACAGCGCTGAAAAAAGCAATCGTAATTTCATTGTGAAAAAATTTTAATACTTGAAAAATGAGTTGTTGAGTGGGTTGAGAATGTTGAGGTTGTTGAGAATGTTGAGGGGGTTGAGCGCAAACCTCAACAACCTCAACATTCTCAACCCCAATTAATATCCAGGATTCGGCACCAGACCGGGGTTAGCGCCCTGGTCCTGGGTTGGAATGGGGTAAATATTTCTAAAGCTGGGAACGGAGACTCCATCTTTTGCTCCGCCTTTCCAGGCCCATCGGTAAGTGCCATCCGTGAACTGTCCGAAGCGTATCAAATCTGTCCTCCGGTGGCATTCCCAGTAAAGTTCTCTAGCCCTTTCATCCAGAATGGCATCGAGATTTAGGTCGGCAGGCGCGAAATTGCCCGCAGTGCCCGTATAAGCCCGAGTTCTAACGGCATTGAAATAATCGGCAGCCTTGTTCTTGTCCCCCCCGGGGATTCTCAAAAGAGCTTCTGCTGCCATCAGATAGGCATCGGCCAAACGGAACATTGGGAAATCGGTATCGGGGTAATAATTATCAGAACCCTGCAAACCCTCAGAGGTAATGTTTTTAAACTTGTTGACAGCGTACCCCTCTGTAAACAAGGTTAAATCGTTGATGTCTAGATTCTGGCCGTCCGAATAAAACAGACCGCGGTGGTCAATACTGGTAAACCTGATCTGATACGTATAATCAGGCTTGTCAATATCAAAGGCTATTTTGTAGCTTCCATCTTGGTCTATTTGAATCTCCGACCCATTCAATTCCAAAAGCCCGTCAGCACCATTGTCACCCAAATTGACCACATCATTCTGATTGGCTCTGAATTTGATGGTTCCGACCGTTAAGGGCACATCGGCGACCAACATTCCGAGGGCAGGATCCCAGTTTAGGTTGATATCTACACCGCCTGTGGCAGTGCCGAAAATACTCCATTGGCGCTTTTCAATTATGTATGTGTTGTTGTTGAGATTCGCCTTTATGAAATAGAAGCCAGCCTCTGGAATTGTAATGGTGTCGCCTCCGGTTTCAAGCGTTCCGTTAGCACCGTTGTCGCCTAATTTTGGTGGCCCGGTATTGGAGGGAATCGTGGTGAAAAGTATGCCTGTATTGTTGCTGGGGAAGTATTTGTGCCCTTCAAATATTTTGTTGTTGGGCGCAACGGTGGAGGTCGCCGCCAAAGAATTGGTGGTTTGAGTTGCGTCAAAACCCTGATGAGAACCAGGTACATACAACTTCGGATAAGATGCCGTTTGACCGGCATTAAATTCCACTTTGATACCCGTCAGATCGGCCGGAAACTTCTCGATCAATTGCCGGGTGGTTCTCGTGCCGCCCCAGCCAGCATCCATACCGGATTCTTCAGGGATCATACTTCCCCCAATACCTGCCCGGATGATAAAGGTGGTGCCACCATAAGTGCGGGTGTTAAGTCCATCAAAAGCAACCGGGAAAATAATCTCTCTGGATTTGTGGTTGTCGGCCAGGAAAAGGTTGGCGTAGTTTGGCTCCAGTTCAAAGCCGGCATTCAGGATTTTTTCGCAATACGTTAGGCAATCTGTGTACTTGGCTTCTTGAATATAGACCTCCGCATTGAGGTAGAGTTTGGAAAGCAGCATCCAGGAGGCTGCCTTATCGGCACGGGCATATACATTAGCTCTTGGATCCGCCAGATCAGGTTCGATGGCTTTCAGTTCTGATTCGATATAGCTGAACAGTGCCTTTGGTCCAATTTGTTTTGGGACGAAAGCACCCACCACATCGTCCTCTGTAGCAAAAGGTGGATTTCTAAAATGATCCAGTGCATGCCAGAAGCTCAGTGCCCGGAGGAAACGAGCTTCAGCCCGGTACCTTTTAATTTCAGCCCTAAGCGTTGCGTCCACATTTCTGCTATCCAATTTGGCGTCGGTTGTTTCTCTGATAAACTCATTGATGATAGAGATTTGGACAAACAACCGGCTGTAAAAAGCATAGACAAATACATCGCCGCCAGCCCAGGATTGCGCGTGAAAATCTTTAATGGTTTGGTCATTCCAGCCAATCACTGCTTCATCGGTTGGAAGCTCGGAGGCATACCAAAAGCCCCTCATGTACTGGCCAAAGCCTTCGTCAATACCCGAAATATCACTTTGACCAGCAGGGCCTTCTTGTCCAGACAGGGCAAGACCGGCATACAGTTTTGCCAGCACTTGTTTGTAAGCTGCGGGATCTTTGTACACTGCATCCGCGCTTAGAATATTGGGATCCAGGGGTATGGTGTTCAGGTCTTTGAAACAACTAACTGACCCAAGCAGCAAAACCGTAATGGTGAGTATTTTTATGTTGCGCATGATTTCAATCGTTTAAGTTTTATCAAAAAGTGACATTCAGCCCCACAACCAATGTTCTGGGCCTTGGATAAATCTGGTTGTCAATGCCGTTCCCAATTTCTGGGTCAAGCCCTTTGTAGTTTGTAATCACAAAAGGGTTTTGCACCGTGGTATACAGGTTGAAATATCGGCCAACCAAGTGATTAAAATTATAGCCCAGCGTAATGTGGTCTATTCGGAAAAAGGACGCGTTGGTAATGAAATGATCGCTAAAAGTGAGGTTGGCCTGATCCTTCACATTAAGGTCTACCGCAGATTGGTTTACGTTTGCAAGATACCGCGTGGTGCCGTACAGTCGGTTGAGGTATCCCATGTCGGTCTGGACGTTGTTGTACACATGTTGACCCAGATTGGCACGACCTGCAAAGGAAAAGTTGAAATTGCCGACGTCAAGGCTGCTCGTGATGCCCATTGTATAAAGCGGAGTAGGGTTTTTGTAACGGTATTTATCCAAATCGTTTACAATGGTATCCCCGTTCCTGTTTACAAATTGCCCTTCCAGAATGTTGCCTGCTTCATCGTACAACTGTTCTTTCACATAAAATGAAGCGGGAGAATATCCGACGCTGTGGATCTGAATATTACTGCCTACCCCACCCGCAACGCCACCCGTGGGCACCCCAATGTAGTTTGGGTTCTCACTGACTGTGAGTTTGGTAATAGTGGAAAGGTTGTAGGCAAAGTTGGTCGAGACATCCCAGGTGACCAATTTTGATTTGATGGGTGTGAGGTTCAAATTGAGCTCAAGCCCTTTCGTTTCCATGGTCCCTATATTGTCGGTTACATAGTTGCTCAGGTTCGACAGCGCGGAAATCTCAATAAAATTCAGCAGATCCTTGGTGTTCCGGATATAGGCGTCAACCGAACCAGAAAGCCGATTTTTCACGATAGAAAAATCGAGGCCCACATTGTAGGACTCCGTTTCTTCCCACTTTATGTTTGCTACATAAGGATTCGGGCGGATTGTTTGGACAAACTCATCTCCAAATTGGTACTTCGCACGAATATTGCCATATTGATATCTAGCCAGATAAGCGTAATAGTCGTTAATATCTTGCTGCCCGGTAATGCCCCAACTGGTTCTGAGTTTCACGTTGTTGAAGTACTTCCGGTCATTGTCAATCACTTTGATGGCCAAAGCGGCCGCGGGGAAAAGTCCAAAGCGGTATTGAGGAGCGAAGCGCGAAGTGCCGTCCCGGCGCAAAGAACCCGTCAGGAACAAGCGGTCATTGAACGCATAATTGACCCGGCCAAACAAACTAATCAAATAAAATTCTGCCGGGTGACGAATGGCATCGGAAGTGTCTATGCCGGCGGCATCCGAATTTCTGGCAAAGTTGTCAACGTAAAAATGCTGCCAGGAGTAGCCCCCCATTAAATCAATATCGTGTTTGCCAAATCCTTTTTTGTAATTCAGGTAAGATTCCAGCACGGTGTTCTTTTTGATTTGCTCGTAGTAGTTGTTGACGCCGCCACCCGTCCCGGAATCAAAAGCAAACGCAGCATAATTGGGAACCACCACCGTTCCTGAGCCTTTCGTGTAGTCGTAGCCCAACGTCAAATTGGCCCGCAATGCAGGCAGAAATTTGAACCTGTAATCCGCGGACATATTCATGATATACTGTTTCACTGTTGAGTTGTCGTCCCGCAATTCCAAAAGGGCAACGGGATTCGTCGGCGCTAGGCTGTTTGGATTGCCTGTAACCGTTTTCCAGGTCGTAAAGCCACCGAAACGGGTGGAAGTATCGCGTACTGGCTTTGTGGGGTCGAAACTCAGGGAATTGCCAATTGCACCTTGGTCAGCAAAGTGGTTGTCAGACAACATTCCTTTAAAGTGAAGATTCAATTGCAGGGTGTTATCCAAAAAACCGGGATTTAAATTCACTGCAGTGGAGTAACGGTTAAAATTGTCGGTCTTCAATAAACCATCCTTGTCCGTATATCCCAGAGAAACCCGGAAGGGGACCTTCCCAATGCCACCGGACACATTTACGCTATGATCCTGGCCCGCAGCGGTTTGGTAAATCTCATCTTGCCAGTCCGTGTTCGCGGTACCTAGCAAACCCAATGCAGGATGGGCTGGTGCGTTTGGGTCAGGACTGGCATACTTTGCCCTCACAGCCGCTCTGAACTCGTCGGCCGTGAGCACATCCACCCGATTGGCTGTTTGCCCAAAGGAGACGTTGGCATTGTACCCGATCTGAATTTTTTTACCCAGACTGCCCTTTTTGGTCGTGATAATAATTACCCCTCCAGAGGCCCTGTTGCCATAAATAGCAGCGGCAGAAGCATCTTTCAAAATGGTAATTGACTCAATATCATTGGGATTGATGATGTTCAATTGATTTCGACTGCCCGACACACCTCCATTGTCCAAAGGAATGCCATCTACCACAACCAAGGGGTTGTTCGATGCTGAAAGCGAAGATTCTCCCCGGATTCTGATTTTCGCACCACCGCCCGGAGTTCCGTCTGAAGTGATGACCACTCCGGATACTTTTCCCGCCAGCAGTTCCTGAGGCCCCGTGATAGCGCCCTTGTTAAACCTTTCAGTAGTCACCGATTGTACCAGACCGGTAGCATCTTCCCGCTTGACTCTTCCGTAGCCAATGATGACCGTTTCTTCCAATCCAAGGCCAGCGACCATCTGGATATCAATCGTGTTGTTCGCACCCATCTCCATGGTTTTTTCAGCATAGCCCGTGTAAGTAATCCGCAACGAAGTGGCCTCTGCTGGGACATTCAGACGGTAGTTGCCATCAAAATCCGTGGCAGTGCCCGTACTCGTGCCGGATACAATAATGCTGGCTCCTATGAGCGCTTCGCCATTTTCGGCATCGGTCACTTTCCCTGTTATCTGCCTTTGAGCCAGCACCGCTGTGCCGCCCCACAACAAAAAACAGGCAAGTAGGAGAAAGAATTTTTGTTGAAGTATTTTCATACGAAGCAAAGTAAGAATGGTGAAATAATCCAAGACATGAAAATTTCGCTGGATTCCAAAAAGGAACCCAAGTCTGATTTGGTGCTGCAAAGAAAAAAAAGTAAAGGGAAAACTAAGCGTACTTTTTACAATAAGGTAAGATGATTTTTATCATTGGCCAATATTGGCCAATATCAGCCCCTTATTTCGCCGTTTTTAGGAAGGCTTCCATGGCCAGGTGCAAATCCACCGCCATTTCTTCGGTAGGCTCGTAGTTTATGGTGTTGGCGTGAAGGCCAAACACACGGCGAGCCTCCATTTCAGGCACTTCGGAGAGTGCAGAGAGTTTTCGGAAAAAATCGCCGTCGGTTCGCGGCAGACCCGATTCAGGATCCAGCGGGGCAACCAGGCCGTAGCGTTCACGCAATTGAGTGAGAAAGTGCCGCATTCCCTGGGCTGACAGTCCGGCATAATTTTTTTCGCGGAAATGCAGGTGCGCTATGGTACTGATGAATTCGTAGGAGGAATTTTCGTTTTTGGGCAGCACCGGAATGACCCGCTGCCGCCTTTTGGCACGAAACACGAGCCAAGTGATCGCCAAGGCAGCAATCAGGTACCAGGCCCAAGCCAGCGCGGGCTGTTTCAAAATATAAGTCAATGGATGTTCCTCAGCCAAAGACCGATTGGAACTTCCATTCCGACGACGTCCCACTTCCTCTGGCACACGGCTCACGGCATCCCAATAGATGTCGCCTTCCGAAAGCTGGGAGAAAACACCCGCTGCGTAGGGTCTGGTTTCGGAGCGCAACAGACTGAAGTTGGAAAACGCAATCGGATTGGTGTGCAACAAAAAACGGCCTTTCCCGTGTGGAAATTCGGCAAAATTCACCCAGTCCTTGTTCAGATATCCCAGCGGGTGTTGCGTCAAAGAATCACAAAAGTGATAAGACTCAATATAATGCCATTGGTAGGTAGTAGGCTTGTTTTGTTGGGCAAAAAAGAAGCTTGTGCTGGTATCTGGAAGACTGGGCGTGCGCAGGGAAAAATAAGCCGCACTATCCTTAAACATCCCGTAATCGTTCCAAGGAGATTCTTCACATTCGTCCAGATAGACAAAAGTCATCAGGTCAAACGGGATGGTTTTGCTCGAAATAAAGGCTGTGTTGCCCGCTGCCACAAAATCCAAAAGCCGCTTTGTACCCGCCGAGTCCATGTACATTGCCTCCCCGACGAAGACGTAATTGTGCCCTGTTGAAGCGCTGTCAACCATAAGCTCCTTCGTCACATCTTTTTGAATGTCAACGAGTCTTCTCCCTTCAAAATAATTTTCCAGCAAGCGGTGGGCAATGCGCGTACCATAAGGATGCTCGTTTTTTTCGTCGTAGCCCTTCTTTTTCCAACTGCCTTCCTCCCAATCAAATTTAGGGTTGTTGGATTCGTACACGTAGTAAAACATCGCTCCAATGAGGGCAATGGCAGCGAGTGCGAGCAGGATGGGAGTGCGGTTTTTTTGCATTGAAAATCAGGTCGGAAAGATAGGGCGTTTATGAATGTCCAATGTCCAACAAGGAATTTCCAATTTCCAAGGAAGCGCTGCGCTTGGGATTTGTAGTCATTTAATCTGGGAGGGACAACGCGAGTACTCAAACGCGAAGCCTACTTGGAAATTGGAAATTCCTTGTTGGACATTGGACATTTTAATTAAAAATGCACCCAGCCCTGCGCTTTCAAATCGTGCAGATTTCCGCCCAGGGTGTGGAGCTTTATGCCGTCTTTGGCTTCCAGAATTTCCCCGGCGATGTAAATATCGGGCAAATACTTCACTTTTTCAACGTCTTCGGGGCGAATGGTGAAGAGCAGTTCATAGTCCTCACCACCATTCAGGGCACAAGTGATGGGATCGAGTTTGAATTTCAAAGCCAACATTTGCGCTTCCTGGTTGATCGGGACCCCGCTTTCTTCGACGAGCGCGCCCACCTTGCTTTGTTTACAAATGTGGAAAACTTCCGAGGCCAGCCCGTCTGAAATATCAATCATGGCGGTTGGTTTCAGGCCAATTTTTCGGAATTCTTCGATCATGTCGCGGCGGGCTTCCGGTTTGAGTTGGCGGCTCACGGCATAGGTTTGGTTTTCAAAATCAGGTTGTAGGTCGGGATTTTCCTGCCAGATTTGTTTTTCTCTTTCCAGTATCTGGAGTCCGAGGTAGGCGCCACCGAGTTCGCCTGTGATGCAGATAAGATCGCCCACTTGTGCGCCATTTCGGTAAACAAGCAATTCTTTTTCGCACTGGCCAATGGCCGTAATGCTGATGGTCATGCCTTTGGGCGAGGAAGTGGTGTCGCCACCCACAAGGTCTACTTGATAGGCTTCACAGGCCGCCCGAATGCCCGCGTACAGTTCGTCTAAAGCCTCCACTGAAAAGCGGTTGGAAATGGCAATGGACACGACAATCTGCTTTGGAATTGCGTTCATCGCATAAATGTCGGAGAGGTTGACAATCACAGCTTTGAAGCCCAAATGTTTGAGCGGTGTGTAAGCCAGATCGAAGTGAATGCCTTCTACCAACATATCGGTGGTGACCACAGTACAAAGCGGGCCGTTTTCAATGACGGCTGCGTCGTCGCCTATGCCTTTGATGGTGGAGGGCTGGCGAAGGGGAAAATCGCGCGTGAGGTGGTCAATGAGGCCGAATTCGCCGAGGGTATTTACGTCTGTTCGTTGCATGTTAAAAGATTGTACCGGTGGCTTTAGCCGCCGGAAGTAAAACGAGCTGGACAATGAGCTCAGCCATCATATCTGCACTAAAATGCGTTAAAAAGGTCACCCAAAGCATGCTTCAGGTTATACTTTTTTGTCGTGTCTAGCGCCCGTTCAAGGCAAATAAATTTCTTGTCGAGGTGTTTTTTAAAATATTCGACGGTTTCCATCTCAAGGATGACGTCCAAACAAATTAAGGCCTCTTTTGCTCCGTCAGTAGCGAGATAAATTTCGTTTGCCTTGAATTGGGCCTGCCTTGTAGTGACGTAATTTAAGTTAAAACCTTGCTTTAAAAGTATTTCAGTCATCAGCTCATCCCGATTGAATGCGGTTACCAATTGGGCCTCCTTGTCTGAAATGTACTTTTTAAGCAACTCGATATTTTCCGCGTCTGTTTTTTCCGGATCGGGAGCGAACTCAACTCTGGGGAAGTTGGATTTTGTCAATTTGAACACTTTGAAGCCTAAGCCCTTCAAAGTGTCTTCTTTTTGATCGTTTGTAAATAAATCGGTTTGTTGATTTTTCTTTTCCTCAATCAGCTTCTCAACCACTCGTTTGTTGCGCTCTATCGTGATGTCGCTGATTTTTTTGTAACCAGCTTTGTAGGCTTCGCTTTTTTCGTCGGTGGCTTCAGGGATTTG
>Ga0105044_10002625_pt1 | contig 24622 bp, 26 predicted proteins | sample MAT01_FD_78092 | JGI IMG/M metagenome (GOLD analysis project Ga0105044, IMG submission 78092) | Freshwater microbial communities from Lake Fryxell liftoff mats and glacier meltwater in Antarctica - MAT-01 | ecosystem: Environmental > Aquatic > Freshwater > Ice > Liftoff microbial mat | place... | reverse complement strand
TGAGTATCCCTGAAATTTGTTTTATTCGAATTCATAAAAAATCCGGGGGTAAAAACAAACTCACCAGTTTTATAATTTCCCAATCCGGCCGGGTTTACAAAAATGGAATTGATATCACCACCGAGCGAACCCATCGCACCGCCAATTGCAAGACTACGGGCAGTTCCGTTTTGTGGGAAAAAAGATTGACGCAGTGCATCCTCCGGTATTTGGGCAGCAAGGATTGTACTGATGAATAATGCTGGCAAGAGTAAATATTTTTTCATGACAATAGTATTTAAGGGTGACGGCAGTTATAGCCTGCCGTCACCTAATAATGAATTGGTTAAAGTCTTAGTCAGATTAATTTCCACCACCTCTTGGGGGTCTTGAAACAGCACCGCTGCCAGATGAAGAACTACTGCCTGAAGAAGAGCTGCTGCTTGAAGGTGTGTATGAACGTGTATTATTATTGGAGCTATTATTAGAATTATTATTGGATGAAGAATTACTCCTCGAATTACTATTGCTATAATTTGAATTATTGTTGTTAGACGGTGCAATGATCTGGCGAAGTACATTGCCTACTGCGCTGCCTTTATTGGTAGTACTATAATTTCTAACCGGTGCGTTACCCGTTTTTGTGTTGGTCGGTGTTCTCACCGAACCGCTCGTATTATATCCTCCTAAATTGGCAATCCTGGGTGTTGTGTTTTTTGGATTGGCAGGTGTGGTAAAAACAGTGCTGTAAACCGGGTGAGGCCAGTAGTAAGGATTGTAATAATACCCTTGATTAAATCCATAATTAAAAGGGTTGTACCTGAAATCGTTGAATCCATAGTTAAAACCATAGTTAAATGAATTAAACCGGAAATCATTATCAAGGTTTCTCCAGCGAGGATCATTTATTCCAAACCGAATGTTTCTGTCCTCGTGTGAATAATTTTTCACTTCATCCCTTTGTTGCTGAACTTCCTGTTTTTCCTCACCATAAGTTCTTACAGGTGAAAAATATACGTCGTCCGGCGTTTGACCCGATTTGTAAAGAGTAGTGCAACTGCCAAAAGCAGCCACAGAAAGAGCGAGGAGTATAAGTTTTGTGTTCATGATAATTTGTTTAAAATTATTATAGGATGAAGTTACTACTTTTGTGCCGTTTAAGGCAACATTATTAAAGTTCCAAATTCTTTGCCACTCTACGCAAAGTTTAAATTTTTGCTGTTAAAGTGATGCTAAAACAAATTAAAAATGCTGCTATATAAAACTGACTATCAATCGTTCATTCATATAGGGAAGGTTACACGCCCGTTTTTGTGGAGGTTAATATTGAAAGCCGAAGCGTATTATTAAACCAATTATAAATTAAAATTAGCCCCTGTAGGGGTTTGGGTATGAGCAAAGAAATAACAAGCATGAAGGAAGATTATTCCCAATGGTATAATGACCTGGTGATTAAAGCCGGATTGGCAGATTATAGTGCAGTGCGAGGCTGCATGGTAATTAAACCCTACGGTTATGCGCTTTGGGAAAATATGCAGGCGCAACTGGATAAAATGTTTAAGGAAACCGGGCACCAGAATGCCTACTTTCCCTTGTTTGTGCCAAAGAGTCTTTTTGAAGCAGAGGAGAAGAATGCCGAGGGATTTGCAAAGGAATGCGCCATTGTAACGCATTATCGTTTAAAAGCCGATCCGGTTAATAAAGGAAAGTTGATGGTGGATCCGGAGGCAAAACTGGAAGAGGAGTTGGTGGTTCGCCCAACAAGTGAAGCAATTATTTGGAATACCTATAAAGGGTGGATACAATCATATCGTGACCTGCCTTTGCTAATCAATCAGTGGGCCAATGTAGTTCGGTGGGAAATGCGTACCAGGTTGTTCCTGCGTACTACTGAATTTTTGTGGCAGGAAGGCCATACCGCCCATGCTACCAAACAGGAAGCTGTAGACGAAACCGTGCAGATGCTAAATGTGTATGCTGATTTTGCCGAAAACTTTATGGCAATGCCAGTTATTAAAGGAGTAAAATCGGCCAATGAGCGTTTTGCCGGAGCCGTAGATACCTATTGTATTGAAGCGTTGATGCAGGACGGCAAAGCATTGCAGGCGGGTACCTCTCATTTCCTCGGACAAAATTTTGCCAAGGCATTTGATGTTAAATTTTCTGATAAAAACAACAAGCTCGATTATGTATGGGCCACCAGTTGGGGCGTAAGTACCCGCCTGATTGGCGCTCTGGTGATGGCGCATAGCGATGACCAGGGTTTAGTACTTCCTCCAAAATTAGCTCCCATACAGGTGGTGATTGTTCCTATTTTTAAAGGAGAGGAACAAAAACACCTTATTGATGATAAGGTGAAAGTGGTGATGCAGGAGTTGAAGGCAGCGGGTATTTCCGTTAAATACGATGACAATGACAATAACCGGCCCGGATGGAAATTTGCAGAATATGAAATGAAGGGTGTTCCCGTTCGCATCGCCATTGGCGCAAGAGACCTCGCCAATAATGTAGTAGAAGTTGCCAGAAGGGATACAAAAGAAAAAATGAGTTTCAGCATCGATGGTTTGAGCCATCGAATCATCGATCTGTTGGATGAAATACAAACCGCCATTTTTAATAAAGCCAAGAATTTCAGAGAAGAGCGAATTACAAAAGCGGATAGTTGGGATGAGTTTGTTAAACTGCTGGATGAAAAGCCAGGCTTTATTGCAGCACATTGGGACGGGACCGGAGAAACGGAAGATAAAATTAAGGAACTAACCAAGGCTACTATACGCTGTATTCCTTTGGAGAATGAAAAGGAAGAAGGCAAATGTATTTTAACCGGCAACACAAGTTCGCAGCGGGTTTTGTTTGCACGTGCTTATTAATGGATTGCTGATTTTTTGAAGGTTTATTTTAATGAGATGGTGCAGACCGGCGAATTTAAAATCTGCTACTTATTGATATATCATATTTTTATGTCTGATGCCTGGTTTTCTTTGGTTCAACATGTTTAGTAAAAACCGATATCCAGTTAACGGATCGTTGATTTTCTAATAATATTTTTGGGTATCAATAGCCAGCCATCAGGCATTATTCAATCAGCCATTGTAAGGAGCTTGAACATCAAAATATTTTGACTTGTTTACATCCATTTTCTTATATGTAGTAAATTGGCTGGAAAAACACCAGTTGCCCTGCCCGTGGAAGTATTTTCTGCACATCAACTGTCCGGGGTGCGGACTACAACGGAGTTTGGTGGAATTGCTAAAAGGTAATCTGTTGGAGAGCGTTCGATGGCATCCGGTTACCATTCCTTTGTTATCCTTCTTTTTATTTTCTGCATTGCATTTAATATTTAAATTTAAAAAAGGTAACTCAATCATCGTTTATAGTTATATATTTATTGCATTGATTACGCTGATCAATTATTTATTCAACATCTTAACCCACTATTAATTCAACTTTCTCATGGAACAAAAAGATTTACTTTCCTCTGTACCCGGTCAAAACATACAGCAAAACCTTCCCAATGCAACCACCGCACTGGTATTGGGTATCATTTCAATCGTTGGTGCATTCTGTTATGGAATTGTGGGGTTAATATGTGGGGTAATTGGTCTGGTGCTGGCAAACAAAGACAGAAAACTATATAGAGAATCTCCGGAATTTTATTCACAGGCCAGCTATGGCACCTCCAATGCAGGTAGAATCTGCTCTATCATCGGTTTGATAATATCGGCGCTTATCATCATTCTGGTGGTATTGGTATTGGTATTTTTTGGGCTGGCTTCCACTCAGTTTTTTAGTTAAGTTGCAACTGAAAAACAGCGATCGTTTTAAAACGCAGTTTGGCGGGCATCGTTTAGAATTTTTGGAGCAATGAGTACTTTCATGTTATTTATTTTTAACCATAAAACAGCACAATGGAAAACGAAATAAACCTTATTGAGACAGATTTGATTGTTGACAGCACAATTAGTGCACACCTAAAGGAAACTGCCGTATGGGGTAAGTTTTTGGGAATAATCGGGTTCATTTACAGTGGATTTATTGTGCTGGGGGCCATTTTTGCGGCATCAATGTTTGCAAAATTGACTGGCAATGCTACCGGTAGCAGTAGTGGCTTATTTGCAGGCGGAATGGTTGGTGTTGTTTATCTAGGTCTTGCGGGAGTTATATTTTTTATGTCGATGTATTTATACAGATTTGCAAAAAATATACAGTTGGCTTTAAAAACAAACGATCAGGAATCACTCGTTACATCCTTTAAAAACCTGAAAGTTTATTTTCGCTTTGCCGGGATTATAACAGTGGTCGCTTTAATAATTACCGTGTTGGGTATTATGGGATTGATGCTTGCAACTGCTTTTAGCCGGGGATAACACCACTTTCAAATGAAAAGGGCGGCTCTGCTGAATGATAAAAGATGTAGTAACAATTGGCAGTTGGGAGTCTATTCTTTTGTAGCAAGGTAATTGTAATCTTCCATTATTTTTTCGAGGAAATCCATTGCATACATATTGGTAGATACTTTTAATACATCTTGCACTTTTTGCGCAATGCGGTTACACATCTCAAAACTATCTGACTTTTTTGCCTGGCTCAGCACGTTTTTAATGGTATTGATGTCACGGTCACTCAATCGCATTACCTCTGGAAATTTTACCTGGTAATCGGTTTGTGCCACGTGCATGAATATGGTATCATCTACCGTTAACTTAGAAGCCGTTTCCACCACTACTGTTCCTGCCACAAGATCGCCCAGCCGCTGGCTTTTAGGCGATGCTGAAATAATAATGATAGAAGTAATGCCACCAATCAGCAGCCACACCACCCCGTACATATTGCCCCAAAACAAGAAAAATATAATGAAGGCCCATTCATAAAAACGCATGAACCACCGCAGCGCATATTGCCCCAAAGTGGGCTCTCCGCCATCCAGGCTCACTACTTTAATTTTAAATATTTTTTTTCCAATCGTTTGCCCGTTCATCCAAAGCTCCGATAACATGGTGTACGAAAGCATCGGAATGACCAGCACAATTAGTACAAATCCATAGCTGCCCTGGCCCATTTTAAAGCCTCCAAATAATAAATAAAACATACTGAACATATACAGAACAAGAATTGTAAAATCGATCATATAGCCCAATAGTCGTTTATGAAATGCGGCAATTTCAAACTCAATGTCGATATTAAAGGGGGTAGAAATCTGGATTTCAGGCATAGTACAAATTAGGTGATTATTATTAAAAGTATCAATTTTTTGGGTGCATCCCAAATCCAATAGCTATCTGATTTCACATGCACCCTTTTTTTAGTGTCTTCTTAATTACCGGTAAGCCTATTAATCTTTGATAGCATCTTTACAACAAAAGGCATCTAAAAAATGTTTGGTTACCATCAGTTGGGTTGCGACGATTATAAAAACAACCTTTTTTGCAACATCAAAATTTCTAATTATACAATCGCATTTTTTGCGAACAAAATTTGCTACTTTTAACAAATGCGTGAAGGAATGTTCATTAAAAAAAATGTTGATAAATGGAATCAGTATCAGCATAATCCAACCAACGACCCCGATGAAACTGCAGAACGTTTTATTACGCTGGTGGATGATCTTTCTTATGCAAAAACATTTTACCCCCGCAGTAAAGTAACCCGCTGGATCAACAGCATTGCCGCCAATATTTACCAAAGCATTTATAAAAATAAAAAGGAAAAATATTCCCGGGTATTTACTTTTTGGAAGTACGAATTGCCTTTGTTGTTTAAAAAATACCATCGGTTATTACTGTTCACCTTTTTATTATTTTCATTGTTTGTAGCCATTGGCGTTTTTAGTTCGGTAAAGGATGAAAGCTTTATCCGGGGCGTGTTGGGAGACCGATATGTAGACATGACAGAAGACAATATTGCAAAAGGCGATCCTTTCGGTGTGTACAAAAGCGAAAATCCATTTACCATGTTTGTACAGATTGCCATGAATAATACGTTTGTTTCATTGTTGATGGTTATGGGGGGCATATTGGTGGGATTTGGGACTATTTATGCCATGTGGCAAAATGGATTGATGCTGGGGTGTTTTCAATATATGTTCTTTGCTAAAGGGTTGGGATTGCAATCAATATTGGTGATTTGGGTACATGGCACTTTGGAGATACTTTCTATTGTTATAGCCGCAACCGCAGGCCTGGTAATTACCCAGGGCATTCTTTTTCCGGGTACTTTTTCGAGGATAGATTCTCTTAAACATGGGGTAAAAGATGCGTTGAAAATAATGATCGTACTGGTGCCGGTTTTTATTCTGGCCTCTTTTTTTGAAAGCTATGTTACCCATTTAATGAGTAATACATTTGATGCCCATAAAAACAGTGGACTACCGGTGTGGGGTAGTGTCGTCATTCTATCTAGTTCCCTTTTATTTATTGTGTGGTATTTTGTTATTTATCCAATCCGCTTACACAAAAATGGTTATCAAATTCAAAAGGATGGGGTACTAAAAATACCGGTAACTAAAGTATGATTTTTTACAGAACCGTCATATCAATCCTTGCAATATTGTGTTGTTCATTTTGTGCCGTGGCGCACGATAACAATTACGTGTACCAGGATACTGCCATTTTGCAAAAAGATTCAATAGAGGCTGCTACCAGAGCCATCGAATTGGCACGGGAAGACGCGGGCACTGCTGACTTAGCCGAAACAGATGATTATGATGACTATCTTGCTGATACCCTACTAAAGAACAATCAACTCTCCATTGATCCGGATTCTATCCAGACTTTAAGAAATTCCAGGTCGTTTGCTTATTCAAAAAATCTGGATTCATTGCTACTGGCTTACCAACAGGCACATGAAAAGGAGGAGGACCAGCCCAAAAGCAGGTCTTTACTGGAACGTTTTTTTTCATCAGAAATAACCAAATATTTTTTCTGGATGCTGGCTGCAGTTTTTGTTGCATTCGTTCTTTATAAGTTATTTTTTACAGAAGGATTTTTTCAACGCTCTTATGCTAAATCCAATGTTACACCGCTTGAAGATGAATCCAATGAGTTATCCAAAACTGCTGACTATGCAAAACTGGTAGCCCTTGCAGTTAGCAAAGGCGATTATCGCCTGGCAGTTCGATATCATTATCTTCAAACGCTTCAAAAACTTTCCTTTAAAGGATTGATACAGTTTGCTTCGGATAAAACCAATTATGAATATGTTAGAGAATTGTCGGGCAAATCATTCAAAAATGATTTTGCAGCATTAACCCTTAATTACGAATATGTATGGTATGGCGAGTTTGAAGTAGACGAGATGATTTTTAATACCATTCAAAATAAATTCAATCAGTTTAACAACGAGGTATAACAGCTTGATAAAAAAGATTACATATTGTATTTGCATTGTACTTGCTACTGTACTTTTCGAATCCTGCGGGTTCGGAAAAGAGGAGCTTCCACCGTTGAATGAAACCTACAGCCAGAAAGATAAAAATCCCTTTGGAGCATTTGTTTTGCATGAGCAGTTGCAGCATTTGTATTATCACAACAACCTGCGTCCTGTTAAAAGCAATTTTGAAACCACCTGGCAAACTATTTCAGATACCGCCTCTGTTTACATCAATATCAGCAAGCATCTTTCTTTATCAGCAGCCGATATTACAGCGATGCTTGCTTATGTTGACAATGGGAATAGCCTCTTTATATCCAGCAATTTTATTGACGAACATTTACTGGATACGCTGGGGTGCGAAGTACTAACCAATCATTACCGCCAATCTTTTGGTGAAATGAAAAAGACTTCGGTAAATCTAAGCAGCCAGGTTTACAATGATTCTGCTGCCTATCAATATTTTTATGTTCCGTTTTACAATCATTTTATAAAAAGGGATACACTTTATTCCAGGGGGCTGGGCAGCAATTCATGGGGTACAAATTATATAGTGGTATTTTATGGCAAAGGCCGTTTTTATCTTCATACTGATCCGAGGGCCTTGAGTAATTATTTTTTATTGCAAAAAGATAACTACAAATATTTTCAGCAGGTATTTTCGTTTACGCCCGACATACCTCAACATGTTTATTGGGATGATTATTATAATAGAAAAAATCACCCAAAAGATCAAGCCGGGAATAAAACCGGGCTTGCTGTTTTATTGCAATACCCTGCCATGGCCTGGGCTTTCTGGCTGCTGATGTTATTGTTTGGTTTGTACATCCTGTTTGGTGGTAAGCGCAGACAGCGGATTATAGACCCCATTGCTCCCAATGCCAATACCACAGTGGCTTTTACAGAAACAATCGGTCGTCTTTACCTGCAGCAAAAAGACAATCACAATATTGCCAACAAACTGATTACCTATTTGCTGGAGCATATCCGCAATCAATATTTCTTGAACACCAGTCAAATCAATGATGAGTTTATCAGTGCCCTTAGCCGTAAAAGTAACAATTCGAAAGAAGGTACCGAGAGGCTGTTTAAACGAATCAATACCATACACCAGTCTATGGAAGTAAGTGATCAGCAGTTGTTATTATTGAATCAGCAAATTGAAAATTTTTATAAAAATAAACTATAATGGAAGAAAGTATTTTTCAGCAGCGCATCGATCTTTCCGGACTTAACCATAGTATGGATAGCATAAGAAGCGAAATTGGTAAAGTGATTATTGGTCAGCATAAAATGCTCGACCTGTTAATGATTGGTTTGTTATGCGATGGACATATTTTAATTGAAGGTGTACCCGGTGTTGCAAAAACGTTAACTGCCAAGCTCATGGCAAAGGTGATTGATGTAGATTTTTCGAGGATTCAATTTACACCCGATCTAATGCCGAGCGATGTGGTGGGCACATCTGTTTTTAATCCCAAGGAAGGCGATTTTTATTTTAAGCCCGGACCTGTTTTCAGCAATATCATTTTGATTGACGAGATAAACCGTGCGCCTGCAAAAACCCAGGCCGCCTTGTTTGAGGTGATGGAGGAACGGCAGGTAACCGTTGACGGTATTACGCATGAAATGCGTTTCCCCTTTATCATATTGGCAACGCAAAATCCGGTAGAGCAGGAGGGTACTTACCGCCTGCCGGAAGCTCAACTGGACCGTTTTATTTTTAAAATTGATGTTCAATATCCTTCACTTGAAGAAGAGATTGGTATACTCAATAACCAGCATGGACGCACGCAGGCACAGTTACTATACGAAGTAGTTAAGATTATATCGCCCATGGATATTAATAATTTCAGGTCCACAATTCAGTCGGTGATCATTGAACCAAGGCTGGTAGAATACATTGCTAAAATTGTGATAGAAACCCGTAATAATCCCGCTTTGTATTTGGGAGCTTCGCCGAGGGCTTCACTGGCAATACTAAGGGCGTCAAAAGCCAATGCAGCCATCAAGGGACGTGATTTTGTTACACCTGAAGATATTAAGGAGATGGCCACGCCGGTGCTAAGGCATCGCATCATTCTTACTCCCGAAAAGGAGATGGAAGGCATTTCACCAGATGAATTGATTGATAGTATTTTGAAAGCGATTGAAGTGCCGAGGTAAAGAAAAGGTACACTAAATGCCACAAAGGAAAGTTCCCTTAATCCCCTAAGGGGAAAAGCCCCCTAAATCCCCCGAAGGGGGACTTTGAAAGACTCCGATGAAGCAGGTCTTTTGTGGAATAGTGGGAAATGATAATTTTAAAAATGGAATTGATTCAATGAAGATAAAAGAAACTGCAAAGATGCAGCCCCCTAAATCCTCCGAAGGGGGGACTTTGAAAGACTCCGATGAAGCAGGTCTTTTGTGGAATAGTGGGAAATGATAATTTTAAAAATGGAACTGATTCAATGAAGATAAAAGAAACTGCAAAGATGCAGCCCCCTAAATCCTCCGAAGGGGGACTTTGAAAGACTCCGATGAAGCAGGTCTTTTGTGGAATAGTGGGAAATGATAATTTTAAAAATGGAACTGATTCAATGAAGATAAAAGAAACATCAAATTCGCAGACACCAAAATTCCCCCTTGGGGGATTGAGGGGGCTCTATTTACCCAACCGGTTTTACCTGCTGTTGGGGATTTGTATTGTTTTATTTATCACCGCTTTTTTTGTGCCTGCCTTATTGATACTTCCAACAACGCTTGTTTATTTGTTGCTGGCATTAATGATAGCAGATTATATTTTTCTTTTCTTGCTGAGTAAGCCACCGCTGGCAAACAGAATTACGGCAGAGCGCTTTAGTAATGGTGACGAAAATAAAGTAATGTTACAGGTTACCAATACCATGCGTTTTGAAGTGGAGATGGAAATCATAGACGAATTACCAGTGCAATTTCAAAAGCGGGACCTTGTTTTTAAACATCGGTTTAAACCCGGACAGGTAAAAAAAATCGGCTATAGTTTGCGGCCTGCCGAAAGAGGTGAATATTATTTCGGTGACATTATTTTATACACGAGATCAATGCTTGGGCTGGTGATGCAACGGCACAATGTGGATGCGGCAGCAACCGTATCTGTATTTCCGTCTTTTATGCAATTACGCAAATATGAATTGCTTTCTCAAACAACGATACAATCGGAGCATGGCAATAAACGGATGCGCAAGATTGGCCACAGCATGGAGTTTGAGCAGATAAAGGAATATGTAAGGGGCGATGATATCCGCACCATTAACTGGAAAGCTACCGCACGAAAGTCATCGCTGATGGTAAACAATTACACCGATGAAAAAAGCCAGCAGGTGTATTGCATCATTGATAAAGGGCGTTTGATGAAAATGCCTTTTTCCAACCTGAGTCTGCTGGATTATGCCATTAACAGCACCCTTGTTTTGAGCAATGTTTGTTTGCAAAAACAAGATCGGGTAGGGCTGATTACTTTTGATAATAAAATGGGCACCATGCTGGCGGCTGACAGAAAGCCGATACAGCAGGCGAATATGTTGCAGCTATTGTACAACCAGGAAACTTCCTTTTTAGAAAGTGATTATGAGATGCTCTACATGCAATTAAGGGCCAGAATCAAGCAACGAAGTTTAATGATTTTGTTTACCAATTTTGAATCGGTATCTGGTTTAAAACGTCAGTTGAATTTTTTACGATCTATTGCAAAGCACCATTTGTTGATGGTGGTATTTTTCGAAAATACAGAGCTTAAACAACTGTCGTCTATTGAAGCCGCCAACCTGGAAGAAGTATATGCTAAAACAATTGCTGAAAAATTTGCCTACGAAAAAAGACTCATTGTAAAAGAACTCTCCAAATATGGAATACTTTCCATTTTAACAGCACCCGAAAATCTCACCATCAACGCCATTAACAAATACCTTGAGTTAAAGGCGCGGCAGGCTATTTAGTTGATGGTTGATGGTTGATGGTTTGTGAGTTTGATGAGGTTATGCTGTTGGTTAGTTGTAAAAATTAATTGTTGCATCTTCGTTTTTATCCAAGTCAGATTTCCCATTTTAATTTGTTATCAATTATCAACGAAAAAGTAACTATTAACAAACAGCGATCAACGAACCATCAACATTCAACCATCAACCTTTATTACCTTTACTAAAAAATAATTGTGGCTCGTAAACAGACCTATTATTCCAAACACATCAATCAATTAATTGCGGCGGGCGAGGCTCCGATAAAGAAGGAGCGTACCGAAAGAATCCCGATTGATCCTGCCATACAATTACCCTATGCGGAGGGCAAGGTGTTGCTAATAGATAAGCCGCTGCACTGGACATCGTTTGATGTGGTGCGAAAGATGAGGGGCATTTTGCAGATTAAAAAAATCGGGCATGCGGGTACACTGGATCCGCTTGCAACTGGTCTGCTTATTGTTTGTACCGGTAAGTTTACCAAAAAGATAAACGAGTACATGGCGCAGGAAAAAGAATATACCGGTCATATTACTTTAGGTGCTGTTACACCCACCTACGATTTAGAGAGTTTACCTGTTGATGAAAAAGAATTTTCCTTTTTTACGGATGAAATGATATATGCTGCAGCGGCACAATTTACCGGTACCATTGACCAGTTTCCTCCCGTTTATTCGGCCATTAAAAAAGAAGGTGTGGCATTGTACGAACTTGCCCGAAGAGGAGTGGATGTAGAATTGGAGGCAAGAAAGATTACCATTCACCAATTTGAGATTACCAATATTGAATTACCAGTTGTAAGCTTTAAAGTAGTATGCTCCACCGGAACGTACATACGCAGTCTGGCAAATGATTTTGGTGCTGCATTGGGATGCGGTGGCTATTTAAGTAATTTAAGAAGAACGCGGATTGGAGTATTTGAAACTGCCGATGCGATGTCGATGGAGCAGTTTGAAGAAAGTATCAAACCCACCACCTGACAGTAGTTTATTTTGAGAATCAGGTTGACACTAAGTTCTTTAAAAGGTATTTAATTCAATAATATTTTTTAAATGGCTTTTTGAAATGATTTTAATCCTTGCTTCATAAATTTTACGCATTTGCTAATCGCCTGAAATTGTCATCTGTTGAATATTCGGGGACCAGTTTGCATAACTCGTCTTTAGTGATAGCTTTAAAAAGGATAACTCAACCCAATGGTAAAGTTGAAATTCTCATAGCGCCAAATTCGGTTTCTATAGATGGTTGAGCCCGGACTAATCGGGTCACCTTTTTTAAATAAATTGTTGAAAGTTATATTTGGTATCTGCCAGCCGTCATTTTTTGCAATATCGGGTCGTTTAAACCGAAAACCTAAATCAAACCTCAAAAGGAAATAATTAAAATCAAATCTAAAACCGGTGCCAGCGGTTACGCCTAACTGTTTGTACAAACGGTTGAAATTAAACTGCAGGGTATCGGTGCCGCCGCCAGGTCTGGTGTTCTTAAAATTCCATACATTGCCGGCATCCACAAAAAAAGCCCCTCTTAGTATCAGCGAGTTGGGGATGATTTGTGCAATATCATAGCGGTACTCTCCATTCAATTCCAACCTGATATCTCCGGTACGGTCATTTAAGGTACGTGAATTATAGGGTGCCAATGTCTTAGATCCGGGGCCAATTCCACGGATGGGCCAGCCTCTCATACTGTTTGCACCTCCTGAAAAATATTGCTTGAAAAAGGGGAGTGTGGTATCGCCTTTTCCTATTGGGATGCCCACACCTGCAGAGGAACGGAACGTGACGGATGATTTTGCTTTCTGCACGGTGTAAGTGTATTCTACATCCGTTTTTATAAACTGTCGGAGCAGGTTATTGAAAGTACTTAACCGGCCAAGCAGTAGCCCGGACTCTTCAATATTCCACCTGAAAAACCGTTGATGATTTAATTTTTTTGGATTGATATAAGTAGAAGTATATCCGTAGTTGAGTACCCCGATTACCAACGCCGTATTGAATGAATAGCGCAGGAAAGGGTTTAACGAAAGTGTTTTTTTAAAGCTATCGGATTGGTTATAGAGGTAGGAGTATTCAATATTTAAAAACTTAAAAAGATTTTTTCTGTTGGGATGTTTGACACTGGTAAATTCATTACCGAATGTGGCGGTGGCGGATAACTGGTTGAATAGATCAATTCTATTGGTGAATGCTGGTATTAAATTAATGAAAGTATGTTGCGAAACCAGTTTCTTATTGGCGTAAAATAAATTGATTGGGCCCAGCAGCTTGGGAAAAGAAATGGTATTGGTATAACTCAATTCATTGGAGTTAATTTTCCTGTTCGACCCTCCCTGGGCATTTAAATTTAATTCAATCCCGGCCCGGATTGCATGGGTCATTTTGGTGCCGGTTCTGGCAACATTCCTGTTTTGTAAAGATACATTGGTAGAAAGCCCCAACAAGTTGCCTGCATTGGCAATACTGGCGCTGTTGGTATTGCTGTTGGCAGAATAACTTGCTTCAATACCTGCTTCAAATCCATATTTTTTGGCAGGCAATAATTGCACAATCATATTCACTTTTCCAAGGCTATCCTTTAATTCGTCTATTTGAATATTGGTATTTTGCCACACACCCAATTTCGAAAAATTACTGATCGTTTTTGCATAATTTTCCTGACTGTACACTTGTCCTTTCGCCATGGCCATGTTTCCAACCAGTAAACCGTTTTTTACAATTTTTTTGTGGTAACGAATAATAAAGCCACTTCTGGTAGTATCTGTATAGTAAGGGGCTTTATTGTTTACATCCTCCTGGGTAAAGTCGGGATAAATAACAATGGTGTTGATATAGTATTTTGTAAGCGACAATGAATCGGCAGCAGGGTTCAGTACCATGGCCAGTTTGATGGTGGGCTTGTCTCGTTTTTGATTGGCTTCCTCCAATAACAACAAACTTTCAAATGGATTGTCTGATACGTTTGTTAATGCAGCGATGGTAGAATCACCACGAAGTTTAAGATTATCAGAAGTGAATTTATAATATCCATTGTTTCTATACAATTCAACCAGCCTGCTCGTTTCGCCCAATATGTCGGCCTTTGTAACGGGATTTCCTTCTACTAAAAAAGATTTCGGCCTGGTGTCCAAAGCCAACTGCTGAAGCTCTGGTTGTTTTAATCGGTAACTCATGGTATCAATCACAGTAGGATTTCCCGCATCGATCATATACTTTACATACACCCGTTCCTGCTTTTCCCGTTTCACATATAACCAGCCAATTTTCAGGGCAGTGTATTTTACGGTATCCACTTTCACAGAATCTTTTGCCTGGTAATAACCAAGGTGCAGCAAAGAGCCTTTCATGTTTTTTGAAGAGATGGCCGTATAGGCGCTATCGTAAGCTGGTGGCTTTACAATTACATGCCGCAAAAAGAGAAAGTCACGTACGATCACTTTTGCGCTGTCATCTAATTGGCTATATAATTTTTGCTTCAGCGAATTTTTTTGATCTTTGGTAAATTTTCCTCCGGTTACCTCAATGGTATTGCTAAACAAAATGGGTTTATTTTTTTGGAACTCTTTTGGTACGGTGCAGGAAGAAAGTATGAGGGAAAAGAAAAGTAACTTTTTCAGATATTTCAACACGTTTATTTTATCAGTCACACTAAACAATATAAAAAAATTTAAGAAATTATGTTAAGCAAAACATATACCAAATATATCCAAAGTTTACACCATAAAAAATTCAGAGATGCCGAAAATGTTTTCATCGCCGAAGGTAGTAAAGTAGTGATGGAGTTATTGACTTCTTCCAAAATTGTTTGTGAACACATTTTGGGAAAAGCAGACTGGCTCAATGAACATGAACACGCCATCAGAAGCCATTACAAAGGCCCAATGGAAATAGTAGAAGATTTTGAGCTGGAAAAAATATCCGCCTTAAGTACGCCCAACCAGGTATTGGGCATTTTTAAAAAACTGAAACAAGGTTCCGTGAATGTGGCAGGGCAACTATCTCTTGCATTGGATACCATACAGGATCCTGGTAACCTGGGCACCATCATCCGCACAGCAGACTGGTTTGGTGTTACCAACATCATTTGTTCAGATAACTGTGCGGATATTTACAATCCCAAAGTTGTGCAAAGCACGATGGGTAGTTTTGGAAGAGTAGAAGTGGTGTACACCAACCTGGTTGAATTTTTGAATCGAAATAGTAGTATTCCAATCTATGCAGCGGCACTCAACGGCAAAAGCGTGGATGAATTAAAGGGGATCAAAGAAGGAATCCTATTAATTGGTAACGAATCAAAAGGGATCAGTGCAGCAATCATGCAACTGGCCACTGAAAAAATTACCATCCCTAAGTTTGGAGTGGCAGAATCATTGAATGCAGCGGTAGCAACCGGGATCATATTATCACATATACGGTAAAGAGGGTGGTTACCATTATGCAGTAAATAAATAGTTGTTTATTTCCAGTAAAGCCTGTATTCCTTTACTGGTAAAGGTTTAAGTGAATGTGCAATAATTGGTTCAGTAAATCATTATCTAAACTGGATTGCCTTTACCGGTTGAATTTTCTTAACAAGCATAGTTGGGATAATGAGGGTGGCAAAGCAAATTCCCAATGTAATTACATCCACTAAAAGAACCTGCCACCAAATCACTTCCGCATGAGCTGCACGCATATAATAGGCTTCTTCATCCAGTTTAATGAAACCGGTTTTTTCCTGCACCCAGCAAATAAGCAGACCGAGGATGGTGCCTAATATAATACCGGTTATGGCGATGAGTGCGGTATTATATAAAAATATTTTTTGAACATCCCAATCGCTGGCACCAATGGCTTTCAGAATGCCGGTCATTTTTGTTCTTTCCAGTACAATGATCAGCAGACAGGTTACCAGGTTTACGATTGCCACTACCATCATGATGCCAACCAATATCAGTTTGATGTCATTCTGTAATCCGAGCCAGTCAAAAATGTTTGGATAAATTTCTTTGATAGTTTTACTGTTCCAACCGGTTGGCGTTTCTTCCTTTATGAGTTGGGCTATGGTATCCACTTGTTTATAATCCTTTAAAAATATTTCGTAGCCACCAATCTGACCAGGTTGCCAATCGTTAAACCGCCGGATCAGGTTGATATCGCATATACCAAATTGCTTGTCATATTCGTCAATGGACGTTTTAAAAAGACCAGCAATTTTTAATTTCCTTGCCCGCTTGCTGCCATCCTGCTGTATAAAAAATGCCAGCAGCGTGTCATTCACTTTCACATTTAGCTGGTTGGCTATGTATATTGAAACATTTATTTCTTTACTGTATCCACTATCTGTAAAGGATACCCATTTGCCTTCTTGTAAAAATGGATCAAGCCGGGTGTAATCGAACGAAGAATCAATTCCTTTAACGAGGATGCTTTCAATATCTGTTCCATAGGTGAGGATGACCGATTTGGTAGCATATCGTTCAACTGATTTTACGCCGGGTATTTTGCGAATGACATTTTCTACAGTATCATTTTTTGTTATTGGGTATTCTTCTGCAATGCTTACCCTGCTCTCTATATCCTGCTGCACCCGGATATGTCCCCAAAAGCTAAACACTTTATTGCTGATTACTTGCTGAAATCCATTTACAAAACTCAACGCAACAATCATCACTGCCACACTGATGGCAGTAGCCCCAATAGCCAGCCGGATAATAAAACGGGAAAAAGTATTTTCTTTATTGAAAGCAATTCTTTTTGCAATAAAAGCGGAAATATTCAATCGGCATAATTTTAGTATCTTTCAAAAGTAAATATTTTCATCGCTACATGCATCTTTTAAAATCTTTTCTACCAGCCACGTATATATTGCTGATGTCATTTGCTTCGCTTGCGCAAACAAATCCTGAGGCTATTTATAAAAGCAATATTAAATCGGTACGCTTTCATATTTATGGCGATCAGGAAGCATTGCCGGTTTATAAACTCAATAGCAGTGATCGTTTGGAGCTGCATTTTGATGATTTGGATGCCAATGTAAAAAGCTATTTTTACACCTACCAGTTGTGTGATTATGATTGGAAACCCGTTCGCTTAAGTCCTTTTGATTATATCAAAGGCTTTACCCAGTTGCGTATTTCAAATTATCGCTATTCATCCATCGCCTTTACCCGATACACACATTACCAGGCAATTTTACCCGAGACTAACAGTCTGCCTACCCGCAGTGGAAATTATTTGCTAAAAGTTTTTGTGGATGGCGATACTTCTAAACTGGCTTTCACAAGGGCATTGCTGGTTTTGAATCCCAAGTCATCTATTATGGCGCAATTCATTCAACCTTTTACGCCCCAGTTTTTTAAAACACACCAGCGGTTAAAATTTACAGTCAACCTTACAGGCTTAAATGCATTTAGTGCCAACCAGCAGGTGAAAGTAGTAGTGTTACAAAACAATCGTTGGGATAATGCACAGGGAAACCTGCCGCCCACCTTTGTAAGGGGCAGTGCGCTTGAATACAATACAGAGGATCATTTTGTTTTTCCGGCTGGTAAGGAATGGCGCTGGCTCGACCTTAGAAGCTTGCGCCTTCAAAGTGAACGGGTAGAGAAGGCCGATTATTTAAAGAATGCCACCAAGGTATATGTGAAGCCGGATATCGACCGGACCAATCAAAAATATGTGTACTTCCAGGATTTGAATGGGTTATACCTGGCAACAACGTATGAATCTATCAATCCATATTGGCAGGGTGATTATGCAACAGTGCAGTTTAGTTATGTAACACCAGACAGGGCTGAGTATCCCGGAAAAAATTTATACCTGTTTGGACAATTGACAGATTATAAATTAAATGAAGCTGCCAAAATGCAGTTCAACGCTGAAAAAGGACAATATGAAACGATGCAGTTTTTAAAACAGGGTTACTACAGTTACGGATACATGCTGGTAGATAAAAATGATCCGAAACAGAAAACAGAGCTGGAGGGTAATTATTGGGAAACCGAAAATAGCTACACGATTTTAGTGTATTATAAATCATTTACAGATCAGTCGGACCAGTTGATTGGCGTTTCAAAACTAAATACCCGAAGCGACCGGCCAGGGTTTAGTTTTTAACTACCAATAATTTTTTTTATCAAATGAATGATAAAAAATCAGCAGTACAAAAGGTTATCTCAATAGTGACCTGCAGCGAATATTTTAAAATCGTATTTGCCAGTTGTCGTGAATAATCATCTTTTGGTATGTTTGGAAATTAGGTTGAAATGCTTCTTCAGCTTGCTTTCTGTAGAATATTGAATTGATCAATGAAAAGAGTTTGTAGTGTAATTTTATTTTTTCATTAGAAAAATAAAATTTTATGGAGGCTTTTAAAATCGCTGCCTTATATTTGCACCGGCAAGTCTTATACGGCCAGCTCCTGTTGAACTCCCCCAGGATCGGAAGGTAGCAAGGGTAAATGGTTGAGCGGTGCGATGTAAGTAACTTGCCATTTTTATGTCCGGTATTTTCTGATTACCCAAATCTTCTTAGTTTCAATTACGGCTTCTTTTCTTTTTCGATTTCCCGTTGTTATTGATTTCGTTCATAATTTCATCCGACGTTTTCAACCGCTCATTATCCGGCTTTTTCTTGATATAAATATCAAATTGCTTGCAGAGTGACGGGTTGCTACGTAGTATTACTTTTATATTTATGCTGTCGTCTTTAAAATTAGGGTCTACCCATAAACTGTTGCCCTTAAAGGTGCCGGCGGAGGCTTGAAAAATTAAATGGGTACTATCAAGGGGCAAATAGCTTCCATTGGATAAAAGGCCATCAATGTTGATATAATTGAATGTGCCTTTCTTTAAGCTGTCTGTGTATAAATTAACGTAAATGTTTTCAATCTTTTGTGCCTGTGCTGTTGCAGCAGATGAAATGAGCAAAATAAGTATCAATTTTTTCAAGCTGTAAGTTTTTTAAACAAATGAAAATATTGTGCCAAAGCAGCAGGTGCAAACGGTGGCAGTAAGAATTGGATTTTATTTATGACTGCTATCCAACAGGTGCTCGTATTTATGATTTCTTATCTTCCCGGAATTCATCGGTAAAATGCTCCCTATGTTTTGGTGCTGCAAATTTGGTTGCGTTGTATGCTGTTGAATTTCCTTTAGGTATAGACAAGGATTTCCATGGATCATCGCAAATCATTTTTGCAATAAACACCATCTGTCCAATATGATAAGGATAATGTGCCAGTTGGCGGTTGATGGCTTCTAACACGGTATGCCCCATATTTCGGATAAAGATTTCTTTGTCAAGATCTGCTGTGGTCAATGGTTCTATCGCATCAAAAAGACATTTCCATCCTTCGTTCCATTTGTCCATCAGTTCTTCTTTGCTATGCAGGTCGTTGTCAAACTCTGCCTCTCTGTTGCGCCATTCTTTTTCGCCATCAGTGGTTAAAAAATTGGTCCAGCGGGAAAGCATATTTCCCCAAAGATGTTTTACAATGGAGGCAATACTGTTACTTTCGGGATTATACTGCCAGAATAATTTTTCCGCCGGTAATTGTGCCATGGCTTTTTCGCCCAGCATTTTATAATACTCCAATTGTTTTTTTACACTTTCCAGGTAATCGTTGGTCATTGCTGCAAGTTTTATTTAATCAATAGAGTGTTTTTTTTCACCCCGGAATTGGTAATTACCACCGGCTTTATCAAACTTTTTTTATCAAAATACATTTTGTCGATACAAGTCACTCTTGAGTTGCCATCCGTTTCAGTCAATGGTCTGCGGTGATAAATAATATACCAGTCATCGGTTGCAGGAACGTTGATCACGGAATGATGACCGGCTCCTGTTGCAATGGCCGGACACTGTTGCAATATCTTAATGATTTTTTAAATAGCCAAAAGGGAGAATCTGCTATTGCTTATGCTAATCAGTAATCGGGTCCTGTCAAACCACCTTCCGACCACATGAAATAATATTTATCATGCCTTATAAATATCATCTGCCCTTCCAAATATCCTTCCGGGGTATTCTTCTTTAAATTGGGCCCATTATCAAAAGGTATAAAACCGGTAAAATCATTGTTGAGACGGGCAATATTGCAGTGCCTCCGTCCGCCACACAACAAGTAATATTTGTCATCGGCATCTTTAAAAACAAACTGGTCGATGGGCTGTGCGCCATTGTAAAATTTATCTATCAGTGGCTTACCTAAATAATCTCTAAACGGTCCTCCGGGATGATCGGACACTGCAACGCCGATACCGCCTTTCTCCTGGTCATTTTGAATATCGTTGGCACCAAAAAAGAAAAAGTATTAATTGTCTTTTTTAATAACTGACGGAGCCCACATGGCTCGGTTGGCCCATTTAATGTTAGCAGTGTCTGTGATGTGTTGATGTTTTGTCCAGGTTACCAAATCGGGCGAAGAAAACGCATCAAAATAAACCTGCTGATTGTAAGGTGCAGAGTAGGTGGGGTAAATCCAGTAATGGTTATCAAATACGGCTCCCTCAGGATCGGCATACCAGCCCGGAAAAACAGGATTGCCTGATTTGTTTTCGGATGATTTTATTTGAGCAACAACATTGCAGACAATCATTAGTGCAATGCAAAATAGCAAATTTATTTTTTTCATTTTTCAGGTTGTCAGTGTATTAATATGATTGATTGACCGGGTTAAATTATTTCTTACAAATATACTGTTACCAAAAGTACTGGCACGATGTATGACCAGCTTTTTAGATTCTTTGTGTTCAAAAATAACGATACCTTCCTGCAATTTAAAACGCAGCGATGCTACGGGAGGTATTTTAAATTTCCTCACAGCGCTGCCTGCATGGTCAACAGCCGCTCACAATTAGTAGTATGGTTCTTTAGGGTTGGCAACCTTTCGTTTCTTTTAAACCCACCTTTTTTGAAAGTTACCCATGCCATGTTGCAGGTAGTCAATATTTATTTCTACCCTACATTTGCAGTATGGAAAAATTAAGTGAAAAAAAGCGATTTATCCAAGACGCAGACATCGAATTGGATAACCTCGGCGAAGGTATTAGCAGGAAAATAATTGCGTATGATGAAAGCCTGATGCTCGTAAAAGTGATTTTTGAAAAGGGATCGGTTGGGGCAGTTCACCAACATTACCATACCCAGATTTCTTATGTAGAAAAAGGGGCTTTTGAAGTAAATATAGATGGTGAAAAAAGAGTATTGGGAATCGGTAGTTCATTTTATGTACCACCCAACACACCCCATGGAGTTTACTGCCTTGAAGAAGGTGTATTGCTGGATATGTTTTCTCCATTGCGGGAAGATTTCATAAAGTGATTTGCTTTGTTTTCAGGATATCTTTTCACACCAAGCTCCAAATTCGTTCTTGCCGTTAAGTAATACCGTTTCTCCGATCATCGGCATAATGACAAACTAATTTTTTATCTTCCCAAATGCAGCAACTGCTTTTATCGGATCGTCCCAGGCATGATTGGCCAATGAAAATTTAGCCCAGTGTACTGGAAGCAATGTAGTTGCTTTTAAATCGCCTGCTGTCGCAATGATCTCTTCCGGCATCATGTGGATGTACTTCCAGCTCTTGTCATACTGTTCACATTCCAGTATAGCAAGGGCAAATGGGCCATATTTATTTCCAATGGCTGCAAAATGAGTGTCATAGCCACTATTTCCTCCCAGAAATATTTTCATGGTAGGCGTTTTTAAAACAAAGGACATCCACAAAGCTGTATTTCTTTTGAAATCCCTGTCGGAAAAATGTCGGGCAGGGGTAAAGTTTATAGTAAAGCCATCGTCCAATATAACTTCATCTTCCCAGTCTCTCTCAACCAACTGGTTGGGATGAAAACCCCCATGCTGTAGTTGTTGGCCGGTACCAAGCCCACAAATGATTTTATTAATCTCTGGTTTTAATTGTTTGATGGTTGCGTAATCCAAATGATCCCAGTGGTTGTGCGAAATAAAAAGATAATCTATCTCGGGTATGTCGGCAGTGGTATAAATGTCACTGCCTTTAAAACTGCGAATAGCCCCCTTAATCGGGCTTACGGCACCACTTAACACGGGATATACTAAAATTTTCTTGCCATCTATGTGGATGAAATAAGAAGAATGTCCAAACCACACCAACACATCCTGATCTGCGGAAAGGGTTAGCAGATTGGTTTTTTTGAGGGGATTGTTTCAATAGGCTTACCACGTTTGCGTTTGGAAAAGATAAACTCCTTTAAAACGGCACAATAATTTACGCTTTCTGTACGGTCGGGCGTGTGGCTTAGATTTTGAAATTTGCCTCTTTAAAGTTGGAAGATTTTTTAATCCGATCCAGTCTTTCTCCTGAGGGCGTTTTACCAAACATATCCTGTTGTATAAATAAAATTACAAACAGGATAAAGGCAAGAAAAACATATACAATGATCATGAATAGGTGGTTTGATAGGTTGATTCATTATCAACTAAAATGTTAGAAATTGTGTTCACAGAGTATCTTTTTAATTTAAGAAGTGGTTATTAAATGTGCTCAATAGGATGGCTTTTTGGCTGATTCTTATGGCGCCCTTCGTGTTAGATTTTGAGTTGAAATATTAAATTTAAGTTGCTCACCCATAAGCAGAGGTTTGTACCAAGGATTTATTGTTAAGAAATAGTAAATTTTTATCGGGCATTTTTCAAACACACCATTATATTGCACTTACGAGTGCCCTTTCAGTTATTTGAAGTAATATGGCGGTACTTTTTTTCTTTGAATGCACAACTCAATGTTTCAACAACGTATATTTGCCTTTCAATTTTATTTATATCCGGTAAAGTAATTCAAGTAAATGGAAGCAGTTAAGAAGAAAGGCAGTTCGGTTCTAAAAAAAGCACTAGTAGTAATTTCCGTTTTATTGGTGGTAGGTGGTGGCGCAATCTGGTATATTTTTAATTTAAAATTTTCAGACACTACAAAAATAAAGGCAGATTATACGGTGAATGCATTAGACCTAATTCACGAGTTTGAAAAGAATGATAGTTTATCCAACAGGAAGTATTCGGAAAAGATTATAGTGGTAAATGGAATGGTGTCTGAAGTGGAGGCCGCTGATACAACCGTAAATATAAAAATGGCCGATTCAACCTCCGGTTCCTATATTATTTTTGCCTTTCAACAACAGCATCTTGCTGAGGCAAAAAGTATTAAGCAGGGAGATGAGGTTTCGATCAAAGGCTCCTGTAGTGGTGGAGCTTACAGCGAAATTCTGGAAACGGAGTTTATTACATTTAAAAGATGTGTAATCAATAAATAAAAAAATAAAAAATCTTAACAAATGAAAAAAACAATTCTATTCTTTGCTTTGGTAGCAGTAACGGGATCTATTTTTGCCCAAAAGAAAACAACTACATCCGGTATCATTAGTTTTGATGCCACTACCAGCAAAGACGCTTTGCCAAAAGCAGAAAACAAAACCGTAATTGCTGCCATTGATGCCAAAAAGGGAACCATTGCATTTGAAGCGATTGTGAAAAACTTTGCTTTTAGCAATCCAAAAATGCAGGAGCATTTTAACGGTGCAACGTGGATGGATTCTGAAAAATTTCCCACAGCTACTTTCAAAGGAAATATCACCAATCTGGCTTCAGTTGATTTCCAAAAGGATGGTACCTACAATGCGGAAGTTGCAGGGGATTTAACCATTCATGGAATTACAAAGCCAGTAAAAACTACCGGTAAAATTATTGTAGCTGGTAAATCCATTTCTACAAATGCTGACTTTTCAATTAAGTTGGAAGATTATGGCGTAAATGGTCCTGCAATTGGTGCAGGAAAGGTTGCAACTGAACCAAAAATTTCTGTATCTGCAGATTTACAATAAGCAAAATAAAAGAATAAAATAAAAAAAGCTTTTGCCCAAACGGGCAGAAGCTTTTCTATTGTTTGAAACTATTAAGCATTTGCTGTTGGAGGTGTTTTTAAAAGCCCCGCAGACTATGTTCAACCGGAAAGGTTGTAAATGTTTAATAACGTAAAGGAAGCTGGATTTGAAACCAGACTTTTGGTCAGCCTTTATATGAATGCGTTGTCGAAAACTAAGCAGCAATTTTAAAATTAGGAAAGCTTAATAAAAAAGAATTTATCTTATTGCCGGTATTACTAACAGTGATTGCTCCATTCATTTTCATGGCAAGTATTTTTATTGCATCAAGATTGAACACTACGCTACCGTTCACAATACCGCTATTTTCTTTAACTGTTACAAAAACAACATCATCATATTCCTTTGCTTCAATGCGAATACAACTATGATTTGTATTGCTGACTACCGCACTCAGGAG
>Ga0105044_10002620_pt1 | contig 24648 bp, 21 predicted proteins | sample MAT01_FD_78092 | JGI IMG/M metagenome (GOLD analysis project Ga0105044, IMG submission 78092) | Freshwater microbial communities from Lake Fryxell liftoff mats and glacier meltwater in Antarctica - MAT-01 | ecosystem: Environmental > Aquatic > Freshwater > Ice > Liftoff microbial mat | place... | reverse complement strand
GCAGCAGCAGCCATCAAGGCCAGCAACGAGACCGCCAACGAGACAGCCCACAAGCCAGCCAGACCGGCCGACTTGCGGGTCTGCGACGAAAGGGCTGGGGACGGGAGGGCTGGAGCCCCGTTGACTGAGGAAGGAGCGGCTTCGCCAGAACTCGGGTCGTTGGCGGCTGGGCTGACGGACAGTCGCAACATCAGTGGCTGCATCAGTGGCAGCACGGCCTGCGCCAGCAGGCCGGCCAAAAGCGCCACGACCAGGCCCATGCCGTACACGCCCGTCCAGGGCGCGAGCGCCGCAATGGGCGAGTCGATCTGCGAATAACCCACGGCCAGCCATGGAAAGCCGGTGAAGATCACGCCCCTGGCCAGTTCGGCCAGCAGCCACAGGCCTGCGAACAGGGCCGCGTCCATCACCCTGCCGCGCCGCCATCTGGCATAAGCCGCACATGCCAAGCCAAGATACAACGACAAGGCTGCCGACAGCGCTGCCACAGCAGCGATGGCCAGTGGCGCCGGCAGTCCCCCGTAGCGGTGCATGCTGATGAACAGCCACCACACGCCAGCGACCAACCATCCCGTGCCGTAAGCCCAACCCCAAAGGCCGCTGCGCCAGCTGCTGGCGCTCTGCAACATCAGCAGCAAGGCCGTCAGCGTCAGGATCGGCAGTGGCCACCAGGCGGTATGGACGTAGGACAGCGTTTGCAGGGCGCCCAAAAAAAAGGCCAGCACTGTCAGCAGCGCTGTCCGGTACGCCGCCTTGCGGGCTGTGGCTGCTTGCCCAGCCGCGCCCGACGCGCGCCGCAGCATCGGCCCTGGAGCCGACATCAATCGACTTCGGCGTCGCTGCCCTGAAGCGGCCGCGACTCCAGCAGCACGCGGGCGACTCGGAACCAACGCACGGCGCCACCCCGAGTCAGCATCACCGTGAAGCGCCAGCCACCCAGCTCAACCGCCTCACCGCGGCGCGGCACCCGGCCATGTTCGTGGGCCACCAGGCCGCCAATGGTCTCGAAGTCGTCTTCGGACAAGTCGGTGGCAAAAGCCTCGTTGACCGCTGCGATGGCCACATCGCCGGCCACACGGTGGCTGCCGTCAGCCAGCGTATAGATGCCGTTCTCTTGTTCCTGATCGTCGAACTCGTCTTCGATTTCGCCGACGATCTCCTCCAGCACATCTTCGATCGTGATCAAACCTGCCGTGTTGCCGAACTCGTCAATCACCATCGCGAGGTGGTTGCGGTTGGACCTGAAGTCACGCAACAACTCATTGAGGCGCTTGCTCTCGGGCACAAACACCGCCGGCCGCAACAAGGTGCGCAGGTTCAGTTCAGGCGCACGCTGGAGCTTCAGCAGATCCTTGGCCATCAGGATGCCGATGATGTTGTCGCGCTGGCCGTCATAGACAGGGAAGCGCGAGTGCGCTGTCTCGATCACGGTACCCAGCAATTCGTCGTAGTCGGCATCGATGGCCAGCAGATCCATCCGCGTCGCAGGCACCATCACGTCACCTGCGCTGAGATCGGCCATGCGCAGCACGCCTTCGAGCATCAACCGCGACTCGGGCTCGATCAACTCGCGACTCTCGGCCTCGGCCAAGGTGCGGATCAGGCTTTCCTTGGTTTCCGGCCCGGGCGACAGAAATTCGACCAGGCGTTCAAACAGATTTCTGCGTCCAGCCACAACGGGGGGACGGCGCGCAGCACCATGGACGTGCCGGGAAGGAGCAGGGTCGGACACGTGGGCTGTGCCAGCAGTCAAGGAATCGCAAGAATAACCCAGCCCGGCCTGGGCTTGATCGCCGGCTCCAAAGGGGAGATCTCAAGGGCAGTTCCAAAGGGATATACGGCAGTGCTCGCAGCCAGGGCCACAGGGGGCGACAATCCAGGCTTTGGTTGGCACGCCGACCCACCACGCGGACCCCATCACCATGACCACTGCTCCCATCCCCCACACCTTGATTCCCGCCACCATCCTGACCGGATTTCTCGGCGCAGGAAAAACCACACTGCTCAAGCGCGTGCTGTCCGAAGCACATGGCCAGAAGATCGCAGTGATCGAAAACGAGTTCGGCGAAGAGAACATCGACAACGAGATTCTGGTCGCCGACCGCGACGAGCAAATCATCCAGATGAGCAACGGCTGCGTCTGCTGCACGATCCGCGAAGACCTGCGCAGCACCTTGGCCGAGCTGGCCGAAAAACGCCGCAAAGGTGAATTGCAGTTTGACCGTGTGGTCATCGAGACCACCGGCGTGGCCGATCCGGGCCCGGTGGCGCAAACATTCTTCATGGACGACGAGATCGCGGAAAGCTATCTGCTGGACAGTGTGCTGACCTTGGTCGACGCCAAACATGCGGGCGCTCAGTTGGACAGCAGGCAGGAGGCACGTCGTCAGATCGGCTTTGCCGACAAGATCTTCATCAGCAAGACGGATCTGGTGAGCAAGGAAGATGTCGCCGCGCTGATCCACCGCATCAAGCACATGAACCCGAGGGCGCAGCAGCGTCAGGTGCATTTTGGCGAGGTGCCGATTGCCGAAGTCTTCGACCTCAAGGGCTTCAACCTCAACGCCAAGCTGGAGATCGACCCGGAGTTTTTAAGCGCCGACACGGCTCAGGCGCATCATGACCACGATCATCACGGTCATGATCACGGCCCTGGCGAGACCTGCGACCAACCTTCGCAGACCACTGATGGCCAGGGACCTGGCCCTGGCCCGGGCCATCACCACGCGCATGACGACGACGTGAAGTCTTTCGTCTTCCGCAGCGACAAGGCTTTCAACCCTGCCAAGCTGGAGGATTTTCTGGGTGCGATCGTCCAGGTTTACGGGCCCAAACTGCTGCGCTACAAAGGTGTGCTGTTCATGAAGGGCAGCGACCGCAAGGTGATCTTCCAAGGGGTACACCAGTTGATGGGCAGCGATCTGGGGCCGAAGTGGGCGCCAACTGAAGTCAAGAGCAGCAAGATGGTCTTCATCGGCATCGACCTGCCCAAGGAAGTGTTGCTGCAAGGCCTGGAGCAGTGCCTGGTTTGAGGTCGAAGGGCAGCCATCACCGGCCCGTCCAGCCCCAGAGCCAAAGAAACAACCGCTCCTGCAAAGCATCCTGCCGTACCGGGCGGCGCAGGGATGGCTACAATCCGCGCGCCTTGGACCTCTGCTTGCGCTGCAAGTGCGGTTCGAGGGGTGCCACGTGTGGCTGTGTTTTCGCCGTGGCGCCATTGGGCCCAGGCGAACCTCGTGACTCGCCTCTTTGACACCGCGAACCCGCAAGGGGAAGGAGGTCCCCGTGAGCAAGCCACTGTCCCAACCGGCTGCAGCCAAGAAGCCGCAAGCAGCGGCCAAATCGATTGCCAAGCCGACAGCCAAACCCACGACCAAGCCAACGGCTAAACCGGTCGCCAAGGCAATACCGAGTAAAACCGCCAAAACCAACAAAATGGGGAAAGCGGACAAACCGGGGAAAGCAGGCAAGACAGCCAAAGCCGCACTCGCAACCGCGCCAGAGGCTGCGGATACGGCGAAGAAATCGCCCAAGGGGATGGCCAAGCCTGTGACGAAAGTCGCCCCAGCCCCCAGCCCCAAGCCTGACAGCGCCGCGAAGGCGCCGGTCACCAAAGCTACAAAGCCGGGCTTGATGCCTGCCAACAAAGGAAAAACGTTGTCGACTTCTTCCAAGGAAAAAAGCAAGGCCAGTGCCGCCTCCAGCGCGCGCTCGGCCCAGACCTCACCGCCATCGATCCAGCTCTCAGGTGCGGCATCCTCAGCCAATGCATCCACCAGCCACGCCGCCAGCGCCAATCGGTTCACCGACAGGTTTGCGCCTGCACCCAGTGCTGCAGTGGCCACCCACGCAGACGGTACCCATGCGCCCAAGGCAGCGACCAAGGCTGACGCCAAGACCGCCAATGCCTGGAAAAGCAAAGCGGGCCGTGAACTCAGCGAAGCCGAACTGCTGGCCATGCCGGAAACCGAGTACATGAACGACAAGCAGCTGGATTTCTTCCGGGTGCGGCTGCAAAAGCAGCGCGACGATCTGCTGAGCAACGCGGGCGAAACCACGGAACATCTGCGTGAAGACACTTCGATCGTGCCCGACCCGGTCGACCGCGCGACGATCGAAGAAGAGCACGCGCTGGAGTTGCGTACCCGCGACCGCGAGCGCAAGCTGCTGAAGAAGATCTCGCAATCCATTTCGCGCCTGGAAACCGGCGAGTACGGCTTTTGTGACGAGACCGGTGAGCCGATCGGCTTGCTGCGTCTGATGGCCAGACCCACGGCCACGCTGTCTTTGGAAGCTCAACAACGGCGCGAACTGAAACAGAAGATGTTTGGCGACTGAAGCTTGAGCGCCTGGCCAGCACGCGCCAGGGGCCCAACAGCCCATACCGCAGTACCGAGTTGCCACAGCACCCCCGGAGTACCATCCCACCCATGGCCGAGAACGAGAGTTTCTTCCGCAAAGTGGTCAGGTTCGTCGCGAACCCGACCACCGAGTGGAGCGAGCTCACCGGCCGTCAAGGCGACGGCCGCGAGCTTGAGCTGGAGAAGTCTGAGCTCAAGGCGATGATCGAGCGAAAGCGGCGCAACGACTTCGTGCGCAAGCGCGAATTCGACACTTTGCGCCGCGTGCGGCGCGAGGGCCTGTCAGCCGAGCAACTGGCGGCGCTGGGCAGCTCCAGCCGCCTGGACGACTCCGAGTCGCGAGTCAACGACTGGCCTTCTGCCAGCCCTACCGGCGTCAAGGCCAAGATCGATGCCATCGAACAGCAGATGGTCGGCGACACGGGCTTCTCAGCCGGGCGTTCGCCAGGTCGAGGCGCCAGTGTTCAGACCCAGCAGCCTGGCTTGCCCCCTGCCGCCGACCCCTCAGCGGACGCTGCAAGTGCCTATGCCCCCACGCAGCACGCAAGTCTGGGCCGGGAAGTGGGCCTCGGACGTGAGGCAGACCTTTCCAGACGCGCCGAGCTGAACTTCGAAGACAGCCTGGGTGGGAACAATCGCAACAGTCTGCCGCCTTTGCACTATCAACGCGAGGCGCCCGATCACCTGTCCAGGCCGGCCACCCCCTCCCCCACGACCGGGCGCGCTTCAGGCCCCACGCCACTGGCACCCGTCGCCGGCCCTGCCGCTGTGCAGATGGGCAAGGGGCTGCCGCCGCTGGCGCCACTGTCCAGTGTCTCGTTCGACGGGCCTGGCCTGGCAAGGCGGGCAGAAGCAGGAAACAGGCTTCAGCCTGTCAGCAGCTTCACCAACCCTTTTGAAGTCGAAGTCAGCGAAGTCGTGCACGACCCCGAGTTGGATGAAGCTGTGATCGCCTTCGCCAACGCTGACTTCGGCTCGTGTGAGTCTGCATTGCGGCGTGTCACGTCGCCCAGTGGGCCGCGAGCCGAGCATGCAGAAACCTGGCTGGTGTTGTTTGATTTGTACCGCGCCATTGGTCAACCCGATCGCTTCGAGAGCTTGGCCTTGGACTACGCGCAACAGTTCGGCTGGTCGGCGCCGCAGTGGTATTCGCTGCCGCAGTGGGTGGCCGAGACAGCCGCAGAAGAGCCCCTGACCACCCGTCAGGCCGCGTTGCCCGCGGCCGAGCAGGCCAGTGCCAGCGACGTGGGCTGGAACTGCCCCGAGCAACTGGACGTTGACGGCGTGGCCCGGCTGCGTTCGCAAACCCTGCAATTGCCGTTGCCATGGGTATTGGATTGGAGCGGCCTGCGCCTGGTCGAACCAGAAGCTGCAATGCAGTTGTCAAGACTGCTCAAGCTGTGGGGCGGCCAGGTATTGGAGATGCGCTGGCTCAGCGGCAATCGCTTGATGGAAGTGCTGCAGGACTCCGCACCCACCGGCACCCGTGATGCGGACCCCGTGTTCTGGCTGGCCCGGCTGGAAGCCTTGCGGCTGGCCAACCGGCCCGACCAGTTTGACGAAGCGGCCATCGACTACTGTGTCACCTACGAAGTCAGCCCGCCGTCGTGGGAAGCGGCCAAGTGCAATGTGGTGCTGACCGACGACGGACACTCCACCCGTGGTCCCTCGTTCTCACCGGTCAGCGATTTGTCGACCAGCTTCATGGAAAGCAGCCTGATCGAGGACAGCAGCGGCGTCGAAATCGCACACGTCGAGCTGGCCGGGCAGTTGATTGGCGACATCAGCCAGACGCTGGAAAAGATCCTCAGCGAAAGCGGCAAAGCCACGGTGATCCAGATTGCCTGCACCCGCCTGATCCGGGTGGACTTCATCGCTGCAGGCGATCTGCTCAACTGGGTGCTGTCGCGCCGCAACGAACAACGCCAGGTGCACTTCGTCGAAACCCATCGCCTGGTGGCTTTGTTTTTTGGTGCCATGGGCATCAACGAACACGCCAAAGTTCAGGTACGCAAGGTCTGATGACCATGGAAAACTATCACGGTACGACCATTCTGAGCGTCAGGCGAGGCAGCGCCGTGGCCCTGGGCGGTGACGGGCAAGTGACTCTGGGCCAGATCGTTGTCAAGAGCAGCGCCCGCAAGGTGCGCAAGCTGCACCGCGAGCAAGTGCTGGCCGGTTTTGCAGGCGCCACTGCCGACGCCTTCACTTTGTTTGAGCGTTTCGAGGCCAAACTGGAAAAGCACCAGGGCCACTTGCAGCGTGCAGCGATCGAGTTGACCAAGGACTGGCGCACCGACCGCGTGCTGCGCCGGCTGGAAGCCATGCTGGCCGTGGCCGATGCCACCTGCTCGCTGATCATCACCGGCAATGGCGACGTGCTCGAGCCCGAGTATGGCATCGTGGCCATCGGCTCAGGCGGCGCCTACGCCCAGGCTGCTGCGCGTGCGCTGTTGGCTCACACCGAACAAAACCCCGCCGACATCGTCAAGCGTTCGCTCGAAATCGCAGGCGACATCTGCATCTACACCAACCACAATCACGTCATCGAGACCCTGGGCCACTGATGCAGGTCATGAATGCAATGAAAAGGGTTTCGCAAGAATTCAAAGCTTGGCCACTTTTATTGGGCCGCGCGGGTGGCGGAATGTGCACAGCCCGGTCCTGGCAATACTCATGATGACCCCGCAAGAGATCGTCTCCGAACTCGATCTGCACATCGTGGGCCAGAACCCGGCCAAGCGCGCCGTAGCCATTGCGATGCGCAACCGCTGGCGGCGCCAGCAGGTGCAAGGCAGCCTGAAGAGCGAGATCACCCCGAAGAACATTCTGATGATCGGCCCCACCGGCGTGGGCAAGACCGAGATCGCGCGCCGTCTGGCGGCATTGGCCGATGCGCCCTTCATCAAGGTCGAAGCCACCAAGTTCACCGAGGTGGGTTATGTCGGCAAAGATGTGGACGCCATCGTGCGTGATCTGGTCGATGTCGCCGTCAAAGAAGAGCGCGAGCGCTCGATGCGCAGCAAGCGTGCGGCCGCCGAAGACGCCGCAGAAGAGCGCATCCTGGATGTGTTGGTGCCGGCGGCGCGCGACAGCCGCAGCAGCTCAGGCAGCAGCATCGGTTTTGGCAGCGACAGCTCGGCTGCCCCGGCTGCACCAGCAGCCGACAACACTGCGCGCCAAGTGATGCGCAAGAGGCTGCGCGAAGGCTCTTTGAACGACAAAGAAATCGACATCGAACTGACTGAGGCCAAACAAACCTTGGAAGTGATGGGCCCACAAGGTTTGCCAGGCATGGAGGAGATGGCAGAGCAGCTCAAGGGCATGTTCTCGCAGCTCAACCAGGCCAAACGAAAGTCCAGGCGCGTGAAGATCGGCGATGCACTGCCGCGCCTGGTCGAAGAAGAAGCCGGACGGCTGGTCAACGAAGACGAGATCCGCGCCGCCGCGCTGGCCAACGCGCAGGAAAACGGCATCGTCTTCATCGACGAGATCGACAAGGTGGCGACACGCTCCGAACACAGCGGCGTCGATGTCAGTCGCCAGGGAGTGCAGCGCGATTTGTTGCCGCTGGTCGAGGGCACCACAGTCAACACCAAATACGGCATGGTCAAGACCGACCACATGCTGTTCATCGCCAGCGGTGCTTTTCATCTGGCCAAGCCCAGCGACTTGATTCCTGAACTGCAAGGGCGCTTCCCGATCCGGGTCGAGCTGTCTTCCTTGAGCGTGCAGGACTTCGAAGCAATCCTGAACAGCACCAAAGCCAGCCTGCTGAAGCAGTACGTGGCCTTGCTCGCCACCGAAGGCGTGACGCTGGAGATCACACCACAAGCCGTCAGCCGGCTGGCGCAAGTGGCTTTTGAAGTCAACGAACGCACCGAAAACATCGGCGCCCGCAGGCTGGCCACCGTGATGGAGCGCTTGCTCGACGAGATCAGCTTCGATGCGCCCAACCGCAGCGGTCAAACCGTGGTCATCGACGAGGCCGTGGTCAACGACCGGCTGGCCGAGTTGGCGCTCAACGAAGACCTGTCGCGCTACATCCTCTGAGCTTCATGACGCGGGGCGCCGCCCTGGATCATGGAACGCTTCCAAGTCAAATGTCTGCCGGCCCTTGCGGCAAAGTCACGGCCGGCTGGCTTTTCCAGCCGCGCTTGCGATGCTCGACGGTCACGAAGGTGCGGATGCCCCCGCGCACGAACCAGTCTGCATGCAGCCGCAAATAGCGCGGCGCGATCGCTGCGACGATGTCGCTGACGATGCGGTTGCTGACCTTTTCATGGAACGCGCCTTCATTGCGGTAGCTCCAGAAATACTGCTTCAGGCTCTTGGTCTCGACACACAGCCTGTCAGGAACGATCTCGATGTCGAAGTGCGCAAAGTCGGGCTGGCCTGTCAGCGGACACAGGCAGGTGAATTCGGGTACGTCAAAACGCACCACGTAGTCGCGCTCAGGCGCGGGGTTTTCGAAAACCTGCAAATCCCGACTGGGTTGGCTGGGCGCTTGTGCCGGTGGCTGGCGCTCGTTGAGCGCCTTCTTCTTGGTCATGAAATTGCCCTGGGGGCCTGCTGCAAAACGGGATTCGATGCTAGCACTGGCGCTGGCACCGGCGCCTTTCGATCTCACATCACACGATCTCGGGTTACGCGCGCCGCCGGGCTTACGAGGAAGTGCGCCGCGATAATGCGGGTTGTCCATCTCCAGCAGGTCTTGTCCCATGAGCTCCGTGCCTTTGTTCACCGCCCCCACCCGATTCGACGACCCGGCAGCGGCGTTGGCACAAGTGCAAGCCATCTACAAGTCCAGCATCGAGCATCTGCGCAGCGCTTTGCAGCGTTTTGTCGCGGGCACCGACGATGGCCAGCGGGTGCGGGCCTGCTACCCCTTTGTGCGCGTTCGTACCTCCACCGTGGCGCGGGCAGACTCCAGGCTCAGCTACGGATTTGTGTCAGGCCCCGGCACCTACGAAATCACGCTGACCCGTCCTGACCTGTTTGGCCCCTACTTGCACGAGCAGTTCAGGCTCTTGCTGCGCAACCACAGCGTCTCGATGGAAGTCGGCACCAGCACACAGCCAATTCCGATTCACTTCTCGCTCGCCGAACACGACCACCTGGAGGGCAGCCTGAGCGCCGAGCGCAGGCTGCTGATGCGCGACCGCTTCGACCTGCCCGACCTGGCGGCGATGGACGACGGCATTGCCAACGGCACGCACCAGCGGCCAGCGGGCGAGCCGCAGCCGCTGGCGCTGTTCACGGCCCCCCGGGTGGACTATTCGCTGCACCGGCTGCGCCACTACACCGGCACCTTGCCTGAGCACTTCCAGAACTTCGTGTTGTTCACCAACTACCAGTTCTACATCGACGAATTCATCAAGCTCGGCCACCAGTTGATGGCCGACCCGAGCAGCGAATACGAAGCTTTTGTGGAGCCAGGCAACGTGCTGACACGTCGCGCCGGCAGCCCCCCGCGCAGCACAGACAGCCTGGGCGCGCCACCCCCACGCTTGCCGCAGATGCCGGCTTACCACCTGGTGCGCGGCGACAACAGCGGCATCACGATGGTCAACATCGGTGTCGGCCCGGCCAACGCCAAGACCATCACCGACCACGTGGCTGTGCTGCGCCCGCATGCCTGGCTGATGCTCGGCCACTGCGCCGGCCTGCGCAACAGCCAGCAACTGGGCGACTATGTACTGGCCCACGGCTACGTGCGCGAAGACCATGTACTGGATGAAGAGTTGCCGCTGTGGGTGCCGATCCCAGCGCTGGCCGAAGTGCAGGTGGCGCTGGAGCAAGCGGTCGCCGACGTCACGCAACTGCAAGGGTATGAGCTCAAGCGCATCCTGCGCACCGGCACCGTGGCGAGCACCGACAACCGCAACTGGGAGTTGCTGCCCAACGCCGGCCCCGAGCGCCGCTTCAGCCAGAGCCGCGCCGTGGCGCTGGACATGGAAAGTGCCACGATCGCGGCCAACGGCTTTCGCTTTCGCGTGCCCTATGGCACCTTGCTGTGCGTCAGCGACAAACCGCTGCACGGCGAGATCAAGCTGCCCGGCATGGCCAACACCTTTTATCGCGAACGCGTGGACCAGCACTTGCGCATCGGCATGCGCGCGATCGAGTTGTTGCGTCAGGAGCGGCCGGGCAGCCTGCACAGCCGCAAATTGCGCAGCTTTGCAGAGGTTGCGTTTCAGTGAGCCGGGGGCCGGCGGCTGTGTAAAGCTTCATGCCACATGCCTGCGGCCCCACGCCCTCTGCCCCCCTGCCCGTCGCCCCGCAGGCGGCTGCTTTTGCCCGCTACTTCTGGCTGCCCAGCAACGGCCGCATCGCCAACAAGCCCAGCAGCGGCCCCAGCGCCAGCCATGGCAACAGCTCAGCCAGCGGCAATTGCCCCGACAGGCGCACGAAGGTTTCGATCGAAACGGCCGAGATGGCGAATCCCAAGCTGTTGCTCAAGGTCAAGGCACTGCCCACGGCCTGACGCGGAGCATTGGCCGCAGTCAACGCCGACAACTGCGGCGAATCCCCCGCCACCGTGGCCCCCCACAACAGCAGCCAGGACAGGAATATCGGCAGCGGGGCCTGCAACAACCAAGGTGCTGCCAGGCAACAGGCGCCACTGATCGCCAGTTGGATGGCCGCTGCATCAGCACTGCCTTGCTGGCCAGAGCGCGCCTTGCGGCTGGCCCACCAGCCGCCCCAGACGCAACCCAGCGATCCAGCGGCCAGGACCGCAAATGACCAGCCCGCGATGGCCGTGTCCCCGATCAATCGGCTGGCCAGGATCAGCGGCACCAAGACCCACATGCTGTACAGCTCGACCATATGGCCGAAGTAGCCCAGTACTGACGCGCGCAGTCGCCTGTCGGTCCACAAGGTTGACAGCACGCCCAGTTTCAGCGGCGCGGCCGTGACCCGCTGCGCTGGCTCAGGCACCCCGAACCACAACACGGCAGCAGCACCAGCGGCAGCGGCAGCCACACCAAAAAACACCCACTGCCAGGGCCAGTTGGCGCCCAATGCGCGCAAGGCATGCGGGCTGGCGCTGCCCAAAACCAGGGCTGCCACCAGCCAGCCCAAAGCGGCGCCCAGGCCTTGTGGAAACCACAACGATGCGATCTTCATCCCGACCGGGTAGATGCCCGCGAGGAAGAAGCCCGTCAGTGCCCGCCAGCCCAGCAAGGCCGTGAACGAGGAAGCGCTGGCGGCAGCGGCCAGCGTGCACAGGGCAGCGCAGGCGGCACAGGCCACAAAAACACGGCGCGCTGGAAAGCGGTCAGCCACTGCCAGCAGGGCAAAAACCAGTGTCCCGGCAATGAAGCCCCATTGCAGCGATGCGGTCAAGGTCCCGACGGCGCTGGCCTGCCAGCCTTGCTCACGCTGCAGATCCAGCATCACCGCGTTGACGGCAAACCACGGCGAGGTGCCCAGAAACTGCGCCAACACCAAAGCGGGAAGGATGCGCGCTGGCGTAGCGGTGGCGTTGGCTTGCATGGGCAGTGGAAGCAAACGGTATCACGGCAGCACATCACGGCAAGACAGCCTGCAACGACCAGGTTCACCAGCCCTGGATGCGCGCTCAGGCAAAGAGGACGAGGGCGCAGGTCCTGCGCGCTGCACCGCAATGGCAAGCAGCGCCCCCTCCTCGGCAGACCCCGACTCGCGGTCGATCCGCTGCACTGCCGTCGCGCCATAGACCCTTGAGTTGCGGGGCTTTGTGTGATTTTGCCTTGGACAAAAGCCAAGACCCCACCCAAAATGCGGTTCTGTCGAGAGGGGAGTAGCAAGCAGCTCAAGCTGCCGCGGCACCCCGTCATCACGGCAACTGGTCCAACGCCAGCGGCCCGGGACCGCAGAAGAGTTGTTGTTTGAGCCGGCCTCATCGGGCTTGCTTTTCCCCGCTGAGGGGATCTCTTCTGCAAGACCTTTCGGCGCGACCTTCAACCCTCTTTGAAACGGGAGTGTCTATGGGCACCATCGCGCCGCTGTGGCTGTGGCTGTTTTTTGTAGGTGCTGTGATTGCAGCGCTGTTCGTCGACTTCGTGGTCTTGCGCAAGCAGGGTGCGCACGCCGTCACGGTCAAGGAGGCCATCAACTGGTCACTGGTCTGGGTAGCAGCCAGCTTTGCCTTCAACGCCTTGTTCTGGTGGGCCGTTTACCAGGACCATGGGGCGGCGCTGGCCAACACCAAAAGCATGGAGTTTTTGACCGGCTACCTGATCGAAAAGAGCCTGGCAGTCGACAACATCTTTGTCTTTCTGTTGATCTTCACCTACTTCGCAGTACCACCGGAATTTCAGAAGCGCGTCTTGATGATCGGCATCATCGGCGCCATCGTTCTGCGCACCGTCATGATTCTGGTCGGCGCCTGGCTGATCAACGAGTTCCACTGGGTGCTGTACCTGTTTGGCGCCTTCTTGCTGATCACGGGCATCAAGATGTGGTGGGCCGCGGGCCAGGAGCCTGACCTGGAAAGCAACCCGGCGCTGAAACTGCTGCGCCGCGTGATGCCGGTCAGCAAGGACTTTGACGGCGAAAAGTTCTTCACGATCGAAAACGGCAAGAAAATTGCCACGCCCATGCTGCTGGTGATCGCGCTGATAGCGATGACCGACGTGATTTTTGCGGTGGACAGCATCCCGGCGATCTTTGCGATCACGATGGACCCCTTCATCGTGCTGACCAGCAACATCTTCGCCATTCTGGGTTTGCGGGCGATGTATTTCCTGCTGGCCGCGCTGGCCAGCAAATTCCACTTGCTCAGCTACGGGTTGGCCATCATCCTGGTCTTCATCGGCACCAAGATGCTGCTGATCGACGTCTACAAGATCCCGGTGCTGGTCTCGCTGGGCGTGGTGATCAGTGTGCTGGCGATCACGATGATCTGGAGCTTGCGTACGGCGCCCAAGCTGGAAGGGATCAACCCAAAATAGGTTCGGCAGCAGGTCAGTCCTGGGGGCGCCTGCTGATGAAGACGCTGCAGGCTCTTCTGCCCAGGGTCCAGCTAAACCGCGCTTTATCATCCCGGTCATGCAGCCCGTCTACCCGGTGACTGCGCAGGTCCTGGCGCAAAGGCGCCTGGACAATGCGCTGAGCCTCTTTGAAGAGTTCGTGCGCGCCACGGCGCGCCACGCCGATGCAGCGACACTGCGCGGCCTGGAAGGGCGATTTGCCGAGCGGGTGCAGATCCAGCCCAGCTACTGGAGTCAGATCAAAAGCCGCTCGCGCCAGATCGGCGAGCGACTGGCGCGCCAGTTCGAGCAGCGTTGCAACAAGCCGGTGGGGTGGATGGATGTGGACCACCGCACTGCAGCCGCTGACACAACCGCCACGTCCGGCACCGTTGAAGCTGAGGGTTCGCCAGCCGTGCCTCGCGATGATGACGAGCGCTTCATGGTGGGCCTGATGCTGAGTTACTACCGGCGGCATCCGCAACGCGCGAAGCTGCGGCTGCTGGACCTGCTTGGCGAGGCGCTGACGCCGGCGACAACCTCGCCAAGAGCTGTGCCGGGCCCCACCGCCGCTGACGACGCGCACGATATCTGGCTACGCTCACAGCGAGGGGTTGCGCCGTTGAAACCCAAGAAGCGCTGAACATCGGCAAGAACGCGCAGCCTCACGCAGCCGCACGGACGCGTCGGCCAGAAGGCTTGGCGAGTGACTGTTGACTGTACTTTGTGGGTTCCTGACAACAGGCCAAATGAGGCATGCACAGCCTGCATAAGAACGCTTGCGCACTGATAATTTACGCTTTATCATTTGCGCAAGTTTTGTGAATATCTGGACGGTCTGCCTCAGTCAGCCTTGGCCTTCTTCACAAAGCGCCCGTCAACGGTCTTGTTCAGCTGCTCAATTTTTGGCTCGTTGAGGCAAGTTGCGCCTCAAGCCCGATCGCCCGCCCTTTCATGCTGCGAAGCAGGTCACTGCAGCAGATGAGCTTGTCGCCCCGGACGAGCTGTTTCCAGATGCCAAGGATTCTTTTGTCTGTCTTTGTTCAACCCAGCCAGGCCATTCGCCTGGCGCGTCATGCACTCCCGCAAACCGGCCCACCTGCCGGCTAAGTGACTCCTGCCACGTCGGCGGGACGCTTGAGCCCTGAGACAGCCCGGTTTGCAGCAGCAAGCCGGGCTGTCGCACTTTGGGCGGCCATTGCACCCGCGCCACCTTTGAGCCGCAATTCAACTGCCCTTCAACCCTACCCCTGCCCCCTGACTGGAGACTGCCATGAAGCTGAAGATTCCTCAAAAACGGGCCCGCAATGCACTCGTGCCTGCCGCGCTGTTCAAGCACGCCGGCCGCCACGGCAAGACTGCCGGCGCCCGACGTCTGCAGGCGCGTCGCGACCTGCAAAAAGAAGTGCTGCAGGCAGCCGGCAACGGCCAACGGATGCTGCCGGATCGCCACCCACCCTCGAAGTGGCGCACTACAGAGCCCTGAACCACTGCTGAGCACTGGCTGCTGGGTGCAACCGACGCAGCGCGACAGGCGCAGGTCAGACGCATCTCAGGCACCAAACAGGCACAGCAGGTGAATCCCGCAAAGGAACGACCATGTATCTGCACGACTTACCCATCGATGGCGACGCCGCACTTGACGATCGCCGCTACGGTTTGCGCATCTGGATCGCGGCCATGCTGCGTGCCTGCGGCCAGGTGCTGCAGCAGATGGCTGCCAGACTCACACTCAGCGAGCCCGAAGCCCTGACGCCAGAGCCGTGGATCGAGTTCTATGCCGATGCCGGCGCGCCAGAAGGTGCGCTGTACGTCAACGGCGAGCTGGTGGGCTACATCGAAGGTGTCACCAGGCTGTAGCGGGCCGACGGCTGCTGCTGTTGAAGCAGCAGCAGCAGTCCCCGCAGTGACATCCTTCCTGGCAACAAAGCTGCATGCTACGGTAGCGAAACGGATGAACATGCCAGCCACCCCACAACGCCTGCACATCGATCGGAGCGACCTGCAGCGCTGCAGCCTGCTGCCGGACCCGGATGCACCAGCGACCCGGCCGTTGCAGCCAGGCCAGGTGAGGCTGGAAGTGCAGCACTTTGCGTTGACCGCCAACAACATCACCTATGCTGCCTTTGGCAAGGCGATGAAGTATTGGCAGTTTTTTCCAGCCGCTGATGCAGCGATGGGTTGCCTGCCGGTGTGGGGCTTTGCCACTGTGGTGGAGTCGCAGGCAGCGGGTGCAGCGCCTGGCCAGCGGGTCTATGGATACCTGCCCGCAGGCAGCCACCTCGTCGTCCAGCCGGGCCGCATCACTGCGCGTGGGTTCATCGATCTGGCTGCGCACAGGCAAGAGCTGGCAGCCATCTACAACCAGTACAGCTTTTGCCAATCCGACCCCGGCTGGCAGGCTGATCAGGAAGGCTTGCAAGCGGTATTGCGCCCGCTGTTCATGACCGGATTTCTGATTGACGACTTCATGGCCGACAACCAGTTCTTTGGCGCCAGCCAGATGCTGTTGTCCAGCGCCTCCAGCAAGACTGCTTTTGGCACCGCCTTCTGCATGGCCAGGCGCTTGGGCCGAGGCTCGGCCCGAGGCTTGGTGGCACAGCCTGCGTCAGGGCCTCAGGTCTCGGGCTTGACTTCGCGTGCCAACTTGGCGTTCACCCAATCACTGGGCTGCTATGCCAAGGTCGCTGCCTATGAAGCGCTTGCGCAGCTGGACGCCACCCAGCCCACGGTGTACATCGACTTCAGCGGCAACGCGGCGCTGCGCCAAGCCGTGCACACGCACTTCGGCCCGGCGTTGAAGTTCAGCAGCTCGATTGGCGGCACGCACTGGCAAGCGCTGGGATCCGGCAGCGGCTTGCCTGGCCCACGGCCCACCCTGTTCTTTGCGCCGGCCCAGGCCGCCAAACGCAGTGCAGCACCGCCACAGGGTTGGGGCCGGGCGCAGCTGGAGCAGCGTATGGGGCTGGCTTGGAGCGACTTCATCCAGCAGGTGCAAGCCAGCGCAGGCCAGGCAGAGCCCTGGGTGCAGATCGTCGAACGCAGGGGCGCAAGCGCCATGCAAGCAGCCTATCTGGAAACGCTCAACGGTTTGGGCGACCCGAGACAGGGCTTGATGATCGATCCGAGGGGCTGAAGTACACCACTGAGCATGGGCGATGTGACATCTGCGGCAGCGCAGCGCGGCCAGAAATTGCGCCATCGAACCCTGTCTCTTTCGCTTCAAGCGCTGGTCTGCAGCGGCCGATAAGCTCATTGGAGAAGATGGTTTTGCGACTTTGCTGTGTGCCCTTGGCAGGCTGCGCGGTCGCCGTCCGGGTGCGCCTTGAAGGAATCAATGGTGCAACCCGACTCTCCTTGACCCGAGGCTTGACTCCGAGGCCCACATGCCCGCTCCGTCGCTGCACGCCCAGCCGTTCATCACAGATGCACCGCGAGACATCGCAGGCTGGATGCTGTTGTTTGATGTTCAGCAGCTGCCGGTTCTCGCCAGCAGCGCAGCCATACTGAACGAGCTGGTCTTGGTCGAGGACCGGGTCGACGCGCACATGCTGTCAGAGAGCGTGGCCAACGATCCGCTGCTGACCTTGAGGCTTTTGGCCCACGTCGCAGAGCTGCGCCGTGGCCGCGAAGGTGGCGAGCCAGAGACCGTGACCGAGGCGCTGGTGATGTTGGGTATCTCGCCATTTTTCAGGGCTTTCGAAGGCGTCGGCAGCGCTGAGCAGCAACTCCAGGATCGGCCACAAGCTCTGGCAGGGTTCAGCCGTGTGTTGCAGCGCTCGCACCGTGCGGCGAGATTTGCGATCGGCTTTGCTGCGCATCGGATGGACCATGACGCTGCGGTGATTCACGAAGCCGCGTTGTTGCACGATTTCGCCGAGCTGCTGCTGTGGTTGAAAGCGCCCACGCTGGCGCTGCAGATCTGCCTGCGCCAGCAAGCCGACCCCACACTGCGGTCTGCAGCCGTGCAACAGGAACTGCTGCACGTGCGCATCGCAGACCTGCAGCACGCGCTGATGAAGCGCTGGCGCCTGCCCGCATTGCTGGTGCGCATCACCGACGGGCAGTCCTCAAAGCTCACAGACCAGGTGCGCAACGTGCAGTTGGCCATCCGCATCGCGCGTCACAGCGCCCAGGGCTGGGACAACGCTGCCCTGCCCGACGACATCCGCGAGGTGGCCGAGCTGCTGCATCTGGGCGTCGAGCCCGCCACGCGGCTGCTGCACGAAATCGATCTGGAGGACTGATCGTCAGCCATCGGCCAGCCCGTACTTAGGTCGTAAAGCTCTTGGCATGCTCATGCCTTAGCCTTTGAAACTTGGTGTGATTTTTCGCACCACCTCAATCAAACCTAGGGAGTGCCCATGGACGTCAGCGCCATCCAAACCTTTTTCACCACCACAGTTTCGGCGCTGGCCATCAAGGTGGCGGCGGCGATTGCCTTTTGGATCGTCGGCCGCTGGCTGATCAGCCGCGTCATCGTGGTCATGCAAGCGGCGATGAACCGCAACGATGTCGACACCACTTTGACCAAGTACTTGGGCTCGATCGTCGCCATCGCGCTGAACATCGCTTTGGTGCTGGGCATCCTGGGCTACTTCGGCATTGAGACCACCAGCTTCGCAGCGCTGCTGGCTGGCGCAGGTGTGGCCATCGGCGCTGCCTGGAGCGGCATGCTGGGCAACTTCGCTGCTGGCGCGTTCATGCTGGTGCTCCGGCCCTTCAAAGTGGGGGACTTTGTCAACATCGGCGGCATCACCGGCACCGTCAGTGAACTCGGGCTGTTCGGCACCACGTTGGTCACAGAGGACAATGTTTTAACGCTGGTCGGCAACAGCAAGGTGTTTGGCGATACCGTGCGCAACTTCTCCGCCCGGCCAACCCGGCGTGTCGAACGCACCGCGCAACTGGCTGGCGGTGTCGACGTGGCTGAAGCGATTGCCAAGTTTCGCACCGCGATCGAGGGTATCCCCAATGTCAGCACCGAGAACAAGCCCGAAGTGCACATGCTGGACTTGAATCTGGTGGGACCGATCATTGCCGTGCGGCCCTTCTGCCACACCGACCACTACTGGCAGGTGTATTTCGATACCAACGAAGCGATCGTGCGTGTTTGCAACGAGGCTGGCTGGCCGGCGCCAACGCCGACACAGATCATGAAGACCATAACGGCCTGAGGCAGCGCCTGCCGACTGACCGCCACTGGGCAGATCAAGTCAGCGCCAGCAAGCCCTTGAGGCCCAGCAGCAGCAGCAGATAGCGCGAAGCCTTGCCCAGCGCGATCCACATCAAGCTGGGCCAGAAGGGCATTCTCAGGAAACCTGCGGCCAGCACCAGGGCGTCGCCGACCAAGGGCAGAAATGACAGGAACAGCGCAGGCGGTCCACGCTTGCGCAGATTCTTGATGCGTGGGTGTTCCAGATCGACTCTGGACGCCACGCCCTGGAAGCGCTCATAACCCTGGCGTCCGCCGTAGCCCATGGCGAATGTCAGCAGGCAGCCGAGCAGGTTGCCTGCCAGCGCGACCACAAAAGCCCACCACATCAGCTGTGGGTAAGCGGTGACGAGTGCGGTCATGACCACCTCGCTGGAGCCTGGCAAGACCGTGGCCGAAGCAAAAGCCGAGAAAAACAGGCCCCAAAGACCGCCTCCCGCGCTCATCCATGATTGCAACCAGGCGGAGAGATCGTGAATCCAATCAAGCATGTTGGAGATTGTTGCTGAAGTGGCCCGCCCGGGCGTGTGAATGGATCGCGCATTTGTTGCCTCTGTGCACAGTTGAAGCGGCTTGATGGCAGTCGCACGCCTGTCCCAAGCTGGCGCTTCTTTGCTCGCTGCTCCTACCGCTGCGCGCTCTGTGCCCATCGTCAGCCAGATGGCGCTACAGTTCTTGGTGTTTTGTGCCTGCTCGGGAGTTTGAACCATGTCCATCGCGGTGGTCGGCCAGAGGCCTGAGAGCATCCCAGGTCCCTGTCGGCGCCCGTTGTTCGCGGAGAAACGCCCGATCTCGGTGCATTTCGCAATGTGGAAGGTTTTGTTTCTCATGAGGCTGAGAGTCTTTCGATCATGCCCGCTGGAAAAACTCTCAGCCTCTGAGCCCAGGGGCTCGGGGGTCAGAGTTCGGACTGTTTGCATCGTCTTGAGGCCATGAACATCCCCTCTCAACCACCACCTTCTGCTTCAGCAGGCAAAGAGGTGAACCGGGGCGTTGCGCCAGTGACCTATGGGCAGGGTGAGCGACCCCCGCGCGGCGACTACGCGCGCGCGCGCGCCGACTACACCTGTGAGCAGGATCAAAGCCAGTACGGACCGGCCGACCATGCCACCTACAAGCGCTTGTATCTGCGGCAGTTGCAACAGTTGCCAGGGCGGGCTTGCGACGAATTCATCGCCGCAGTGGATCAGTTGGGGACACCGGATCGCATCCCCAGCTTTGATGACATCAGCGAACGTCTGTATCCGGCGACCGGTTGGCAGATCGTCGGCGTGCCTGGGCTGATCCCCGAAGAAGCCTTTTTTTCTCTGTTGGCGAGTCGCAAGTTTCCAGTCACAGACTGGATCCGCACACCGGAAGAGTTTGATTACGTGGTGGAGCCGGACATTTTCCACGACCTGTTTGGCCATGTGCCTCTGCTCTTCAATCCGACTTTTGCCAACTACATGCAGGCCTACGGGGCTGGTGGCATGAAGGCCAGCCGCCTGGATGCCTGCGAGCTGCTGGCGCGGTTGTACTGGTACACCGTCGAATTTGGACTGATCCAGACGCCTTTGGGCCTGCGAGCCTACGGCGCAGGGATTTTGAGTTCGGCAGGTGAGCTGCAGTACAGCCTCACCTCTTCCGAGCCCAAGCGCCTGGCATTCGATTTGCGGCGCCTGATGCGCAGCCGCTATCGCATCGACAGCTATCAGGCAGGCTACTTCGTCATCAACAGTTTTGATCAGTTGTTTGAAGCCACCGAGCCTGACTTCACGCCAGTCTATTTACAGGTACGCGAAGCGATCGCGCTTTCAGGTGAGATCGCTGCCGGCCAAGCACTGGCGGGGGAAGTTGAGTTCAGCCCCTCGGTGAATCCGGGCTGAGTGCATCTGATGCTGCCGGCGCCGTCGGCTCGGTGGGCATTGCCAGCCAGCGCTTCAATTCTTCCCAGGGCTGCGGCATGTCGACCATGTCCACATGCGCCACGCCCGGCAGATGCCGGTTGTCGGCACCCGGCAGTGTCGCAGTGGCAGGCGGGAAGACGATGTTGTCGCAGTTGCTGTAGAAGCAGGTGAATCGAGGCATGCGACTGTGGAGGGTGGTTGTTTCGTCGCCACTCAAACAACCTAACCAGGCCGCACCTTGGCGCATTTCACGCGCGTTGACTGTGAAAGCCAAGCGGGCCAGCCACGTGCCCTGGTGCGGTGTGCCCAGCGTGATCGCATGATGCAGGCGATGCTCGTTGCCGGGTTTCGCGTACCAGCGGCGCAGCACCAGACCGCCCATGCTGTGCGCTACCACCACAGGTGCCTGTCCGGTTTGCTGTTCCAGCGTCGAAACCGCAGACTCGAGCACGGGCACAAGGCTGTCGATGGAGCCAAACACCGGCTCGAGATCGACGGCGATGAAAGGCGTTCCTTGTTCCCGCAAGCGCTGCAGCCAGCGGTTCCACAGACCTCGATTGCAGAAATACCCGTGCACCAGAACCGCTCCACGCCGCTGAGGTTCTGCGCTCTGCTGTGGCACCAGATCCGGGTAATCCTGGCTCTTGAAGGGTTGGCGCCAGCAAAAAACGCGCACGGCCGCCAGCAACTCCCCCCACCAGGCACTTGCGAGCGCTGACGCCGTGGCGCGCGGAGTCAGGTCGGCAGCATGAACCAGGCGCAAGAGCACAAATTCGAGCGCCAGTACGGCGCCCAGGATCGACAATAGGGCCAAAGGCGCCAGAAGAGCCCACAGCAGTTGACCTTGTCGCACGAAAGTCCACACCCACAACGCAGCCAGAGCCAGCGCTGCCAGCGTGATCAGTTGTTGGATGCGTGCGGTCATGGCAGTCTGGGCCGGGTGGGTGGAGAAGGTGGTGGCCAGATGGGCTCGGGGGGGCAGTTGGAAACTGCGTGCGCAGACCACTACCGCCTGATTGAGCACAGCTGGATGAAATGGCTGCAGGGGAGTCTGTCCCGTTGCCGCCGCAGTGTGGCACCCTGATCATCGATGACTTGGGGCGCCCGCCCTGGATGCGCTGCTCGATCGTGGGTATGCTGATGGGAAAGGACGGCTGTTGACAGAGGCGGCTGAACGATCGACACAGGCAGTGAGTTTGGGAAGGAGAAAATCGAGACGTGGATGAAAGCGGGAAGAAGATTCTGCTTGAGCTTCAGGGGGTTGCTGAACAACGGGCACTGCGGACTGCGGACCCTGCGTTGGCTGCGAGCGTCGAGGCAGTGAAGGCGTTTCAGCATCGTCGGTTTGCTCACACCTATGCCGACATGCTGGCTCACCCCAGATTCGGCCCGGCAGCGCGTTTCTTCTTGGCTGACTTGTACGGGCCCAGTGATTTCAGTGCCCGCGATACGCAGTTTGCGAGGGTCGTGCCTGCCCTGGTGCGGTTGTTTCCCCGTGAACTTGTGTCTACCGTCGGCTCGCTGGCAGCTCTGCACGCGCTGTCAGAGCGCCTAGATTCCTTGATGGGCGTGGCTCTGTGCGGAAAAACGGTGGATGCCGCAAGCTACACCGAGGCGTGGCAGGCCTGCGGCACGCCTGCAGACCGCGAGCAGCAGATCGTCTTGACCGGGCAAGTCGGCGCTTCACTTGAGCGTTACACGCGCAATCCACTGCTGCGCCACAGTCTGCGCATGATGCGCGGCCCTGCACAAGCGGCAGGTCTGGGCGCACTGCAGCGCTTTCTTGAGACAGGTTTTGATACCTTCAAGGAAATGCGGGGTTCGGGTGACTTCCTGCAAGCCATTGCGCAGCGTGAACGGGCCACGTGCGATGCGCTGTTCAGCGGCAGAAGTGAGGTACTGCCGGAGCTTTGACTGCAAAGTGCAGCGGCCTAGGACAAGCACTCTTGCGCGACCCGTTCAGTGAGGCGACGATGCCGGTTTGACTTTCCGAGCCCAATGACCGTGTCACATCCTTGGTTGAACCACTATCCGCCTGGCGTTCCCGCCTCGGTAGACCTGAAAAAATACCACACGCTTGTCGATGTCCTGGAGCACGCGTTCAGACAGTATGCACGGCGCGATGCCTCTTGCTGCATGGATGTCAGACTCAAGTACGGCGAACTGGACCAGTTGTCCCAGCACCTGGGTGCCTGGCTGCAGAGTCTTGGCCTGGCGCCGGGTGCGAGGGTGGCAGTGATGATGCCCAACCTGCCGCAGTACCTGGTTGCCATTGCCGGGATCCTGCGGGCGGGTTATGTCGTGGTCAATGTCAACCCGCTGTATACAGCGCGTGAACTGGAGCACCAACTCAAGGACTCAGGCAGCGAATGTGTCATCGTCTTGGAGAACTTCGCCAGCACGCTGCAGGAAGCGATCAGCCGCACAGACGTGCGGCATGTGCTGTTGGCCAGTCTTGGCGACATGCTCGGTTTCTGGAAGGGTCGCTTCCTGAACTTTGCCGTCAGGCACCTACGCAAAATGGTGCCGGAGTTTGCACTTCCTATGGGTACGGGTCGCACCGTCACAAGCTTTGACTCTGCGCTGGAACAGGGTTCTAGAATGTCCTTGCGTCGACCCGACATCGGCCCTCAGGATGTTGCATTTTTGCAGTACACCGGAGGAACTACAGGCGTATCCAAGGGTGCAACGCTGCTCCACCGCAACGTGGTGGCCAACCTGCTGCAGTGCGAAGCCTGGTTCAAGCCGATGCTGGACAAGGTGGGAGATCGGCCACTGACGGTCGTATGCGCCCTGCCGCTGTATCACATCTTCGCACTGACCATTTGCGCCTTGATGGGCGCCCATTTTGGGGCCATGAACTTGTTGATCCCCAATCCACGCGACATCCCGGGGCTCATCAAGACCTTATCAAGACACCAGGTCAACATGTTTCCTGCGGTGAATACGCTGTTCAACGCACTCGCCCACGACCCAGAATTCGCCCGGCTGGATTTTTCAGGGTTGGTTGTGTCGAACGGAGGGGGTATGGCCGTTCAGAAGGCCACTGCGGAGAAGTGGCTCAAGGTAACAGGCTGTCCTATTGTTGAAGGTTACGGTTTGTCTGAGACGTCGCCCGTAGCCACCAGCAACAGGCTGGACCTGACCGAATTCAGCGGCACCATCGGTTTGCCGATTCCTTCGACTGAAATTTCTATCCGAAACGATGACGGCTTGCCTGTGCCGTTGGGCGAACCAGGGGAGATTTGCATCCGCGGTCCGCAAGTCATGGTCGGCTATTGGAATCGGCCCGACGAAACCGCAAACGTGATGAGCGACGACGGGTTCTTCAAGTCAGGGGACATTGGAGTGATGGACGCCAAAGGTTATGTGTCGATCGTCGACCGCAAGAAAGACATGATTCTGGTTTCGGGCTTCAATGTCTATCCGACCGAAATCGAACAGGTCGTCAGCCTGCATCCCGGCGTTTTGGAGTGTGCCGCTGTCGGGATGCCGGATGCGAAATCCGGCGAAGTCGTCAAGTTGTTCGTCGTCCGCAACGACAAGACCTTGAACGAAGAGGATATCTCGCGCTATTGCAAAGACAACTTCACTGCGTACAAAAGGCCCAAGCACATCGAATTCAGAGACGAGTTGCCCAAGAGCAACGTCGGCAAAATTCTTCGCCGTGAATTACGAACCTGAGTGATCCTGTGCAAGGTGAAAATAATGACGGGTAAACTTACAATCAGGGAATCTGAAAGATGGGCTCAGTAAAAGGCGAAAAGCCCCGGTCAACGAGACCGGGGCTTTTCTGATAATAGCCTGACAATGTCCTACTTTCACACGGGAACCCGCACTATCATTGGCGCAAAGGCGTTTCACTGTCCTGTTCGGGATGGGAAGGAGTGGGGCCACCTTGCTGTGGTCATCAGGCTTAACTGGTTGTCTAGATGTTGAATCAACATCGAAACGAATTCAAAGAGTCTAATCAGCAGATTGCCAAGCTGGCATAAAACGAAATACTTTCCCGTTCTGATACGAACTGAAAACATTCTCAGTATCGTCAAAGTTATAGGGTCAAGCCTCACGAGCAATTAGTACCGGTCAGCTTAACGCATTACTGCGCTTCCACACCCGGCCTATCAACGTCCTGGTCTCGAACGACTCTTCAGGGGGCTCAAGGCCCCGGCAAGACTCATCTTGAGACGAGTTTCCCGCTTAGATGCTTTCAGCGGTTATCTCTTCCG
>Ga0105044_10002618_pt1 | contig 24655 bp, 20 predicted proteins | sample MAT01_FD_78092 | JGI IMG/M metagenome (GOLD analysis project Ga0105044, IMG submission 78092) | Freshwater microbial communities from Lake Fryxell liftoff mats and glacier meltwater in Antarctica - MAT-01 | ecosystem: Environmental > Aquatic > Freshwater > Ice > Liftoff microbial mat | place... | reverse complement strand
TTCCATGCCCTATCCCTGATCCAGCAAGCACTCTAGGGGGGTTGTCACCCTGTAAGGGGATGCGCCCAATCTTTTGTTATCTATCCGTCTCATCTATGGTTGCGAAAAGGGGCGATCGCCTTCTCATCTGGTGTAGTTGGTGGGCTGATTCCAAGCCTGATCCTGTGGCTGGTTGGAGTAGTCGGAATAATCAGCTTTTGGTCAGGGGCGATCGCCCCTGAACTTGACCTCAAATGGCTCTATGCCCACATTGTATGGAGTGGCATCTGGGGTTTACTCGTACCTCTGATGATCAATCCTCGCTACAACCCTTATTGGAGTGGTGTGCTACTGGGCTTAGTTCCTAGTACCGTACAGATCCTCATGATGATTTATCAGCAAATACCCCATTTAGCTTGGGGCTTAACCTTAGTATCCTGGACACCCTTTGTGATGTTGGCGCTCAATGCGATTTGGGGAATCATCACAACAGTGCTATATCGACTGTTGCAACCCTCGGTTTTTCAGTGGAGGGGCGATCGCCACTAAGTAGGTGGGCTGATTTAAATTAAGCTTAGTTACCGGGTTTCGACTGCGCTCAACCCTCTTCTCGTGAGAGGTTGAGCATTGAGCGCCGTCGAAATGCGTCTTACAAATAATTACGTCTTCCTACTTAACCTCAAATTCTACTCATCAACCTAAATAAAACAGACTAAACCGCTTGCTTGAGTCAGATCCGATGCATAGGAAAACGCATAGGTTTAACCATAGAAACGAGTAGAGCCTCAGAACATTTTATGAGTCCTTTAACAGCGAAGCTCAACAGACGGCAATAGCTCCTGTCACCTAACCCGCCACCTTGTGCCCACCCCCTACTTCTAGGATCAAGTGCTACCGTTGCGGCATTAATACAGCCACCCTTTCCCCCTACGGTGCCTTAAAGCGCTAACCTAGATGACAATAGTAGTCTATCCCGCTTGAGTTTTTTGACGACTCAGGCGACTTTTCAAACGCCTTCTAAGATAAGAAGGTAAATGGCTGTCGAGAGGAATACTGAAGCTTCGTTGAAACCTTAGCCTTGAACCATAAGGACAAAGCTCTACAGGCGAAAGCAGTCATTTTCTCCAGGTCGTATCATAGCTATAGCGGGTTTCAGCGCGATAGCTGACAGTCACGGCGGCTGGAAGGATGACGAAAATAGACTTCAGACGTTCTCGTATTGATGAATTCCGTTACATAACCAAACCAGTCTCTAAGGAGGGTTTCCTTTGTCCACACCATCTGACGCTGAAAAGAATAATTTTCTTTATCCGACGGGGCGATATTACGGAGAATTTAGTATTGAAAATGTCGCATTCAATGCAAATCTCCAAGAGTTTGCTCAGCGTGTAGCCGTTATTTGTAATCTGGAAACCGGAGGAAAACTAACATCAGACCAGGCATATGATGAAATTAAACATCTTTGGAAGACATTAAAAGCTTCCAAAAAAAATCTTTTGGATCATCCAGATTACCCCAAGCCCGATCTACCGTCTGAAGAGAACTCTGAACCCAGTTAGTTTGAATACTCTCAGTTGATTGGTTTTTTAACTGGGAAAAACTCTCTTAAAAAAAAGAAAAGGGAAGGGCGATCGCCCTTCCCTTTTCTGATCACTGAGTTACCGTAATAACGGAGAATTAGTCACTCATTTACTTGCGGTAAGGAACAGCCCGGAGGTAGTCCACATTCAACGCTGACAAGGTTTGAGGAGGATTAGACCGAACGTCGAGGCTACGAGCCATATCTAGGAAGTTGGCAGGGTCGCCAGCGCGAACTTGCTGCTCTTGCGGACGATAGGTGCGCACAGAGGTTTGCCAAATGACCTGAGGGAAGCCAAACTTGCCACGATAGTATTCATCGTAACGAGGAGACTTCAGATTAAAGGGCATTTCACCCTGGGATCGTCCTTGGAGAACCCGTCGCCGCTGGTAAGGAACAATGGCATCACCAAAATTCTCTAAATATTCGTCGCTGTTGAGCAACGCATCAACGAAGCCATTGATGCCTTTGGTTGCGACAACAATAGACCAAGCGATCTTTTCACGCTCACTGTAAACATCCCGCCCCAGCACGCGCTGTACGGTTTGTTCAACAAAGCGATAGTTGCTATTGAGTTCATAGAAACTACGCTTGTAGCGATCAGAAAGGACAAGACCACGAACGAAATCTCGAACCGTGATTTGGCCACTCCGCAACTGAGACTCTAGAAAGCGTTCCCGATCGGCAGCAAATGCATGAAAGAAAAGTTGTCGATAAGCAGCCCCAATCAGATCATCTAAATCTCCGGGAGAAAGCAGGTTGTCGGTGGTATAAATCCGAGCTTGCTCATCTCCATAAACTTCAAAACCAGCAACACGCTGATTCTGACTGGATGGTACGTAATTTAACAAAGGAATTGCCACGCCTACAAAAGCTCCCTATCTCTTACAAATCCTTACAAAATTTACTTGTAATCATAAGGTTAATAGCCCAACTGAGCAGCATAGGACTCATAAAACTTTACGGAGTTTAACTAAAAAAATAGCTTTTACATAACTTTATACTCTAGGCTGAGGTTTCTCAGGAAGGCTCCGAGGCACACCTATTTTGAGGATCTAATTTCAAGGATCTGCGCCTATAAATACCCACTCCATGCTACTGACACAGGCTTTCTACAGGTTTTCTGGCAGAACTAGCTAGCCTGTCGCCTAGGCTCGGACAAAGAGCCTGAGGCGGCAGGCTTTGGGGAGAAAAAAGCATGAACATCGACTCGTTGGGTTCTACGAGGATATAGTCGCAATCAGCAGCATAAAGACAATGATGCCCAGCAACGAAACCAACAAGGCCGACACCATTGGCCAATTTGACCGTTTGATAAACACGCCAAAGCTAAATGGCTCAAACGCATCAAACAGACCCACCTGACGCGAGGCACTGAGGGTCGGTGTAGGCAGGCGATCGCGGTAATCGATACCATAGCGAGCCATCCGCTCAAAGGGTTGCTCTCCTTTGTTGTGCTGGGGCAACACCCGCCGTCGCTGGAATGGGACTATCGCATCCCCAAAAGCTGCCTCATATTCGGCACTACTGATCAAGGTACCTAGGAAGCTATTTAGCCCCTGGGTGGCCAACACTACAGACCAAGCCAATCGTTCTCGGTTGTTGTAAATCGATCGCCCTAAAATGCGCTGAATGCACATTTCCACAAATCGATAGTTATTGTTGACATCGTAGTTAAGCCGTCGAAAGGCATCGGAGCTTGCTAGCCCTCTAATAAAATCTCGAACGGTCAGGTGACCTGCCCGGAGCTGAGATTCTAAGGTTGTTTGACGATTGCTTTGCAGCATTTGCTGCTCATGGAAAACCTGACGATAGGCGGCGTTAATCAATGCATCCAAATCCTCTGGAGCTTGAGCCGTTTCCATTGAGTAAATCCGAGGATTTTCATCTCCTGGAACTTCAAATCCGATGACCCGTTGATTCTGCGATGTGGGGTTATATTCCAGCAAAGGAATAGACATATAAAAACCTCTATTTCAAAAGATAAAGAAACCTAGTGCTTTGGTCTCTAGCTAGAGGTCAGAATACTCTCTCATCGTTCTACTATCCATTTCTCCTCAACATTAAGTAGTAGTCCTTAATATTTGGAAATTGAATATTTGGAAATTAAGGAGGGCGGAGGAATGAACTGATCAATAAATCCTCACTAAATTGGTTACTGATTGGGTTTTTTAGGAACTCAAGCCCTGTCAGCACAAGGCTGATCGCGGTCAAAACCCAATCCATAACACCCAATAAATAGGGAAAGATGCTTTGCACCTATTTTTCTACGCCGATCACAACTGCGTCTGTCATCAAAAAGCCCTAATAAATCAGGATGTCTGAGCGTCCTTAAACTGTAGTGGGTGTGTAACAAGCAAAATTCACCTGTGCAGATCATCTATGGCAGCACCATAAATTTCTGCGATTGTGGCAAGTATTCTTTAGGTTGCGAAGAAGCCAACTCGTGTGACCGTCAGTTGATGGCTAGCTCATGCGGGCGTTGCATTCCAAAATAAGGCGTTGGTTGGCGATCGCATAGGGTTGTAGTTCCAGCGCCTGCCGAAAAGCCTTGATGGCGGCGACATACTCACCCAATGCGGCATGGCAGAGCCCCTTGCCATGGATGGCTCCAAAATGGATAGGGATCAGCAAAATCACCTGTTCGCAATCTGCTAATGCCTTGCGATATTGCTGTTGGGTGAAATAAAGCACTGCCCGCCGGTTCCAGGCTTCGGCAAAGTCGGGTTGGTCGGCAATAATCTCGCTGAGTAGCATGACTGCTTTTTGCACCTCACCGGCCTCTAACAGCATTTGGCTCCGCTCTAGCAGTTCTAAGCCATACACGCCTTTCTGGGTAAACCACCGTCGCCATAGTTCGCGGGTTGCGTGTTCCCGAATTGTCTCTTCTGCTTCCTTTAAGTGGGCGAGTAACACTGGAACGGGTATATCTTCCATGTAATTTTTCTCGGCTGCTTGCCCTCAGCCGTTCTGAGATCGGCGGGGGGATTGTGGTCTCTGTGGTCTCTGTGGTCTCTGTGGTCTCTGTAGTCTCTGTGGTCTCTGTGGTCTCTGTAGTCTCTGTGGTCCCGTGGTCTCCGTGGTTTCCGTGCCGCAATGATGATTCACTAGATTTGCTGATCAGGGTGCCCCATCGTTTAGGGCAAGAACCTTGACCCATCCGTACCGTAAATGGACAGATCTCATGAATAGACAGCGCGGATTAAACCCAACGGCAGTTTTAACCCCGATGTTCAATCTAACGAGGAATTCTAGACAAGACAACCGCTGAGGTGGGTTAGAAGCGTTACTAAGGCTCAGTATTAAGAACGGTTTTGAGAACAGGGTTAGAACCTAGGATCAGGAACTAGAAGGGCGATCGCCCTCATTGGCAGGTTCGAGAATTGGCACCAGTTTTAAGTTATAGGTTGTCTCAAAACAGCCTTTTTTGTTATCGAGGCTCCACAGTTCTAAGGCACAGTCATCGTTTGCTTGGCGGGGATAGAGATGGATGTGAAATTCGCCGTTTTCGATATGGGACGCGCACTTTAGGGTGGCGATCGCCCCTATTTGTCGCCGATCGAGCGCCACCGCCAACCGCAGCAAAGGGCTAAGTTGCTCGACGGCTCGCCGCAATTGCTTATTGCTGATGCTGCGATAACTATCATGTTTTTTCTTAGGGCATGCCTTGCGGTGATAGCGGGCTAAATTAGCAATGGTTTCAATTTCTACCTCTGTAAAGCCCAGCAAGTCACTATTGCGAATGAGGTAATAAGAATGTTTGTGATGGGCTGAATGGCTGACGAAATGCCCACAGTTGTGCAACATCGCCGCCACCCAGAGTAACTCTCGCTCAGCGCTGCCCCAATCATGCAGAACCCCTTGGGTTTGATCAAACAAACTCATGGCGTGGCGCGTAATGCATTCTGCATAGGGGAGATTGATGTGAAACTTTTGCGCTGTTTGTAAGACACTGCGTTCGCGGATCGAGCTTTGGAAGCGGAGGCGGTCTTCAATCAAGCCACGGCTGAGCATCCAATCGACGACGACCCCCTCTCGCAAAGAGCGCTCGCAGATGGCGATATCTGATGCGCCTAGCAGGGTCATGGCCTCTTGCAAAATCACCGCCCCGGCCAAAATAATTTCGGCGCGGCGATCGTTCATGCCAGGGAGTTGGCAGCGCTCGACATAGCTCATGCGGCGAAAGCGGGTCAGCATCTCCTCTAAATCGTTTAGGGTAAACCGATAGCCATGCATCGGGTCTGGGATGGTGCCCAGTTGCTCGCGGGCATGGAGGGTGGCGAGGGCTTCGATGGTGCCCGATGTGCCCACCAACTGCAGGGTTTCACCTGGCTTGAGATGAGAGCGCAAATCTTCGCTGGGGCGCTCCAGCATCCCGCGCGCGTAGGCTTGCAGATAATGAAAATCTGAGTGGCTGATGGGGTCTGTCGTAATAAACTCGGCGGAGAGCCGAACGGCTCCAACCTTCGTGCTACTAAGGGATCGAGGCTCGCGGCCATCGCCCAAAATCAGCTCGGTAGACCCGCCGCCAATGTCAAGAATGCCATGGGGCTGGTTGTTAAACGCCATCCCAGACAACACGCCGAGGTAGATGCGGCGAGCTTCTTCTTGGCCAGAAATGAGGTCAATGGTTAGCCCTAACTCTGCTTCAATTTCTTGCAAAAAGTCTCGACCATTGGGAGCTTCGCGCACGGCACTGGTGGCCACGGCGACGATTTCCTCGGCGTTGAGGCTGCGAGCAATTTCTTGGCATCGCCGTAGAGCTTGGGTCGCGCGCTCCATGGGGGCTGGATTGAGGTATCCGGTCTGGGGATCGCGATCGCCCAATCGTACCGTAGCCTTTTCTTTGGCAATTACCGTAAAGGCGGGCAAGGTCGGCTGGATTTTGACCACCACCATATGGATGGAGTTGGTGCCCACATCGATGGCCGCTAAGATGCGATCGCGCGCAAGAGCGGGAACAGCAAGCCAATTGTCCCGGCTTTGGTAGGTCATTAAGCTAGTCATCCAAGGGAACGAGGATAGAAAAGAGGATAGGTCAGATGAAACAGAGTAGACGCTAGAAAAGCAGATGATAGAAAGGCAGAGGGGTGGGCGATCGCCCATCATCCGCCACCTTCCTAATCTGTCCCTACCCTACCTAGTCCATAACAACGGCAGGGGCTGATCGTCATTCAAGCTAACAGGCCAAGATTAGCGGAAATTACCCTATCCGCCCATAGATATTTCTAACGGCTAAATGACATACCAGGACAACTTACCCGAATTAGGAGTTCTAGATTCCTGCCCTAAGGGTGCTCTCCTTGCTCCGTTTCTCCTAAAAGAAGCCATCAAGTAAGAGACACATCCTATAGCCTTATCCAAGCAAAGCAGATTTGGCCATCTAGAGCTGCAGGTAACCCCGACCCAGGTGCCCAACCCCTAAGCTCCATCTTTCTAAAAATCATCCTGATTTTATCCCTTAGGATCATTTTGTGATCTAGATTACAATTAGAAGATCTAGGTATCTCACAAAAACTTTACGTCATCAGGCTATCGGCGGCGTCCCCAAGAAGCCCTTCAACCCGCACGCAATCAGCCTCACCCAATCCATCCGATCAGCGGGGAAGTCACACCGTAGAATAGAAAAAGCACTGTAAAGAAGTATGTAGGGTTTCATGGCCGATCAATTAATTCGAGCAACCGCAGCAGATGGGGGTATTCGTGTCGTTGGTGTCATTACCACTCGCATTGCTGACGAAGCCCGCCAACGGCATAACCTTTCCTACGTTGCCACCGCTGCGTTAGGGCGCACCATGACCGCAGGCTTGCTATTAGCTTCCAGCATGAAACGGGAAGGCACTCGCGTCAACTTGCGCTTTACGGGCAACGGCCCACTCGGCATTGTGTTTGCCGATGCCGGAGCCGATGGCACCGTGCGCGGGTATGTCCAAAATCCGGCTGTCGAGTTGCCCCCTAACCCCAATGGCAAACTCGATGTTGGGGGTGCCGTAGGCGCTGAAGGCTTTTTGCATGTCTTGCGGGATGTTGGCTACGGCTATCCCTATTCCAGCACCGTTGAATTGGTATCTGGGGAAATCGCTGAAGATGTCGCCCACTACCTAGCAACCTCTGAGCAAACCCCTTCTGCCCTGCTCACGGGGGTCTTTGTCGAGGCCTCTGGCGTCACAGCCGCCGGGGGGTTGCTGGTACAGATCTTGCCCAAGGCGGCTCGCGATGAAAAATTGGTAGAACTTTTAGAATCTCGCATTGCCACCCTCGCAGGCTTCACAAAATTACTCCAAGCTGGCAAATCTCTGCCCCAGATCTTTACCGATCTGATGGGAGACATGAACCTCAATATTTTTCCAGAAACCCATCTCCTCCGCTTCCACTGCGGCTGTTCCTTTGACCGCATGTTAGGGGCTCTCAAAATGCTAGGGCAAGATGAATTGCGCGACATGATCGAAAAAGACGATGGTGCAGAAGCCACCTGCCACTTCTGCAATGAAATCTATCAGGCTGGCACCGATCACTTAGAGCAACTCATCTCCGAAATTCAAACAGAAGGAGCCTCCTGATCAATCTAGAGTCAATCTAGAGAAGGATATGCCACCTATTCAAGCCCCCTCTCCTGGGGCTAATCTTCTCTACTCTTGATAGTTTTCCCCGTGCCTCGCGTACCCTGAGCCTGTCGAAGGGTAGACCGCTTCGGGCTGCTCCGTCTAAACGCTTTTCCTCACTGAGATTGCTTCAGCTATAGCTATAGTCACCAAGGTTAGGCCATGCCAGCGTCATTCCCGTGGAAACGGGAATCCATGGGTTGCAAGACTCTCAAGATGGATTCCCGCCTGCGCGGGAATGACCGGTAAATGTCCTATGGATCATGGCTACGGCTATATATCTGATTACTGAGCGTCATGCTTGTGAATCGCCATCGCTGGGGGCGGGGGTAGGGCGCAAGAGATTTCCCCTAGCAACGCTCAATAGCGGATGCGGGGATCAACCCAAGCATTGAGGATGTCGATGAGGATAGAGGCCATCGCCACAATCACCCCAAAAAACACCATGATGCCTTGGACGACGGGGTAATCTCGGTTTTCGATGGCTTCGTAAAGCCGATTGGCCAAGCCCGGCCAATTAAACGTGACCTCGGTGAGAATCGCCCCCCCTAGCAACGACGCAATCATCAGCCCAAGAACGGTAATCACGGGGATCAGCGCATTCTTGAGGGCATGGGCAAACACAATCCGCACTTCTGGGATACCCCGCGCCCGCGCTGCTTCGACATAGTCTGACCGCAAGGTTTTTTTGAGGTTGATGCGGACAATGCGCTCAAAAACGCCGCTCAGCAATATTCCTAAGGTCAGACTGGGCAATACCAAGTGATATAAGGATTGGGCAAAGGCATCAAAACGCCCCTGGAGCAGGCTGTCGAGTAGATATAGCCCCGTGGGGCCAGCCGGTGGATCCATTTGCAGCGGGAAGCGTGACCCGATGGGAAACCAGCGGAGTTGCACGGCAAACAGAAGTTGCAGCAGCATCCCAAACCAGTACATCGGGACGGCATAGGTAATGATGCCAAAGAGGCGACCACCGGCATCGAGGGGGGTGTTGGGGCGAGAAGCCGCCATCACCCCTACGAGCACACCCACCACCACCGATACCCCCATGCTGAGCAGGGTTAGCTCTAAGGTTGCGGGGAAGTGATCTCCAATAATTTGCACCACCGATTGCCCCTGGGTGGCGAGGGATGTGCCCAAATCGAAGCGCAGCAAGTTTCCGAGGTAGTTGAGATACTGGAGCCAGATGGGGGCATCTAGCCCTAACCGTTCTCGGAGGGCGGCTTTGGCCGAGTCAGGGGCGCGTTCGCCCAGCAAGGCATCGACCGGGTCACCGGGGGTGGCTCGGAGCAACAAGAAAACGAGGGTGGTGATCGTCCAGATCATCAACGGCGCAAGTAGCAACCGTGACAGGATGTAGTATCGAAGGGCGCTTGAACGGGAAGACATTACTTTGCAATCTGCCAGAACAAGAACTGCTGGGTCGGTTGGATCTCCACCCCTTCTATGCCAGATTGGGCAAACACGTAGTCTTTGTTTTGCCAGAGCGGAATGCTAGGCACATCTTGGATCATTAGCTGCTGCAACTCTTCGAGCATCCCGTTACGGACTTCTGGGTCTAGCTCTGCCCGTTGTTGCTGGATCAGCTCATTGGCCCGCTCGCTGTAGTAAAAGGTGCCATCCGAGAAAGTTGCCCCTGATTCGCAGAGGGTTTCGGGGCTACCTTGGTCACAGCTCATAAAGGGCTGCACGAAGTTGTCTACATCAAAAAAGTCGGGATACCAGTTTTGTAGAACGGCAGGATAGATGCCCTTTTCCATGTTTTCAAAGAGGCTGGCGGCTTCGACGTTTTGCACATTGACGGTGACGATGCCCGGTAGCCCATTTTCAATAGACTCCTTCAGGGTGTTGGCGACAATGCTGCGAATCGTAGAGGCAGACGGATACCAAAGCTCTAGCTCAAAGGGATTGGATTCGTTGAAGCCAGCGCTGGCCAACAGTTCTTTGGCTTGCTCAAAGTTGCCGTCGCCATAGGCCTCTTGAAAGACGGGCTGATAGACGTCGAAACTTTTGGGGATCATGCTGTAGAGCGGGTCGGCTTGCCCTTGGAAGACGCGATCGCGAATCAGGTTGCGGTCTACCATGGCGGCGATCGCCCCTCGCACCGCTGGGTTATCCAACGGCTCCATTTTCATATTGAGGCTGAGGTAGTTCACCACGGTGGTGCCAGCCTCAATCACCGACCAGCCTTCTTGCCCCGCATCGCGCTCTAAACTAGCAATTTGCTCTGGGTCTAAGGTCTGGTAAGCGACATCTAGATTCCCTGTTTGAAAGGAGTTAAATAGGTTTGCAGGGCTGCTAAACAACTGAATATCAATGCCCTCATTGCTTGGAGCGTCGCCCCAATAATCGGGGTTGACATCGAGCTTGATGGAATCGGTGCTAAAGGACGCGAGTTTGTAAGGCCCGGTGCCGACGAAACTTTCGGGTTTAAAGGAGCCTGCCGCGATTTCGTAGCTCTCAACAGGCACTGGCGTCACGCCCCAGAAGCTCAGCAAGGCGGGGAACGCCGAGAACGGTGAATTTAAGGTGATGGTCAGTTCTCGATCGCCAGTAGCTGCAACGGAGGCAATTTTTTCGGCCAAAAGGAAGGAGGGGCGACCGCCATTTTCCATGAACCGTTGGATGGAAAAGGCCATGGATGCGGCGGTGAAGGGAGTGCCATCGTGGAAGGTGACCCCATCGCGCAGGGGGATGGTATAGGTGAGGCCGTCTTCGCTGACGATGGGCAGCGCAGTGGCCAACTGGGGCACGAGATCGGTGGTGCCGGGGGCATAGGTGTAAAGGCGATCGCCCATGTTATAAAGCAAGATCCCCGGAAAAATCTCGTAGGCATCGGCGGGGTCGAGGGTGCGCGCCTTGAGGGTGGTGCCCACGGAAACCCGCCCCCCAACCGGAGTGGTTGCCCCATCTGGTGGAGTGGCGCTCTCTTGAGACGCTCCGCACCCAACCGCCAGAGCCAAACATAGCCCAAACAACCCAACCCACTGCAAAACCCGACGCCATTGACGCAGGGAAACGCCTAGCACTGCTTTCATAGAAACCCTATAGAGAACTCGAATCAACGTGGCCACCCATTCAGAACGTTATACCGCTTTACTGTCGAGATCTCAATGACGAGATTTAAAGCACCGCCTAACCTAAAAACAGCTTAGCCCCTCATTAATCTTTCTAAGAAGCTGTCTTTAAAACCCCTAAAGTGACGGATCTAGAGCCGTTTAGCCCCGCGCTGAAAGGGTTGCTTAAGGGATCAGATCGGCTCCTAAAAATTGGCTGAGAAGATGCTTCTGAGTTGAGGGTTATGCGTTAGTGTTAGGAACACGAGACGAGTGCGCGCGATCGCAGCAAAATCATGGCTACCATCAAAGTTGCCGCATTCAACCATAGCCACTGGGGGTTAGTGTGAACCTACGAGCCTTGTTTCCAATGTTTGACCCCTCTGTGCAGACCTGGGCCACGGCTCCCCGGTTACTGCGGTGGTTAACATTTTTGTGGCTCGCAGTCGGGCTGGTGGTGCTGTTTTCTGCCTCCTATGCGATCGCCGACGCCGACTCGGGCAACGGTTTTTATTATCTAGAGCGCCAACTAGCCTGGGTGTTTGTGGGCTTAGTAGCCTTTGGCTTGGTCGTCAACACCCCCTTGCGCTACATCTTGGGGGTTGCCGACTGGCTCATGCTCCTTGGCCTCGGATTGGTGGTGCTGACCCTAGTTCCTGGGTTTGGGATGACCGTCAACGGAGCGAGTCGGTGGCTGGCGTTGGGGCCATTGCCTATCTTGCAGCCATCAGAATTAATCAAGCCCTTTTTGATCTTGCAGAGCGCCCGAGTTTTTGGCCAATGGAATTGGCTCAAGCCTCGGGTGCGCCTCAGTTGGCTGGGGTTATTTACGCTGCTGCTGGCGAGTATTTTGTTGCAGCCCAATCTCAGCACGGCGGCATTGTGTGGCATGTTGCTGTGGTTGGTGGCCTTAGCAGCGGGGCTACCGTTTCGGTATTTGGGAGGAACGGCGATCGCCGGTTTACTCGCGGCAACCATCAGTATCAGCATCCGCGATTATCAGCGTGAACGGGTGTTGTCGTTTCTAAACCCCTGGGCTGATCCATCCGAAAACGGCTATCAATTGATTCAAAGTCTCTTGGCGATCGGGTCTGGCGGGATGTGGGGCACTGGTTTTGGCCTATCGCAACAAAAGCTCTATTACCTGCCGATTCATTACACAGACTTCATTTTCTCAGTATTTGCAGAAGAGTTTGGCTTCTTTGGCTGCTTCCTGCTCTTGCTCTTGCTCGCCACCTACGCCACGCTGGGGCTTTGGGTCGCCATGAAAACCCAAAAGCCGGTACATCAACTCGTCGCAACCGGAGCCGTTGTGCTCCTCGTAGGGCAGTCGTTGCTGAACGTAGCAGTGGCCACCGGAGCCTTGCCCACAACGGGTTTGCCCTTCCCGCTCCTAAGCTATGGCGGCAGTTCGATGATCGCGAGCTTAGTGACCGCAGGGCTCTTGATCCGAGTGGCCCGCGAAAGCAGCGAAGCGCAGGTTCTTAAATTTAGCCGCTAGCGCCTCTTCAATTTTCCAATGCATCTGCGTTTCAGATAGCGGAGCGGATAGGTCTGCCGAAGAACTGAGAGTGCAGAGAAAAGTATCTCTTGAAAGAGCATTTCTCATGACAACGAGACAACGAGCATTTTCCATTAATCAGGCTTCATTTCTCCTGTCCTGACATACTTGGGATGACCCATTTCCGGTGAGGGCGTTTGCAGCATACGCTGGAAGTTGGTTGAATCTTGTCAATTTTTACGGAACCCATGATTTCAGAGTCGTGTATTGCGGTTGAGCCGCCTCAGTCAGGCCTCATTCAGGAGGCCATTCAATCGCTGTATCCCACTTTTATGCAGATTGATCAGCGCACCCAGCGGATTTTGCGGCGGGTGTTAGAGGCCTTTCGGACGCATCAGGTGGGGGTGCATCATTTTGCTGGGGTGAGTGGCTATGGCCATGGCGATTTGGGTAGGCAGGTGATGGATCAGGTGTTTGCTGCTGTGATGGGGGCTGAGGCGGCGGCGGTGCGGGTACAGTTTGTGTCGGGAACCCATGCGATCGCCTGTGCCCTGTATGGGATTTTGCGCCCTGGGGATGAATTGTTGGCGATCGCAGGCCCCCCCTACGACACCCTAGAGGAGGTGATTGGGGTGCGAGGATCGCAGCAAGGCTCCTTGCGGGAGTTTGGCATCACCTACCGAGAACTGGCGCTCACCCCTACGGGAACCGTGGATTGGGAGGCGTTGGCGACGGCCATTCAGCCCCAAACCCGGATGGTTCACATTCAACGATCCTGTGGCTATAGTTGGCGCAGTAGTTTGGCGATCGCCGATATCGAGCGCATTGTCGCCGTCGTCAAACAGCAAAACCCCAGCGTGGTCTGCTTTGTGGATAACTGCTACGGTGAATTTGTTGCCGACTGCGAACCCACCGCCGTTGGAGCCGACCTGATGGCGGGTTCGCTGATCAAAAACCCCGGTGGCACCGTTGTCACCGCTGGCGGCTATGTGGCCGGACGCGCAGATTTAGTTGAGCAAGCCTGTTGTCGCCTCACGGCTCCTGGCATTGGCTCTGAAGGGGGAGCCAGTTTTGACCAAAATCGCTTGCTGTTTCAGGGCTTGTTTCTGGCTCCGCAGATGGTAGGGGAGGCGATGAAGGGCAATCATTTAGTGGCTGAGGTGTTCCAACGTCTGGGTTATGCGGTGAACCCTGCCCCGGACGCGGTTCGTCGAGACATCATTCAGGCTATCAAGTTGGGCAGCCCTGAAAAGGTGATTGCCTTTTGCAAGGCGATTCAGTCTTGGTCACCGATTGGCTCTTACCTTAGCCCTGTGCCTGCCGAGATGCCGGGGTATGAGAGCGAACTGGTGATGGCGGGGGGCACCTTTATTGATGGCAGCACTTCCGAGTTTTCTGCCGATGGCCCGTTGCGCGAACCCTATGTAGTATTTTGCCAAGGGGGCACCCATTGGAGTCATGTGGCGATCGCCCTCGAAGCGGCTCTCGAAGCGCTCACCCCATAATCGAAACAGCCCCCTGCGGCTAGCGATCTAAACCCTAGGGCGAGGAACTTCCTCGGGTTGAATGCGCCACTTGGCTGCGAGTGCTTGGGTTTCTGGCCGGGGGGGCAGATCTGCCGAGATTTGGCCACCAAAGCACAGCACTTCCATGTATTGACGGGCGATGCGGCTGGGGGTGAAATGGTGTTGCAAATAGCGCCGTCCGGCGGCTCCCATGGCAGCGGCCTGGGTGGGCTGGCTGGCTAAATAGCGGATGAATTCTGCTAAATCTGCACTGGCTCCATGGGCGATGGTGCGGCCACACTGCGCCTGTGCCACTAGCTCAGTCAGGTAAGAATCAGCCTCGCAAATAATGGCCAGCGGACACCCGGCGGCTAGCCCACTGTAAACCTTACTGGGGGCAATCAAGCCCTCCATTCCATGCCGGATACTCACTAAGGTGAGGTCGCCTGCGGTGAGGGAATAGGGCAACGTCTGCCGATCTTGATAGGGCAGAAAACGGCAGTTGGAGAGTTGGCTGGCTTCAACTTTTTGAATGAAGCCTGCCCGTTGTGCCCCGCCTCCGATGAAGACAAATTGCACCGGATCATCCTTCAAGATTTTAGCTGCTTCAAGGATGGTTTCGACATCATGACAGCGGCCTAGATTGCCAGAATACAAAACGGTAAAGGCTTGATCGAGCTGATGTTCTTGGACAAACCAATTCTCTTGTTTTTGGCAGGGAATGATCCAGTTTGGATCAGCCCAATTATGAATCACAGAAATGCGATCGCCCACATCTCTACACTGTTCTAAAATACGATCTTTCATCGTCGAGCTAAGAACAATAATATGGTGAGCCCGTCGCCAAATTAATTGATTTAACCACCGCCACAATCGCACCAGCGCATGATTTTCTGAAACCACAGATAAGCCAACGGCAACATCAGGGTAGAGATCATAAACTAAGCAGGCATAGGGAACCCCAGTGAGCCGATGAATCACATAGCCAATAAAGCTGAGATAGGGAGGGGCTGTGGTGAAAAGCAACATCTGATGATGCCGCGCTTCTTGGAGCAAATAAAGGCTAGCTCTGAGACAAAATAAAAGGCTATTCATGGCTTTACCCCGAATGCGGTGCGATAGCCAGCGAGCGACGCGCGATCGCCGTACCCTAACGCCACCTATCACTTCTTCCCTCGGAGCCTCAGCCTTCTGAAAGGCATAGCCAGGTTGCCCAGTAAAGACTGTAATGCTCGACCCTAACTGCCCTAAATTATGAGCCAGCTCTTCTACTAATTGCCCTGTTGCTGCAAAATCAGGAGGAAAGAACTGCGTGACAATGAGAATTTTTTGAGGCGCTGAAGAGCTAGATTTTGTTTTTGATTGAGCTTGAAAAATCCACTGAGTAATAGACTTAAAAATTCTTAGAAACATAGGATGCAATTGATCCAACTGTACTCACATCAGGACGGAGAAAGTGGAAAATGCAACCCAGTTCTATATGACTCTGAATGGATCTTTTCAAGATGCTTTGATCCATTTTAAGATCACGGTAGAGACTATCTAAACCATACCCAATTCATACTATTGATCACGCAATTGAATGATCTAATTTCATTCAAATTGTGGCAGCATAAATTCTTTAGTTGAGAAATTTCATGCGAAATGATTGGCTTGCCACCTCACCCGAGTTTGGGGTAAAACTCTGCGAGATTTAACCGGCACCCCAATCGATAAAGATGGGCTTCGTTATAGTGGTTTTCGGATAATTGATAGATTATCCGGATATTTTTGGGATTATGGTTTTTCCGAAAAGCCAAGATAGCCACGGGGTGTAATCATCCACTGATGATGGAAGCGCGTGGTTTGGTTGCCGATCAACACTGTTGTCAACATATCAACGGGGTGGTCGAGAAATTGGGCGAGGGTGCTGAGGGTAATGGCTTCGTCGGGGCGGTAGGCAGACCGCACGATGGCAACGGGGGTTTGAGGGTTGCGGTGTGCCAGAAAGAGGGTTTGGGCGATCGCCAATTGCTCGACTCGATTGCGCGATCGCGGGTTGTAGAGCGCGGTCACAAAATCGGCTTGGGCGGCGGCGGTGAGGCGTTTTTCGATCTGTGGCCAGGGGGTGAGCAAATCGCTGAGGCTGATGGCGCAGAAGTCATGCATCAGCGGTGCGCCCACCCGCGAGGCGGCGGCTTGCAGGGCGGTGATGCCCGGAAAAACCTGCACCTCTGGGGTTTGGCCATCCCAGTTTTGTTGCCGCAGTTGCTCAAATACCAGCCCCGCCATGCCATAAATGCCGCAATCCCCAGACGAAACGACGGCCACAGACAACCCCCATTGGGCGAGGGCGATCGCCCGTTCTGCCCGCTGTCGCTCTTGGGTGATGGGGGATGTCTCTACTGGTTGCCCCGGTCGCAAGAGCGGTCGAATTAGGTCTACATAAAGACCGTAGCCGATCACAACATCTGCTTGGGCGATCGCCATTTGAGCGGCTGGGGTCATTTGCTCAAGGGAGCCTGGCCCCATCCCCACAAGCCATAGGTGACCTAGCCGTTGGGTGACTTCGCGAGCAGCCTGCGCCACGGCGATGGTCACCGCTCCGGGTTCTCCGGGTTGGCGGATCACTTGTTTTGGCACGAGTAAGTTGGGTGCGGCCTGCTTAGCCAATGCAGCCGGGTCAGCCGCCCGATCAAGGGAAGCCCCAGCACGGTGGCTGGCCAAGAGGGCGGCGGCTTCTGCGACGCTGGGGGTGCCCACTTCCGCCGCTACCACCGCTGAAGGATTGGGCACCGCAACCTCGCGTAACTCTGCCGCCGCAAAGCAGTGCAGCGGAAAGCGCGGCACGGTCGTTTCTGAGTTCTCGCTAAGACCGCAGAGCGCTAATAGGCCGACCTCATCGGCTTTTAGGTCGAGGGTGGCAACTCCTGCGATCGCCCCCAAACTCAACTGATGCTCTGCAAAGACCTGCTGCAACGCGGCCTCTAGCAACGCCTGGGAGGTGCCTCGCTCACACCCCATCCCCACCCACAAAACCTTGGGATGCCATGCCGCCGTGGGCGGTGCCGCCGACTTCGTGGCCATGGCAGGGGTTGGCGGAGCAGAGGACTCTGGCAGGTGGGCTGTGATGTGGAGATGAGCCGCAGGATTGGGGATCGGATCTAGGTGAAAGGGATGAGGGTCGGGTAAGGCGGCGTGCCAAAGGGTGCTGCCAGCGGATTGATGCACCTGGATGGGGTGCCCTTGGGCGATCGCCGCACTTACCCCCGTCCAATCGCCTGCCCCCCGCTGCCAGCCGTAGGGTTCGCCTAAGACATCGACCCCCGGCAAGCCGAGGGCATTGGCGGCTCCGGTCAGCACGGGGGTGGCTCCAATGAGGTGGGCGATCGCCCGTGCCAATCGATCAGCTCCCCCCTGATGCCCCCCGCAAAGGCTAATCACAAACTTGCCGTTGCCATCAATGACCACAACAGCGGGATCGGTGGCCTTATTTTGCAACAGCGGCGCAATTAACCGCACCACCGCCCCTGTCGCCAACCCAAAAACCAGGGCACGGTGCGATCGCCATAAATCTGGCAGTTGGTCTTGAATCGACCCAGAATAAGGGTGCAGCGCCAGGGTTGGGGCGACTGAGGCTAATGGAGTAGCCTGCTCGGTGGGCAACCAGAGGGCAACCTCCGCCGACTCCCACAGCGGTTGGAAGGCACGGGCGGCACGCAGATTAGGGGCGATCGCCGCGATCGGTTGAAACTCGTTGAGCAGCACTCGTTCAGCAGTTCCTTTTCAATAGCAAAGGCTAGATAACCTTGGGGGAACCCTGAAAATGGGGGTGGAGGGACTCGAACCCTCACGACTTATAAGGTCAACGGATTTTAAGTCCGCAGCGTCTACCATTCCGCCACACCCCCGTTATGGGAACACTGGTTTATTTAGACCAGCACTATATTCCATCACTTTTTGGCATCATTCTGCAACTAATCTCGCAGATTTTTGCCAGAGATTTTCTAGAAATTGCCTAAAAACTGCCCAGAACACTCCCAGAATCTATCAGAATAGCAGGGCTGATAGCCAATCTTGAGTCAATCTTTGGGAAAAGTAAAAAGGGCAACCGACCTGAGATCAGAGGATGTCGTCCGCAGGTCACGGCCTTTCGGATGGATCATCAGAACGATTCCATAAATCTTTCAGATTGAATGCATCCTTGAATTTACCAGCGCCTATTTTTCAGCCTTTTGGTCTATCTTTCAGCCTGTTAGGGACTTGCAGAGAAATAAGGTACCCGCTGATCGGGCTTTCTCCCTGCGGGAGAAGCTGCACGAACGACTGCGCTCAGCCCTCGAACGCTGAAGGTTGAGCGCAGTCGAAACCTGACCATTGGGTACACCATTCACCCGCCGCTTCCCTAGGTTTCCTTGGGAGTTTCTTTGGGTTTGGCAATAGAGGCAATATGCAACTCCTTCAGTTGCTTGCTATCTACGGCATTGGGAGCATTGGTCAGGAGACAGCGGGCTTGCTGGGTTTTGGGGAAGGCGATCGCATCTCGAATCGATTCTTCGCCGGTCAGGAGCATGACCCAGCGGTCGATCCCATAGGCGATGCCACCGTGGGGAGGCGTGCCATATTCGAAGGCTTCGAGCAAAAAGCCAAACTTGTTTTGGGCTTCTTCGGGTGAAATGCCGATCAGGTCAAATACCTGCTTTTGCAAATCGGGCTGGTAGATCCGCATACTTCCCCCAGCCACCTCAAAGCCGTTATATACGAGGTCATGGGACAATGTGCGCGCGGTTTTGAGATCGGCCAAATCATCGGGGTGGGGGGCAGTAAAGGGGTGGTGCAGCGGGTCGAGGCGCTTCTCCTCGGCGTTCCACTCAAACATCGGGAAATCTACAACCCAAAGCAAATTGGTTTTGTTGGAGTCGATTAGCCCTAATTCGCGGGCGATGCATTGACGCAGCCGATCGAGGGTTTTGTTTACCGTGTCGGTATCCGCAGCGGCAAACAGCAGGAGGTGCCCCGCCTCTGCCCCTGTGCGAGACAGGATCTCTTGCTTCTGCTCAGGGGTGAGGTTGTCTTTGATGGCTCCGATGGTGTCGATATCCCCATCTTCGCGCACGCGGATGTAGGCCAAGCCCTTGGCTCCGGCTTCGCTGGCCTCCTTAAAGAGGTCGCCACCGGGCTTGATGCGAACGTTGGAGATTTTGTCATTGCCACCGGGGATGGGCAAAATTTTGATAATGCCCCCCCGCTTCACTGCATCTGCAAACACCTTAAAGCCAGAATCTTTCAGCACATCTGAAACATCCACGAGTTCTAGGTCATAGCGGGTGTCGGGTTTGTCAGAACCGTAGCGATCCATTGCCTCGGCGTAGGTGAGGCGCGGGAACGGGCGCGGAATATCGATCCCCTTGACGGCCTTGAAAAGATGGCAAACGAGGCGCTCGTTTAAATCGATCAACTCGTCTTGAGACATGAAGCTCATTTCGAGGTCGAGTTGGGTGAACTCAGGCTGGCGATCGGCACGCAGATCTTCATCGCGGAAGCAGCGGGCCACTTGATAGTAGCGATCGCACCCGGCCACCATTAAAATTTGCTTAAACAATTGGGGCGACTGGGGCAGCGCAAAGAACTCTCCAGCATTGACCCGGCTAGGAACGAGGTAGTCGCGCGCGCCTTCGGGGGTTGAGCGAGTGAGGATAGGGGTTTCTACCTCCATGAAGTCTTCTTCGTCTTCGAGGAAGCGGCGGATGGCCTTGATCAGGCTATGGCGCAGGCGCAGGTTTTTCGCCATCCGCTCTCGGCGGAGGTCTAAGTAGCGGTAGCGCAGGCGCAGATCTTCGCGCACAGTATCGGTGTCTGCCGATGACACTTGGAAGGGCAGCGGCTTACGAACGGCATTGAGCAGTTCGATTTTTTCGGCATAGATTTCGATTTCCCCCGTGGGCAGCTTAGGGTTGAGAGATTCGGGCGGACGCTGGCTGACCCGCCCCGTTACCCGCACGACATATTCGTTGCGCTGCGTGTCGGCGTCTGGGTAGGAGGTGGGGGTGCGCTCAGGATCGCTGACAATTTGGGCAATGCCCGTGCGATCGCGCAAATCTAAGAAAATCACTCCGCCATGATCTCGGCGACGATCTACCCATCCACACAAGGAGACGGTTTCACCGATATGGATTGCCCGAAGTTGGCCACAGTAATGGGTTCGCATGGTTCGAGAAATGGCAGAAATATTAAGAGGACGGACAGAGAGATGAACGAGCAGTGAATGGAAGACGGAAGACGAGAGCGAGATTAGAACTCAAAACCTTATCATTATCTAGGATTCTTTCCCCAGGCGATCGCCCATTTGAGAAAAGACCCCTATATTATTTCTGAGTCTGAGTTTTAGTCTGCGGACGAACGGTAGAGAATCCTTGGATCAGGTTACTGGCGAGGGTCGCCTTATGTTGCTAATTCTGTCATGGCGATCCGGATTTGTGCCAAAGAACCTGGGAGGGTGAAATCGTGAGAAGAAACGTTGCAAGGGGCGATCGCCCCTAAACCTAGCGAATACAATGCGGCTAGGTTTCACTCCCTGAGCCATTTTCCCATTACTAAGGTTCTCTCCTATCCTATGATTTTGACCACTCTCGAAGGCGTACCCGGCAAGCAAATTGTTCGCCATTTTGGCATCGTTCAAGGCAGCACCGTGCGGGCTAAAAATGTTGGCAAAGACATTCTTGCCGGGTTTAAAAACCTAGTGGGCGGAGAAATTAAAAGCTACACCGAATTATTGCAAGAAGCCCGCGAAGAAGCCCTCAACCGCATGATCAAAGAAGCCAGCCACACAGGCGCGAATGCAATTGTCAACATTCGCTTTGCGACTTCCTCGATTACCGCAGGAGCCGCAGAAATCTTTGCCTATGGCACCGCTGTATTTGTAGAATAAGTTGAGTGAAATCAGCAAACTTACCCCCAATCACCTGAGGGGTAGACTCTTGCTATTTTTTCCTAAGATTTTTTCCTAAGATTTTTGCCTAAGATTGTGCCTAAGATTTTTCCTAAGATTTTTGCCTAAGATTGTGCCTAAGATTGTTGCCTGAGACGAGGTGACAGCGCTGCGATCTAAATCCATTTCATTACCAATGTTCTAGGTCTAAAGAGCCACAGATGGAGTACTTACAACTTTGGATTTTTGCTGGTCTGTTGTTATTAGGGCTAGTTGCTGGCAGCATTATTGAGTATCAGCATCTACAAGATTTGCGGCAGCGCGAGCAGAAAGTGCGGCAGTTTTCGGTCATTAGTTTCGGAGCGAATCAACCGTTGCCCAATGCCCGCAAGGTGATGTTAGTGAGTGGTAGCGTAGTGCTCACCAGTGATACCTTTCGCACGTTTGTGGCAAGTCTCATTAGCCTTGTGGGCGGGAATATTGGGGTCTATGAGAGCTTGATGAACCGAGGGCGGCGGGAAGCCATTTTGCGGATGAAGGAACAGGCGATCGCCCAAGGAGCCACCCAAGTGCTCAATCTCAAGATCGAAACAGCTAGGATCAGCTCAGAAGCCAACAATGCAGCGGCTGTGATTGAAATTATTGCCTACGGCACCGCCATTCGCTAAGCCCATGGGTCGCCAGCGGGAGTATCTTTGCTCTGAACTTGTGCGAGGCGATTTTGCAAACTCAGTGAACCCAGGAATTTCCCACCCCCCCGGTCGGATTCTCGAAAATCCTCCGACCGGGGGATACAGATGGATGAAGCGCTTCCTGGCTCCTCAGCCCTATGCTGAAGGCATGGAAATGAAGGACATCAAGTTATGAAACTCTCCTATCGCGGCATCCACTACGAAGCCCAAATTCAAACAGTCGCAACAACCGCTGGCGACATCATTGGTAAGTATCGCGGCGTTCAACTTCGTTCTCAAACTCTTCAGGAACGGAACCCCCGCAATGCGTAGTTAATGGCAGAGAAGATTGAGCGATCGTTTGAATAGTTTTGTTCCAGTTACTGGGAACGCTGGCTATAGAACTAAACAGGTTGATGATTCGATGAATGTATCTGACCAAGTTGATCTGGCTGATGGCTTCATCCGCTTCATGATTCTCCCCTCAACTAGATTTTTCTCTCTCCTAAACGAAGATTGAAACTTGAGATTGACAACTGAGACAAAACGATACGGCTCGCAAGAGCCGTTTTTTTTGACTGAAGTGTTTTTGGCTGAAGCTTTTTGGGAAAATTTTAGAATCTTTAGCTGGAAAATTCAGCGGATCTAAGAATCAGCTATGCAATCTTATCGCCGCTGGGTTTGTCCTAAATCTGGGCTTTCCTACCCTCGTTAAGATCGCCCCAAATACGCTTGAGGGAAGGGTTTGCCGGAGGTTTATAGGAGTTGTCTGCGCCTTGGATGTCAGCTTTTATGGAGATTATTAGATCGACTCTCGCGATCTTGCGGCAGAATGGGAGGGAACTACTAGCTTCATTTGGGTTATGATTCGTCGTCGCCAGACCCCTTGGATTCATCGTTGGTCTCGACCCATCATTGGGGCGATCGCCCTCTTGGGGGTCATCAACACGGCATACCTTACGTTTACTAAGTTTTTTAGTATCGAAGCCGCCTGCCCCACCAGTGGCTGTGAGCAAGTTCTAGCGAGCCGATATGCCGAGATATTTGGGTTGCCCCTAGCCCTCTTCGGGCTTTTGGCTTACCTAGGAATGACTCTTTTTGCCTTAGGGCCGTTGCTGGTCAACCCAGACACCAACAAAAAGTTGCGAGCCGACCTCGAAGAATCTAGCTGGCTGCTGTTGTTTGCAGGCTCCACCGCCATGCTCGTCTTCAGCGGCTACCTGATGTACATCATGTTCAGCGAGTTTGTGGCTCCCTATGGTGTGGGAGGGCTATGTTATTACTGCGTGGCCTCTGCCATTTGTGCCTTGGCCATGTTTGTGGTCACCATTTTGGGGCGATCGTGGGACGATGTGGGGCAATTGTTTTTTACCGGTGCCCTCGTTAGTGTTGTCGTTTTAGTGGGCACCCTCGGTGTCTACAACGCGACTGATCCCAACAGCGTCGTCGCCGATGGCGCGGTTGGCCCACCCATTACAACAGTCTCTAATGCCTCAGACCTCACCCTCGCCCAACATCTACAATCTTTAAACGCTCGGATGTTTGGAGCCTATTGGTGCCCCCATTGCCACGATCAAAAGCAATTGTTTGGAGAGCAGGCGTTCAAGCTCATCACCTATGTTGAGTGCGCCCCTGACGGATCCCGTGCCCAACCGGATCTCTGTGCGTCTTATCCCGAAATTACGGGATATCCAACCTGGGAAATTGGCGGCGAGTTTTATTCTGGACGCCAAACCCTTGAGCAATTGGCAGATATATCTGGCTACACGGGGCCACGCGACTTTGTAAACACCTTCTAGAGGGTAAACACCTTCTAAATCTGGCTTTAAGTCATCTAGCCCTGACAAAAAAATCTGGGTTAAGAACAGACCCACAAGGCAACCGCACCGTCTGTCTGCTGATTATTCTGTTCATCGCATCGCTCTAAGATGCCGTCTCCGATCAGGGGTACGGCATCTTTCTGCTTGGGGCTTGCTGATCTTGTTTCCTGATACGCCATAAAACAGTCGGAATAAACGAATATATCCATCCTCGCTTCTCGGTTCCCTGAGCTTCTGAGTTTCCTAAGCTTCTTAGTTCCCTGAAAGTAAGCAGACTGTGGATGACCGTGACTCTCAGCAGGCATATTGGCCAAGAGACGTCACCGTTCGGTTGTTAAGGCGCGTTTATCTGGGGCATATCACCTTGAAAAAGAAGCATCATTGGATCGACATCGCAGAATACGCCACGCTGGTGGGGCTGGGGCTGGGTTCTGTGGCGACGTTTGTTTCGGCGCAGTTTTTCTATTCATCAGCTCCTCTGTCACTGCTCATTTTGCTCAACCTGGCCAACCGCAACCGCTTAGAACAGGTGATGCAAGATGATACGGAGGCGGCCATTGGTGCCATTGATCGCAAGGTGTCTAAAAATTTAGAAACCTTGAGCCACCAGATTCAAGCCTTGCCAACCCCCGAGGCCATGGGCAGCCTGCGGAAGTCGATGCTCGTGAAAAACCGTGAGTTGGCGGAGCGGCTATCTGGGGAAATCAAAACGCTGCAAGATGGCTTACAGGCCGTTCTCACGATGGTTGATCGGCTCAAGCTGGGGACGGTGCGCCAAGACATGGAAGCATTGCGCCAGCAGTATGACGCGCTGAACAATGGGGTGGTTACCCTCACCAGCCAGTTTCAGCACCTCACGACCTCAGGCAAGGCCGAGAAGGTAGAGCAGGCGATCGCCCAACTCAAAACCGAGACAGAGCGCCTCAGAAATAATTTGCAAGCCCTCGCCGATCAAACACGGCCTACCCTCACTTCTTTGCAGGATCAGATCACCCATCTCAACCGCCAGTTCCAAAAACTACCACCACCGTTTGA
>Ga0105044_10002616_pt1 | contig 24668 bp, 24 predicted proteins | sample MAT01_FD_78092 | JGI IMG/M metagenome (GOLD analysis project Ga0105044, IMG submission 78092) | Freshwater microbial communities from Lake Fryxell liftoff mats and glacier meltwater in Antarctica - MAT-01 | ecosystem: Environmental > Aquatic > Freshwater > Ice > Liftoff microbial mat | place... | reverse complement strand
GGCGCCAGCGCGTCGTGCGCATGCGCTCGGCCGACGGGACGTGGAGACGGATCCAGCTCGAGCGCACGGCTGGTGCCGACCTGGGCGACCACCTGCTCTTGTTGACCGGGCGCGAGCCCGGCAACGAGCGCGATGCCGCCGCGTTGCTGTCGGAACAGACGGTGCTGCTCGAGCAGATCGCCCGCGGGGCCCCCGTCGCCGACTCGCTTCGCGCCATCACCGATCTCGCGGCGCGCCGCATGGACGGCGAGATCGTGATCGGCTTCTTCGATCGATCGGGGTACGTCTCCACCTCGCCCACCCTCGACGACGAGATGCTGGCTGTGCTCGAGCGCACGGGTATCAGTCGGCCACCGTTGGCGGTCCCGAGCCAGAAAGATCCACCGTTCCTGCTCACGAGCGAGGGTTGGGACTCAGTAGTGAAAACCACGTCAGGTGGCCGGTTCGTCCGGGTCTGGGCTGCCGATCTCACGGGTGCCGATGGCCTTGCCGGCCGACTGGTCCTCGTGCGCGAGAGCGACGATGGCCTGCGGCCGACCGAGGTGGACCTGCTCGGACTGGCCGTCGATCTCGGAACCATCGCCGTCGAGCGCCATCACCTTTTGTCTCGCCTCGCCCACGGCGCCCTGCACGACGCGCTGACCGGCTTGCCCAACCGCCGGTTCCTGCTCGATCGCCTCGAGGAGACGTTTGCGCCCCAGGGCTCGCAGGCTGGGCTGCTCTACGTCGATCTCGATCGCTTCAAGCTGATCAACGACAGTCTGGGACACGAAGCGGGAGATCTGCTCCTCCAAGAAGTCGCGTTGCGCTTCCGGCGGGCGTTGCGTCCCGCGGACCTGGTGTCGCGCGTCGGGGGCGACGAGTTCGTCGTGCTGTGCCCCGACGTCGACGATGTCGGCGCGGTGGCTGCCTTGGCGGCTCGTCTCACCGACGCGTTGGCCTCGCCCATCAGCCTCCCAGGAGGTCGCGTCGTGGTGTCGGCCAGCATCGGCGTGGTGCATGCCGTCGGGCCAGCCCAGCCGACCGAGGTGCTCCAAGACGCCGACTTGGCGATGTACGACGCCAAGGAGCGCGGTCGCAACCGCACCGCCCTGTTCCACGAGGGACTGCGGAACAAGGCCATGGCCCGGCTCGAGGTCGAGAACGCGCTGCGCGATGCGTTGCGGGCCGACGAGATGGTGCTGCACTTCCAGCCGGTCATCCGACTGCGCGATCGCGCCATGGTGGGTGTCGAGGCGCTGCTGCGCTGGGACCGACCTGGGGTGGGGCTGGTCAAGCCCAACGCATTCGTGCCGATCGCCACCGACACCGGTTTGATCCTCCCGCTCGGCCGATGGGTCATCGAGCAGGCGTCGCGTGCCGCGGCGAGGTGGCCCACGCTCGAGGTGGCCGCCAACCTCTCGGCCCGCCAGCTTGCCGATGCGGATCTTGTCGATTTCGTCAGCGATTGCCTGGCGCGCCATCAGGTTCCCCCCGAGCAGCTGTGCCTCGAGGTCACGGAGGCCGACCTCGTGACCGATCCCGACGCGGTGGTCGAGCAGTTGCGCCGATTCAAGGAGCTGGGCGTGCGCCTCGCCATCGACGACTTCGGCACCGGGTTCGCCACGCTCGACTACCTGCGACGCTTCTCGGCCGCCGACATCTTGAAGGTGGACGCCTCGTTCGTTGCCGGTCTCGGCGACCCGTCTTCCCACGACCTTGCCATCGTGTCGGCGGCGCTGGTGCTGGCCGACAACCTGGGGTTCGACACCGTGGCCGAAGGCGTCGAGACCGATGCGCAGTGTCAGGTGCTCGAGCGGCTGGGGTGCGAGCTGGCTCAGGGCCACCTGTTCAGCGAGTCCGTCACCGCTGATGAGATCGACGCCCTGCTCCGGGCCGGCGGACCGGTCACAGCTGCGGTTCGGTGAGCCGCAGGTGGCGATCGGCGAGGGGCCAGCGCCGTGGCACACTCGATCAGGTCGGGTCCCTGACCCCGCACGCCATCGACAACGCATTGGAGCCACGCCGTGAGCAGCGCAGTGATCCGCCGGGAGTGGCTCGGTCCGCTCGAGGGTCCGTTCCACGACATCCTTCGTGACCTGGCTGGGCGCAACGCCGTTGCTCGGCTGTGGTCATCGGACCACACGCTCTGGTCCGATGACCCGACCGAGCTCAGCGACCGCCTCGGGTGGTTGGCGGTGGCCCAGGAGCTCCTGGCATCGGCCACCGTGGTCGACGGATTCGTGGCGGGATGCGTGGCCGACGGCCTCACCGACGCAGTGGTCATGGGCATGGGTGGCTCCAGCCTGTTTCCCGAAGTCGTGGCTCGTTCATTTCCCACGGGCACCCCGGGCCTGGCACTCCACGTGCTCGACAGCACCGACCCAGCAGCGGTGGCCCACATCGCCGGGCTCGACCCGGCCACCACGCTGTACCTCTCATCTTCGAAGTCAGGCTCCACCATCGAGACGAGAAGCCATCTCGAGTTCTTCTGGGAGCGCATCGGGCGAGGCGATCGTTTCGCGGTGGTGACCGACCCGGGCTCGGAACTGGGCGAGTTGGCCCGCTCCCGTGGCTTCCGGCACGTGTTCGAGAATCGGTCCGACATCGGGGGTCGCTACTCGGCGCTCAGCTACTTCGGCCTGGTTCCCGCTGCGCTCGCGGGCGCCGACTGGAAGGCGCTGGCAGCCGCGGCGGTGGCGGTGACCCCGTCGCTTCAATCCGCAGACCCCGAGGCCAACCTGGGTCTCCGGCTCGGAGCGTTCCTTGCCGCGGGCGTCCAAGCCGGCCGTGACAAGCTCACCTTGGTCATCGATGAGCGCATCGAGACCTTCGGCCTGTGGTTGGAGCAGCTCATCGCTGAATCCACGGGCAAGGCCGGGACCGGCGTGGTGCCCGTCGTTGCCGAGCCGTTGGGCCCCGTCGGCGTCTACGGGTCAGACCGGCTGTTCGTCACCATCGGCGACGTCGACCAGGCCATCGGGCTCGAGGTCCTGGCCCAGTCCGGTCACCCGGTGCTGGAACTGAAGCTCGATGATCCGCTCGACCTCGGTGCCCAGGTCCTGGCGTGGGAGGTGGCCACTGCCCTTTGCGGTGCTGTGCTCCACATCAACCCGTTCGACCAGCCGAACGTGGCCGAGGCCAAGGCGGCGACCAGCGAGGTCCTGGAGGCGTCGGAGCCGGCGGCTCTGCCCGATGCGTCTTTGGCGGACGTACTCGCCACCGTGGCACCGGGCGACTACGTGTCGCTCCACGCCTACGTGGATCCCGGGGGCGACGAGATCGCGGAGCTCGAAGAGATCCGCGTGCTACTGCGCGATGAGCTGAAGGTGGCCACCACACTGGGGCTCGGGCCGCGCTTCTTGCACTCCACCGGGCAGCTCCACAAGGGCGGCCCGCCCACCGGCGTGTTCCTCCAGGTAGTGGGCGACGACCCCAGCGACGCCGCCATTCCCGGTCAGGAGTTCACGTTCTCGCAACTCAAGCGGGCCCAAGCTGATGGAGACTTGCTCACGCTCCATCGCCGGGGCCTGCGGGTGACCCGCACCACGCTGGCGGAACTCACCGCCCACGCAAACGGAGAACGCGCATGAAGCTCGGAATGATCGGCCTCGGGAAGATGGGCGCCAATATGGCCGAGCGGCTGCGCCGCCACGGCCACGAGGTCATCGGCATGGATCCCGCCAAGCCCGACGCCGACGCCCACTCGGTGTCGGAGCTGGTTCCCCTGTTGGCCGCCGACGGCCAGCCCAAGGTGGCCTGGTCGATGGTGCCCGCCGGGCCCATCACCGATTCGGTCATCATCGAGCTCGGCGCCCTCTTGGAGCCCGGCGACCTCGTCATCGACGGCGGCAACTCCAACTACCTCGATTCCATCCGTCGCGGCGAAGAACTGGCGGCCAAGGGCATCGGCTTTTTGGATTGTGGCACCTCGGGCGGGGTCTGGGGCCTCGAGAACGGGTACGCCCTCATGGTCGGAGGGACCCCGGAGTCTGTGGCCATAGCGCAGCCCCTCTTCGATGCCCTTTCACCGGCCAAGGGGTTCGCCCACGCCGGTCCGGTCGGGGCCGGGCACTACGTGAAGATGGTGCACAACGGCATCGAGTACGGCCTCATGCATGCGTATGCGGAGGGCTACGCCATCTTGGCGGCCTCGCCCCTTGGCATCGATGTCGAGGCGGCCATCGGATCGTGGCAGGAGGGGAGCGTGGTGCGCTCGTGGCTCCTCGACCTGCTCATCAAGGCCTTGGCCGAGACGCCCAACCTCGACGGGATCGCTTCGGTCGCCGCCGACTCGGGTGAAGGTCGATGGACCGTGACCGAGGCCGTCGCCAACGGTGTGGCCGCGCCGGTCATCTCTGCTGCGCTCTTCGCCCGGTTCACATCCCAGCAGCGCGAGGACGACATGGCGATGAAGGTCATCTCGGCGTTGCGCAACCAGTTCGGCGGCCACGCCATCGAGATGGTGACCCCGAAGGGCGAGGTGCACTGATGGCCGCCGTCGATGAGGGTCGGTGCGATGCGCTGGTGCTCTTCGGGGCTACGGGAGACCTGGCACGCAAGAAGATCTTCCCGGCGATCTACGCCATGGCCGCCGCAGGTCGCCTCGAGGTTCCGGTGATCGGGGTGGCGTCGTCGGCGGGTGACGACGACTTCATCCACCAGAAGTTCCGGGCCTCGATCCACGAACACGTCAGCGGGTTCGATCCTCACGTCGTCGATCGCCTCATCGAACGCCTTACCTACGTGTCGGGCGACCACCGAGAGCCCGGCGTGTTCGAAGCCCTGGCCTCGCACTTGGGTGCCGCCACCAACGCGCTCTTCTATCTGGCCATCCCGCCGGTCCTGTTCGATGACGTGGTCAGCGGCCTCGGCCGGGTTGGCATCGCTGATTCCGGTCGGGTAGTGGTCGAGAAGCCTTTCGGCCGAGACCGTGCCAGCGCCGCAGAGCTCAACGCGTGCATTCACGGCGTGTTCCCCGAGGAGCGCATCTTCCGGATCGATCACTACCTCGGCAAAGAGTCGGTCGAGAACCTGCTGGTGTTCCGCTTCGCCAACTCTCTGCTCGAACCGGTGTGGAACCGCAACTTCATCTCGAGCGTGCAGATCACCATGGCCGAGGACTTCGGCGTAGCTAGCCGGGGAAAGTTCTACGAGTCGGTGGGGGCGCTGCGCGACGTGCTGCAGAACCACCTCCTACAGATCGTGGCGATCCTCGGGATGGAGCCGCCGGCCGGCGCCGATGCCACCTCGATGCGCGACGAGAAGGTGAAGCTGCTCCGCCAGGTCCGCACCATCTCGCCGGACTGCTTCGTCCGCGGCCAGTACCGCGGCTACGTCGACGAGGACGGGGTCGAGGCCGGTTCCGACGTCGAGACGTTCGCTGCCGTGCGCTTCGAGATCGATTCGTGGCGGTGGGCCGGGGTGCCGTGGCTGGTGCGCACCGGCAAACACCTCGCGGTCACCGGCACCGAGGCAATCATCACGTTCAACGCGCCACCACGGCTGCTGTTCACCCCCGAGGGTGCACCCGAACCTGGCCCCGACCGTCTGCGGTTCATGCTGGGCAAGGCCGATGGCGTGAAGCTCCACCTCAACGCCAAGAAGCCTGGCGACGAGCTGATCCCCGAACCCATCGAACTCGATGTGTCCTACGCCGAGGCCCTCGGTCCGCGCGAAGAGGCGTATCAGCGCCTCCTCGACGATGCCATGGATGGCGACGCTCGCCGCTTCGGACGCGAGGACGCCCTCCACGAGCAGTGGCGCATCGTGGAGCAGGTCCTCGAGCAGCACCACGAGGTCGAGCTGTACGAGCCCGGCACCATGGGCCCCGCCAGCGCCGACGTCCTGGCCGAGTCCGCGGGCGGCTGGCTCGACCCCCTGGCCCCAGCCTCGGGCTGACGCGCCCGGCTTCGCCTCACCAAGGTGGTGGGACTCGTGTGCAGAAAGGTGGACCTACGCCACATTGCTGCACACGAGCGGGCAGCGGGCAGCGGGCAGCGTCAGGGGAGCGGTTCGGGGACCCGCTTCACGATGGCGGCGGCCATGGCGTAGGCGGCCTCAGCAGGGCCGATCTCGTCGGGCTGGAGGAGGTTGGCCATGATGCGCAGCACCCAGTCCATCAGGCTGCGCGACCGCATGCCCACCCGGGTGAGCTCGCGCATGAGCGCGGGCTGGCCGATGATCTGCGCGAAGAGCCGGGCCACCTTGAAGTAGAGGCCATACTCGGCCTCGAGCCACTTCGGGTACTGCTGGAGGTACATGCCGTCGCCGGTCTCGATGGCCTCGGCCAGCAGGCCCGCCACATGGCGACCCGTCTCGTAGGCGTAGTCGATGCCCTCGCCGTTGAACGGGTTCACCGAACCGCCCGCGTCGCCCACCACGGCCCACGTGGGGCCGACCTTGGGGTTGACCGACCCCGCCATTGGGATGCGCCCGCCGGTGGGCGCGCACACCGGGTTGTCGGGGTCGATCTTCCAGTAGTCGGGGGCGGTTGCCGCCCACTCGGTCATGAGGTGCGACGTGTTGACCTCGCGCCAGTCGCGGAACGTCGACAACAGCCCGATGCCCACGTTGATGGTGCCGTTGCCCACCGGGAAGATCCAGCCGTAGCCGGGCATGGAGTTGCCGTTGCGGTCTCGCACGTCGAGGCACGACTCGATCCACGGCTCGTCGTGCAGGGGGCTCTCGTAGTAGGTCCGGATGGCCATGCCCAGGGGGTAGCTCCGGTTCCGGGCCGTCCCCAGTGCCCGCCCGAACCGGGAGTTGGCGCCATCGGCGATCACCACGTACCGGGCCCGGATCTCGCGGGTCTCGCCGGTCGCCTTGTCCTTCACTACCGCGCCGGTCACCAGCCCGCCCTCGACGATGGGCGAGACTGCCTCGGTGCCCTGGTGGGTTTCGGCCCCCGCTTCGGTGGCGTGATCGAAGACCAGCTTGTCGAGGTCGCGTCGACGAACCACGAACCCGTGGTCCGGGTAGATCGGGTGGTCCGGCCACGCCAGTTCCAGCGTCACGCCGTGCGCAAGGGCGCGCAGGCCGGTGTAGCGGTGGTACTCCTCGAGAGCGCTGTAGAGGCCCATGTCGTCGAGCTGCTTGACCGCCCGGGGGGTGAGGCCATCGCCGCAGGTCTTGTCTCGAGGGAACGTCTTGCGTTCGACGCAGACGACGCGCACGCCGGCCTTTGCCAGCCAGTACGAGGTGGCCGCCCCGGCGGGTCCGCCGCCCACTACCAAGACGTCGTAGCGATCCGTTGCGGTGGACATGAGGGGAGTGTACGGACGACTCGGCGCAATGGCGCCGGGTCATTGATCAGCCGCTGGCCTCGGCGCCTTCGAGCGTGGCCACGGCATCGGGGTCTTCGGGTGCCAGCGCCACGGCCTCTTCGATGAGCGCCGCCAGCGCCTCGGGATCGGCGAGGAAGAGCTCCGAGTTGAAGTTCGGATCGTCGGCTGGGTCGCCGCCCGAGAGGCTCTCACGCATGTAGATGATGAGCGCCGCGAACTCTTGGGGGTCAAGGTCGGCGTAGCCGGGCATCACACCGGGAAGCAGGCCCAAGTTGTGCGGGCCCCCCTCGCGGTCGAGGTCTCCGTAGGTCCCATCGGGGCGGGCACCGCCGCCCGCCGCGCCGTAGTGCACCCAGTAGGCGATGGAGAGAGGATCGGCGAACGTTTTGAGGATCTCGCCGCCCGACAGTTTGGCGCCGGTGCCGCCTCCACCATCGACGCCGTGGCAACCCGAGCAGCCATTGGTGACGAAGACCTCTTTGCCGATGACCAGCGGATCGTTCTCGCCCGCCGGCGGTACTTGGACCGATGAGACGTACATGACTCCCCACAGGGGGAGCAGCGCCAGTACCGGCGCAGCCCAGAAGGGCACGCGCTTGCGACGGGTGGCGGCGGCTACGACCGGGCTGAGAGTGGGCTCTTTGGGCGCCCGTTCCTCGAGCGTTGGCAACGGGGCCGGGGCGGCCTTGGCCTTCTGGACCGGCGCCGACGCGCTCGCCGCAGGTGCAGCCTCGCTCGCGGCGGCCGGCTTCTCGGCCGCCGCCTCGCCGCCTTCGCCCTTGGCGGCGCGTGCGGCAGCGGCTCGCTTCAGCAGATGTTCGGGGATCTCGGTCAACGCAGGCTTCCTCCGCAGGCGGATCGGCGCCGCTCAACCCGGGGGTGAGGGCGGAACGCAGCCACTCTAGGTCCCACTCGCGAGGCGGAGCCAAGCCGCAGCGATACGGTGGCACCCATGTTCCGCGATGCCCCCGATTGTCCTGTCACCCAGGCATCCGACGCACCAATCCTGAGGGGTCCGCAGCTCCGAACACCAAGGTCAGAAGGTCCCGAGCGAAATGTGTGGATGGTGAGGATCGCGTGCTAGACCGTGACCGAGACCAAGCTGCCCCGCGTGGCTCGGCCGAACCACCAGATTGTGATCAAATTCACGAGGAGGAGCCGTCGCAGTGATAGTCGCAGCGTCACCACTCGATTCGCTCTGGGTGATCATCACCAGCATCGGTAAGGGCTTCCAGAACGTCGCCTTCACGGGGTCGCTCATCGTGATGTTCGCCATGGCGGGGGCCGTCGTGCTCTACGCCAAGCGCCGGCCTGTGGGTACTCCGCTGTCGTGGGGCGAAGCCATGGCCTCGGCTACCTACTGCACCATGGGTCTGTTCTGGGCGTTCGGTGTGGTGCCACACCAGTGGCTCAGCTACGCCGAGGGCACGCTCAAGATGCGCTCGGACGCGCTTCTGGCGGGGCCCGGTTCCACCGGAATCGCCCAGTGGTCGCCGATCGTGATCTCCAAGCAGACGCTGTCTGACTCCATCGCCGTCGGGATCTACGGCCTCGCCTTCACCCTCACCATCGTCTTGTGGTCTGTCTGGCAGGGGCGCGGCAACAAGAAGACCGAAGAGATCGAAACTTCGAACTACGGCCGACCACTGGTGAAGGCCTGACGCCATGGGCAAGACCGACGCCAACCCCCCGATGCCGGAGTTCCGCACCGACTACGCCCTCGTGCAGGTCGATGCGGAGTATCTGGCCAAGGCGGTCAAGCCGAAGCAGTTCATCCACATCGACCAGTCCGAGTGCATCATGTGCGAGGGCTGCGTCGACATCTGTCCGTGGAAGTGCATCCACATGGTGCAGCCCCAGTCAATCGTCGAAGCCGAGGGCACCGAACTTCCCGGCATCGACCCCAGCGACAACGTGGTGTTCCTCATCGACGATGACGTCTGCACGCGTTGTGCACTCTGCGTCGATCGGTGTCCCACCGGCGTGATCATCCTCGGCAAGGTGGGCGACCCCGCCGCCAACGGAGACGGACACCAGCGCACCAACACCCACGGGTACGGCTACGGGATGCGGCTCGGATGAGCTGCCCTTCTCCACTTACCTGCCCAGCGAATCGGGAGCTATAGGACCGATGGCCAAATCCATGCAGAACAAGGGCGGCGGCCCCGCCAAGAAGATCAGCAACCTCACCGAGTCGGTGCAGGCCAGCCAGGCCTGGAACTCCATCTTCCGGCCTGGGTCGATCTTCCGCAAGGGCTACACCGACAGCCCGCGGAACCGGTCCTACGTGATCATGAACTCGGTGCTGTACCACCTGCACCCAGTAAAGGTGAAGCGCCATGCCGTGAAGGTGAGCTACACGCTCTGCCTCGGCGGCCTGAGCTTCTTCCTGTTCATCTTGCTCACGGTCACCGGCATCTTCTTGATGTTCTTCTACCGCCCCACCGCCGCGCAGGCCTGGAACGACATCTACGCCCTGCAGACATCGGTGACCTTCGGTTTGCTCGTGCGCAACATGCACCGCTGGGCGGCTCACCTCATGGTGCTGACCGTCTTCTTGCACATGGCGCGGGTGTTCTACCACGGCGCATACAAGCCCCCGCGAGAGTTCAACTGGGTCATCGGCGTGGTGCTGCTGCTGCTGACACTCCTGCTCTCGTTCACCGGCTACCTCCTGCCTTGGGACCAATTGGCATTGTGGGCAGTGGCCGTGGGTACGAACATGATGGGGTACACCCCCGTGTTCGGGAACCAAGTGCGCTTCGTGCTCCTTGGCGGTTCGGAGATCGGAACCGACACCTTGTTGCGGTGGTACGTGCTCCACGTGCTGCTACTCCCGTTCGTGATCGTGATCTTCATGGCCATCCACTTCTGGCGTGTCCGCAAGGACGGCGGCATCAGTGGTCCGCTATAGGTCGAGGAGGACAACGTGACTGAGATCCCAGAACACCTCCGCAAGCGAGCGGAAGAGGCACGAGCCAAGGCCGCGGCTGCCAAGGGCGAGGCCGCCGACGCCGGCGGCGACGCGCCTGTTGAGGGCGAGAGCAAGATCCCCGCGCACCTGCTCGAGCGGGCCAAGGCAGCGCGAGCCAAGGCTGGCACCGATGATGCGCCTGCGTCGGGTGGTACGGCAGTCGAGACCGCATCGGGCGGAGGCACAGCGGTCGCCACGGCGGCACCGCCTGTAGCGGCGGGACCAGGTGGGCACACGCAGCGACTGCTCACCGTCGTCAAGTCCGGGTCCATCCAAGATGTGAAGGCCGCCCCCCAGGACAAGGTCCACGTCTGGCCGCACCTCTTGTCCATCGAGTTCGTCGCGGCGCTGGCGTGCACGGCTTTCGTGTTCATCTTCTCGGTGTTCGTGAACGCTCCGCTGCTCGAGCTCGCCGACACCAACAAGACGCCCAACCCGTCGAAGGCGCCGTGGTACTTCCTCGGCCTCCAGGAGCTCCTCGCCCTGTTCCACCCCATGGTGGCAGGCGTGCTACTGCCAGGCATCGGGCTGGGCGGGCTGATGATGGCGCCCTACATCGATCGCAACCCATCCTCGAAACCCGAGGACCGCAAGTTCGCAGTATCGCTGTTCACCATCTTCTTGATGTCGTGCGCAGTCTTGACCATTATCGGCTCGTTCTTCCGAGGCCCCGGGCAGTTGTTCATCTTCCCGTGGACCGACGGACTGTTCTTCGAGCTGTAAGAAAGAAGGCACAGATGAACCCCCTCGTCATCGCCATTCCAGTGCTGGTCCTCTTGGCCGGCTTCGTGATCTTCTCCTCGCTGCGCCGCAGCGAGGACGCCGGTGCCACCGGCTTTCTCTCGCGCGAGACCCGCAAGCGCGACCGCTCATCGCGCAAGGCGGCTCCCCTGCTCGAAGGCAGCACGGGCCAAGAGGTCGAGCGCGCCGCTCAGCTGGCCCGAAAGGGCGGCGAACTCGTCCCGGTGTCCGAAGCAGCACCGCCTGCGCCGTTCGTCGCCCCCGACGAAGAAGAGATTGGCGTCTATCGTCGCCAGTTCCTCAACCGATCCATCGTGGGCGGCATGATCTTGGGCATCAGCGGATTCGGTGCTGCGGTCTTGGCGTTTTTGTGGCCACAGACCCGAGGCGGCTTCGGTTCCAAGATCAGCGTGGGCAAGATCGCCGACATCGAGACCGACATCCAGGACGGCAGCGGGTTTGCGTACTACCCCGAGGGTCGCATGTGGATCACCGCGTTCCCGTCGAGCGCGCTCGACAAGGCTCGCGCCGCCTATAGCGCGCCCGAGCTGGCCGGGATGGAAGCCGGCGTCGTCGCCCTCTACCAGAAGTGCCCGCACCTCGGCTGCCGCGTGCCTTCGTGCAACACGTCGCAGTGGTTCGAGTGCGGCTGCCATGGGTCGCAGTACAACTCGGCCGGCGAGAAGAAGGCCGGTCCCGCACCCCGTGGCCTCGACCGCTTCGCCATGTCGGTGACCAATGGCGCCCTGACCGTCGATACCGGCGTCATCATCCAAGGCCCCCCAATCGGTACCAACACCACCGGCCAAGAAGCCGAAGGCCCTCACTGCGTGTCGGGTGGTTCTCACTGATGCTCCTCGCCGCCAGCACCCAGACCTCCGTCGGGTGGGCCATCGTCGTCGTCACACTGATCGTCGGCGTCACCTACGCCTTCCTCAACATTCGCCAGGCCAAGCCCGAGATCGGTTCCGAGATCGAGTTGGCGGCCAACCGCAAGCCCTACTACTCCGACGAGGAACTCGAGGGGAAGAAGCTCGACCGCACGCTCTCCTACGGGCTGTTGGGCTTGTTCGTCATCGGCATCGGCCTCCCGCTGTATTGGCTGCAGGAGCCCGGGCGCCAAGAGGGCGCCGCGGAGCGCATTTCCGATGAGTTCATCGGCCGTGGTGCCGCGATGTATGACACCACCGAGAACGGCGGCTTCAACTGCGCGTTCTGTCACGGCGTCGAAGGCGTTGGTGGTGTGGCCCCTTATACCGTCACCGATGCAGAGGGTCGATTCGTCAAGCAGGTGGATTGGCAGGGCCCTGCCGTCAACACCGTGCTGCTCCGCTACAGCCGAGACGAGGTCCGCTACATCCTCGAGTACGGCCGGCCGTTCTCGCCCATGCCCGCATGGGGCACCAAGGGTGGCGGCCCGCTCACCGAACAACAGCTCCAGAACCTCATCGACTACATGGGTACGTGGCAGCTGACGCCCCAGGAGGCCCAAGCCGAAGTCACCACCCAGCTGGCCGTGATGATGGAGCGCAAAGATCCCACGTGTGTTGCGTCGCTCACCGAAGAAGCCAAGCTCGGCCTGTCAGAGGAGGAGCTTGCCGCCTTCGATGCCACCGAGGTGAACACCGGCTCGTGTGACCCTCTTTACGCGTCCGAGGGCGAAGCTCTGTTCAACATGGGCTACGACGACGGCTTCGCTGGCGGTGCCTACTCGTGCGGTCGCTGCCATACGAAAGGCTGGTCCTACGGCGAGAAGGAACAAGATGGCGGAGGCGCCTTCGGCCCGCCGCTTACCAACGTGCTCACGCAGTTTCCTGGTGGCAGCCTCGGTCTCAACCAGCAGGTCGACTTCGTGTGCCTCGGGTCCGACGACGGCCAGCGGTACGGGCTGAACGGTCAGGGCAGCGGGCGCATGCCCGGCTTCTGCATCACCCCCGAGTACAAGCTCAACCCGCTGAACGGCGAGGTTGGCATCGAGCCGGTCGACGCTGGTCTGGCCGCCGACGGTGCCATGTTCACCCAAGAACAGGTGCGCGCCGTCATCGAGTACGAACGGAGCTTCGCCCGTGATTGATGCCTTGATCCTCGGTTTCGAGTGGACGTGGGATCCCGGTTTCCGAGGGGTCCTCAGCGTCCTCGTGGCGGTCGTCGTGCTGTGTGGCGGCGTCTTCTTGGTCCTGGCCACCAATAGCGGCACCCGGCTGGGGTTCCTCCTGGCCCTCACCGGCTTCACCGCATGGATGACCGTGATGGGCGTCATCTGGTCGATCTACGGCATCGGCTACCGCGGTGACTCGCCCTCGTGGAAGGTGGTCGACACGGTGCAGAGCGACCCCGCCTCGGGGGAGGTCGACTCTCGAATCGACAAGGCAAGATCGGTCCCCCTACCGAGCGAGCTCCCCGATCCTGTCGAACTGCGTGATGGCAGCGATGTGTTGCTGGCGGCCTTCCCCCCCGAGATGCGAGACCCCTCCCTCGGAGACCTGGTCACCATCGACCCAGATTTGCACGAGGAGCTCAACGACCAGGCCACTCCCTGGCGGGTCCTCGAATCCTCGAACCGTTACACCGGTGAGACACAAGCCGTCGTGGCCGAGGCACTGGGGCCAAACGACGAGAACCTCTTCGCGTCGCCAAACGACTACCAGGTCATCGAATCCTTCCTGGCCGGCGGCCGCAAGCCCCGCACCGACGACGGCATCGTGTCGCGCGCCGTCTACAAGGTGACCAACACCCTCGAGATCGCTCCGCCGTCCTTCTACGCCGTGGTGCAACTCCAGGCGACCATCCCCCAAGAGACACGTCCCGGCCAGGCTCCACCACCGCCCGTGCGCAACGAAGCTGAGCCGATCGTCTCGGTGGTGCTCCAGCGCTCCGGCCAGCACCAGCAGCGGATCCCGCAGTTCACCATGACCTTCCTCATGGGCGTCACAACCGCCGTGTTGTGCAGCATGTTGCATCGGCGCGACAAGCTCGCCCAGGCCCAGCGCGAGGCAGCGGGGGCCAGCTAGCCGTGGGCCAGTACCTGCCCATTCTCGTCATGTTCATCCTTGGCGTCGCGTTCGCGGGCGTGAGCTTGATCATGTCGCGCCTGGTCAGCCCCAAGCGTCCGTCGGCGGCCAAGTCGGCGCCCTACGAGTGCGGCATCGTGCCTCGCCAAGAGCCACCCGAGCGTTTCCCCGTGCGCTTCTACCTCGTCGCCATGATCTTCATCATCGTCGACATCGAGATCATCTTCCTGTATCCGTACATGGTCATCCACGAGGAGCTCGGCATGTTCGGGCTCGTCGAAATGCTCGTGTTCGCAACGGCGGTGTTCGCTTCGTTCATCTATCTCATCGCCAACGGCGCCCTTGATTGGGGTCCCGTCCAGCAGCTTCGGCGCACGAACCGCGCCGTCAGTCCCGAGCGGACCTCGTCCTACGCAGTGCGGCGCGTGGGTCAAGACGGCCGTGAGCGCATCACCGAAGGGGCGACCTGATGGCACTGGACCTCACCACCAACGGGCTCGAGACGCTCGACCACAACTTCGTCACCGCAAAGGTCGAAGACGTCGTGAAGTGGGCCCGGACGCGGTCCATGTGGCCCGCCACGTTCGGTCTGGCCTGCTGTGCCCTGGAGATGATGGGCACCGGCGGCGCGCACTACGACCTCTCTCGCTTCGGCATGGAGGTCTTTCGAGCATCGCCTCGCCAGGCAGACCTCATGATCGTGGCTGGGCGCGTTTCACAGAAGATGGCGCCGGTGCTCCGTCAGATCTACGACCAGATGATGGAACCCAAGTGGGTCATCTCGATGGGCGTGTGCGCCAGTTCGGGCGGCATGTTCAACAACTACGCCATCGTGCAAGGAGTCGACCAGGTCGTGCCGGTCGACGTGTACGCGCCGGGTTGCCCCCCTGGCCCCGAGACGCTCCTCCACGCCATCGGCACCCTGCACGAGAAGATCAACGACGGCGAGTTGTTCCAGCGGCGTGAGGCCAACGGTGGCGCCGGTGCGCAGCTCACGGTTACTCAGCTCGACGGCCAGCGTGCCCCGCAGCCGGTCATCTTGGGTCGGTCCTGACCATGTCCGATACCAACGCAGCCCCCGCCCCCGAGGCGGCCGACGAGGTCGTACCCGAACCCGAGACCCTCCACGGCCATCCCGTCACCCGTTACTTCGGACAACGCGTCGTGCACGTCGGTCGAACGGAACTCGTCGGCTTGGTCCGCACCCTGCGCGACGAGCAATGGGTGCAGTGCCTCGACCTCTGTGGGGTCGACTACCTGGCCCACCTGCAGAGCGACCTCCCCGCGGGGATTGCCCCGGAGCGGTTCGAAGTGGTCGTCACCCTGATCTCGCACGCAGCGCGCGAGCGGCTGCGCATCCGAGTCCAAGTGCCGGCCGACGACCCCTCGGTGCCCACCCTCTTCGAGGTCCACCCCGGCACCGAAGCAATGGAGCGCGAGGTGTTCGACATGTTCGGCATCACCTTCGAAGGCCACCCTGACCTCACCCGGATCCTCATGCCCGAGGACTGGGAGGGCCACCCGCTCCGCAAGGACTACGGCATCGGTCGCATCCCGGTGCAGTTCAAAGAAGCCCCAGGCGCATGACCGCAACCGACGCACCCACCGACGCACCCACCCACCTGACCGGCGAGGGCGATCAAGAGATGGCCCCGCGCGCCATGGCCGGTGGCGCCGAGGTGTTGCGAGAGGTTGGCTCGGTGCTGCGCATCTCCGAGGCCGAGGCCGCGGCCGACGCCCCCGACGCCGAGACCACCATCATCAACATGGGTCCCCAGCACCCCAGCACGCACGGGGTGCTTCGGCTCATGTTGGAACTCGACGGCGAGACCGTCCTTCGCACCAAGCCGGTGATCGGCTACCTGCACACGGGCATGGAGAAGACCGGCGAAACCCTGACCTATCTGCAGGGCGGCACCAACGTCACGCGGATGGATTACGCCTCGCCGATCTTCAACGAGCTGGCGTTCTGCTTGGCCGCCGAAGAACTCCTCGGCCTCGAGCTTCCGCCCCGGGCCGTGTGGATCCGAATGCTCATGTCGGAGCTGAACCGGATCACGTCTCACTTCTTGTTCCTGGCCACCAACGGCATGGATCTGGGTTCCACGTCGATGATGATCTACGGCTGGCGGGAGCGCGAGGAGGGCCTGCGGATCCTCGAGATGATCACGGGCTTGCGGATGAACCACAACTTCATCCGCATCGGTGGGTCGGCGGCCGATCTTCCCGATGGCTGGCAGGAACGGCTCGGCACATACCTCGAGAGCATCCCGCCGCGCCTCGAGGAGTACGGGGTCTTGATGACCAACCAGCCCATCTGGCGTGACCGGCTGCAGGGCGTCGGTGTCATCAGCACCGAGGAGGCCCTGGCCTTGGGGACCACAGGGCCCATCTTGCGTTCCACCGGCTACGCCTGGGACCTGCGTCGCGATCTGCCGTACCTGGCCTACGACGAGGTCGACTTCGATGTGATCATCGGCTCCTACGGCGACTGCTTCGATCGCTATGCCATCCGCCTCAACGAGATCAGCGAGTCCGTGCGCATCCTCTGGCAGTGCATCGAACGCCTGCCCGAAGGCGACTACCGCATCCAGGACAAGAAGGTCACGCCGCCGCCGCGTGCGCGCATCGACGAATCCATGGAAGCACTCATCCACCACTTCAAGCTCTTCACCGAAGGCTTCAAGGTCCCCGAGGGCGAGGCCTACGCAGCGGTGGAATCCCCGCGGGGCGAGCTCGGCGTGTACCTGGTATCGGATGGTTCGGCTACGCCTTACCGTATGCACGTGCGCGGCCCGAGCTTCGTCAACCTGCAGACGCTGCCGCACCTCATGCGCGGTGGTCAGATCGCTGACGCCGTGGCCATCATCTCGTCGGTCGACCCGATCATGGGCGAGGTCGATCGCTGATGGCTCGCCTCTCGCCCGACAACCTCACCCACGCGCTCGAGATCGTGGGCCGCTACCCCATGGCCAAGAGCGCCATGATCCCGCTGCTGCACCTCGCGCAGGAACAAGACGGCTACGTCACCGACGACGCCATGGAACACATTGCGGAGCTGGTGGGCACCACGCCTGCTCAGGTCCTTGGCACCTGCTCGTTCTACGAGATGTTCAAGCGAGAGCCGGTCGGCACCTACTTGGTCAACATCTGCACCAACATCTCGTGTCAGATCATGGGCGGCGAGGAACTGCTCCACCATGCTGAGCAGAAGCTCGGGGTGAAGGCCGGCGGCACCACGCCCGACGGCACGTTCACGCTCGAAGACGTCGAGTGCATCGCAGCGTGCACCGAGGCTCCTTGCCTCCAGGTCAACTACCGCTACCGCCACAAGATCACCATCGACGAGTTCGATGCTCTGGTCGACGACCTTCGTGGCGGGAAGCTGGCCGCGCAGATCCCGCCGCACGGCACGCTGGCCAAGGTCCGCCAGCACATTCCCGCCGATCGTGCCGCTGGCACCGCCGACCCAGCCGGGGTACCCGAGCCGGTCTGGCTGGCCAAGAACGCCGAAGGGGCCGAGCGCTGATGGCCGTCACCGAAGTGCCGAAGATCATCACCAGCCGCTTCGCGGACCCCGAGGGGCACACGTTGGCCCGCTACGAGGCCACCGGCGGCTATGAAGGCCTCAAGGCGGCGCTGGCCAAGAAGCCCGCCGCTGTCATCGAAGAGGTCAAGAGCGCCTCGCTGCTCGGGCGCGGCGGCGCCGGGTTCCCGGCCGGCGTCAAGTGGGGCTTTTGCCCGCCCGGCGTGTTCCCGCGCTATCTCGTGGTGAATGGCGACGAGTCCGAGCCGGGTACCTACAAGGACCGCCTCCTCATGGAGCGCGACCCCCACCAGCTCATCGAGGGCGCCCTCATCGCCTGCTACGCCGTGGGTTGCAGCCAGGCGTTCCTCTACGTACGAGGCGAGATGGCCTTCGCCCAAGAGCGCATCGCCCAGGCCTTGAACGACGCCTACGCCGCCGGCTACGTCGGCAAGGACATCTTGGGCACGGACTTCTCGGTCGACATCGTCTTGCACTGGGGCGCGGGCGCCTACATCGTGGGCGAAGAGACGGCGCTGATCGAGAGCCTCGAGGGCAACCGGGGCATGCCTCGGCTCAAGCCGCCGTTCTTCCCTGCCGCGAAGGGCCTGTACCTCCAACCCACCATCGTGAACAACGTCGAGACCCTGGCCAACCTGCCGTGGATCGCCCGCAACGGCGGGGCCGCCTTCGCCGCCCTCGGTGCCGAGAACTCCAAGGGCACGCGCATGTTTGCCGTGTCGGGACACGTTCGCAACCCAGGGGTCTTCGAGGTCGAGTTCGGTGTCACCACCTTCCGCGACCTGCTCTATGCGCCGGTGTACGGGGGTGGCATCCGCAATGGCAATGAGCTCAAGGCGTTCATCCCCGGCGGCGCGTCCGCCCCGTGGCTCTACCCCGAGCACCTCGACGTCCCGCTCGAGGCGGCCACCGTTGGCAAGTTGGGCACCATGCTCGGCTCGGGCGCCATCGTCGTCTTCGACGAAACCACCGACATGGTGAAGGCCTGCCTGCGCTTGGTGCGGTTCTTCGCTCGCGAGTCCTGCGGCAAGTGCACGCCGTGTCGTGAAGGAACCAGTTGGCTCGAGAAGATCCTGGAGCGCATCGTCGACGGCCACGGCCGGCCCGAAGACCTCGATCTCCTGCTCGACGTTTGCGACAACATCTCGGTCGGCATGAACTGGCCGCCCAAGCAGACCACCATCTGCCCGCTGGGCCAGAGCGCCACCACACCGGTGGCCTCGGCGATCATGCGATTCCAGAACGAGTTCGAGGCCTACATCGGTGCGCCGTCGGAGATCACGGTCGAGGTCAAGGGACCAGCGTTCGTCGGCCCGGTCGTTGCTCGCGAGGAGGTCACCGCCGATGCCTGATGCACCTGCGGAGACCGCCGTCTCCATCACGGTCGACGGTAAGGCGATCGAGGCCAAGCCGGGCGAACTCGTCATCGATGCTGCCGAGCGCAACGGCATCTACATCCCCCGGTTCTGCTACCACCACCGCATGGAGCCCGTGGGCATGTGCCGGATGTGCCTCGTCGAGGTCGACACCGGACGGGGCATGGCACTGCAGCCCAGTTGCATGATCACCGTGGCGCCCGACATGGTCGTGGAGACCGAATCGCCCGTGGCCAAGAAGGCTCAAGACGGCATCCTCGAGTTCTTGCTCATCAACCACCCCCTTGACTGCCCGGTGTGCGACAAGGGCGGCGAGTGCCCGCTGCAGGACCACACCATGTCGTTCGGCCCCGGCGAGAGCCGGTTCGTCGAGGAGAAGCGGCACTTCGAGAAGCCCATCGCCATATCCGAGAACGTGTACCTCGACCGGGAGCGCTGCATCTTGTGCGACCGCTGCACCCGGTTCGCGAAAGACGTGGCTGGCGACACCTTGATCCACTTTCAGGATCGGGGCAACGGCACCCAGGTCAACACGTTCCCAGAGCACCCCTTCGCCTCGTACTTCTCCGGCAACACCGTGCAGATCTGCCCGGTCGGCGCCCTCACGGCCAAGCCCTACCGCTTCAAGGCTCGGCCATGGGACCTCGACGTCGCCGAGTCCACCTGCACCGGTTGCTCCGTTGGTTGCCGGATCGTGATCGACGCATCTCGCAACGAGGTCCTGCGCTACGTCGGGGTCGACTCCGACCCGGTCAACTGGAGCTGGCTGTGCGACAAGGGGCGCTTCGGCTTCGAGGCTGTGGGCGCTGAGGGCCGGCTGACGGCCCCGCTGGTGTCCGATGGTTCGGGCCCGCTCGCCGAGACGCGCTGGTCCGATGCGCTCGCCGCGGCCGCCAAGGCCATCAAGACCGGACTGGGTCGCAGCGGCCCCCGAGGAGTTGCCATCATCGGGGGGGCCCGGCTCACCAACGAGTCTGCGTACGCCTGGGCGAAGCTGGCCAAGGGCGTCATCGGCACGGACTCTGTCGACGCCCAACTCGGCGACGGACTGCCCGGTGCCATCGTGGCCGCCCTTCCGCAGGCCACCATCGACCAAGCGTGTGCGGCCGGTGGCACCCTCCTCGTCATCGGGTCGGACCCGAAAGACGAGCTTCCCGTCCTCTTCTTGCGCATCCGCGATGCCGTCACGCGCCACAAGGCCACGGTCATCGAGCTGTCTGCCACGGACACGTCGCTCACGCCGCTGGCTGCGCATTCTCTGCGCCCTACCCCCGGCGCCGTCAACGAACTCGTTGCCCAGATCATCGCGGGCCGGGGCGAGCACGCCGCGGTGCGCGACCTGCTGGCATCAGGCCCGTTTACGGTGGTGCTCGGGCGGCCATCGGTCGCCGAGTCTCATGAGGCCACGGTTGCTGCCGCTGCGGCACTGCTCGAAGCCTTCCCGGAGACCACGTTCCTCTCGGGCCTTCGCCGCGCCAACGTGCACGGTGCCATCGATCTTGGACTGGCCCCCGGTCTGTTGCCGGGTCGTGTGGCGCTCGATGCCGGGCGGGAGTGGTTCGCCAGCACCTGGCCCACCACTCCGGTCGAGGTCGGTCTCGACACCGCTGGCATCCTCGCGGCGGCAGCTGCCGGCACCATCGACACGCTGGTGTTGCTGGGAGCCGACCCGCTGAGCGACTTCCCCGACCGCGAGCTCGCCGCTCGCGGGTTGGCCGGTGCCCGCACCATCATCGCCGTCGACACCTTCGCCAACGCATCGGTTGCGGCTGCCCACATCGTCTTGCCTGCTGCTGGGTTCGCCGAAGTCGATGGCACCACGACCAACATCGAGGGCCGCGTATCGGTGGTCAGCCAGAAGGTCACGCCGCCCGGCACCGCCCGCCCCGACTGGATGATCGCCGCAGAACTGGCGTTCCTGCTGGGTGCCGACCTCGGCTTCGCCAACGTCGACGACATCTGGACCGAGCTCGCTCAGCTATCAGCCGTCCACCAGGGCATCACGCTCGCCGACTTGGCTGCTGAGGCCGACGGCATCTTGCTACGTCCTGCCGACGAGACCATGGTCATCGCCGATGCGGTCGACGGCGAGGCCGAAGAGCCTGCCGGACCTGTCCGGCCAACCGCTGTCGCCTTCACTGCTCCGAGCCACTATGGAGCCCCCGCCGTCGATGCCTACTCGCTGCGGCTCGTGACCTATCGCAAGCTCTACGACCAGGGGACCCTGGTCCAGGCGGCACCCTCGCTCGCTGGGCTGGCCGCAGGCGGCGACATCGCGGCCAACCCGGCCGATCTCGACCGCCTCGGCGTCGCCGTGGGCGACAAGGTCAAGCTGTCGTCGCCCCGCGGGACCTTGACGGTCGCCATCACGCCTGATGCGTCGATCCCCGTTGGCACACTGGCCATGGTCATCGGTCAGGGCGATCCATCACCGGCGGTGCTCATCGATGCCTCCGCATCGGTCACCGAGGTCCGTGTGGAGACGCTCGCATGATCTTCGGTGCTGATCCGCTCCTCGTGGGCGATATCGACTTCACGGTGATCGCCATCGTGCTCGTCAAGGCGGCCATCACCCTGGGCATCTGCCTGGTGGCCACCATGTTGATGATCTGGTTCGAGCGCAAGATCATCTCGGATCTCCAAGCGCGAATCGGGCCGAATCGCGCTGGCCCCTTTGGCATCCTGCAGACCTTGGCCGACGGGATGAAGGTGCTGCTCAAGGAGGATCTCGTCCCCGACAAGGCCGATCGTCTCGTGTTCCGCCTGGCTCCCATCTTCACGATGGTTCCGGCGTTCATCGTCTTCAGCATGATCCCGCTCGGCGGCGACTTCCGCAACGGCAACGGTGGTGTGGTCGAAATCTTCGGTCGCGAGACGGTGCTGCAGTTGGCCAACCCGGGTGCCGGCGTGCTGGTGATCCTCGCGATGTCGTCGGTCGCTGTCTATGGCGTGATGCTGGCTGGCTGGGCGTCGGGGTCCAAGTACCCCTTGATCGGATCGGTGCGCGCCAGCGCCCAGATGGTGTCGTACGAAGCGGCACTCGGCCTTTCGGTGCTGGCGGTGGTGCTGACTGCAGGCACGCTCACCACCAACGGAATCGTGTCGTCGCAGTCCGATTGGAGCTGGAACCTCTGGGCCACCGGGCTCATCCCCTTCGTGATCTTCTCGATTGCGGCCACCGCAGAGCTCAATCGACCCCCCTTCGACCTGGTCGAAGCCGAGCAAGAACTGGTCGGCAGCTTTCAGACGGAGTACTCGGGCTTTCGGTTCGCGATCTTCTACCTCGCCGAGTTCCTCAACGCCGTCACCTTCGCCGCCCTCATCGTGACGCTGTTCCTGGGTGGCCCGAACGGGCCGGTGCTCATCGGACCGGGGTGGATCTGGGGTTTCATCTGGTTCTTGGTGAAGCTCATCGCCATCTTGTACGTGTTCGTCTGGACCCGGGCGTCGGTGCCGCGCGTTCGCTATGACCAGCTCATGAACCTGGGGTGGAAGGTGCTCATCCCCCTGGCCCTTGGTTGGCTCCTCTTGCTCACCGCCATGAGCGCCGCTGATGCCGAGGGCTGGACCGTCGCCGGACGCATCGGTGTCGTCGTCTTTGGTCTCGGCGTGATGGCTGCATGCTACGGGCTGCTGCAGCTCGCCCTCCGGGCGTCACGACGAAACCGAGCCCTCGAAGGGGTGATCGACTGATGGGGTACCTCGGGGGTTTCCTGGTCACGTTCCGCCAGCGGGGCGCCAAGAAGCGCGTCACGCGCGAGTACGCCAAGGACGAAGGCGGCAAGCGCGACAAACCGGTTCGCCTGCACGGCCGCCACGTGCTCAACCGCTACGAGGACGGCATGGAGAAGTGCATCGGCTGCGAGCTGTGCGCTGGTGTGTGCCCCGCCCGGTGCATCTACGTCCGCGGCGCCGACAACGACCCTGCCGACCCGGTCTCGCCCGGCGAGCGGTTTGGATTCGTCTACGAGATCAACTACCTCCGGTGCATCCACTGCGACCTGTGCGTCGAAGCCTGCCCCACCGAGGCCATCACCGAGAGCAAGCTCTTCGAGTTCTCCTTCACCAATCGCAGCGACGCCATCTATACCAAGGACGAACTGGTGGTCGATGACGACGGGTTGCCCCAGCAGCTCCCGTGGGAGGACTGGACCGACCTGGCCACCGTCGCTCGCAACACGTCGGCGTGGGTCCGCGCCACCGCCCCAGGCGGAAGTGCCGACTACATCGGCAAGGTCGGCTGGAGCGGCGAGCTGGGCTTCGGCATCAAGGCCCCGGAGCTGGGCCAGAGCGCGGAAGCAGCGCCCGACGCCTCATCAGACGCCGAGCCCGGAAACGACGGGGGCGGGCACTGATGGTCGAGTGGTTCGTGTTCCTCGTCGGTGGTGCCGTCTGCGTGGCAGGAGCTATTGGCGTGATCGCCTCCAAGAACTCGGTGCACTCGGCCCTGAGCCTGGTGGGCACCCTGTTTGGCATCGCTGTGCTGTTCGTCGCCCAAGACGCCGAGTTCCTGGCCGCGGTCCAAGTGATCGTGTACGCCGGGTCCATCATTGTGCTGTTCCTGTTCGTGATCATGCTCCTCGGCGTCGACCGGACCGAAGAGATCACCGTCGATCCCCTCACCGGTCAGCGCACGGCGGGCATCATCGCGGGCGTGCTGCTGTTCGTCGGCCTTGGGACCATCATCGCCCTTGGTGCCGTCACGGGAGCACCGTCGGCCACCGCCGAGGTCGATCTGGCGGTGCCCAACGTGGAGCAGATAGCTCGCGAGATCTTCACCGACTACATCTTCGCCTTCGAGATCACCTCGGTGCTACTGATCATCGCCGTCGTCGGGGCCGTCTCGCTGGCTCGCCTTCGTCGCGACGCCTTCGTCGACGACGTTTCGGGCGACGACCTCCCCGAATCTGATGAGGTGACCGCATGATCGTCGGCGCCGTGGGGGCCACGCCCTACCTTTTGCTCAGCGCGCTGCTGTTTTCCATCGGCGCGGCCGGTCTGTTGATCCGTCGCAACGCCCTGGTCATGTTCATGTGCGTGGAACTCATGCTCAATGCGGTCAACTTGTCGTTCGTGACGTTTGCCAGGGAACTCGATGACCTCGGCGGTCAGGTGGCCGTCTTCTTCGTGCTGGTGGTGGCTGCAGCCGAGGTCGTGGTCGGCCTCGGGATCATCGTGTCGATCTTTCGTCGCCGCCCAGGCGCCACCGCCGATGACCTGTCGGTCCTGAAGGGCTGAGGTAGGACCTGTGCAAGACCTCATCTGGCTTATCCCTGCCCTGCCACTGGCGGGCTTCGCGTTCCTCGTCTTCTTCGGCAAGCGGCTTGGCGAGCCCGCTGCGGGGTGGCTCGCCACCGCTGCGGTGGGTGGATCGTTCCTCGCCACCGTCGGCGTTTTCCTCTCGCTGCGCGGCGAGGCCGAGGCCGACCGCCAGTACACGCAGACGTTGTTCGAGTGGCTCCCGGTGGGCGGCCTGCAGGTCGACATGGGCTTCTTGGTGGACCCGCTGTCGATCTCGATGGCGTTGTTCGTGACCGGCATCGCCACGCTGATCCACCTGTACTCCATCGGGTACATGCACGGGGACCCGAAGTTCAGCAAGTTCTTCGTCTACCTGAACCTGTTCGTCTTCTCCATGCTCATGCTGGTGCTGGGCGACAACCTGCTGGTCACCTTCCTCGGCTGGGAGGGCGTCGGCGTCTGCTCCTATTTCCTCATCTCGTTCTGGCACGATTAGGAGGCCAACGCGTCCGC
>Ga0105044_10002614_pt1 | contig 24675 bp, 14 predicted proteins | sample MAT01_FD_78092 | JGI IMG/M metagenome (GOLD analysis project Ga0105044, IMG submission 78092) | Freshwater microbial communities from Lake Fryxell liftoff mats and glacier meltwater in Antarctica - MAT-01 | ecosystem: Environmental > Aquatic > Freshwater > Ice > Liftoff microbial mat | place... | reverse complement strand
TCTTGTTGTGGACGACGCTTGTGGCGTTGATCGGACTCGCCCTTATGCCGTATGCTCGCAAGCATCGATACGAGGCGCAGGTGATGAGCTTTTACGGACTCATCATCACGTTCCTTGCCTTGCTGCTTGTGGCGAAAAATCCGTTTGCCTTCGTATGGGAAACATATGCGCGCGATGGGATAGCCAATGGATTTATTCCTGCAAACGGACGTGGATTGAATCCTCTGTTGCACAACGCATGGATCACGATTCACCCTCCGATTCTCTTTACGGGCTTTGCATCGATGAGCGTAAGCTTCGCATTTGCAATGGCCGGTCTTGTGCGCAAAGACTATCATCGTTGGATCAACATCGCCCTGCCGTGGACGCTGTTTGGTACGGCCGTGCTCGGATTTGGCATCATGCTTGGCGGCTTCTGGGCCTATGAAACACTGGGCTGGGGCGGCTTCTGGGGTTGGGACCCTGTCGAGAATTCATCGCTCATCCCGTGGCTCGTTTCTGTTGCGCTCGTGCATACCATGCTTGTGCAAAAGCGCACGCACGGACTTGTGAAAACAAACATGGTGCTTGCCGTGACGGCCTTTGTGATGGTGTTGTATTCAACCTTCCTCACTCGTAGTGGTGTGTTGGGTGATACGTCCGTACACTCCTTTGTAGACCCTGGCAAGTTCGCCTTCTGGATCTTACTTGGCTTCATGCTCACGTTTACCGTACTCGGTACGTGGTTGATCTTGAAGCGACGAGCCGACATGAACATCAGGCGCGAAGAGTTCTCCGTCACCACGCGTGAATTCATGCTTTCGATTGGCGGCGCACTCATCATGGCCAGCGCCATCTTCATAACCATCGGCACATCGTGGCCGGTGATCATGGAAGTGATCGGTCAGCCAAAGGTTGCCGTGAACATCGACTTCTACAATAAGGTCCATGCAATCCTTCTACCCTTGATCTTGGTTACCAATGCCTTGGCCTTGATCGTCCAGTGGCGTTCTACACCATCGCATTTGCTTCGTACTCGCACACTGTGGGCCGTGGCCATCGCTGCTGCAATGACCATCCTTATCGCGGTGCTTGGAATACGCGACGCACTTTCCATCACGCTTGCCTTCTGTGCGTGGTTCTCGCTTGTCGTGAACGTGCAAATGGGATGGACGTTCATGCGCAAGAGTCCAGCCATGATGGGCGCCTACATTTCGCACGTTGGGATTGCTGTGCTTGTCTTTGGCGTGATCACCTCGTCGCTCTACACAGAGATGCATCACGTGATTATGGAGATAGGAAAGCCTGTGAAGGTGGCAGGGATGACAGTGACGTTCAATGGCAAGGAACAGATCGAGTTGCAGTTTAAAGACCGTGAGAAGTTTGCGTACTCGGTAACAGTTGAACGCAACGGAGAGACAGCCGTACTGCATCCTGTGTTGTATTACAGCGAGTTCAATCGTCGCATGAGTGCCTTCCTCGAACCTGGCATTCGATGGGGACTGTTGAACGACATTTACGTTTCTCCAAAGGCTACGGAGTTTGAGAACGTCTTTCGAAAAATGACGGTGCAGCGCGGAACGGCATTCACAATGCCGTTCGACACTACGGTCTCAATTCAGCTCGAGCGCTTCACCATGCCGATGGAAGAAGGGCAAACGCCTGACGGTCGCATGCAAATGGCAGCGATGCTCTCGGTACCTACAGCAAGTGGATCACCACAATCCTTTAAGGCGCTTACACGCATTGGTACTGGCGAGGGCGGACCTACCTTCGATCCAGTGTGGGCAACGATTCCAGGGACGCACTACGATGTTGCGCTTACACGTATCGAGCGCAACAATGCAGATCCAACAAAGTCCAAGGGTGAGTTCGCATTCCGCGATGGCACAAAGCCAACACCGGTGCCGAAGGAGATATTCACCATCGAACTTTCCGTTAAGCCGTTGATCTCTCTCGTCTGGATAGGCGTAATCACGATGGTACTCGGATTCTTCTTCGCTATTGTTCGTTGGGCACGAATGGCGAGAGTTTCAGAGACGCACGACTGATCTCAACCCACGTCCCTTCCTTCACTGCTTCTACGTCAACGCCTGCCATGCGAACTCGCATGAGACGCAGCGTTGGAAATCCCACGGCAGCCGTCATCTTTCGTACCTGACGGTTCTTTCCTTCTGTAAGCTCCAGCTCGATCCATGTTGTTGGAATACTCTTTCGTTCACGGATGGGAGGGTTGCGGGGTGGCACGGTGGGCTGCGGATCGAGAATGTGTGCTCCACACGGACGTGTATGATACCCACCGATCTCCACGCCGCCTTGCAGCCTTGCCAGAGCCTCCGGAGTTGGCGTGCCCTCTACTTGCACCCAGTAGGTGCGCACGTGGCCGTGCAACGGATCGAGAAGGGTAGACGTGAGTTCGCGCTCGTTACTGAGAAAGAGCAGACCTTCTGAGTCGGCATCCAGTCTCCCAATCGGATAAACCTCTGGTGGAAACTCAAACTCGGCAAGCGTGCGATAGGCACTGCCATGTTCAGCAGTGAACTGCGACAACACGCCATAGGGCTTGTGAAAAGCAATGATCATTCTTGAAGGGCAATGCGATGAACAACGTTTGTGGTTGCTCGACGCTCAATCACCAACCACAGTCCTGCCGGTATGGCGTGGGCGCGTAAGAGTTCTGGTACATCTATCGGATCGGACGTGGCGTCCATCGAAAACGTCGCATGCGTGCGGCCTACCACGTCGACAACTTGGAAGAAAATCCGTGACGTGGTCATGGACGGATCAAAGAGTCGTGCTGCGGTATCGCGACAGATATTTGTGATCGTGATCGCTCCATTGTCTACCTCGGCTAGAACGTCCATAGAGTCGCCAGCTGCATCATACCACGATGCACTGCGCAGCCGAACCGAGTCCATGCCTGCATTTCCAAGAACGATTCGACCGGGCAACCTGAACACCGTATCACCAATGTTTAGGGAGTCGAAGTTCACAACAACAGGAATGAGGAAAGTATCAGAAACAACTCGACGTCCGGCAACGGGCATGGGAATGAATTGTGTGGCGTTCCATGCGAGTTCGCCCACGAACGATTGAATTCCTAAGCTGCGGAACGAGGCGGAGTCGCTCACGCCCTCGTATGTTACAACAAGAGCTGCACTATCACCTGGTGCACCGGTGGTATCGTGCACAACAAGACGCACGCGCGGAGTACGCAAACGTTCGAAGGCCATGCCCCCTATATAGCCGTACGATTCTGCATAGCCATAGCCATAGATGAACACACCAAACCCTGTCGCGCATGTTAATGCGTGCGGCCCTCGCTGAACGCTGACGTGTGTGTATGAAAAACTCGAACCCGCAATCGGAACCAACGTCGATGCCGGTTGAACGCCATCAATTCGTAGTGATGCCGCTTCCAGCGTTCGAACGATCAGCGTGATCACATGTTCGGCGTAGTAGGGCGTTCTCGCGTCGGGCTCGATGTTGATGACTGTGTAGGCGTTTAAAAACTGTTCCGTTGGTGGATTCAAAAACATAGATGGGTCGCCATTTGGCCTACCACCTCTTCCCGACGTGCGCAGATACGAGGATACGAGGATCGGTTTATCTGCCGCCACAACTTTGGGCTCGGTAAGCAAGCCTTCGTAGAACTGACCTGCCGACAGCATAAATCGTTGCGTATCATTTATCGTGACCGAAGTCGCATTCTCTGCGGCGATGATGCGATAGAGTGGACCGTCCGTAGCGCCTAGGAGCCGCTGATCATTCGCAGGTTTCGGGGGAATTACAATTGAACTCAAGCCCCACGTTGAGACTGGCGGCATTTGTTCGATCAGGCAATCTCGAGAGGCATTGTTTCGGTCGATCCGAGGTAGTTCTGTGCGCACAACACCGGCGATCACAGCGACGGGCTTAGAAGCGCGTACACGCGAACCCGTAAGGTCGTCGTTCAGTACGCCTTGCCTGAGCTCTGCTTGGACCAAGAACACTTGTCCTTTTTGTAACGTTACCGTCTTTTCTTTCCAAACGCCCGTAGGCGATCTTCCGGCCGAATTGGTAATGGTTACTCGAGTGTCGTTTTGTGTAGCGATCACACAAAACTGACTCGGATACTCTTCTGTAATTCCAGATGTGAAGAACGTTATTCGACCATATGCGCCGTCAGACGAATAGCAAAGCACAAGGTAGTCTGTTCCCAAGACGTCCGTTGGATACACAAGCCATGCATCCGTACTGGTTTCTTCTCGAGCCTCTGCATAGACGGTCACTTCCTCATTTGCAATCACATGCATGGTATAGGGAACGGCTCGTTCCTCGTCGTTCTGGCGTCTTAGATTGTAGTTGTAGCCCACAAGCTCGAGTTCTTCATATGGGACAGACAGTCGGTACTCCGAGTTCGCACGTGCAATAACGAATGGGGCTGAGATGGTTTGGCCTCTGCGGTTCACATAGGAGATCGTCCCAGAGGTAGGCTGCTCGGCCGTTACAAAGACGATAAGTGTCCCAACCGACACCGTATGCGCGTTTGGCATGAAGGCAATCCAAAAGTCCTTTCCCTTACTATCCTTCAACGGACTTGCTACCAATGAAAAGGTGGCAAGGACCAAGAAAAGGACAATAGAGAGTTGACGTATCATGACGCCTATGGACGATAGTGTGCGATCACCAGCTCGCAAAGATCCTGCATTTCACGACTGGAACGTTCCCATGTAAAGGTGCTTGCCCAACGCAGGGCGCCTTCCGAAAGTCGATCTCGTTCCGTTCGATCGACCAAGACACGCAAGAGGTGCGCGGCAAGAACCTCGATGTTACCATACGGATAGAGCAAACCAGATTCACCATCACGCACAGAGTCCCGCAAACCCGGAACATCTGCAGAGATCACCGGTGTACCGCAAGCATTGGCCTCGATGTTCGTGATGCCCCATCCTTCTTTGATCGATGTGTTGGCAACAACATGCGCGCGCGACAACAACTCCACTTTCTGCGCATCCGTTACAAACCCGAAGAATCGCACCCGATCTTGCAATCCAAGCGAAGACACGAGGCGCTCCAAGTCGACCCGACCATCGCCTGTGCCAAGAATGTGTACTTGAACACTCGGAATGGTTTTTGCGACAATGGCAACGGCTCGAAGAAGGTGGTCGACGGATTTATAGCGCTTGAGTCGACCGAAGTACGCAATCGTCGGCCTCGCATCCTTTTCACCGATCCTCATGGGGAACTTGGTATGATCGATGGCGTTGTGAATGACCGTAAGATGTGCAGCCGGGATGCCCTGTTCGATGCACTCTTTCCGAGTGGATTCTGAGACAACGCACACCGGAGTATCTCGATAGACACGTCCGATCTTGTCTTCAAAACACTTGACATACGTGCCGGCAAGTCTACCGGCCTCGTTGAAAATGCTCGTCCCAAAAAAATGATGCACGATGGCGAGCAAGGGTCGTTTCACGAACCGTGGCGTGAAAAAAGGGATCTTGTTGATATCGTCGATGACAATATCGAAACGATCTTTTGCGAATCGCTTCATGTATGCTCGTCGCACAGTCCAATTGAACGTCAACCGAGATCCACGACGTATCACCGTGATGCCATCAAGGACCTCTTGTGCCACTGCGCCAGGGTATGCGCAGCAGTAGAGCGTGACCTCGTGGCCACGCTCTACCATACGAGAAAAAATCTCGTGCAAGTGTACTTCCGCACCCCCCGCTTGCGGGTGTGTGCGATCCTGCCAGTTGAGAACGAGCAGACGCATTACTTCTTCGGAGTCTCTACAAGTACTTCGACTGTTCGTGAGTAGAACCTGCCTTCGGGTGTGTCGTTGTTATACAGTGGGACACGTTCTCCAACACCAGTTGCTTGCGACTCGGACAAGTCGAGCGCACGAGCGACAGACGCTGCTCGCGATTGACTTAGGCGCTGATTGTAGTCTTCGGCGCCACTACGGTCTGTATAGCCGATAACCTTTACTTGCGATGAAGGTTGAATATTCGACTTGATCTGATTGACGAACGCAGCATTAACAGGTGTTAGGTCAGACTTGTCAAAGCCAAACAAGATGAGTGAATACCGGTCTATCGCCTTATCCGCCATGCCGCCTTCCTTCTTCTTAGCAAGCGTCAGAGCTTCGACCTGGATTTTCTTTGTTTCAGACGGTATCACAAGGCCAGCAGAGTCACGTGCAACGAACAGATAGCCAAGGTGATCGGCATCTGCGGGGATAGACAACTGCGCTTCGTCGATTCGCCAGTCTATTGATGCCGGCACAGGATTGCCTGCATGGAAGGTCTTGATGATGCGATTGTCGGCGGTGACGAAGATCGTCCACGATTTCACAGGAACGCGAGGTGCGATGGCTGGTTCAAAGCGAAGTCCAGCAGGAGTGAAGGAGCGCATTGTGTCGCGAGACATGATCGGGGCAAGGATGGCATCGCTCGTGGCAGAGATCTCGACGCGGCGATTCTCGGCTTGACCATCGAGTTCAGATGAGTGAGACGCTTGCTCGGGGAGCAGACGGGTGGCCGTTTGCACGCGCGAAGACGCAACGCCCCATTGGTCGACGAGGTAGGAACGAACAGCGTTCACACGTGACTGTGCCAATGCAGTGTTATTGAGTTCAGCGTCGGTATTATCAACGCAACCAGTGAGTGTGATCGTTGCATTCGCGTCTTCTTGCATGCGCTTGCCAACGATGTTCAGCATATGATGATACGTGATCATAGCATCGAGGTTGTAGAAGTTCTCGATCGCAAACACATCGCGTTGGTCTTGATTGAGCTCCGTATATCTCGTAGGTACTTCCGATGAATTCTTGTCGAAGAACACATACGGCAGCACAGGACGAATGCGCGTCGAGGAGAATTCTTCGATTCGAACGCGATCTGCAGAAAGGCGCTCGCCGGTTGCACCAATTCCGGAAGCCGAAATATCTGAAGTGAATGGCACGGAAGCAGACACGGTCTTCGGCGGCGTGATGGCGGTTGCAAAGTTGTAGAGCTCGATGTCCGACAACGTGTCTTCTACTTCCGGTGGAATGAACGAAAGAGCAAGGCCAGCTCGAATCTGATGTGCGTTCCACGAAATGCCACTCACGACGGGGATAGGTGAGTAGGTGAAGAGTACTTCTGGCGTGAGAAAAATCGTACGGTCTGTGTTCAACGCCAGCTCATACGACGCACCAATAGTGATGCCGACAGCCACGGCCGATGCATTCTTGATGTCGCCACTCGAAGCGTTGCGCATTCTGGTCCCACCAGCAAAGGTTGCGTTCGCTGGAGTTTCGAGGACTTCTTTCTGATCGTATGTAGCACTGAAGACGTAGCCTGCTGTGAGTCCACCACGGACCATGAATTCAGACGAAACGCGATAGGCAAGTAAGGGCTCAACGCTGATTTGACCGAACGAGCCGTTCAGGTCGTGTCGGATAGACGCATTTGTTGTGGAGCCATCTGCCAATGCAACGGGCTTTAATTCTGTCTGCGAGAAGTCTACACCAAACGCACCATAATGAAGACGCAAGTGCAGAGCGAGGTCCTTATTGAACGGTTGCTCGTATTGCAATCCGGTGAAGAAGCCGGAGCCCATGGTTGTTTTGAATTCCGGACAGCAATTCGCTACATCTGGAAGTTGTATGAATGAAGCCGCGTGGACGCCAACTGCATAGTCGAAGAACAGTCCGATTCGCGGACGCATCAACTGATCGTTCGGCATTTGTGCAAAGGCCGTTGCGGCGACAAAAAGGAACAGTGCAGAAGCGAGGTGTGGAAGTCGTGTCATGTTTCTCATGGTTACTTAGCTCTCTCGAATCGTACACTCTTTTGCTCGGTCGGAGTTGTCATCAGCAGGAAGTACACACCTGCAGGGAGTTGTGAGATGTTCATAGGAACACGATATGAACCTGGAGTAAGGGCACGTTGAACAAGGGTGGCAAGGGATCTGCCTTGAATGTCGACGAGTTCAACCGTTGTCATTCCCTTCTCCACCACTTCAACATCAAGTACCGTTGCGCCTGTAGCAGGTTGTGGCGAGGCAACGATGCCGGCCACATTTGGCTGCAATTGGAAGAGGCGCACACCACCTTGTGTGCAAAGGTCGTCAAGGATCACACCGCCTTGACGCACCAAAACGCGAAGCGAATCGATCTGGGTGAAGTTCGACACGTTGATCACAGACATCGTGTCGTTGCCCCACGTTGTCGAGAACTGCAATGTCATTGCCAAGGAGTCCGAACCCTCAGGAATCGGTATCACAACTGGTATCCGTCGGATCCTTCCCGTAGAATCTAATTGTCCGGCTGGAAGAGATCCGCTAGGTTGGAGTATCGATGCATTCACGAGAAGGTCTGCACGAATACTTCGAACGTTCGTGCGATCCAAGTGGAGTTTGTTGGTGATATACAAAGGCACAGAAACGGTTGCACCCGTGTGTGCGTGAATCGTATCCATGCGTAGCGTGACACTTACCACAGCATTCACAAAAGCAGTGAGCTGCAACGTGTCTTGTCGTCCACACGTAGAGTCACTCGTCGTGAACACGTACGTCGTGGTATAGACATTCCCTTCCGTGCCGCCCTTAAACCGTATTGTCACCTCTGATTGTTGGTTCGGCTGCACGATATCCGGTGAGATTTTTTCGATAACGAAGCCACCAAGATCGATCGGTGTTTTGGGCCAACGGAGAATGATCGAACCGCGGTTGATCAGATAGACCGTCTCGACGGGCGTTTCTCCTTGAGCCACGTTGGCATACGTCACAGACGGTCGGGAAAGTTCGAATACAACGGAGTCTTTTCGTCCAACGAGAGTGATGGCTGTCAGTCCGCTGGATGCGTTGATTGCATTCGAGCTAAAGACAACGCGCGCGCTTTTTGCACCAATGGACTTCGGCGCAAAAATCACACGGAATTGTGCACTCTTACTGCTTTCAACTTCGATGGGGAACGTCAGTGGTGCGCCAACTCGTTCGAGCGAATAATCGACGGCGTCGGTTCCGTCTACAATGCCACTGTAGAGAACGAGCGTGGAGTTCCCAACGTTGGTAACGTTAAAGGTCTGCGCTACCGGTTCGCTACTGCAGACGTCGAGAGGGAAGACAACCGGTGCAACCGTCTGGAATCGAGCATCGCCCGTCCCTTCGCCGTAGAGGTGGACTGCTACTGTGCGGTTGTCCGAAGTCGTGATCACCAAATCGGCCGCGGCCTTTCCATTCTGTGATGGTGTGAATCGAACTACAATTGTCTGCGGACCATTATTCGAAACGATGAACGGAGCGCCACCACCTACAATGGAGAACTGCGCTTGATCTGGTCCTACGATCGTCGTGGAAGAGACCTGTACCGAACTTGTTGTTCCGATGGGTAATGCAACGCGAACGTTGGTATCGATCTGTGCAAGATTGGCAATTCGTCTGCCGTAGTCGATCACGGAGATCACATTCAGAACCGGCAGCTTCCCCGTACCCTGAACGGTGAGCGTGCGTGGACCTGTTCCAGTTTGTAGCAACAGTGTTGCAGATCTGCTGCCCACTTGCGATGGCTGGAATGTGAAGGTAAACGACAACGTGGCGCCCGGTGCGATGGTGATTGGCACTTGAGGAGAGATCATGTTGAAGTCGTTCGAATTCCCAGCCGAGAAGCGCGCGTCGTGAATAACGACAGGTGTAGAACCTGTATTCGTGATTACGACTGCAGTTTGTCGGGCGCTTGCACCAACTTCGATAGCAGGAGTGAATTCTACGTCCTTCGTCGCCTGAGATGACCCTTGAATTTCATAGACAGCATCGCTTTTGTCTTCGTCAAGACGGATCCCGGAGATATTCCAAACACGGGCCGTATAGTCTGTTGAGGCCGTGATGACTTTGTCGCCGGCGTTATTGAAGCGAGCGCTGTAGACGAGTCCGGAGTGACCGGCCAACGCATTGAGTTCTTTCAGGGTGGTTGTCTCGAAGAACTTGGCCGTTCCGTCGCCCGAGCCCGCAAGAATTTGACCACCTCCGCGATTGAACTGTACAGACAAGACCGAACCCGTCATTGCTGGCGTTGCACCTGTTTGTATTCCATTTGATGCGTCCCACCTGCGGAGTATCAGATCTGCACCGCCCGACGCTACCACTTGTCCGTTCACATTTACATCGGCGCTATACACCGGACCTACGTGACCGATAAATGATCGCTTGATTGCTAGGTCGCCCGTTGCTTCCCGAAGCCGAACAGTATTGCCTTCACACGTTACAAGCTGTGTCCCGTCCTGCGAAACGCGTACAGAGTAGATGATGGAACCATCTGTGGTTGGCACATTTTTGACAAGGGTAAAGGAGGCAGGGTCGATAATGCCAATCCCGTTATCAGTGGCCACGTACAGTGAATCACCAGCAATGTTGAATGCAACAGACCAGGCCCGACCTGTAACAGGAACGGCACCGAGTTGTGTACCCGATACCAGATTCCAAAATCGTACGGTTCCGTCGTGACTGGCACTTGCGATCATTTGTGCCGATGGATGAACGGCCAGACCCCATACCCAATCTGAATGTCCAGTAAGGACTCGATTCTGAATTCCAGTTTCTGCATCCCATACACGAACTGTGCCATCGTGTCCGCCCGTATACGCCGTTTTGCTATCGTTGGACAAGGCCGCAGAGTAGATTGGGTTTTCAGATCCATCAAGTACGACAATGTCCGATGGATCTAACTGTGTGCGTTGGATTCGAATGAGCGCATTCTTCGTGGCATTGGGTCCGGGAGTGTACACAAATTGATTTCCCGACGCCGCTTCCGTGATGGAATTCCATGTCACACCGTTGTCTTCCGAACCGTCGATACGGACGATGTCTTGCGGTAACGTCCCGGTCCAACGTACAAGCGTATCTATTCCGGCAACATACTTCTCGCCGCCATTTGGAGTGATCACTCGAAGGTTATTGTCTTTGTTACGGAAACCAGCGCGGACAAAAAGAATGGTTGAGTCGCAGGCATCAGCAGAGACAAATGTGACTCTACCAAACTGACCGGTTGAATCCGTTGGTGTGAATCTGATTGTGACCTGCTGGCTTGCACCAGGCACCATGTCTACTGCGCCGGTGGGGAGCGTTACCGTGAATCGCGGATTCGAACTATTGATCGCGGTTACACGCGCGAATCCACTACGAACAGTGAGCACTACTGATTTTGAAAGGGTTTGCGTGGGTGCCACCTCGCCGAATGCAACACCCGGCTCACTCAGCTCAAGCACAATGCGAGATCCAATGGGCGCCGGAATGGTGAACGAGCGTGTGGTTGATGCGTGTTTGACTTCAATGGATCGCTCGACCGCGCAAGATGGAGTCGATGTCCAAACACTGAGGCATGGCTGTACGCCGCGTGCATGAGCAACGAATGCCCAAGCATAGCTCTTGACGTCGTCTACGCTTGTGAGGCCATCCACCCACGCTCCACCTGTACTATCGCATAAGTCGCGAAGCTGGGCTGAAATTGGAAGGTCGATGCCAACCACATATATCTTGATGGCATACTGCTTCGCCACTTTGAGAGCCGCCACGAAATCAAATGACGGAGTGCCACTCACAAAGAGAAGAAGTGATCTAAAGTTCCGAGCATTCTTGAGTTGAGCAAACGCTCCAAGTGGAGAGTTGTTAAGAAGCGAGTCGATGTTGATGGCCGTACCATTCGATCCGGCGGTGATCGCAGCGACGCGAGCCGCATAGGTGGTCTTGTTGGTGGTGAGCCCTAGTTCGAGCGAAGGAGATTGATTGAACGATACCAGTCCTAGCTCATCCGTTTGACCAACGACTCCGGCGAAAACAGCAGAGGCACCAGCTTTTGTCTTCGTCAATGTTGCATCGGACCGATCGACCGCAACCATGATGGAAGCCGTCGTGGACTGACCTCCGCCACCACATGACGTTGTTACGGTCATGGACGTACCATTCTCTTTAACGGTCACGTCCTTCGCCGTGAGCGGGACGATTACCCCTAGCGCGTCGAAGTTGTAGCATTCTGCCTTCATCGTGGGATAGGCACTGGTAACAATGCGAGGCACCGCAAAGGACTGCCCCCAACCATTCACAGTTGCAAGCCCCCCAAGGACCAAGAGTGTCACTACAAATAAGCGAGATGGTTGCTTCATAAAGCCCTCTTTCGTTACTACATAGACGTTCGGCACGTAAAAGACCGAACAATATGCGAAAAGTTAAGGCCGTTATTTAATTGGAGTTTCCACAGTTACGGTAACAGTTCGGTTATAGGCCCTTCCCTCAGGAAGCGTATTCGGATACAAAGGTCGCTGTTCACCGAGGCCCAAAGCACTTGAAACGGGAAGACCAAGTGACCTAGCCGTTTCAATGGCCCGATTACGCGACAACTCTTCATTGTAGGATTCCGTCCCAAGCACGTCCGTATACCCGTTGATCGTGACCAAAGAATTTGGCGTGATGCGGTCTTTGATCAGTCGAATAATCCCGCCGTTTTGCCCCTTGACACTCGCATCATTAAAGTCGAACAGGATCAAACTGAACCTGTCGATCTCTCGGTCTTCAATTCGCTCTACTCGTTTCTTCTGGATGGTGAGCTGACGAACTGGCACACGAGCCGGCACCGAGATCAGGAGTCCACCTCCCACATCTTCCATTGTTAATCGCGCTTCAACCGGTGATTCTGTTTTGGGCACGAGCGTGCGATCCGAGGTAACACGCCAATCGACGCTCAAGGGGACGACCGTGGTTCCCAGTTGAGCAGACGACGTCGAATAGAGATTCCTACCATCCTGCGTGATATCAATAGCCCAGCGTTGCACTCCGGCCTGAGCCTTCGATTCGGTGTAGACACGAAGAGCGGGTGGGTTCGCCGTTCGCACCGTATCCGTGGTTCGCACAGGCATGAGGATGGCATCATTGTTCGACTCGATCTCCACGCGGCGATTCTCTTCGGAGGCTAGTTGAATATCCGCGGGTGCACCTGAACGGGTGGGCTTTGATGGTAGGGTTCTGGCGTTGACCGTCACACGTGTAGCATCAATTCCCCAAACGGACGTCAAGTAGGTTCGAACGGCTTCGGCACGTTTGCGGGCGAGTTCCGAACCTTTATCAGATCCGTCCTCAGAGGTACATCCAGTGAGCGTGATACTGGCTGCAGGCGTTGCGCTCAGTCGGTTGCCAATAATGTTCAGCATCGTATGGTAGGTGTCCATTGTCGATGTTGAATACAGCTGATCTTCGCGGAATGCCGAGGTCGACGCAGGACGCAATGCTATGTAGCGATCAGGGATACGCGAAGAGCCTTCATCAAAATAGACGTGATTCAATAACGGACGCAAGTCACTGGCGATCACTTCTTCGATGCGAATCGTCACGTCTGAAGTTTCCTTGCCGCCTTCCTCAACCCCTACCATCCGTACAGATCCGGCAAGGAACGGTCGCACGGGTGACGGCGGCGGTGGCGGTACGGTGTCGCGTACAGGTATCGGCGTAACGGAAGTTGGTGCGGGCGACCACGCCAAGCCAAGGCCGGCGCTTAGTTGGTGAACATTCCAGGTAACGGATGATGTCACGCCGGTCAGTGCATACTGATAGGTGAATTCCGGAGCGAGAAAGAGAGAATGGTCCGCATTCAACGGGAGAACGTAGCGCGCGCCGACACTGAGCGTTGCCCGAAGTGATGACCCGTCGGGAATCGGACCACCGGTATCAACCCATGTGCGACCCGTCCCGAGGTACGCGCCGTAGTCATCCGGCTGGGTGAGAACTTCGGTTTGTCGGAAAGTGGATGTGGTGACGAGCCCCACGCGAAGTCCGCCCATGATGTCCAATCCGCCTACGGCGCGCCAAGCAAGCATGGGCTGAATGCCAATGCTTGTGAGCGTTGCTGTGAGCTCATGGTGGAAGGTAGCGTCTACCACCTTAGGGTTTATCGTGTCTCGTAGGTCGGCCACAAACGAACGCTCGTCGTCTTGGAGCACGCCGCTCTCCGACGTATAGGTGAGCCGCGTCAGAAGTCGCAGGTTGTTCGACAACGGAAGTCCCAACCATGCACCAAAGCCAGGTCCACTTCCGGAACCCGTTGTGAACTGTGGGCAACAAGAGGGAAACGTCCCAAGCTTTTTGAAATCGCCGGTGTGTTGATTCGAGAGCCACTGACCAAGAATGCCGTATTCCGGCCGTGCTTCTTGCGCAACAGCAGAAGAAATGCCTGCGGAAAGGAGCAGGGTGGCGAGGACGCTAAGGAGTCTGTGCTTCATAGGAAACGCAATATACTTTGTCAGGTGGTACGTTCATCGTCCATGATAGTGCATCCGAGGTTCATCAACGTGACATTTCGGGATTCGTTACCGGACAGAGATCGCAAATCGTACAAACATCGCACTTCGGCCGGCGGGCAATACACGTGCGCCTGCCATGCGTAATGATCAGCGTATCGAATGCGTTCCACTGCTCCTTCGGCACGATGTCCATCAGAGCATACTCGATCTTGACTGCATCTGTTGTCTGAACAAATCCGAGCAAGTTCGAAATACGCGTTACATGCGTATCCACGGTGAGTGCCGGAATACCGAAGCAATTACTCAAGACGCAGTTCGCTGTTTTACGTCCCACGCCCGGAAGTGTAACGAGCTCGTCAAGCGTATGCGGCACAACGCCGTTGAATTGCTCAAGAAGCATCGCACAGCAAGCTCGAATGTTCTTTGCTTTGTTCTTGTAAAATCCGGTGGAGTAGACATCTGCTTCGAGTTCTTCTTGCGAAGTGCTCACGTAGTCGGCTGGCGATCGGTACTTTGAAAAGAGTGATTGCGTCACAATGTTTACTCGCTCATCCGTGCATTGCGCCGAGAGAATCGTTGCAATGAGGAGTTCGAACGGAGTGCGGAAGTCCAGACCCACACGTGCGTCTGGATAGGCCGTTGCGAGTCGGCTCAGGATCTTGGTAGCACGCGCTGTGTGTTGCATATGGAATCTGGAGTGTCGCGATAGTATTTGTACGAAGGATGATCCGTACGTGCAATCGAAATGCCTGCACTCATTGCCCGTTCATACAACAGGGCATCGTCGGCATAGTCGACGGCATCAAAACCTCCCAGCCGCAGTATTGTGTCCTTTCGAATCACAAACGTCCCGCCGATCACACAGTCCTTCAAATGAATCTGGCGCGAGGGTTCGTTTTTGTCCGGCACATAAGGCTCACCAATGATCTCCACGCCACCATGCAAGAATTCCACGGTTGGATACTCCAGGAACATCTGCTTGCGTGCAACAAGGTGATCCCAACGGTATTCATCGTCTGAATCGAGAAACGTCACAAATAGGCCTGCCGCCGCAAGTACTCCGGCATTGCGAGAACGGGGGATACCGCGATTCGAATGGTAGACCGACCGTATCTGTGAGTGTGCCTCTGCGTACCTTTGTACGACCTGCCACGTGGAATCCGTGCTTCCATCATCAACGATCACCGCCTCCCAATCGCGTTCCGTTTGGTTGAGAAGAGAGTCTAGGGCTCGAGGAAGCAAGGACACCCGATTATAGGTGCAGATGATCACAGTAAAGAACGGTCGCACAACGCTGTGTACGAGCGGCAAGATTGGCGTAAACGCCGAAGAGGTGGTAATGTCTGACATGATGGATGGTTTGGAAGAAGAACAAAGATACATGGACAAACTGTCCATGTGGACTGCCTGTGGAATGAATTCTATTGTGCTCGACAAAGAGCAGATGGATGCACTCGAACGGTATCACAACGAATTGCTGTATTGGAATGAGCGGATCAACATGATCTCGCGAAAAGACACGATGCATATTTGGGACCGACATATCCTGCATTCGCTTGCGATACTGAAGTATGTGAAACTCCCGCAAAAGGCGCGTGTGCTTGATATCGGTACGGGCGGTGGTCTCCCCGGCATTCCGCTCAAGATTGCACGTCCAGACGTCCACATGCTCATGGTAGACTCCATTCGCAAGAAGATCACGTGCACCGAGATGTTTGCCCAGCACACCGGACTGAAAGATATCCAAGCTCGGTGCTGCCGTGTAGAAGATCTGGGGGCCGAGAAGCACTACCGACAGCACTTCGACGTTATCGTCTCTCGGGCCGTTGGTCGAGTCTCGGTTCTCTTAGACTGGGCTCTTCCACTCATGCGTCCATCGGCCGTCTGTTATTTCCTAAAGGGCGGAGATCTTCAGGAAGAGATATCAGAGGCTCTGCAGACTCATCGTGGGCTTACGGTTCAAGAAGTGAAGATCGATCTTCTGGGAGTACCATGGTTCAAAGAGGAAGACAAGAAGATCATCGTGTGTACAATGTGACGCAGCTCCCCATGATGATTCGTTGTTTGATGTTGGTATCGATGATGTACCTAGGCATTGGATTCGACGTGTACGCTCAAATGCGCGTGATCCAACCAGGCCGTACACCCGTGGTCGTACCCTCCCGCCCCCCCACCGTCCCACAGGCACTGCCGGGTTCGTCGAGTGCAATTCGCCTTGCGCGCCTCAAGTATGGCGGCGGCGGAGATTGGTACAACGATCCAAGTGCGGAGGTGAATCTGTTGACGTATGTGAGCACGCACACCAACATCAGTGTTGATGCCAACTATGAGTTTGTGGACCTTGCGACGGACAATCTCTTTTTGTATCCGCTCATGTTCATGACAGGACATGGAACCGTGAACTTCAGCGCACAAGAAGTGAAGCGGCTGCGTTCCTATCTCGAGAACGGCGGATTTCTCTACATAGATGACGATTACGGAATGGATGCATCGATTCGTAAAGAATTGAAAAAGGTTTTTCCAGAACAGAACCTTGTTGAACTGCCTTTTTCCCATCCGATCTATTCATCGCACTTCACGTTTTCGAATGGGCTCCCGAAAATTCATGAGCACGACAACAAGGCTCCCCAAGGATTGGGTCTGTTCATCGGAACACGCCTGTGCGTGTTCTACACGGTGGAAACCAATCCGAGTGATGGATGGGCAGACCCAGAGGTTCATAACGATGCCCCAGAGAAACGTGACGCGTCTTTAAAGCTTGGTACGAATATCATTGTCTATGCCCTCACCCATTAACAGCTCTTACGAAGCACTCACGTCTAGACTTGCGGTAACACGTCGCAAGGAGGAATTGCTGCGTCTCGTTGGAGGAATCCTTTCCACCCTCACCATGTCTGCCGCCCTGTGGCTGTTGTTCACCGTGTTGGAGTTCTGGGTACACGGCACCACACAACTCCGCACCGTGCTCTACTGGGTTTGGCTTGGTAGTACATGTGCCGGCGCATCGTGGTGGATGATTCCGCAGGTTGCACGCCTTGTCGGGATGAAGGCTTCGTACACGATCGACGAGATGGCACTTCGCGTAGGCAAGGTCTACGAGGATGTGGGCGACATGCTGTGCAACGTGTTGCAGTTACATGTGATGGACGGGAATGGCACACTTTCGCGAGCGGCTTTCACAGCAGTGGCGAGCACGGCAGCAACAAAAGATTTTGATGCCGTGATCGAAACGCAGGACCTTCGACGATCGATGCTCTTGTTTGTAGCAAGTATCATCCTTGTGGTTGGCAGTATTGGCGGACTTCCGAATCATCTTGGTGCCGCATCTGTTCGATTGTGGAATCACACGAATTCCTATTTGCCCCCAGCTCCGTATCGTCTCGATGTCTCGCCGCGTTCTGCATCGGTCATGCGCGGATCGACGTCATGCATTGTTGTGACTGCCCATGGTACAGCACCAGGATCAATCACGCTCTATGTGAAGGAGGCAGGGAAGGAACGGTTCGATCCGTTTACCATCGCACGCGACACTGCAAACACCTATCAATACCTTCTCCCATCGCAAACGGCGAGCGTCGAATTTTATGCCGTTGGTCCGTGGCTCGATGTTGGCGTGAATTCGGACACAGGTCAGATCACGGTGATCGATCGGCCGCTCATTCGTTCACTCCAAGGTAGAGTGATCGCACCATCGTATACGGGACTTGCCCCATCGGACATCACGGATGATCATGCCGATGTGACGGCGCTTCAAGGGTCGACCGTAGATCTGACAATGACGTCGAACAAGGATTTGAAGAAGGCCGAGATCGTTCTTGTGAAAGCATCTGGTGACTCGGTGGCGGATACTGTGCGCGTTCCGATGACGGTGCGTGGTGCGTCGGCCTCTGCATCGTTCAGCGTGCAATACAGCGGAACGTATGCGATTCGATGCACCGACCAAGAAGGTCAGCAGAATACGGATCCCATTGTACACAAGATCGTAGTCCTCACGGACGCTGTACCAACGATCAGTTTGGTGCAGCCCCGACAAGATGCAGAGGTCGATCAACAAGCAATGTTGCCTATAAGCGTGTCGATCTCCGACGACTACGGCTTTTCGTGGCTGCGACTGAACTACCGACTTGTGTCGTCGCGCTATGCCCAACCAGAAGAGAAGTATCATGCCATTGATCTTGCCATCAATGCCAACGGCAGTACGGTTGCCGAAGTCCCCTATGTATGGAACCTTGGGAAAGTGGGGATTTCGCCTGAAGATGAGTTCGAGTTCTATCTCGAAGTGGCCGATAACGACCGTCTACACGGACCCAAGACGGCACGCACATCTGCGTTGAAAGTACGGCTGCCATCACTCGACGAAGTGTTCGCAGAAACGGATAAAACGCAGGATCTGATGCAAAAGGAACTCAAAGAAGTTGCCAAAGAGGCGGAAGAGATCAAGAAGGAAGCAGAGCAACTCCAACGCGAAATGCAGAAGCAGCAAGCGCAGCAGAAGCAAAGCGTGGATTGGAAAGAAAAGAAGCAGGCCGAAGAGTTGTTGAAGCGTCAGGAAGAGCTTGCTAAGAAGATGGAAGACGTAGCTCAAAAGCTCGACGATATGACGCAAAAGCTTGAGCAGAACAAGGCGATCTCTCCAGAGACCCTGCAGAAGTACATGGAACTTCAGAAGCTTATGAAGGAAGTGCGCACACCGGAACTTCAGCGCATGCAGGAAGAGATGAAGAAGGCCATGGAGCAGATGACGCCTCAGCAGCTCAAAGAGGCGATGAAGAATTTCAAGTTCGACGAAGAGCAATTCAAGAAACAGATCGAGCGAACGTTGAATCTGCTTAAGCGCATGCAAGCAGAGCAGAAGGCAGACGAACTCACAAAGCGCGCCGAGGAATTGGCGCGACGTCAGGAAGAGCTACGAAAGCAAACAGAGAATACAAGTCCGCAGAACAAAGAGGCTCGCAAGGATCTTGCAAAGCAGCAGAAAGAAATTCAAAACGACTTGGAGAAGTTGGCGCAGGAAACCAATGATCTCGAAAAGCTGATGAAAGAGCTTGGTGATATGCCAATGGATCAAATGGACAAGGCCAAGCAAGAACTTGCGCAAGAGCAGACGAAAAATGAGATGGAGCAGTCGGAGAAAAGCATGGAGCAAGGCGACATGCAAGAGTCTTCCAAGTCGCAACAGAATGCATCGAAGAATCTCCAACGTTTTGCGCAGCAAATGAAGAACCTCAAGCGCGAGATGAAACGGAATTCGTCGAAGGAAGCCATGCGACAAATGCAGCGCAACATCGACGACATGCTCCAGCTTTCCAAGGAGCAAGAGTCGCTTCGCGACCAAATGCAATCCATGGATCCGAACTCGTCACAGTTCCCGCAAATGGCGCAGCGTCAGCAGAAGCTTCAAGAGTCGATGCAGAACACTGCGAACAGTATGATGCAGTTAGGACAGAAGTCCACGAGTGTTACTCCGGAAATGGCGCAGGACATGGGAGATGCATTGCAATCGATGAAGGATGCCATGCAACAAATGCAGGATCGCAATGGCCAGATGTCTGCCCGTGATCAAGGCGAGGCAATGAGCAGCATGAACAGTGCCGTCTCTCGCATGCAAGACGCACTCGGTCAAATGATGCAAGGCGAAGGGCAAGGGCAAGGCGGACAAGGCCAAAATCCCGGCATGGGCAAGGGTAGTGGGAAGAGTCCGTTCCAGCGACTAGGTGAACTGGCCGGAGACCAACAGTCGATCAACGAAGGATCTGGTAAGCTCGGAAGCAATGGTCAGCCGATGAACGGACAACAGCAAGCTGAGATCGGAAGATTGGCCTCACAGCAGGGACGTGCACTCAAGGCTATGGAAGAACTCGAAAAGGAACAGCGTGAGTCAAGCGGTACGCGAAAACCGATCGGAGATCTTTCCAAGATCACACAAGACATGCGCGAGGTGCTCACCGATATGCAGTCCGGTTCGATCACACCCGAGACGAAGCTCCGTCAAGAGCGCATCCTGTCTCGCTTGCTCAATGCATCGAGGAGTGTCAACGACCGTGATTATGAAAAGCAACGGGAGTCGAATTCTGGAACGGATGTTTCGCGGAAAAGTCCGGGTGCATTAGACCTGGACGACGTCGAGCAACGTCAGTCGATGCGCCAACTCATGAATACGTTGCGAGAAGGCTACACGAAAGACTATGAGAATCTGATCCGAGCATACTTCGAATCATTGCAGCAACAGTCTGTACCATCTGGGCGATAGCACATGGGTAAGCTTCTTTTGTGGACGTTGATTCAAGCGGTCTTTGGTGTTGGAGGAACGGCCTTGCTGACGTACACACTCCACGGCAAGGGCCTCTCTGTTGCGTCGCTTACACAAAGTGCAATGACGTGGCAAGGCGTGGTCGGCATCATCTTGATGTTTGGCTCGTTCCTGACCATGGGATACGTGTTGTCGTTTGCGAAACTTTCATCCTACATACCGATCAGTACAGCGCTGACGTTTCTTCTGACGTTGATCGTGACAACAACGATTCAAAAAGAAGAGCTTACGATCCAGATCATTCTTGGCATGGTGCTCATCACCTCTGGCATCATGTTGGCGAGTTGGTCACGATCTGCACTGTAGCAGCGGCCTTCAGAGCATCTTCGCGTAGCGCAGTCATATCTGCGGTCGTTGGTCCAGAAGAGAGTGCCACACCCATACGTCGATACTGTTGAGCTGTTGGTTTTCCAAAGATGCGAATCTCGATAGCTGGTTGTTCGAGCGCTCGCTCGATGCCCACATAGTCGAACCCAACGTCAAACACGCCTGGAGACAAGATAACGGCCGAAGCAGCACTTCGCTCTAGCGTGATGGAAGGAATCGGATATCCAAGTACTGCTCTCGCATGAAGCTCAAACTCTGTGAGGTTCTGCGAACCTGCTAATGTGACCATTCCTGTGTCGTGCGGACGTGGAGAGAGTTCGCTGAAATACACGTCATCTGCGGTCAAGAAAAATTCCACTCCCCAAATACCGGCTCCACCCAGTGCTTTCGTAACGAGGTCTGCCATTGCCTCTGCCTTTGCAAGGAGCGCATCGTGAACTAGGTGTGGTTGCCAACTCTCTTGGTAGTCGCCGCGTTCTTGGCGATGTCCGATGGGTGGACAGAAAAGCGTTGGACCGTTCTGTTGTGTGACGGTCAGCAAGGTTATCTCTGACTCAAACGGTATGAATTCTTCCACGATCACTTCGGCAATATCTCCGCGTGAGCCTTCCATAGCATACGTCCACGCAGAGCGAATTTCTGCAGCGGATCGTACAACACTCTGTCCCTTCCCACTACTCGACATGAGTGGCTTCACCACACAGGGTATGCCAACCGATTCTACCGCTTCTACAAAATCCTGTTCCGTTGATGCATAGGCATATCGTGCGGTTTTTACTCCAAGTTCCAGTGATGCAAGGTCGCGAATGGCCTTCCTGTTCATGGTCATGTTAGCCGCGCGTGCACTCGGCACCACGTGAATACCTTGCTCCTCGTAGGTGAACAATCGTTCCGTTCGAATGGCCTCGATCTCGGGAACGATGATGTGCGGTTGAACGTCGCTTACAACGGCGTCCAGCTCTGAACCATTGAGCATGTTCACGATTCGACGTTCATCTGATACCTGCATGGCAGGAGCATTGTCGTAGGAATCACACGCCACAACGTAGTGACCGTAGCGTTTCACAGCAATCACGAACTCTTTTCCGAGTTCACCAGCGCCAAGCAGAAGGATGCGTTTCATGTGCGCAAAATACAAAAGGTGGTCGCCCTAGAACGTCCCGGATGCATCCACGTCGATGGTCACTCGAATCGAACCGTGGGCGTACTTCGCGTAATACGTGTCGAGCGCCGCCTGAAGGTGCGCCCTGCAATGTTTTCCACTGGGATCCGAGGTCTTGTCGTTCTTAATTACGATTACTTGTCGGTATCGATTCCGAACACGAGGTATCGAGGGTGGCACGGGATCGAGTCGCAGAAAATAGGTAGTCGTAGGTGGAATGAGTTGGGCAATCACCGATGCGTGCTGTGCAACGGTCTGTTCTTCAAGCCCTGAACATTCGATCACGATGAACCGTGTGTACGGAGGATAGTGGATCTCTCTACGCGTGGTGAGCTCTGTTCGATACCACGGCTCAAGCTGAAGTTGCACCGACGCTTGAATTGCAGGGTGGTCTGGAGAATAGGTTTGAATGAGTACTTCGCCGGGACGTGCGCCGGTGCGACCAGACCTACCGGCTACTTGCGTGAGCAATTGCACCGTGCGTTCGCCGGCTCTGAAATCACTGTGATGCAGCTGAGTATCCGCATTGATCACACCAACCAACGTCACACGACCAATGTCGAGTCCCTTTGCGATCATCTGCGTCCCGATCAGCACGTCAATCTCTCCGTGCGCAAAGCGTTGTAAGATGGAACGATGTGAGCCCTTTCGTTGCGTCGAGTCGATGTCCATTCGATGCACCACGGCCTCCACATCACGACCCTTCAAGTAGGCAACAAGCTCTTCCTCTACACGCTGCGTCCCGCTCCCTGCCTCCTTCAGGTCTACACTTCCGCACACCAAACACATGGTACGTGCAGGTTCGGCATAGCCGCAGTAGTGACACCGCAACGCGAACGAGGCCTTGTGATAGGTGAGTGCCACGTCGCAGTTCTTGCACATTGGAACATCGCCGCAATCCATGCATTGCAGTTGCGACGCAAAGCCACGTCGATTCAAAAACAAGATCGTGCCTTCTTTACGTTCAATACGTTCTTGAATGGCTTCGAGCAAGTCGCGTGTGAATGAGCCATGGAGCTGACCCGACTTGCGCGCTTCTCGTAGGTCTACCACGTGCACTGCTGGCATGGCCGCACCATCGGCACGGTGCGTGAGTTTGAGATGCGTCATCTTTCCACTCTCCGCCGCAAAGCGCGTTTCAACGGACGGCGTGGCAGTTCCTAAAACGACCACACATTTCTCGAGCGATGCTCGCATCATGGCGGCATCTCTGCCGTGATAGCGCGGCGCGGGATCGTCTTGTTTGTAGGATGGTTCGTGCTCTTCGTCTACAATGATCAAACCGCAATGGTCCAGCGGTGCGAAGAGGGCGCTGCGTGGACCTATCACCAACGGACGTTCGCCGTTGCGAATGGCCCGCCACGTGTCGGCCCGCTCACCCACACCCATGCGCGAATGCAACACCGCCACCCTATCGCCAAATACGATCTTGAATCGGTCCATCAGTTGCGGCGTGAGTGATATTTCCGGAACCAAGAGGAGTGCAGACTTGCCTTGGTTCAGTGCATGGGCGATCGCGCGTTGATAGACAATCGTCTTTCCAGAACCCGTGACGCCATCAAGGAGGAACGGCTTGTACGCACCAGTGTCCATACTTTGAATGATGGCATCAACAGCGGATGACTGTTCTGATGTAAGGTCTACCACCGACTCGTCTTTCGTGCTACCGGTCACAGAGGAATACGTGTCTGTTCGCTGTACAACAACCTCTCGAATTTCTGCGAAGCCTCGTTTGATCAGTCCGTCCAGTGCAGAGGCAGAGGCCCCCGTTTCCGAGAGCAAGGCGGTGCGCAGCACCGGAGAGTGTCCTGCGTGACGTGCAAGGTAGAGCTGACTCAGCAGAAGCGATTGTTTCGGTGCCTTCGCGTCCAACAAATCGAACGCCTCGCGAAGTGCCGTCTCCGTCGAGGCCAGTGATTCAGAGATCAACACGGCTGCTTGTTTCTTTGGGGCACTCCGATCATCAATTGAATTCGTGATCCAAAGCCAACCCGCATGCTGCAAGGCCTGCAGTTGATCTGCGATTGTTGTGCTTTTGAGCTTTTGTTGGAGGTAGGCCACACTCACATCACCTGAGTGTTGGACGAGTGTTTCGAGCAAGGCTGCGCGTTTAGGAGCCCGCCTACCCATTGCTGCAAGGTCTTCGTCGGTCACGTCGCGCATCAACTCAACTCGCACAACGCTTTGTGGCGTAAGTCCACTCGGCAGCGCCGCCTGAATGGCCTCGCCCCATGAACACATGTAATACTCTGCGAGAAAACGGGTAAGGTCTAAGATGGAGGGTGGCAAGGCGGCAACGTCATCAAGTACTTCGATCACCTGCTTAACATCGGCCACGGGCTCGACGTCACGAGCCACAATCACACCCGTGATCACTCGCGTGCCAAACGGCACGAGAGCCCTCGCACCTATGGCAGCAGGCTCGTGGTCATCCGCGATCTCATAGGTGAAAAGCCGACGGACGGGCACGGGGAGAGCGAGAGAGTAGAACAAAGGGAGAGAAGTTAAGTGAGAAGTGAGTAAAGTGAGAAGTGACGAGTGAGAAGTGAGAAGTTAAGTGAGAAGTGAGTAAAGTGAGAAGTGACGAGTGAGAAGTGAGAAGTGAGTAAAGTGAGAAGTGACGAGTGAGAAGTGAGAAGTGA
>Ga0105044_10002613_pt1 | contig 24678 bp, 19 predicted proteins | sample MAT01_FD_78092 | JGI IMG/M metagenome (GOLD analysis project Ga0105044, IMG submission 78092) | Freshwater microbial communities from Lake Fryxell liftoff mats and glacier meltwater in Antarctica - MAT-01 | ecosystem: Environmental > Aquatic > Freshwater > Ice > Liftoff microbial mat | place... | reverse complement strand
TGCCGGACGGGGATGGATACAGGGTCTGCGGCGGGTGCGGCGCGTCGTGGGCGGCACAGGCTGTCGGCACGGCCTGAATCGCGGTGCGGGTGTGACCGCTTCCTGACGGGCGCGGCTCCGCCGGAGGGGAGCCTGCCCCACGGGGTCATCCATACCATCGCGGGCATGGCACGCGCGGCGGCATTTCAGGTGGTTGCGGAGTTCTCTCCCACGGGCGACCAGCCCACGGCGATCGAGAAGCTGACGGCCGACCTGTCGGCCGGGCGGCCGGCGGTGTGCCTGCTTGGGGCGACGGGGACGGGCAAGACGTTCACGATGGCGAACGTGATCGCGAGGCTGGGGAAGCCGACGCTGATCGTGAGCCACAACAAGACCCTGGCCGCGCAGTTGTACGAGGAGTTGAAGGAGTTCCTGCCGCACAACTCGGTGAACTACTTCGTGTCGTACTACGACTACTACCAGCCCGAGGCGTACATCCCGCAGCGGGACATCTACATCGAGAAGGACTCGTCGCGGAACGACGACCTCGACCAACTCCGCCTGGCGGCGACGAGCAACATCCTGTCGCGCCGGGACACGGTGGTGGTGGCTTCGGTCTCGTGCATCTTCGGCCTGGGCTCGCCCGAGGCGTACGGGCAGAAGGTGCTGACGATCACGCGGGGGATGCGGGTGCAGCGGCGGGAGTTCCTGCTGGGGCTGAGCGCCATGCAGTACCAGCGGTCGGAGATCGAGTGGAAGCGGGGGACGTTCCGGGTGCGGGGGGACGCGCTGGACGTGTGGCCGGCGTACGAGAAGTACGCGGTGCACATCGAGCTCTTCGGGGACGAGATCGAGCGGATCGAGCTGATCAACCCGGCCTCTGGGGAGGTGCTGGCGGAGGAGTCGCAGTTCTTCCTCTTCCCGGCGGTGCACTACGTGATGCCCGAGAGCCAGTTGCAGGCGGCGCTGAGCGCGATCCGGGTCGAGATGGAGGCGCGGGTGCTGGAATTGCGGTCGCTGGGGCGGCTGCTGGAGGCCCAGCGGCTGATCAGCCGGACCAAGTTCGACCTCGAGATGCTGGAGGAGACCGGGACGTGCCCGGGGATCGAGAACTACAGCCGGTTCATGGACGGGCGGCAGCGGGGCGAGCGGCCGTACACGCTGATGGACTACTTCGACTACGCGCCGCCGAGGGTGGCTCCCGGGACGGAGGCGTCGCCCGATGGGATCGCGGCGCATCCTGGGGCGCACCTGCCGTCGGCGTCGCTGCCGGCGGTGACGAGCGAGACGCGGTACACGGCCTCGCGTCGGCCGAACTATCGCGACTGGCTGCTGATCATCGATGAGTCGCACGTGACGCTGCCGCAGGTGCGGGCGATGTACAACGGGGACCAGGCGCGGAAGACGGTGCTGGTGGAGCACGGGTTCCGGCTGCCGTCGGCGATGGACAACCGTCCGCTGCGGTTCGAGGAGTTCGAGGCGATCGTGCCGCAGGTGATGTTCGTGTCGGCGACGCCGGGGCCGTACGAGCTGGGGCGGACGCAGGGGGAGATCGCAGAGCAGGTGATCCGCCCGACGGGGCTGCTGGACCCGGTGGTCGAGATCCGGCCGACGAAGGGGCAGGTGCCGGACCTCCTAGAGGAGTGTCGCCTGCGGGTGGAGCGGAACGAGCGCGTTCTGGTCACGGCGCTGACCAAGCGGCTGTGCGAGGACCTGGCGACGTACATCGCGGAGAAGGGGCTGCGGGTCAGGTATCTGCACAGCGACATCGAGACGCTGGACCGGCTCGAGATCCTGACGGACCTGCGGCTTGGCAACTTCGACGTGCTGGTGGGGGTGAACCTGCTCCGTGAGGGGCTGGACCTGCCCGAGGTGTCGCTGGTGTGCATCCTGGACGCGGACAAGGAGGGGTTCCTCCGGTCGCCCACGTCGCTGATCCAGCAGATGGGGCGGGCGGCCAGGAACGCCAACTCGCTGGTGATCATGTACGCCGACGTGATGACCAACGCGATGCGGTCGGCCATCGACGAGACGGAGCGGCGGCGGGCGAAGCAGATCGCGTACAACACGGCGAACGGGATCGTCCCCAGGACGATCATCAAGTCGATCCGGCGGGGGCTGGAGTCGACGCTCAAGGCCCGCAAGACGGCGCGGGACTCGGTGGCGACGAGCGAGCCCGAGATCGACCTGTCGGAGCTGATCAAGACGCTCGAGGGGGAGATGCTCGAGGCGGCGCAGAAGTTCGAGTTCGAGAAGGCGGCGGGGCTGCGGGACCAGGCGGTGAAGCTCCGCAAGCGCCTGGCCGACGCCGCGGCGAGCGGTGGGGACACGAAGATGCGCCGCAGCGAGATCGAGCCGGCGGGGCGTCGCGGGGCGAAGCCCAAGGGGCCGGCGGGCATGCCGGGGGTGAGGACGACCAAGGGGCCGCGGGGTGGCCGAGACAAGCGGCGGTTCGACGGGGGTTGACGCTCCGGCGACGGCCGGTCATGGCGGCAGGCGATCGGATCGCCTAGATTGGAGCCGCGACCCGCGTCAATCCCGGGGCTTCCGGCAGCCCGGCCTCGGCCGGCGTAGGTGCCCGTCCGTCAACCATCCCGTCCGAGAGGCGTTTCCCCATGGAACTGGTCACGAAGGCCGAGAGAGAGCAGCTCGAGCAGAAGCTCGCCCACCTGGTCGGCAACCGGCCGGTGCTCTCGAACCGGATCGCCGAGGCCCGGGCGCTCGGGGATCTCAAGGAGAACGGGGATTATCACGCGGCACGGGAGCAGCAGGGGATGGAGGAAGCCGACATCCGCCGCCTGACCGAGCGGCTGTCGAACATTTCGGTGATCGACGAGCGGATGAACGACGCCGTGAAGGGCGTGGTCTTCATCGGCTCGACGGTGAAGCTGCGGGAGGAGGGGACCGACGACGAAGACCTCTACCGGCTCGTCGGCGAGGCCGCGGACGTGACCCCGGCGGACTACGTCGAGGTGACGGCGAACAGCCCCATGGGGGAGGCCCTGCTCAAGGCCCGAGTGGGCGACGTGGTCCGGGTGAGCGCGCCGCGGGGGGTGAAGAAGTTCATCGTGGTTGAGATCGTGTGAAAGCCCGAAGGCATCGGGCATCGGGCACCGGGGAAGGATCGGAAGGGGAAGAGTGGGGGGTGCCGGCGCGGGGCGAGCGGGGGCGGTACACTCGCGCCCATGGGGGATGGCTCTGGACAACCCGTGGTGTGCGTGGTCGGGTCGATGAACATGGACCTGGTTGTGCGCACGCCGCGGATCCCGACGCCGGGCGAGACGGTGCTGGGCGGCGCCTACCGGACGTTCCCGGGCGGGAAGGGTGCCAACCAGGCGGTGGCGGCGAGCCGGATGGGGGCGGCGGTCACCCTGATAGGCTGCATCGGCACCGACCCTCACGGCCAGAAGCTGCGGGCCGCCCTCGAGGCCGAACGGCTGGACCTGTCCCGCGTGATCACCCGTCCCGACGAGGCCACCGGGCTGGCGCTGATCACGGTGACGGAGGCGGGCGAGAACACGATCGTGGTGTCGCCGGGAGCGAACGCGACGCTCACGGCGATGGACATCGAGGCGGCGGCCGCAGCGATCACGGGCGCGGACGTGCTGCTGGTGCAGCTTGAGGTGCCCAACGCGGCGGTGGTGGCGGCGGTGCAGGCGGCGCGGGCGGCGGGCGTGGTGGTGATTCTCAACGCGGCGCCGGCACGGGTGCTGGGGGTCGACGTGCTCCGCAGCGTCGATGTGCTGGTGGTGAACCGTCCCGAGGCGGCGATCCTGCTGGGGATGGACCCTTCGATCGACCCGGCGCGGCTGACGCTGCGGCTGCCGGAGCTGGGGCCGGCGACGGTGATCCTGACGCAGGGGGCGCACGGGGCGATCCTGGCGCACAAGGGGCGGCCGCGGCGGGTGCCGAGCGTGCCGGTGCAGGCGATCGACTCGGTGGGCGCGGGGGACGCCTTCTGCGGGGCGCTGGCGGCGTCGTGGGGGCCGGTGCACGCGGCGTCCAAGGCCCGGGGCGCGGACGAGTTCAAACTGGTGGAGCTGGCGGTGATCCGCGCGGCGGTCGCGGGGGCGCTGGCGACGACCAAGCCGGGCGCGATGCCCTCCCTGCCCTATCTCGCCGAGGTCATGCCGCTGGCCGCGACGCTCAGGATCGGGGCGTAGGGGGAGTGTCCGCGACGATGGGAGCGCCGTCGCGGCCGCGCCCGACGAGGTCCCCCGCCGCGCCGAGCACCACGACCTCGACGTCGCGTTCGGCCACGGCCCACGAGCCTTCGCGGTCGGCGAGTTCGACGCGGACCTTCCCGTCCGAGCGATGGGCGCGGTAGGTCGCGAGTCGGTACGAGCCGTCGCGATGGCCGTAGCCGTCGCCGTCGTCCTCGTACAGGCGGCCCGACGCCTCCCCGGCCGCGTCGGGGGCGACGATCAACGTGAGCGGATCGAGGGGGCGCTCGTCGCTCCACTGCATGACCGGGCCCAGCGGCAGGATCGCGCCGGGACGCAGGGAGAGCGCGGGCAGGTCGTCGTCGGACTCCTCCAAAGGCTCGAAGGGGGACCAGCCGGCGGGGGGCGGCGATGACCGGCGCCCGTCGGGCGTGACCGCGGCCCCGACCCAGAGGTCGGCGCCGAGTAGGAAGGCGTCGTCGATCGCGCGGAGTCGCGGGTCGGCGGGGTCGGCGAAGAAGGCCGGGCGAGCGACCGGCACGCCGGTGGTCGCGGCCTCCCGGAACAGGGTGTACAGGTACGGCAGAAGGCGGGAGCGCCGCTCGAGCGCGAGGCGGCAGGTGCGCTCGCAGGCCTCACCCAGCGACCAGGGCTCGTGCGCCGTGGCTTCCTTGATCTTGTGGCCCCGCGCGAAGGGGAGGAGAGTGCCGATGCCCATCCAGCGGGCGAAGAGGGCGGGAGTGGATTCGCCGACGAAGCCGCCGATGTCGGGGCCCGCGAACGGTTGGCCGGAGAGGCCGAGGTTGAGGGCCATGGGGATCGACCACGCGAGGTGACGCCAGTCGGCGCGGTTGTCGCCGGTCCACATGGCGGCGTGGCGCTGCCCGCCGAGGAACGTTGACCTGGTGAGGATGAAGGGGCGCTTGTCGGGACGGGCGCGCTCGACGCCGTCGCGGGTCGCGCGGGCCATCTGCATGCCGTAGATGTTGTGGTAGCGGGCGTGCGAGTCGGGGCCGCCCAGGCCGGTGTCGGCGTCGTGCCGGTTGGTCTCGGGCATGGACTTGCCGGGAGTCTTGAAGACCGCGGGCTCGTTCATGTCGTTCCAGACGCCGTCGATGCCGGACTCGAGGAACGGCCCGTAGAGGCCCGCCCACCAGCGGCGCGTGGCGGCGCGGGTGAAGTCGGGGAATGCGCAGTCGCCCGGCCACACCTCGCCGCGGTACTCGCCGCCCGCGGCGTCCGTGACGAGATGGCCACCGTCGCGGGCCTCTCGATAGACCGAGTATGCGGGATCGACCTTGAGGCCGGGGTCGATCATGGCGACGACGCGGAAGCCGTCCTCGTGCAGGTCGGCGATCAGGCTCGCGGGGTCGGGAAACTTCGTCTCGTCGAACGTGAAGCAGCGGAAGCCGTCCATGTAGTCGATGTCGAGCCAGAGGACGTCGCACGGGATCTTCCGCTCGCGGAACCCGGCGGCGATCTCGCGGACGTTCGCCTCGGGCTCATATGACCAGCGGCACTGGTGGTACCCCAGCGCCCAGCGAGGGGGCATCGGCATGAAGCCGGTCAGCTCGGCGAGGACGCGGACGACCTCCTGGGGCGTCCGCCGCTCGATGATCGCCATGGCCGGCGGAGGACCGTCGACCTCGGCTGTGACAGCGGTGCCGCCGCAGTCGATCACGCAGCGATGGGTCGTCTCGACGATGAGCCCGAGGGCCGAACCGTCGCGCCGGACCGCCAGCACGAAGGGGTGCGACTGGTACAGGGACGGGCTCTTGTCGTCGTAGTCGAAGCGGTCGAAGTTCCAGAGTGTGGTGCGAGTGCGGTTCCGCAGGAGCGGGCCGGCGCGCTCGCCCAAGCCGTACAGGCTCGTGCCGGGGGGGAGGTCGAGGCGGACGAGGGCGCGTCGGCCGGCCCGCGCGAAGCGGGGTCGGGCAGTGAATCCGCCGGAGATGGGGCCCAACGCCGACGGGGCGTGGACATACGCCGGAAACGGCGGTGTCTCGCCCTTCGCGGCGGGGTCGCGGAACCGCGCCACACCGTCCGCCATCATGACGCCGGCCCGATCGCGTCGCCACGCGAGGCGATCGGCCCGTCCCCCCACCACCGCCCATGACTCCGGCATCGCTCGCTCCCCGGGGCCGTCGCGAGACCGAGCCGCCGAACAGGCCCCAGCGTAGGGCGTCGGCGGGAACGCCGCGGGGGCGCATCACGACGGCTGGCGGGTGAAATCCGCGCCCGTCTCTTCCCAACCCTTCAACGTCGCCATTCGAAGGAGCTCGTCATGGCCCAGCGTTCCGCCCCGTCCCTGATCCTCTCGCTCGCCGTGTTCGTCCCTCTGGCGGCCGCGACGGGCTGCATCGTGTACTCGGGCGGCGGGGTGATGTGGGCGGCCGGCCAGCCCGCGGCTCACAAGGAGACGCGCACGCTGACGGCCGCCCACGCCGCGGGCTCCGCGATCAACGTCGAGACGGGGAACGGCTCGATCGACGTCCGGGCGTCGGAGCCCGCCGACGGGGCCGAGGTGCGGATCGAGGCCGATCTCGCCGCGCAGACCGTCGAGCGTCTGGCGGAGACCCGGGTGGTCGCCGAGCGCGACGCCGACGGCGCGCTCCGGATCCGCACGGAATGGCCGGGCGGGCGGCGGCGTCAGAATGAGCGGTGCTCATTCAGAGTGGTGACGCCCGGCGCCGGTGGCGTCCTGCTCGTGACCAGCAACGGCGACCTCCGCCTCGCGGGGCTCTCGGGCGCCGCCGACCTGACGACCTCGAACGGGGCGATCACGGTGGCCGGTCACGACGGCCCGGTCGCCGCGGCGTCCAGCAACGGCGACGTGACGGTTCGGGGCGTGGAGCAGGCGGATGTCTCCACCTCCAACGGCGATGTCCGCATCGAACTCGCCGCGGGCTCGCCGGGGCGGGTCAACGCCTCGACCTCCAACGGCGGGATCGTGCTGGCGGTGGCGGACTCGTTCCGGGGCGAGGTCGACGCCAGGACGAGCAACGGGCGGGTCTCGAACGAAGTGTCCTCCGCCGCGGCCGTGGGCAAGGTCCGCAAGTCGGCGGCCCGGTACGTCTTCCGCGGCGGCGGGCCGGTCTCGACGCTCGAGACGAGCAACGGATCGATCCAGCTCGAGCGCCTGGCGACGACGCCCCGGCTCTGAACGGGGCCGGCCACCCCTTCCGGTGAACGGGCAGGGTCGCGGTCCGGCCCGATCCAGGGTATCCTGAGTACGCTCGCGGCCCGCATGAGGTGGACCGCGGGCCTCGAGGGGCTTCCACATGCTGATCGCGGAGGCGATCGTCCTGGTTGCCGCGGCCTACGCGGCGTTCGGCCTGCTCTTCGCCACGGCGTTCGCGGTCCGCGGCATCGCGACCGTCGATCACGCGGCCCGTGGCGCTCACCCGCTCTTCAGGCTGATGATCGTGCCGGGAGCCGCGGCCCTGTGGCCGCTCCTGATGGTCCAGTGGGTCAGGGCGGCACGGACCCCCGCCCGGCGCTGACCGTCATCGCGCCGCGGCACGATGAACGGGGCCGCGGGTCTATGGCGGAACGATCATGGCCGCGCCTCGGCGCCCATGTCCGGCCTGATGACGAACTCGCCGGAGGCGACCTGGCGCATGGCCTCCATGATCGTGGCGAGATCCTCGTTCTTGCAGACGTATCCCCACGCCCCGCTGGCGAACGCCTTGTCGATCAGTTCCACGCGCAGGTGCCCGCTGAACATGATCACCCGCGCCGGCGAGCCCGAGGCGAGCAGGGCCTCGAGCGCCGCGAACGAATCGTCGCCCGGGATGTCGACGTCGAGCAGGATGATGTCGGGCGTCAACTCAAGGGCCTTCGCCGCGAGGCCTTCGGCCCGTGGCATCCACCCCGCCCACTCGAACCCGGGCGTGACCTTGAGCTTGCGCTGGATCGCCTCGGCGATGAAGTCGTTGTCGTCGACGCAGAGGACGCGGAGGGTGGCTGGGGGTGGGCCGCTCATGGATGAAGCGGAGTCTACGCGCCGCTCCGGGACCGGAGTAAAGTCGCGGATGTCGCTCGCCCACCGCCACGCCGCGGCCTCGCGATTCAGACCGGCTCGGGTCCGCCTCCTCCTCGTCGCCGAGGCGCCTCCCTGCGCGTCGGATCGCTACTTCTACTTCGAGGATGTGCCCAAACACGACTGGCTCTTCCGGTACGTCTACGAGGGACTGACCGGCGAGCGCCCGGACCGCCGCTACAAGGCCGCCCACCTCGCCGCCCTGCGCGATGCCGGGGTCTTCCTGATCGATCTCCACGAGGAGAACATCTCGGCCCCGACCGCCACGGACCTCCGCCCGATGGTCCCCGGGCTGGTCAAGCGGTGCCAGGCCCTGAGCCCCCAGCACGTCGTGCTGATCAAGTCCGTCGTCTACGACGTCGCGTTCGGCCCGATGGTCGCGGCGGGCCTGCCGGCAATCGACGTCCGCATGCCGTTCCCCTCGAGCGGCCAGCAGCGGGTCTTCCTCGAGGCCTTTGGGCGGGCAGCCGCGCTCGCCAAGGCCACGATCGTCGGGCCCCACGGGGCTGGCCATCCGGCGTCGGATTGAGACCTCGACCGCAGGCGCTGCGGCAGCGCCCGGACCCGGGCACGCGGCTCGCGCGTCGTGGGTGGCGCGGCTCCGCATGAGCGGGCCGCCGCGGAAAGCGGAGAGGGGGAGATTCGAACTCCCGAAACGGTTGCCCGTTTACGCGATTTCCAGTCGCGTTCCTTCAGCCTCTCGGACACCTCTCCGGCGAAGGGGCGGGAGTCTAGGGAGCTTCCCCGGGGGTTTCCGGCTGGATGGTTCTCGGGCTCGGGCCCGCGGCCGCCCCCCGAGCGCCCCCCCGCCGGCCACGGAGGGCCGAGACCGCGAGCGTCCCCCACCGTCCGTCCATCGAGGCGCTCCCGACCACCCACCCGATCGCGGCGCCCACGACGACGTCGCTGGCGTAGTGGGCCGTGAACAGGACGCGGCACGCCGCCACCGCCACCGCGAGGACGAGCACCAGCGGGCGCAGCGCGGGGTACAGCCGAACGAGCGCGGCGCTCAGCACCATCGCGGCGGCGGTGTGCGAGGAGGGCATCGACCACAGGTCCGATGAGATGTCGCCCCACACCTCCCACGAATGCCGCCACACGGTGCCGGGTTGCACGCCCGGCGCGATCGGGTCGACGTCGCGGACGAGTGGGTAGGGATGGAAGGGTCCGCTGAAGTGCAGCGGGTCGTTGAACCGCGGCCGCGGCCGGCCCACCAGGATCTTGATCGCGTTGACGGCCAGCGCGTTCACGAGCACGCCCGCGGCGAGGTCGAGCAGCCGGACCCGCCGCGTCCGATCCAGGACGAAGATCGCGGCGCAGACGATGAGCACGGACGTCACCGCGCCGTACTGCTGGAGGAAGAGCAACTCGCGCCGCAGGTCGCCGCCGACCTCCCACGCGCCGCCATCGCCGAACCGTCGCATCACCGCGACGATCGCGCCGTCGAAGGGGAGGAGCGCCGCCGCCCCGATCGCGCCCGCGCCGACGATCGCCGCGGCGCGTCGCCACGTCATCGCGGCAGGCGCAGGGACGAGGGCACCTCCCCGCCCACGGGTATAGTCGGCCTCGATGAGCGTGCGCGAGTCTGTCAACGCCGGTTCCGTCATCGCCGTTCCCGTCGGGCCCACGACGACCGTCGCGGCCCGGTCGGCCGCGGCGCTCCGCCGCGCCGCCGCCGGCCCGCGCGGCGGGCTGGCCCTCGCGCTCCTGTGCCTGGCAGTGTACCTGCCCGGCTTCTTCACCATCCCTGTGGTCGATCGCGACGAGGCCCGCTTCGCGCAGGCCAGCCGCCAGATGCTCGAATCCGGCGACCGCGTGGTCCCACGGGTGCAGGGCGTCCCCCGCCTCAATAAGCCGCCGCTCATCTACTGGCTCCAATCGGCGTCCGCCAACCTCCTCACCGGTGGCGACGCCTCCCGCGACGCGATCTGGATGTATCGCATCCCCTCCCTCCTGACCGCGATCGTGACCGTCCTCGCGACGTGGCGGCTGGGCTTGGCGATGTTCGACCCCCGCGCGGCGTGGCTGGGGGCCGCGATCCTCGCGGCGTGCCCGGTGATGTACTGGGAAGCCCGCCAGGCCCGCGCCGACATGGTCCTCGTGGCGTGCACGAGCGTCGCGGTCCTGCTCCTCTGGAACCTCTGGCGGCGGCTCGATCGGCCGCGGGTCCGAACTCCGTGGCCGACGCTGCTCGCCTTCTGGGCGGCGGTGGCGCTGGGCGTGCTCACCAAGGGGCCCATCACCCCTCTCGTCGTCGGGCTCGCCTTGGTGGTGCTCGGCACCGTCACCGGCCGCTGGGCGTGGATGCGCCGCCTCCGCCCGCTCCTGGGCCTCTGCGTCGTCGCCGCGGCGGTCGGCCCCTGGGTCTATCTTGTCGCCCAGCAAGTCGGTTTCGGAACATACTGGGCGACCATCCACGCCGAGACCCTCGGCCGCGCCGCGTCGGCGCGAGAGGGGCATACCGGTCCGCCCGGCTTCCACCTGGTCTTCCTGCTGGTGCTCCTCTTTCCCGGCTCCCTGCTGGTCGCCCTGGCTCTATGGCGTGGCCTCGTCCGCGGCACCCGCAGCCGGCCTGCGCCCGCGGGCTCGGGCCGTCTCGTCCGCGCACGCCACCGGCTCCAGACCCTCGCCGCGGGACGCCCCGCCGAACTCTTCCTCCTGTGCGTCGTCACGCCGAGCTGGGTCCTCTTCGAGGTGTCGGGCACGAAACTCCCCCACTACACCATGCCCCTCTATCCGGCGATCGCCCTCCTGTGCGCCCGCACGGTGCTCGCCGGCCCGGCATGGCTGCGGCGCCACCTCGCCTCGCGGAGCGCTCACCTCGCGCTCGGCGCGTGGACCGTCGGCGTCGTCCTGTTCATCATCGCCGTGACCGTCGGCGTCGTCGCCGCGCTCGGCGCGGGCGCGATCGCCATCGCAGTGAGTTCCCTCGTCGCGGCCGGCGCGATCGCCCTCTTCCTCCGCGCCGTCCTCGCTCCGCTTCGCGAACGCCGCATGGCCCGCGTCCAGATCCTGGGTCTGGGGGTCTTCATCGCGGGGGGCATCGCCCTAGGACTCGCCGCGCCGCACATCTCGCTCATCTGGACAAGCCGCGCCCTCGCGCGTGCCCTCGATCGGCTCGATCCCGACGCGGCGCGTCCGCTCGGCACGGTCCACTACCAGGAGGACAGCCTCGTTTTCGAGACCCGCGGCCGCATCGAACGCGTGGAGGAGATCCCGCTTTGCGCGTGGGCCAGCATCGAGCACCCCGGCGCCCTCGTGATCATCCCCGCCAAGAAGGCCGTGAACCGCTCGACGTTCCGCGAGCTCGCGCGGGTGCGGGGCTTCAACTATTCCAAGGGGAAGTCCGTCGACCTCATCGTCGGGGAGTTTCGCGATGAACGATGAGACCGGACGCGACGCCGATCAGGGCCCCGAGCGCCCCGACCCCGCCGCCACGGGGCCCGGCGCCCAGCCCCCTCCCGGCCCCACAGGCCTGCTGATCATCGACAAACGCCCCGGCTTCACCTCGATGGACGTCTGCGCGATCGTCCGCGGCAAGCTCCGGCGCGCGGGCGCCCCCAAGAGCGTCAAGGTCGGCCACGGCGGCACGCTCGACCCGATGGCCACGGGCGTGCTGGTGGTGCTGATCGGCCGAGCCACACGCCTCTGCGACGTCGTCATGGCGGGGGAGAAGGCCTACCACGCGACGATCGACCTCGCGCACACCTCCACCACCGACGACGCCGAGGGCGCCCTCACGCCCGTCGAGCCGGCGCGGCGCCCCACGCTGGCCGAGTGCGAGGCCGCCTCGACCCGCTTCGTCGGCGCCATCATGCAGCGCCCGCCGAACTTCTCGGCCCTCAACATCGGCGGCCGCCGCGCCTACGACATCGCCCGCGGCGGGGGCGTGGTCGACCTCCCCCCCCGGCCCGTCACCGTGCACACCCTGACCATCACCGCGTACGCCTGGCCGACGCTGTCGATCACGATGACGTGCGGCAAGGGCACGTACGTCCGCAGCCTCGCGCGAGACCTGGGCTCCGCCCTGGGCTGCGGCGGCATGCTCACCGCGCTCCGCCGCACGGCGGTGGGCCGATTTCCGATCGACGCCGCACGCACCCTCGACGAGCTCCCCGACCCGCTCACGCAGGCGGGACTGCTTCCCATCCCCCCGGAATTCGCGCCGCCCACGCCGCCGGATCGTCCGTGACCCACCACGCCGCCTCGCGCGAGACCTCGCACGCGAGCGGCAGCCCCGGGCACTCGACGAGCACGCTGCCGCCCGCGCTCCCCCCATCCACGCCCATCACCCGGCGCTCGATCTCCCCCGGCAGGTCGGTCCGGCGGGCGACGAAGTCCGCGACCGCGCTCCCCGCGTGAAGCCGCACCGTCGTCACCGCCAGCTCGGCGAGCGTCCCGGCGATCCGCACGCATCGATCCCGGCACGTCGCGCCCGCGACCGCCGCGCGGAACCTAGGCATCGTCCGACTCGTCTCCCGCGTCGCCGCGCCGCGCATCGGCCCCCTCGACCATGGGCGCCGCGAGGCCCCCCTCCGTCCAGAGCTCGCCCACGTCCTGACCGTCGTTGAGCCGCCGCACGACGAGGTACAGCACGGTCCCCGCGCTGAACCACAGGCTCGCCAGGTACGCCGCCGTCAGCAGAGACGGCATCCGCCCCCAGAACCCCACCGACGCCAGGGCCGCCCGCTTGTCCCCCGCGCCGCCGATTCCCGGCGATTCGAGGGCCCGCGCCGCGTCCCCCCGCGTCGCCGCCAGCCGCACCGCCTCCGCCCACTCCGCGTCGAGCAGGAGCGACGCCCCCCAAGCCGCGAGCGCCACCGCTCGCCCGGCGAGCCAGTACAGCGTCACCGCCGAGACCGCCGCGACGACGATCAGCACCAGCAAGTACAGCACCAGCCGCACCGGGCGGGCGACGACGTACGCGTACACCCGCTGCACGCCGTCGATCGCGTCGGTTCCCTCGCACGCGACGGCCGGCACCAGCATGATGCCCCCCAGCGCGTAGCCCCCAAGCGCGACGGTCCCCACTCCCCCGAGGAGCAGGAGCAGGCCGAACGTGACCGCCGCCGCTGCCCGCACGTACGGGATCCCCAGCAGCGCCGAGCCGAGCACCGCGAGGACGCCGATCACGATCAGGGCCACCACGAGCGGCGCCCCGAGCGCGAAGATCATCGACCGCCATCGCCCCGCCGCGAACCCAAGCGCCGCCGTCCAAGGCATCCGCCGCGCGAGCGAGCACTCCGTCGCCGCGCTCCGCGCGATCGCCCCGCCCAGGAGGCCCATGACCAGGAGCATCGGCACCGCGACCGCGGCCGAGCTCCACGGGTACGCCCGCGCCGCCGCCCACGGCCCTTCCAGCGCCGTCGCGACGCCGCCCAGGATCTCGAGGTGCTCCAGACGGGCAACCCCGGCCACCACCCGCGTCACGCCCGCGTCCACCCGCTCCGACGCGACGGGGATCGGCCCCTTCCCCGGTTCCAGCCACAGTTCGGGCAGCCGCCCCGCCAAGGCCAGCAGCACCACCAGCACCAGCCCCAGCCCCAGCCGCGCCGGGCGGAGCGCCAGCCCAGGCGCGTCGAGCAGCCGCGGCCACAGGAGCGCGCCCGTCACGTCCCGCCACGAGAACCCCGGCCCGGCCCACCCCGGCCCCGCCGCCCGCCGCTCATCACGCATGGCACCCGCCTCCAGAGAGCGCATCGCCGAAACCGGCCGGAGCGCCCTCCCAGTATGATGATCCCGCGACGACGCCGCCACCCGGCGGCCCCGATCCACGATCGTCCCGAGGAAAGGACCCCCGCCATGCTCTGGATCGCCCTCGGCGTCGCCGCCCTCTTCGTCGTCCTCCTCGTGGTCGTGATCGGGCTCTACAACGGCCTCGTCCGCAAGCGCGTCGACTGCGACAACGCCTGGTCCCAGATCGACGTCCAGCTCAAGCGCCGCCACGACCTCATCCCCAACCTGGTCGAGACCGTCAAGGGCTACGCCGGTCACGAGCGAGGCACGCTCGAGGCCGTCATCGCCGCCCGCAACCAAGCAGTCACAGTCGCCGGAAGCGCCGGCTCGCCCGCGGGCGCTCCGGGCGCTGTGGCCGAGCGCGCCGCCGCGGAGGGTGCCCTCTCCTCCGCCCTGGGCCGCCTCTTCGCCCTCTCCGAGGCCTACCCCGACCTCAAGGCCAACACGAACTTCGCGCAGCTCCAGGAGGAACTGACCAGCACCGAGAACAAGGTGGGCTTCAGCCGTCAGCACTACAACGACTGCGTCGGCCGATACGAGGAGACCCGCCAGACGTTCCCCACCGCCATCATCGCCGGGGTCTTCAACTTCGGCCCCCGCGAGTACTTCACGGTCGACGTCGCGGAGCAGCGCGAGGCGCCCAAGGTGTCGTTCAAGTAATGCCCCCCGGCCACGCCGATCGCCCCGGCCCGCCCGGGCTCGCCTCCGACGCCGCGCTCCGCGGCCCCCTCGCCGACAAGGTCCGCGCCTACCCGGGCACCCTCACCTACCTCGACCTCATCCGCAGGAACAAGCGTCAATCCGCCCTGCTCGTCCTGGGCATGCTCCTCCTGATCGCCCTCCTAGGCGCGGTGCTCGCGGCCGCCCTGGCGATCTCAGGTGCCGGGCCCGACGCCCTCGTTCCCTCCGCCCTCCTGGGGATCCTCGCCGCACTGGTGGTGGGCGGGCTGACCACCCTCTGGTCGTGGTACGGCGGCGCGGGGGCCATCCTGAGAATGTCGGGGGCCAGGCCGATCGCTCCCGCCGACGACCCGGAGCTCTTCAACGTCGTCGACGAGGTCCGCCTCGCCGCGGGCCTTCCCATGCCCGCCGTCTATCTGATCGACGAGTCCGCCCTGAACGCGTTCGCCACCGGGCGTGATCCCGCCCACGCCGCCGTCGCCATCACCTCCGGTCTCCGTGCCCGCCTCACCCGCGACGAGTTGCAGGGCGTCATGGCCCACGAAATGGCCCACGTCCGCCACCTCGACATCCGTTTCGCCATGCTCATGGCCACCCTCGCCGGCCTCATCGTCTTCGCCAGCGACGCCTTCTGGCGCATCCTCCGACACGCCCCCCGCGCCGGCCGCAGGAAGGAAGGCGGCGCAATCGTGATCGTCCTGCTCGTCGCCGCCGTCCTTCTCGCCATCCTCGCCCCCATCGTCGCCCGTCTCATCCAGATGTCCTACTCCCGCCAGCGCGAGTTCCTCGCCGACGCGGGCGCCGTCGAGCTCACCCGCAACCCCCTGGGCCTCGCCTCCGCACTCGAGAAGCTCGCCGCCGACGCCGACCCCCTCGTCAACGCCGCGAACCGCGGCACCGCCCACCTCTTCATCGTCAACCCCCTCCGCCGCATGCGCGAGGCCCATCAGCGTCTGAACACCATGTTCAGCTCTCACCCCCCCGTGCAGGACCGCATCGCACGCCTCCTAGCCTTGACCCGCTGACGCCCGCCCGGCCCCCACCAGTTCGGCCCCGATCCACCCCATGACCAAAGCCACCCTCCGCTGGGCCCTCATCTCCCTCTCCCTCCTCCTCGTCGGCCCAGCGGTCGCCTGGGTCGTCGGTGGCCTCCGCGACGTCGACGGCGGCCGGGCCGTCACTCTCTTGGTCAACGGCTCACTCCCCCGAGGCCTCCTCTCGGGCCTCGTCGTGTTCGCCGCGGCCACCCTCGTCGGCGCCGTCGGCGCCCGCTTCCTGGCCCTTGGCCTGGGCGTCACCTGCGCCGGCATCGTCCTCGCGTGGGCCGCGTGGTCCATGGGCACCGCCGAGGACGTTCTCCGCCGGGCGAACTCCCCCGCCGATCTCCCCCGGCTGGCCCTCGAGGGCTTCCTCGTCACCGCCGCCGCCGCCGCCCTCTGCGCCTTCTTGACCAAGGTCGCTACCCATCGCGACGCCCACCTCGCCCCCCGCAACGCCAAGGGAATCCCCGGTCTGATCTACCCGACAGACACCGAGGCGGACGCTCGGCTCACCCTCGCCATCGCCGTCCCCGCCGCCATCGCCGCCGCCGCGGCCGTCACGTGGCTCCTCGCCGTCACCAACGCGCGTGGTCAGACCCTCGCCGCAGCCCTCTTCGGTGCCGTGGCCGCCGCCGCGGCGGCGCAGGTGATCGCCGCCTCCCGCCGCTGTCTCATCACCCCTGCCGTTCCCGCCCTGGCCGTCGCCGCCGTCGCCCTCGCCGGTCCCCTCATCGCCAACGCCGTCCAAGGCTCCCGGATCATCGACCTCACCTTCAGCGACCATCTCCTCCCCATCGCCCGCCCCATCTCCCTCGATTGGGCGGCCGGCACCCTCTTGGGAATCCCACTGGGCCTGAGCTGGGCCGGCTCGATGCTCGAGAAGAAGCTCGTCGAACCCGCCTGATCCCCTGTTTCCTCGAGCATCCGCTCCGGGTGGCCCCTCGAAGCCACTCCGCCGCGGCGATCCCTTTCCTACCCTCCCCCGCGCTCGCCGCGCTTCAGGGAACCCGAATGCCCGCACGCCGCGCCCCCGCCCGCTCCTCCCCCGCCCCGTCCCGCAAGGGCCCCGTCGCCAAGCCCCCCGCCGCCGCCCGCAAGTCCCCCCAAGCGCCGGGCATGCCCGACGTCCAGGCCTCGCGCGATCTCCGCAACGTCGCCATCGACCGCGTCGGGGTCAAGGACATCACCTACCCCCTCCGCCTCCGCACCATGGCCGGGGGGGAGCAGTCGACGGTCGCCAAGGTCAACATGTACGTCTCCCTCCCCCACTCCCAGAAGGGGACGCACATGTCCCGCTTCCTGGAGGTGCTCAACGCCGCCACGGGCGAGCCCCTGACCCCCGACCGCATTCCCGACGTCGCCCGGGCCATCTGCGAGCGTCTCAACGCCGAGGTCGCCCACTTCTCCGCCGCGTTCACCTACTTCATCAACAAGCCCGCCCCCATCACCGGCAACCCCGGCCTCATGGACTACCAAGTCACCTTCGAGTGCGACGCCAACGGCACCGAGGACTTCCTCATGACCGTCGCCGCCCCCGCGGCGAGCCTCTGCCCCTGCTCCAAGGAGATCTCCAAGTACGGCGCCCACAACCAGCGGTGCCGCATCGAGGCCAAGGTCCGCTTCAAGGGCATGCTGTGGATCGAGGAGTTGGTCACGCTGCTGGAGGAGTCCGCCAGCTGTCCGGTCTTCGCCGTCCTCAAGCGCCCCGACGAGAAGTACGTCACCGAACGGGCCTTCGAGAACCCCAAGTTCGTGGAGGACATCGTCCGAGACCTGGCCCTCGCCCTCGAAGCCGACGACCGCATCACGTGGTACGCCATCAATTCCGAGAACTTCGAGTCCATCCACAACCACAACGCCTATGCCCAGATCACCCGCGACAAGCGGTGACGAGTCTCCTTCCCGTCCTTCCTCCCCCTCCTGACTTTGATTCCCGCTCCTGATCCGCGTTCGTCGGCGTTGATCAGCGTCCCACCCTCTCCCCGCAATCAGTGACCGTCGAGCCGGTCACCGGCCGATCTATCCCGGCCCGACCGGGTCGACCGCGCGACCGGTGCGCCCGCGCCGGGCGTACCCATCCCGTGCTCCGCCCCGCCAAGGTCCTATTCGCCGTGAAGTCCCTGATCCCCAGCATGTTCCACCGCCGCCTCCTGCTCCTGCTGGGGCTGATCGCCGGCTCGGTCGTGCCCTTGGCCGGTCAGCTCGGCCGCCTGGGCGTCGTCAAGGCCGACACCCTGCGGGCCGACGCCGAACGCCGCCTCTCGCGGATCCAGTTCACCCCCACCGTCCGCGGCAGCATCCTCGACCGCAAGGGCCGCGTCCTCGCCCAGGACCGGCCCAGCTACGACATCGCCGTCGCCTACCCGGTCATCAACGGCGACTGGGCCCGCCAGCAGGCCCAGGCCGCCGCCCGCCGCGCCGCCGGGGCCGGCTGGGTCGGGCTCAAGACCGACGAACGCGACGAACTGACCGGCCGCCTGCTCCCGGCCTACCTGATCCACCTCGAACGGGCGTGGGACGCCCTCGCCTCGACGGTCGGCGTCTCCCGGACCGAGCTCGACGCCCGTCGCGATGCGGTCATCGCCCAAGTCTCCTCCCGGCAGGACTTCGCCACCCGCACCCGACGTGAGCGGGACCTCACCGAGGCGATCGCCCGCGGCGACGACCTGACCGACGACTTCCGCCGTTCCGTCGAACGTCGCGCCGCCGGCCCCATCGCCGAGGTCCGCGCCGCCCACGTCCTCGCCAACCGCGTGAACGACGCCGTCGGCTTCGCCTGCCAGGCCCTCGCCAACCAAGACGTCGATCTCGCCCTTCCCCCGGCCGGCGACCTCGCCGCCGGTCACTCCGATACCCTCCAGCGGGTCGAGCTGATCCCCGGCCTCGAGGTCCGCGACGGGGGCGACCGCGACTACCCCTACGAGACGCTCACGGTCGACATCGACCAATCCACCCTGCCCGGCCCCCTCCGCGCCGAGGGCCCCGTCTCGATCCAGGTCAACGGCCTCGCGTGCCACCTGCTCGGCCGCATGCGCGATCAGGTCCACAAGGAAGACGCCGCCGCCCGGGCCGCCTTCCTCGCCACCGCCGCGCCCACGATCCCCGACGCCAACCGCGACGCCGACCGCGGCGCCTATCGCGACGGCGATCACGTCGGCGAGGTCGGCCTCGAGGCCGCCTCCGAGCACACCCTCCGCGGCCTCCGGGGCCGCCAGACCGCCCGCCTCGACACCGGCGAGGTCGAAGTCCTCCCCCCCACCCCCGGCGTCGACGTCCGCCTCACCCTCGACATCATGCTCCAGGCCCGGGTCCAGGCCGCCATGTCCCCCGACCTGGGCCTCGCCAAGGTCCAGGAATGGCACCACCAGGAAAGCCTCACCCAGAAGCCCGGCGACACCCTCTACGGCGCCGCCATCGTCCTGGACGTCGACACCGGCGACGTCCTCGCGATGGTCTCCACCCCCACCTACACCCGCGAGACTCTTCGCACCGACCCGGGTGCGCTCTTCGACACCACCGCCCATCCCGATCTCCTCTCCAGCACCCCTTGGCTCAACCGCGCCATCGACAAGCCCTACCAGCCCGGCTCGATCGTCAAGCCCCTCCTGTTCACCGGCGCCGTCGAACGCGGCAACATCCGCGCCGACGGCCGCATCGAGTGCACCGGCCACCTCTTTCCCGAGAGGCCCGGCGCCTTCCGCTGCTGGATCTACAAGCGCTTCGGGACCACGCACACCGCCCAGCTCGGCCACGACCCCGACGGCGTCGAGGCCATCATGGCCTCCTGCAACATCTTCTTCTTCACCCTCGGCCGCCGCCTCGGCCCAGACGGCATCCGCTCCGTGTACGAGGAGTTCGGCTTGGGCGCGCTGCCCGACCTCGGCGTCGCCGCGGGCGGCTCGGGGGAATTCGCCGGTACCTTGGGCCTGAAGGGCGCAATCGGGATCGGCGACGCCATCCAGATGGGGATCGGCCAGGGCCCGGTCGCGTGGACCCCCCTCCACGCCGCCGACGCTTACGCCACCCTCGCCCGTCACGGCGCCCGCCTCGCCCCCCGCCTAGTCATCGGCCGCCCGCGGCAGGACCCGGTCGACCTCGCCCTCGATCCCCGCGCCGTCGCCGTCGCCATGGAGGGCCTCGGCCGCGCCGTGGGCGACGATCTGGGCACGGGCCACGCGATCACCTTCGACGGCGTCAAGGAGCCGATCTTCAACGCCCCCGGCGTCCGCCTCTGGGGCAAGACCGGCACCGCCGCTGCCAGCCCCGTCGTGGGCGATCCCGACGGCGAGGGCCCCTCCGACCGCACCGTCCTCGAGTCCGGCGACCACTCCTGGTTCGTCGTCCTTGTCGGACGCGACCGCCCCCGCTACGCCATCTCCGTCGTCATCGACTTCGGCGGCTCGGGGGGCAAGGTCTCGGGCCCCATCACCAACCAGATCGTCCACGCCCTCATCGCCGAGGGCTACCTGTAGCCATGCCCTACGCCCGCGAGAACCGCCGGGGCTCCGGGCCAGCCCGCCTCCTGGGCACCTTGGCCCGCCTCGCCGCCCACGGTGGCCCCGCGTGGATCACCGTCGCCGCGTCCCTCGCCCTCTCGCTCCTCTCCGTCTACGCCATCGACGTCGCCGTGAGCCTCCACGCACCGGTCGGCCTCGATCTGGCCCCCACCGCGATCCGCCAGCTCATCTTCGTCGCCGCGGGCCTCGTCGCCGCCGTCGCCATCTGCATCCCCCACTACCGGACGCTCGGGGCGTGCAGCTGGGTCCTCATGGGCGCGGCCCTCATGCTCCTGCTCTTCCTGCTCCTCCCCTTCGTCCCCGCCTCGATCGTCCGCCCCCGCAACGGCGCCCGCGCCTGGATCGACGTCGGCCCCGTCGACCTCCAGCCCAGCGAACTCGCCAAGATCGCCTACGTCCTCGTCCTCGCGTGGTACCTCCGCTTCCGCCGCAACCACCGCACGTTCCGCGGCCTCCTCCCCCCCGCCCTCATCACCGGCCTCCCCGTCGCCCTCATCATGCTCCAGCCCGACCTGGGCACCGCCAGCCTCTTCGTCCCCGCCCTCTTCGCCGTGCTGCTCGCCGCGGGCGCCAAGCTCAAGCACCTCGCCCTCGTCGTCTGCCTCGCCGCCGCCGCCGCCCCCGCCGCCTACCCCCTCCTCAAGCCCCACCAGAAGCAGCGGATCGTCGGCCTCCTCCTCCAGGTCCGCGGCGACACCCGCGCCGACCAGGACATCAACATGCAGTCCGTCACCGCCCAGCGCCTCGTCGGCGCGGGCGGCCTGACCGGCGCGGGCGACGCCCACGCCCGCACCCTGCTCCACTTCAACGCCCTCCCCGAACGCCACACCGACATGATCTTCGCCGTCCTCTGCACCCGCTTCGGCCTCCTCGGGGGCGCGGCCGTGCTCGCCCTCTACATCGCGTGGGCCGCCGGGGCGCTCCTCACCGCCGCCGTCTGCCGCGAGCCCTTCGGCCGCCTCGTCATCGTCGGCCTCGTCGGCTTCATCGCCACCCAGGTCTTCATCAACGTGGGCATGAACCTCGGGATCGTCCCCATCATCGGGATCACCCTCCCCTTCGTCAGCCACGGCGGCTCCTCCATGCTCACCGTCTGGCTCATGACCGGCCTCATCCTCTCGATCGCCCTCCGCCAGGCCTCGATGCCCCTCCGCCGCTCCTTTGAATACGCTGACGACGAATGAGCAAGTCCCCAGACCCCAGACCAGACCGCCGTCCCGCCCGCCCCGACAATCGCCCCGCGACCCCCCGCGGCACCGCCGCCCGACCCTCGCCGCGCCCCGCCGGCAAGCCGGCCCGCAAGCCCGACGGCCCGGTCGGCCCCGGGCCCCAGCCCCGCCTCGACCGGCTCCGGGCCAAGCCCAGCTCCAAGCCCATGGGGCGCCCCGGCCGCAAGCCCGAACCGCGTCGCCCCTCCAAGCCGGTCGTCCCGGCGGCGCGCCCGCTGAATCTGGACTTCACCGCCCTCGCTCCGCTCCCTCCCGGCACCGACTTCACGGACCTCGCCGCGGGCCTCGGGATCGAGTTCGAGCCCGGCGACGTCGAGCGGCTCGGTCTCTATCTGGCGATCCTGCTCGACGCCACGACGACGATGAACCTCACGTCCCTCCGCGATCCCGACGAGGCGTGGACGCGTCACGTCTTCGACTCCCTCACCCTCCTTCCGATGCTGGGCGAACTCCCCGAGGGGTCGACCGTCCTGGACGTGGGCAGCGGCGGCGGCCTCCCCGGCATCCCGCTCGCCTGCGCCATGCCGCATCTCAAGTTCACGCTGCTGGAGGCCACCGCCAAGAAGGCCGAGTTCCTCCGCGCCGCCGTCGCCCGCCTCGCCCTTCCCAACGTCGCCGTCGTCTTCGACCGCGCCGAGCGCCTCGCCCACGACCGCGGCGTCAAGACCAACGGCCCCGCCGGCTTCGGCCGCGCCGGCGGCCACCGCGAGGCCTACGACGCCGTCGTCGCCCGCGCCGTCGGCCGCCTCGCCACTCTCGCCGAGCTCGTCGTTCCGTTCGCCAAGGTCCGCGCCGGCGACAACCCCGCCGGCATGATCCTCCTCATCAAGGGCCAGGCCGCGGCGGACGAGCTCGCCGAAGCCGCCCCCGCCCTTCACCAGCTCAAGGCCGTCCACGTCGAGACCATCGACACCCCGACCGGCCGCGTCGTCATCCTCGAGAAGCACAGCGCGACGCCCAAGCTCTATCCCAGGCGAGACGGCGAGCCCAAGCGAGCTCCGCTGGGGGTTGGAAAGCGAGAGTCGAGGTCGGACGGGGCCCCGAAAGACGGCGCGACCGAGTCCTCCAGCGAAAATCCGTCGGAATCATGATCTCTCGTCCAAGACCGAACACAACCCGATTATACTGTCGCCCGTGTCATCGCGGCTTCGTGACTCCGTAACTCCGTGACTTCCGCTTCTTGAGTTCCTCATCCGCCGACATCCTCGCGTCCACTGGCCCCATCGCCGCCCGCCTCGGCTCTCACTTCGAGGGCCGTCCCGAGCAACTCGACATGGCCGCGGCGGTCGCGCGCGCCATGGAGGCTCGCTCGCATCTTCTCGTCGAGGCCGGCACCGGCGTGGGCAAGAGCTTCGCGTATCTGGTGCCCGCCATGCTCCGCTGCCTGCTCCAGGGTGAGACCGTGGTCATCGCCACCAACACCATCGCCCTGCAGGAACAACTCGTCGGCAAGGACATCCCGCTCCTTCAGGCCATCGTCGAGGAGGCCGTCGGCGACGCCGCGTTCGTGGGCGAGGACGGCGAGCGCCGCACGCTCAAGCCCATCCTCGTCAAGGGGCGGGGCAACTACGTCTCGGTCCGCCGCCTCAAACTCGCCTCGGACCGCCAGGAACGTCTCCTCCCCGACCCCGCCGCGCGGCGCAGCCTCCACGTCATCGAGGACTGGGCGTACACCACCCCCGACGGCACGCTCAGCACGCTCCCCCCCCTCGAGCGGTACGGCGTCTGGGACAAGGTCCAGTCCGACAGCGCCAACTGCATGGGCCGCCGCTGCCCGACCTACGCCCAGTGCTTCTTCCAGAAGGCCCGACGCGAGCTCGAGGGCGCGAACCTGCTCGTCTGCAACCACGCCCTCTTCTTCTCCGACCTCGCCCTTCGCAGCCAGGAGGTCGGCTTCCTTCCCCGCTATGACCACGTCGTCCTAGACGAGGCCCACAACGCCGAGGATGTCGCGAGCGACCACTTCGGCGTCAGCCTCACCGAGAATCGCGTCAACCACTTCCTCTCGACCCTTCACCACCCCCGCACCCACAAGGGCTACCTCAACGGCCTCGAGCTCGCCGTCGGCGACATCGACGCCCTCGACCGCGCCGTCGCGCTCGTGGCGCAGGCCCAGGCCGCAACCCGCTCGTTCTTCGAATCCCTGCTCTGCCTGACCGACGAGGCCGCACCCCCCAACCACTTCGGCTCCCGCGGCCGCTCCGCCTTCGGCGCCAACACCCCCGCCAACGCCCGCGAGGGCCGCTCGGTCCGCATCCGCCGCGCGGGCGCCGTGACCAACGTTCTCACCCCCGCCATGCGCGAGCTGTCGCTCCGCCTCAAGGCTCTCAAGGAGGCCGCCAAGAGCGAGCCCGACCGCTTCGAGCTCAACGCCTACGCCGTCCGCGCCGAACTGGTCGCGGTCGAGGCCGAGACCCTCGTCAGCCAGACGTTCCCCCGCTACGCCTACTGGGTCGAGACTTCCGGACGCGACGACGCCGACGGCGTCGGCACGGGCCAGCAGCGGATCACCTTCGCGTGCAGCCCCGTCGAGGTCGGCCCCCTCCTCAAGGAACGCCTCTTCAACCAGCCCTACAGCGTGGTCCTCACCAGCGCCACCCTCGCCACCCGCACCGTCGCCGAGGGAGAGACCCGCGAGGGAGGCGAGACCGCCTTCGCCCACGCCATGTCCCGCCTGGGGTGCGAGGGCGCCCACGCCCTCCAGCTCGGCAGCCCCTTCGACTACAAGGCTCAGGCCGAGCTCTACATCGACGCGACGCCCGCCCGCCCCGGCGCCTCGGCCATGCGCCACCTCGCCGACCGCGTCCTGCACCACATCCAGGAGACCGACGGCGGCGCCTTCGTCCTCTTCACCAGCTTCTCCGCCCTCAACGCCGTCGCCAGCGAGCTCGCCGGCCCGCTCGCCGAGCTGGGATACCCCCTCCTCGCCCAGGGCCGCGACGGCTCCCGCACCCTCATCCTCCAGCGCTTCCGCGAGAGCGAGAACTCCGTCCTCCTCGGCGCCGCCTCCTTCTGGCAGGGCGTCGACGTCCGCGGCAGCGCGCTCCGCAACGTCATCATCACCAAGCTCCCCTTCGACCCCCCCGACCGCCCCCTCACCCAGGCCCGCACCGAGCTCATCGAGGAACGCGGCGGCGACGCCTTCCGCGACGACACCCTCCCCCGCGCCGTCATCAAGTTCAAGCAGGGCGTCGGCCGCCTCATCCGCAGCAAGACCGACACCGGCCGCATCGTCCTCCTCGACGCCCGCGTCCTGACCGCCCGCTACGGCCGCACCTTCCTCCGCGCGCT
>Ga0105044_10002611_pt1 | contig 24686 bp, 16 predicted proteins | sample MAT01_FD_78092 | JGI IMG/M metagenome (GOLD analysis project Ga0105044, IMG submission 78092) | Freshwater microbial communities from Lake Fryxell liftoff mats and glacier meltwater in Antarctica - MAT-01 | ecosystem: Environmental > Aquatic > Freshwater > Ice > Liftoff microbial mat | place... | reverse complement strand
TTTTCAATAACAAATGCCCAAAATGTCAAGAAGGAGACTTCTTTTCAGTTCCCAACTCATACGATCTGAAGAATTTTTCCAAAATGGAAAAGCAATGCAAAGTTTGTGATCTTTCATACGAGCCGGAGCCCGGCTATTACTTTGGCGCCATGTACGTAAGTTATGCCATTAACGTAGCTGTTTTTGTTTCCGTTTGGGTAGCATGCATTGTGTTGTTTAAAGATATAAATGTTTGGTACCAGGTTTTAGCAAGTGTCGTTATTGGTTTAGTACTCACTCCGGCTACATTCCGTTGGGCACGATTGAGCTGGATCAACTTTTTTGTTAAGTACGATAGTTCAGCAAAATCAAGGGCTACCGGCAAAATCGCTTCTGTTATTTCACAATAATTTGCAGTCTGGAATTGCCTCTTCCTAATTCATAAGGAAGTACCTGGTAGGGAGAAATATAAAGAATTTCCAATCGTTGTAAGTTTCCCAAAGAAGAGGGAAGGTTCGCATCTTCACCACACCTCGAAACATCCAGTTCAATTAATGAACTCAGTTCCCCAATAAAATCTGGAACGCCATCCAGCAAATGGTTTCTGCCAATATGTAATAGCCGCAGTTTTTTTAGGTTCACCATTGATGCCGGAAGCTCTTCGATATCGTTATCGTTCAGATATAAATATTCAAGATTGCGGAGATCACCCATGTTTTCAGGTAATTTTTTTAAGCAATTGTTTCTTAGGTCTAATTCAACCAATGACCATAAATTGGTCAATTCTTCCGGAAGTGTTGCAATCCGGTTAAAGCGCAAGTTTAATTTTCTCATTTTAGTCAGCGAACCCGTTTCCGGGGAAACAAAGACCAGGCGGTTCGATTGAAAAGATAATTCCTCCAGTCGTTTTAGATTGCCAATAAAAGATGGAATGGAATCTATTTTGTTCCGGAAGAAAACAAGTTGCTCCAGATTGACCATTTTTTGTACTTCATTGGGAACAATGGTCAGTCTGCGGTTGGTCAGAAAAAGATTTCTCACATCCTCAGGACGTTCCATTAATGATGTTAATTTGCCTGTGCTGTTGCAGGAAATCAGGAAACACATAACTAACAGAAATAATATTGGTTTTTGAATCCTCATTCCACTAAATTAAATTGAAGAATTACACCTGTGTAAATTTACAAAATGTTATGCTAAAATGGTAGTTAACAGCAATCCTTCACTCACTTCCCGGCACGTTATCTTTACCTTTCGTACTTTCGTGAAAAATTACCAGAATGCCGGTGTTAAAAATGCAGTTTTAATGCAATGTTTATCACCCACCTCACAATTATCCATTGAAATCTCTCTTTCACCTCAATAAATATTTTTATAAGTATCGTGGCCGGATGTTGGCCGGAGTATTGTTTGTGGCTATTTCCAATATTTTTGGAATCATCCCTGCCAAACTCATTCGCTACGCTCTGGATGAAACCAGCACTCAGATAGGATGGTACCGGATCACAGGGGAATTTGCAGCCAGTAAATTGTTTTTTGAGTCCATATCTTTTAATCTCATGGTTTTTGTAGGGCTGGTTTTGTTCATGGCACTTCTGAAAGGACTATTCATGTTTTTTATGCGACAAACAATTATCGTGGTATCCAGATATATCGAATACGACCTGAAAAACGAAATCTACAACCAGTACCAACGATTGGATCAAAGTTTTTATAATACCAACAACACCGGCGACCTTATGAACCGCATAAGCGAAGATGTGAGCAGGGTGAGGATGTATGTTGGACCTGCAATTATGTATACCGTCAACCTGGTTGTAATGTTTGTTCTGGTGATTGGTGCCATGTTACAGGTGAACCCTGAAATGACCCTATACACGCTCTTGCCATTGCCTGTTCTATCTGCAATTATCTACTACGTACATGAGGTGATTAACAGAAAAAGTGAACAGGTTCAGGAAAAATTATCCGGGCTATCCACTTTTGTACAGGAAGCATTTTCAGGAATTCGGGTACTGAAGGCGTTTGTAAGAGAATCCCATAGCGATTCTGAATTCTCGAAACAATCGGATCAATACAAGAAAGCTTCCATGGAACTCGTAAAAGTCAATGCTCTGTTTTTTCCTGCACTTTTAATTCTTGTGGGATTAAGTACCATCATTACTCTATATGTGGGAGGGCTTAAAGTGATGGAAGGCGCTGTGACTATCGGAAATGTTGCGGAGTTCATAATTTATGTGAACATGCTCACCTGGCCTGTTGCTTCTCTGGGATGGGTGGTTTCTCTGGTGCAACGTGCAGCAGCATCGCAACAGCGGATCAACGAATTTCTGATTATTAAACCGGGCATCATTTCCAAAAGTGATTCACCGGTTGAAGTAAAGGGTGAAATTGAATTTAAAAATGTTTCTTTTACTTATCAGGGAGGAAGAGTGTCTTCACTCACGGATATCAGTTTTAAAATTTTGCCCGGGCAATCACTTGCAATCACAGGCAGAACCGGTTCCGGAAAATCGACTATTGCATCGCTGATACTGCGAATTATCGACCCCACGTCCGGTACCGTTAGTGTGGACGGTTTGGATTTAAAAAATATCAACCTGTATGCCTACCGTGCCCAAACAGGTTTTGTTCCTCAGGAGGTTTTTCTTTTCAGCGATTCGGTTGCCAACAATATTGCTTTCGGATTACCCGGAAATTTGCCTGCAACTGAACGTGAAACCCGCATCAGAAAAGCTGCCTCCGATGCTGCCATTCTGAATAATATCATGGAATTTCCCCGAGGATTTGAAACACTGGTGGGAGAAAGAGGTATTACGCTTTCGGGCGGACAAAAACAACGTATATCCATTGCCCGTGCTATAATTCGAAATCCCGCTGTGTTGGTATTCGACGATTGTCTTTCGGCTGTTGATACGCGCACGGAAGAAGAAATTTTCATTAACCTCCAAAGAGTGATGCAAGGAAAAACAACTATCATTATTAGTCATCGCATTTCTTCCGTAAAGGGTGCCGATGCCATTATTGTGCTCGATCAGGGCCGAATTGTGGAACAAGGAAGCCATAAAAATCTGATTGCCCTCAACGGTATTTATGCCGAAATGATCGAAAAACAACGACTGGAAGAAGAGGTGATTTAAGGAAAGACGAACTGTTCAGAAGTTTCAGAATAGTCCATCTTTCCGCAGTGCTTCATTCTAAAACAAATCCTTTGTTAAGCATGAGTTTTTTTGAAATCTATGAAAAAGAAACAAGTAAGGTGAACCTTCGATAACTATAACTATCATAATATCAATAAATTAACTTTTAAAAATCACCAATATTAGGAATGTTTAAATAAAAAAAAATAAACTTTGTTCTATAGAAAATTTTTATATTTTTGTAGTCAAAACAACTACAAATGGCTGAGTTTGAAAATAACGAGCATAAGGGTGATATTTTTTCTATTTCTGTACGAGCAGGGAAGCGGACTTATTTTTTCGATGTAAGATCAACTAAATCAGATGATTATTATCTGACTATCACTGAAAGCAAAAAGAGATTTAATGATGGTTCTGAAAAGCCGTTTTATGAGAAACATAAACTTTTTCTCTATAAAGAAGATTTTGACAAATTCGTGGATGGTCTTAACGAAGCTATGGATCATATTAAAGTGAACCGTCCGAATAGAGTGGAGCGCATTCCTTACCAACATAATGGCACTCCCTCTGAAACGCCCTCCGCAGATGGAAGCAGTTTTACTAATATTGAATTCGATGATTTAGGAAAACCTTGAAATTGGTTTATTAGTTCTTTAGTTTATTAGTTTATTGGTTTATTAGTTTATTAGTTTATTAGTTTGCCTGCTGAAGGTAGGTTCATTTACCAAATTACCAAATTACCAAATTATTACATTACCACATTATCACATAATCTAATAGTTTTATTCATTCCCCCCCATGAATACAAAACTTGAGAGTAATCTGTCGGAGGCTGACAAAAAAGCACTTGAACAGATTGATAGGAATTTTACTTTGGTTGAGTTAATTCTAGGTGCAAAGCCCGGAATTTATTACAACTTCAACATCCGTCCAACGATCACAGAATCGGATGATTTGAACCTTAACCAAAAAAGAATGGAATTGTTTTCAGGCTCTGTATTTCATCAGTCCTGAAAGTATTTTTATTTTTTTTTGTCAGCTAAATTTAGCCTGGCTCTTATTTGGTATGAAACTTAGCCGGTTTGTTTTTTAGTTCAATTCCTGATTGAAGGCAACCTGTTGTTGCATTTGTGCGTCTGCATAATAAGTGCAGCACACTTAAATCTTTACTATTCTGAAAGTTTTTCTTTTATTATCCGAAAATTATAATTTACTTTGATATACCTAACAGCATACCATATGAAAAGAAGCTTACTAATCTTTGTCTCTCTACTATTCTTTAACACCACCCTTTTTGGCCAGCCTACAGGTTGTATTGGGTCTCAAACGCTCACTTCCACGCCACCACCCTCCGGAAACGGCACTTATTTTAGTGGAACCACAGTAACCTTTTGTTATTCTGTGACTGACTACGCCCAAAACGTAGCTGACTGGATTGCGGGCGTAGTACCTACTTTTGGTCCGGGTTGGGATCTGTCAACTCTAACTCCTGTGTCAGCCTCACCAAGTTGCGATGGACAGGGTGTTTGGGGTTGGTACACCAGTTGCACCGGTACAGCATCAGGGCTCAGCTTTGGTCCCGGATTCTATTATGATTCTCCGGCCGGGTCAGTTTCCGGAACATTAGACGGTATCCCGGGAAATAATTTTGGTGATAACTGCACGGCCTTTACTTGGACGTTTTGTTTTTCTATTCAAGTGGCTCCTTGTACACAAGCTCCGAATGGTACCGACTTAACAGTTGATGTGCAGTCGTATTCCGATTATATTGTTGGTTCCTGGGGTAATGATGCTTGCTTAGATCCCCCCGCAACACAGCAAGCTACTGTTTTCTGTAATTGTACTCTTATAGTGCCCACTGTTACTGTCACAGATGCTACTTGCTATAATGCCAATGATGGCGCCATTACAGTGGTTCCTTCAGGTGTTGCTCCATTTACTTATTTATGGAGCACCGGCGCAACAACACCAACTATCACGGGAATTCCTGCCGGCATATATACGATCACCGTTACCGATTCAACTTTGTGTGATAAAGTGGTAACCATCCCTGTTGGTGGAGATCCTCAAATCAATCAAAACCCTGTAGTAATCAATAATGGTTGCAACACCTCAGGTGGTTCTGTAGTCCTTTCTCCATCGGGAGGTTCAGGTAGCGGATATTCGTTCCTTTGGAGTGATGGTTCCACTGCAAGTTCTCTTACCGGACTTGTTGCCGGCACTTATTCAGTAACCATCACCGACTCGAATAATTGTACTGATAGTGCTTCTTACACAATAACGGATGCAATACCAATTGTACTAACAACTTCAGCAACTTCTACCGGATGTACCGGATCTAATGGAACTGCAACCGCTAACGTATCTGGTGGTACACCTCCTTTTACATACTCATGGTCTCCTTCAGGAGGAAATGGTCCTTTTGCATCTAATCTTGCTCCGGGTGTTTATACTGTTGTAGTAACCGACGCAGGTGGATGTATTGAAACCGCACAAGCAACAGTGAATTCTATTGGTTTATTTACTTTATCCACCACATTCGTGCCTCTCATTTGTGATCCAATTGCTACTACTACTGCCACAGTGAACGTATCAGGAGGAACTCCTCCTTTCACCTACCAGTGGTCGCCAGCAGGTGGAAATCAATCAACAGCAACAGGAATTGGTTCCGGTAATTACACAGTTTATGTCACCGACTCTAATTCATGTGTTGATTCAGCATTTGTGAATATTCCTGCTGTGGTGCCGGTTCAGGTGAGTACTTCAAATTCACCTGTGCTGTGTAATCAACCAAACAGTGGAACCGCAACTGCTACTGTAACGAGTGGCGTTGCTCCTTTCACTTATATATGGTCGGACGGCTCTGCACTGGCTACTGCAACTAATCTTTCGGGAGGTACTTACACGGTAACAGTTACCGATGTCAATGGCTGTTCAGGAACGGCTACAGCAGTAGTTCAGGTGATCCCCGATGTTTTTGCTTCCGCAGGAACCGATCAGTCCAGTTGTTCCGGTCAACCTGTTACTCTTACAGGTTCAGCTACCGGTGGAACAGCTCCATTTTCTTTTACTTGGGATAATGGATCTTCTTCAGCATCTCAAACTGTCAACCCAACCGATACTACCGTTTATACGGTCACCGTTATAGATGCCAGTGGTTGTACAGCAACATCTTCAGTTACTGTTAATGTTCAGGATTATCCTGTTGTAACCGTAAGTCCCAATGTGGATATTTGCCCGGGAACACCTACTAATTTGCAGGCATCGGGTGGAACTACTTATTCCTGGTCTCCAATAGACGGACTCAGTGATGCCAACATCGCTAACCCTGTTGCTTCTCCATCGGCTTCAACAAATTATACAGTTACTGTTAGCAACGGATTATGTTCATCTACAGGCTCTGTTCAGGTGAATGTTGCTCCTGAAGTAATTGCTGCATTTGCTCCTGATACCACAACCGGAGAAGCTCCTCTAACAGTGAATTTCAACAATACTTCAACTGGAGCCAGTACTTATGAATGGGATTTTGGTGACGGAAATACCAGCACCGATGTTTCTCCAACTCACATATATACCCAACAGGGTAGTTATATGGTTGAATTGGTTGCCACCAATAATCTGGGTTGTACCGATACTCTTCGTTTCTCTTTTATTGTAGTTGACGAACTTGCATCTCTATTTGTTCCCAATGTATTCACTCCTAACGGTGATGGGGTAAACGATACTTTTAGTTTTATTGAAAAAGGAATTAGCACCATCACTGTTCAAATTCTGAATCGCTGGGGAAATGAAGTTTATTCATGGAACAAAACCAATAGCGGATGGGATGGCCGGTCAAAAGATGGAACAGATCTTCCCGATGGTGTCTATCTTTATATTATTCAGGCACAAGGTATCGATGATAAGCCCTATAATTATCAGGGTACTGTTCAACTGATCAGAAACAAAAAATAAATTAATGGGAACTTCACATCTACTGAAGTTCCCATTCTCTTTTAATCACTTATTTAAATAATTTATGAACTTTTTAAAAGTCTCATTGCTCTGCATGTGCCTTGCCGGAAATTTGATGGCTCAGGAGGTGCTCACTGTACCCGAAAGTAGTCAAATGGCAGGTGTTACACAACGAATCGGACTTACCGATATCGCAATAAACTATCACAGTCCGCTGGCAAAAGGTCGTTTGATTTGGGGTGAAGTGGTGCCTTTTGGCGAAGTTTGGCGAGCCGGTGCCAATGAAAATACCACCATTTCTTTTTCTACCGATGTCAAAATAGAGGGCAAACCGCTTCCTGCAGGTACTTACGGCTTACACATGATTCCAAGGAAAGATAAATGGACCATCATTTTCTCAAAAAATTATGAATCTTGGGGTAGTTATTTTTACAAAGAGGCAGAGGATGCACTTCGCGTAGAAGTTACACCGGAAGCGGCTAGTATGCAGGAATGGTTAAGTTTTCGCTTTACAGATCTCAAGGCTTCATCTGCAAAAGCTCAGTTGAATTGGGAAAAAATTGGAGTCGGTTTTCTTATACAGGTAAATGTGCCTGATGCAGTGGTTGCTAACATGAGAAAAGAACTTCGCGGTTTAGCAGGATTTACCTGGGAAGGCCTGTGGCAGGCTGCCGACTACTGCTTTAGAAACAATATCTACCCTGAAGATGCCATGAAATGGAACGAGCAATCGATTGCTATCAGGGAAACTTTCAATAATCTGAACCTCAAATCTAAAATGCTGGCTGCAAAAGGCATGACCAAAGAAGTAGCCGCTTTAAATTCCAAAGCTTTGCAATTGGCCAATGAGGAGCAATTGAATGCTTATGGATATCAATTGCTAGGAGATAAAAAAACAGATGAAGCACTGGCGGTTTTTAAAATGAACGTTCAAAAACACCCCGATAGCTGGAATGTGTACGATAGTCTTGCGGAAACGATGGAATTAAAAGGTGACCATAAAGGGGCCGTCACCAACTATAAAATAGCTCTCAAAAAAGCCCCTGATGGACAGAAAAAACGTATTGAGGATATAATAAAGAAAATGGAAAAAAAAGGTTGAATCTAAAAAAATACTGTATATTGATCAAAATTTGTAAATCGGCTTGCTCCAAACGTTCTGATTTAATTTATGGAGAAGTAGTTTGCCGGCCTTAATGAGTTATTTTACCACGACACACACACAATTGTCAATGTTGCTTAATTGCAAAACATAACTACACAAAAAACAGGCCTATGCGACAGTTAAAAATTACCAAATCAATTACCAACAGGGAAAATGCTTCCCTGGAAAAGTACCTTCAGGAAATTGGCAGGGAAAGCCTGATCAATGCCGAAGAAGAGGTTCGTCTTGCCAGAAAAATCAAACAAGGATGCCAGGCATCCCTCGAAAAATTAACACGAGCCAACCTCCGTTTCGTGGTTTCCGTTGCTAAACAATACCAGAATCAAGGTCTCAGTTTACCCGATCTCATTAATGAAGGTAATCTGGGCCTCATCAAAGCAGCCAAAAGGTTCGACGAAACACGCGGATTTAAATTTATTTCCTATGCAGTTTGGTGGATCCGTCAGTCTATTATGCAGGCTTTGGCAGAACAGTCAAGAATTGTTAGGCTACCCATCAACCAGTTGGGTTCGGTGAATAAAATCAAGAAAACATTTTCTATCCTCGAGCAAAAGTTTGAAAGGGAACCTAGCAATAGCGAAATTTCCATCGAGCTTGAATTGCCGGAAGAAAGCGTTGCTAATACCATGAAAATTTCAGGCAAGCATGTCAGTGTGGATGCACCTTTTGTTGCCGGCGAAGAACACAGTCTTCTCGATGTACTCGAAAATCCCGATTCACCACTTGCCGATCGTTCACTTATGCACGAGTCGTTAGGTCAGGAAATTAATAGGTCGTTGTCGACTCTTACTCAACGTGAAAGTGATGTTGTAAAACTTTTTTATGGAATTGGTTGCAATCACAGCTTAACCCTTGATGAAATCGGTTCTAAATTCGATCTTACCAAAGAACGTGTTCGCCAGATTAAAGAAAAAGCAATCAGAAGACTAAGGCACAACTCAAGATGTAAACTTTTGAAATCGTACCTAGGCTAGGTTACAGTTTCTTCAACCGTATAATTTCTTCCTTCAGCAAACAAACAGTCTGCTCACATGCAATTTTGAACTCTTCAAAAATAGGAGGGATGCGATCTGTGCTGGTTTGATCTCTTGAAAATTCTTCCAATTCATTTACTAAGTTTTTCAGCCGACTTATTTTTAACAAGTTGACAGATGATTTTAGTTTGTGAACCGATTGAAATGTTGCCGGCCAGTTTTGTTCAGCAATATGAATTCCTGATTCTTTAATCAATAATGGAATTTGTCCGGTGAGCATATGAAACAAACTCAACACATCTTCGATGTTACCGCTGAATAACTGAATTAATTTCTCAGAAGAAAACTTGATATCTGAAGCATTGATATCTGTTAGCTCAGATTCAGTTTGCTGAATCTCCGGTTGTTTTAGCTTTGAAACCTGACGAAGGATTGCAGATAATAACTCCTGCGGGCTGTATGGTTTTGTAACATAATCACTCATTCCTAAGCCAAGTGCTTTTTCTTTTTCAACGGTACTTGCATAAGCTGTAAGTGCAATGATTGGAATCTTATTCAATGGCGAAGGCAATGTTGTTCTAATGAGTTGCGTAAGTTCATAGCCATTCATAACAGGCATTTGAACATCCATCAATATCAGATCAAATTTAATTTTTTTCAAAAAGCGGATGGCTTCGTTTCCATCGTTTGCAATAGAAACATGAAAGCCCATCTTGTTAAGAAGTTTCTGAGCCAAAAACTGATTTACTTTATTGTCTTCGACAAGCAGAATATCAACAGTAGAAAGATCTTTTAGCGGAACTTCAGTTTTGATGTTGTTACCAGAAGTAGTTTGCTTTTCGAGTTTGGTTAAAACACGGAAAGGGAGTTCAACTTTGAACACCGATCCGGAATCTATTTTGCTATTCACGGCCACAGTCCCGCCTTGCAATTCAACCAGGTGTTTTACGATGGCCAATCCTAAACCTGTGCCTCCCGATACTTTACTGATATCGTTGTTGACCTGAGTAAAACTTTCAAAAATATGATTGATTTTTTCAGCAGGAATACCAATTCCGGTATCGGTGATTGCAAATAATATTTTAATGGCAAATCCATGTGATTCTACCAACTGCATTTCCACATTTACCGAACCTTTATCAGTAAATTTAATAGCATTAGCAATAAGGTTTAATAATATCTGATTTAACCTTGCTGCATCACCGATAAGGATTTCAGGAATATTTTCGTCGTACGTGAGGTTGAGCCGGATTTGTTTCTCATCAGATTTCACCTTCAGCACCTGAGCAATTCCTTTCAGTAAATCCCGTATTTGAAACTCATGGCTGTCGAATCGTATTTCACCGGAATGAATCTTTGAAAAATCAAGGATGTCGTTGATAGTAACAATAAGATTGTTTGCAGAAAGTTTTATGGTGTTAATATACTCCAGTTGTTCGGGAGTGGGTTTGGTATCGGCAAGCAAATTCGCCATTCCTAAGACGCCATTTAATGGAGTTCTAATTTCGTGGCTGATATTCGCAATAAACTGATCTTTTAAAAGTACAGTCTGTTGTGCCTGCTCTTTTTCCTTGCGTGTTTCTTCGTAATCGTAACGTAGCTGAAGCCCTTTGGTTTTGAGTGCGATTTCTTCATTCATCAATTCACCTGAAAGCTTGGTATATTGTTTGTGATGAACCAAAGCATTCTCGAAATCGCCGGCTCTCTCATGAGCATCTGCAAGAAAGCGGTGTATATGACTTTTCGGATATTTTATTTTGAGAGATTCTGCAATCGATAATGATTCGTTGAGAATAGCAATGGCTTTATCGTAATTGCCTGTTTCGATATACAAATTACCAAAGCTCTTCATCAGATCCGCCTTTAAAAGCAGGTTGCCTGTAATATTGACATAATCAATTGCCTGAAAAAAGTATTCCATCGCCTTATCATACTCTTTCATTTTGGTGAAAAGAATAGCGAGACTGCCGGTAGGCTTTACCTTTAATTCAGGATCATTAATTTCGTCAGCTATAACCAGACTGCGGTCGAGGAGTGCAAACGCCTGATCAATGTCATCGGCCCAGTTGTAGCAGTTCCCAATATAATAACAGGTAGCCGAAATAGTTGGTTTATCATCTAAGCTTTCGAAAATTGCCAGAGAAAGTTCATGATTCCCGATAGCTTTTTTATAGTCACCCAGAACTTTATAAATATCCCCAAGCTTATTGTGTATAGAACCCTGCAATACTTTATCATCAATTTTTTTGATGAATTGAAGCGATTTAAGTTGCGATTCGAGCGATTGTTCGTAGTTGCCAATCGCAAAACAGATGTCGGAAATAACTCTGGAGCTTTCGCAGGCTCTTAGTAAATCGTTCGCTTTCTCAAATAATAAAACTGCCTCCTGTAAATAACTCAACGATTGCCTGATGTTGTCACGACTGAATTGGATGCGGCCCAGTTCCAGTAAACATTCAGCGCTTCCGGAAGAAAATCCTGCGTTTCTGGAAAGATGGAGCGCCTTTTCAAAAAATTCCAACGATTCTCCCTGATCAGCCTCCTTCAAAGTACGCGCTGTCTCAATAAGGTGAGAAATAACTTCCTCCCCGTTAAAATTTTCGTTGACGGCTAAATTAATGGACTGATTGGGCATTCGTTTATTGTTGGAAGCCCCAAAGATAGGGCATTTTGAGCGGTTAAGACTTATTGAAAGATGATAATTTGAATAAGGTTTTGAATTGGTTAATTATTAATTAATTATTTGGTAATCAAATATATATATCATTCACTCACTAAAAGTAAGAGTTGAAAGGCATTCCGAACAAGCTGATTTCCAAATTCTCATAATGAAATCACACAACATCATTTGGAAAGTATACGAGTATTCCCATTAAGGAGTTTCCGTTATTAATTCTCCCCTTTAATTCACAGACTCGATTTTTTGCAGGTAGGTTGCCTGTGGGTAATAAAAATTTAATTGAGTGCTGAGGATTGTTAAGAACTAAGGATCATCAATTCTCACCTCAACAATGTAAAATATCCTGTTCTTTTCTCAGGTTTTGATTTTCCACTTACTTGAATAGCATCGTAAGTTACTATGTAATTGTATAAACCTTCAGGTGCTTTGGTGTCGTTAAATTTCCCATTCCAACCACCGGGTAGACCAATATTTTTAGTTTCAAAAACTTTTTGTCCCCAGCGTGAATAAATAACAATTTCATAATTCTTCACATTGGTGCCATCAGCATAAAAGAGATCATTTTTGCCGTCGTTGTTAGGAGTAAAAGCACCGGGGATGAATAGTACTTCGGGACAATTTTCTGCTATTATTGTCGAATCACTTTTCGTACATCCGTTACCGTGAGAAACAACAACAGAATAAGCTCCCGGCAAAGCCACAATGATTGTTTGCGTGGTTTCATTTCCGGGCAACCATAAATAGGAATCGCCAAGACCGGCATCCAAAACTGTTTTTTCATCATTATCAGGACAAATAGCAATGGATTGATTTAAAATTACATCGGGAGTAGCGAGGACATCCAAAAGGAAAGAATCTTTTACAATACAACCACCATTATTTGCCGACACTACATACCAGCCGCCGTCAGCAGCCTGTATTTGTGCAGTTGTTTCACCAGTCGACCAAATATAAGTACATCCTGTGCAAGTAGCATCAAGCAATACAGTTTTGCTTTCACAAACAATAGTGTCTGCCGGCAGAGTGAATTGGGGAGGATCCACAACACTAACGGTAACACTATACGAAGATTCAATTCCGTTCCACAGGTATGTAGTGGTTACGGCGGGTGTTACACCCAATACATTATTAACCGATGGCAATGTGTCAGTAGGTGTTGCAAATGCCGACCACCATCCTGCTGTGTTGGTAACGCCTTGCAAGGCAGTTGACTGTCCGGTACAAATTACAGTATCTCCAATAACACTAAGCTGTTCTACAATAGTGGTTACTGAAACATCATCAACATAATAAAAAGCCGAAGTATTCATTTGAGTGCATGCCGGTGATGGAATTGCGAAATTGAAAGCTGTTGTGTTAGCATCATTCCTGAAATTTCCAATGGTGATATAGGCTTCACCACCTACGGCAACATAATAGGAAGTTAATGAAGTCCATGAACCGGTATCGGCAATAACATTGGTGAGTTCTGCTTGCGGTGTTACCGGAATAAACTGATTGCCTGTTTGAGAAAGAGCATTGGTAGATAATGTAATTCCAATTCGGTTGGTAGCATATTTTGAAAAACCCGATCGTCGGAACCATGCTGTGACCCGGTATAATTGACCGTTTACAAGAGGTGTAGTAAAAGGAGCCTGCAAATAAGTTCGTTGATTGGCTGTTCCTCTTTTTGTGTAAAACCCTGCGTACGCACTTCCGCCATGCGCTGTTGTATTTCCTGCAAAATTAGCAGGTACGCTCACATCGTTACAACCTGCAGGAGTACCATTTACATGACAAAAACTAAATAAATCGGGAACGATTCCTGCACCACTCCAGGGTTGTGCAAGATTTATTTCGCCTGAACCTACAGGGCAACCCGAAAGTTGTTCGAACCCGGGATTAGGGCATAAGTTCTGACTAAAACTGTTATGATAGTAAATAAAAAACAGTAAGAATAAACCAATACTCTTTACATTATTTTTCATTTTCAGGCTGCACAAGTATGATGTTTATAAGTTCAATTCTTCTTTCAATGGCTGCTTTGGGGTTGTATACAGAATTTCTTTTGTCGGTAAGAGCGTCACTGATATCCTGACCGGCTAAATTTTCACCGGCGGCAACTTCAGTAATTTTCAAACTGCCATCGGTTAAATAGGGATCCAGCGAACCATTGTTAAAGGTTCTCATAAAATTAATTAAACTCGAGATGCGTCGTTTTGAAAGGTTAATATTATAGCTGGTCTCCGCTAACGGGCTGGCTCTTCCTCTTAGTTCGAGTTCAATTTTTATCCCTTTCTTTAAAGCCGTTTCCACTTTGCTGCAAAAAGTATTTAAGGTTTTCCAGGATGCTGATACTGAATTATCAAAAAACTCTTCGATATTTTTTTCAGCATCAGCTTTTTCAGCACCGGCTAATGTTCCTGCAAAATTTTGTTTATAGTCAACTTCTCTTACAACATAATCATTATAAAGCGTCTCGTAATTTTTTCGGGTTTTAATATTCATTGTACGCTTGTCGGGCTCATCGTTGTCAAAGTAAATCTCCAGTGGTAAATACTCATCATAATAGGAGCGTGTGGCGAGTTGAGTTACTTCATCAACGGTTGCAACGGGAGTTTTGGGTGATGCAATAACTACTACAGAGGTATCTTTTACAATAACCGGAGCAGCAGAATCCTGTTCTGATTTTTTGTGATAATAAATATCGTAGCAGCAGGTTTTACTTCGTATAAACATGGAACCGGTGCGGTTACTGCTCAGAGTTCCGGTTTTTGTATCTCTGTTAATGGTAAAATATACATCATTCACACTGGTATTGTAACCTGTCCCCATGTTTTCGGCAGCTTCAAAATTTCCATTAATGTTTACCGATTTAAAAATATCCATCCCGCCAAGGCCCGAATGACCATAACTGCTAAAGTATAGCGTTCTGTTTGGCGTGTCATAAAATGGAGTCATTTCATCATCAAAAGTATTAATGACAGGACCTGCATTGACAGCTTCGTTAAATTGAAATGTTGCATTGAAATCACTCTTCCAGATATCGAGTTTCCCTAAACTCCCCGGTCTGTCGGAAACAAAATACAACGTATATCCATCGGCTCCACGAGCTTCAACAGCAGGATGAGTAGCAGTAAAGCCATCCATATTTACTTGCTTCCCCAACTTCTCAGGTTTGCCCCAACTTCCATTTTCCTTTTTGCTGAAATAAATAGTGCAATCAAGAGTAAATTCTTCTGATTGTGAGCATCGGGTAAAAAACATGATTCGGTAATCAGGGCTAAAAGCTACATTGCAATTATGAGTAGGTGCATCATTAAAAAGAATGCTCAATGGTACAGGCGGTGAAGTTTTGTCTTTCGATGTTTGAGCCATTAAAATTCTCGAAACATAATAGTCGTCTTCTTTTTTGGCACTTCCTTCATATAAAAATCTCAAAGATGAATAATACAAAACTGTATCATCCAACAAGCTGGCTCCAAAATCTGAATAGACCGTATTCACCGGTGCACCCGCATTTTTAGTGGTTGCCTCCGGCTTTTTTTTAATTAATTCAGCAGCAAACTTACAATCTTCAATTTCTTTACGGGCTTTAACACCAAAATAGGAGGTATCGTTCGGGAATTTGGTAGCATAGCGTTCATAAACACGTCCGGCTTCTTCATACATCCCAAGATATTTTTTCATCTCAGCATAACGGAACATGGCCATAGGAAAACGTTCACCGCGATCGGTTACCAAAATTTTCCCGTACCAGGCGGCGGCGCGTTCGTAATCTTTGTACAATCGGCATGCCTCTGCTACTTTATAATAAACAGTAAGATCTTCGGTTTCAAATTCAAGAGCCTTGTTATAATATTCAATTGCTTCGGCATACCGTAATTTCTCCATTGATTCATCTCCTGCCGAAAGCCATGCCTTTAACGTTTGACCATATATGAAATTAGAGCCTGCCATAAACAGCACCATGAAAATGAGGACCTTCTTACATGTATTCATAAGTTAGTATAAGGGGCAGGGAGGCTTAATACCTATAGGTTTTACTTTACGGATGATGTAGATGAGTGATAATTCGTAACCACCTTTCCCATTACTGGCTCTGTTTAGGTCAGATGTGTTGAAGTCGTAGGATACTCCAACTTTTAAATTATTATAATCAATTCCCGCAGAAGCGATAAACGCATCGGACTTTCGTAACCATGCACCCAGTAAAAATGCATATTGTCTTCCCGGTAATTCACTAATCCGATATCGAACCGATGTACCACCTGTTAGCTCGCGAAATGATCCCTGAGACATGTATAATACTGATGGTACCAGATCAAATCGTTCCGCAACAGCAAAATCGGCATTTAAATTAAGCTGCATTCTTGGAAACATTTTAACTTTTGAACCCAGAAAAGAATCATTCGGACGATTGATATGCTGAAAACTAATGCCTGCACCAAGTTGTGTGCGTTCGGTAGCGCGCATATTCCAGGAAATGCCGGCACCAAAATCACCATAACCATGATTATCGCCTGCAAGGGTTTCGAAATTCCCTGCATTAGGATCAAATGAATCACCGGTATATTGTTCGTCGAAGGTAAGTGAAGAATAATTTATGGAACGTCGCGAATAACCGGCCTGAATTCCAACCCCAAGAAAATGTTTTGAATCCTTGTCAAGTGCACGGATAGCAGATAAATTGAGTGCTACCTGGAACAAACTTAGTTCTGAATCTCCGGCTTTGTCATTGTTAATAAGTATGCCGGCATTGTAACGGTTTCGTGAACCAGACAACCCATTTATGCCCATATCAAACGATCCGGAAAAAGTATTGTAAGGTGTAGTTACCGATTTCCATTGACGGCGGTGGTTTGCTACAAAACGAAGGTCACCGTTAAACATACCTGTCAGGGCAGGATTTAGATTTAGAGGGCTGGCATTAAACTGTGAATAATGTATGTCCTGAGAATGAACAATTCCAGGCAGCAAAATGCACAAACAAATTGCATACCTTATCAAAGGTAACCTCACTATTTTCATATATCCACAGGTAGTTATCAATGGTTATCGTATTAAAGTGATATTACCTTTTTTGAAGAATTTTTCATTATTGAAACAAACAGCTTCAACATAATACACATACACTGCAGGATTAGCTATTTCACCTTTGTAGTAGCCATCCCAGCCTATTTTAGGATCATTCGTCTCGAAAACCTTCTCGCCCCAGCGATCAAATATTTTAAATTCCAATTCCTTAATAGTGTTGCCACGAACGTATACTTTATCGTTGTTATTATCTCCATTTGGTGTAAATGCATTAGGAATAAAAATTTCGGGTTCCACACAACTAACTTCACGCACAACTACCGAAACAGAATCGAGGTTGCTGCATCCGCTGCTATCGGTGATGGTTACATAATAGGTTGTGTTGATAACGGGATTGGCAGTAGGATTTTGAATAGTCGGATTGCTGATACCTGTAACAGGTGTCCATGAATAGGTGAAATTACCTGTTGTGTTAGCAAGTAGATTAACCGATTCTCCAATGTAAATGGTGCTGTCGGAAATTATTGCTTCAAGTGGTGGAATAAAATTAGAAAAGGTCACCGTTGCGTTGTTTGAAACTGAACACCCATTGATATCAGTGAGTATTGCTATATAAGTTCCGGGACATAATCCGGTGGCCGATAGAGTTGTTTGCGATTGAGGATCGTTCCACACCACACTTAAAGGAGGTGTGCCGCCGGAGCCTGAAATGGTGGCAGTACCAATACACAAACCATTGCAGTAGGCGTCGGTTGAACTGGTTGATGAAACTAAAGGAACAGGAGAATTAATAGTTGCCGTAGCCGAATCAATGCATCCGAGTGAATCGGTAACGGTTACCGTATATGTGCCCGGACAAAGCCCTGTTGCTGTAGAGGTAATTTGTCCCAAAGGATCGCTCCATAAAAAAGTATAGGGCGCTGCTCCATTAATGATATTTGCAGCAGACTGGCCTGTACACAACCCCGAACAAGTCACCGATCCTGATGAAGCGGATAATGTAAGTGCAGGTGGAATAATTATCGTTTTGGTGATAGTTTTTATACAACCTCGCACCGATTTACCTCTAAAAGTCACCACATAGGTTCCTGGTCCGGGAAACGTATGTACGGGATCTGTTACTAATGAAGTAGGGGAACCATCTCCAAAATTCCAAAGCCATTCTGTAGTAACTCCACTCACAGAATTGGAGCTATCAGTAAAATTAACTACGTAAGAACATGGTGTTAGTAAATAATTAAAATCCACCACATAATCAGGAAGCAAGGTAACTGTTCCTACAGTAGTATCTGCACAAAGCGGATTAAAAGCCGAATAAGCAATCAAGCTAACGGTATATGTTCCGGTATCAGGATAAGTGTAAGCAGGACTAAACGCAGTTGAAACATCAGCAGTGGTAGTAGGATCACCAAAGTTCCATAGATAAGTGGATGCTCCAAAACTATTGTTAGTGAACTGAACGGTGTTGCTTCCGCAAGTTAAAACAGGTGTTTGCAGTGCAGCCACAACCAGAGTAGGGCAGGCAACCACATTCAACTGATAATCGCGCCGTGTTTTACTTAAAAAGACTCCGTTTCGGTATTCATTTACACAAATACCGATGACAAATTGTCCGATGGTATTTGGAGTAGCGGTGAGTAAACCTGTTTGCGGATTGATGGTTAATGGAACTCCACCAAGCAAGTTGGCTGTATTGAATGGTGGTTGGTAAATTACAGTGGTAAAGGGTGGATAAAAGGATCCAATGGAAGAGATATCCAAAACAGGTACACTTTGTGAGGCCCCATTATACGGTGTGCAAATTTCATAAACCAGCGAATCTCCATCGCTATCAATAGCCGAATGATCAAATACAAACGGAAGTCCTGCGCATACAAATGGAGGAGGTAATACAGTGAATACAGGATTGCTGTTAATAACCGGTGTTCCGGGAATGGTGCAATAAAATGTTGCTCCAACATTCAGCGGATTAACGATATTTAATATTGAAAAATTTCGACAACAACGCTGATACGCTAGCTGATAACCTCCGGGAATTAAGGGTAGTGTTACAGTTTTTTCATATTTATTTTTTATGTAGCAAACATCTACCGGTCGAACAAAACAAGGGTTGTTAATTACATTTTCAATTTCAATCGAGTCATTTGATGATGCCATGTTAATGGTGGTCACCAACACATTGTTTGCATCCCAAACCCCAATAAATGCAGGGTCATCAAAAGGAGGCACACCATTGTAGCAATCGCGATAAACGATGAGAGTAATTTTGTATTGATTCCCGCTGCTGAATTCATAGTACAATTCACCGCCTACAATGTGAGTGGCATTTGCAGCCAAATTGGAACAGAAAAACAATACAAATACAACGATTTTTTTTAACATATTTTTGCCTTGAATCACCTTAAAGACTGCTAATTGACAATATTACCATAAAATTATAAAATTTAAAGGATAAAAGTCCTTTTTATTTCAACCCTTTGTTGTTGAAAAGGGAATTTTACCTCACTTTTACTGTTAATAGTTGTTTTTCGCCAATAAAACCCTCCAGAATATCACCTTTTGATACCGGCCCAACGCCTTTTGGAGTTCCTGTGAATATGAGGTCCCCTTTTTTTAGTGTGAAGTACTGAGATACAAAAGAGATGACGAAATCAATACTAAAGATCATGTCGGAAGTGTTTCCGGATTGAACGGTTACACCATTTTTATTGAGTGAAAAGGGAATGGCTGTTGTGGAGTCAAGATCGCTTTTTGGAATAAATTCTCCCACCGGTGCAGATGAATCAAATGCTTTGGCAAGTTCCCATGGCAGTCCTTTGGCTTTTAATGATGATTGCAGATCGCGGGCGGTAAAATCGATACCAATGCTTACTTCATCATAATATTTGTGAGCAAATTTTTCACTGATATTTTTCCCCAACCTGCATATTTTAATCACTATCTCTGCTTCATGGTGAATTTCATTCGAGAAATCCGGTAAAAAAAAGGGTTGTCGGCGCTGTAGTTGTGCCGTTTCGGGTTTCAAAAATATAACAGGCTGTTCGTTAACCGGATTGTTGAGTTCTTTGGCGTGTTCTGAATAATTTCTGCCAACACAAATTATTTTCATGAGTTTATATTTTTCCCGGATTAAATTGCAGGTCTATAAATTTTTTCTTTTTCAAAATGTAGCGATCCCACACAATGGAACCTTTGTAGATAGTAGCATGAATCTTCCCTTCATACTTATCTGGTCTTTTCAGTTTTCCGGTAAGCACACGTAAGTAAAAATGCAAGTGAGCCCTCATTACAGCAAAGCAATCACCCGGCCCTCCTTCAAGTAGAAATTTGACACCGGCAACTCCATCCAGCAACAGCCTGAGCATGATCACAGGAAAAAGTCGCGAAGCAGGCAGGTTTTTATATAGCATTGATAAGTTGTTGCGGAAATTGAGATATGTTTTTCTCGAATTATTTTTCGGCAAGGTGGCACCACCCATGTGATACACCACCGACGATGGCAAACAAACTATCTCATGACCCATATTCCGGATTCTCCAGCAGAGATCAATCTCTTCCATGTGTGCAAAAAAAGTTTCATCAAATCCACCCGCAGCCTTAAAAACCGACGACCTCACCAATTGACACGCACCGGAGGCCCAAAATACCTGAACAGGTTCTTCGTATTGCCCGAGGTCTGTTTCAATTTCGCTGAAGATTCTTCCTCGACAAAAAGGATAACCCAGCTTATCAATGTATCATCCTCGTGCGCCGTCATATTCAATCTGCATTCGATGGTGGTACTATCTTAATTTAGGTTGACAAACGGCGGTTTGCGGATGCGTATCGAGATAATTTAGGAGCGGATCGAGCCATCCTTCGGTAACCTCCACATCGGAATTTAGCAGGAGGAAATATTCAGCATCTACTTTTTGAAGTGCTGTATTGTATCCTTTTGCGAATCCTTCGTTAGTTGGATTGCTAATGATTTTTACAGTAGGATGTTTATTGCGGATGTAGTTAATGGAATCATCGGAAGAGGCATTATCGGCAACAATAATGGTTGCCAGATGGGCGCTGTGGAGAATCACACCGGGAAGAAATTGCTCTAATAGTTTTCGGCCGTTCCAGTTAAGGATTACAATAGCGGTCTTCAATGGATAGCTGTGTTCAGATTATTCCGGCAAAAATAAGCATCTCTTTTCAGGTATCTCTAACTTATCAGACTAAAAATGAGCATTTGTTCAATTTACATTGATAAAAAAACCGGCTCCACATCGACTTTTGGAACCGGTTTTTCAGGTTTATGGGGTCTGTTTATCTCGGGTTTTTAAAAATTTCATCTGCGTTGTTGCCATAGTAATCGGATCCTTTTGTTTCCTGATCATAATCGTTGGTTTGGGTATCACGTTTATGAATCACCATTTGCCATTGGTTGTTATTAACTTCACCCTGAGCGTCGGAGTGTAACAGAGTGAAGTCGTTGGTGACCAGATCGGGATTATAAAAAACAAATTTACGATTCGACTGATGCTCAAGTTTGTAGTAATGCCAGATTTCATAAGGATAAGCACTAGGTTCAGCATAATTTTTAGTGTTCGAATTGGGAGGTCCGTACTGAAGATATACACGACCTCTATCGGTGGCATAACCCGGAGTGATACGAGTGCCATATTCCTGTTTTACTTTAAGCACTTCTATGTAATAATCAATCCAGGCTTTTTCAGGATTTACCGGACTTCTTTTCACCCAGAAATCGTAGAAAAACCGTTGCATCATTTTCACATCCGCAAGTTTCATTTGGTTATTGAGGAAGGTGATTTCCAATGGATTTGCGATAGGGTGTAGGCAATTAATATATTCTATCAACGTATCTTTATGTGTGATATAACTCGCAAAAGTATTTGTTGCATCACGATCTTTAAAATTGGCATCGGGAGGAAGCTCCACAACATTGCTTCTTTGGAAGTATGCCGAATTGACCGCCATCACCTCATTTTGCTGATTTCTGATTTCGACCACCAGGTTAAAGTTACCGGATGGAAGATCGGCCAGAGGAATTTCGCGAAGAATGGCACTCACCCGCTTTGGAGTTTGTCGGGAGAAACCCTGTAAATTTTCTACCACTTTTTTAGACTCAGCCGATTCGATGTAATAAAACACCAAGTAGGCCGATGAATCCAAAATTTTATTCGCGTTGTAAATTTCTGCGTAAAATTTTAGTGATTTGGATGAGGATGGGAAGAAATTATCGACAAAAGGTATAAGGTCATAACCACTTTTTGTAAGTATCGATTCAGTTTCTGATTTTGAATACGAGTCAAGGAATTGAATGTCGGAGACCGCTGCAATGTTGTTAAAATACTCAATTGAAATCATTTGAGTAACATTGTACGGTTTGTCCGGAATATTTTTATCGGTAATCACCAGTTCCATTTTATACTGACCGTTTGGAAGTTGAACCCGTTGCAGGTCGAGAAAATTAAATTTTACATTAGAGGTATCATCCACCTCCGGGCTGAGGAGGTTGTAGTTGTCGGTATGAACCACCTCGGTGGAACTGCTGTAAGTGACTTTGATTGCGATGGCACCCTGAAATTTGCCGTTGGTATTTTTAATGTAAACCACTGATTTGGCATTCACTGAGAGGTAAGTCTCGATATAAGGACCATTTTCAGGCGAGTAAAAGGTTTTGAAAGCAAAGAGCGCCTGTAAGTTTTTTGCAATTGCCGGAGATCCTGAAATAAATACTGATAAGAGGATCAATAATGAAATCCTTTTCATGGTAGATGGAATTAGACCGCTAAGTTACGAATTAATAATAGGAAAAATTGACATGATAGTGTCATTTTTCAGGAACGAAAAACACCCCTTTGAGGTAACTATCAACCACTTAACAAAATTTTGCACCTCACTCCGGTAGTAAGAAGATATTCTGTAATTTCGCCCCCGGAGAGTTGGCAGAGCGGTCGATTGCGGCAGTCTTGAAAACTGTTGAGGTGTTAAAGCCTCCTGGGGTTCGAATCCCTAACTCTCCGCCAGTAAAAACGTTCCCGCAGCCCGTAGGGCTGAAAGGCGTAAAAAAAAGAAAGAGCCAAGCCGTTTTGCTTGAGCTCTTTCTTTTTTTTGCGACTTTCATAAGCCGCTTTTCGCGGCTGTGCGGGGACGTTTTTACTGATGCCCCCCCCAACGGGATCAGCGAAGCTAATCCTTAACTCTCCGCCAGTAAAAATGAAAACGTAGTCCGATGGACTGACAGAATGCCAAAAAAAATAGCGCCAAGCCTTTTAGCTTGAGCGCTAATTTTTTTGTGCATTACTTCATCAGCGGCCTTTTCGCGGCTGTGCGTTTTCATTTTGATTGATGCCACCCCTTAGCGGGATTAGAAAAGCTAATCCTTCCCATGCTAAATTTTAAGCAGACGCATCATGACTTCCGAAGGCTATTTCTATGAAATAATTAACAAATACGGATATTTCAACTGCTAATGCTGAAAATAGCAAAATTACACCCAAAATGTTATTCGAATGATTTCAGAAATGAGTCCAACAAATCCAAGGACGACAAGAATAGAGACCATCTTATATAAATCGATTATTGAAATTAATTAATCATAATAATTGAAATTAATTAATCATAATAATTGAAATTAATGCAGCTTTTAACATCAAAAATATTTCCTGCAAAGCGGACTTTCCCCTATGATTGTAATTATCCGTGATAAAATATGAAATAAATGTTACTTTGTTTCATTCTAACCTTTATCTTTACAAAAGAATACAAATGCAATAATAGTTTGCCATTCTAGGTTTGACTTATGAAAAAAACATTTTCTTTTTTATTCTGGCAGCAATGGCTATTCTATACTAGCATTTTGTTTGCTTTATTTGGGATTGTTTTCGCCTTATACGAAAATAATATTTTTTCCGTACCCTATAACCAAATGCTCGCAAAAATATTTTGGAATCAACCGGAGATACCAAGTGAAGTAGAACCTTTTCGTGCATTTATCTGGGGACCACTGGGTGCAACAATTGCCTGCTGCTATATCCTTTTAGCTTTCATTGCATATTATCCATTCAAAAGAAAAGAGCGCTGGGCGCGAAATGCGATTATTTTAGCTTTCAGCATTTGGGTGATTTTGGATTCAGTTGCATGCTTTAATTATGGAGTTTATTTTCAAATTTATATGATCAATGCATTTTCTATAATCGTAAAGGCTTTACCTTTGATTTTTACATGGAATGATTTTAAAGAACCAAATAGCAAACTTCCAACCTGAACCTTAAAATTTTTTGCCATGTGTAATTTCTATCAATCTATCTGTCAACGCAGGCAACTTTTTTAGTATTCCAATAGAAATATTGGTCAGTGTTACTTTTCCGAAAAGATGTTGAATATATTTTCCTGTTTTAATTTTACTCGAAAAAAGACTATTCCATTGTCTAACATACAAACGTTCAAGGCCTTCACGAGATATAGCTTTATCTAAATATTCATTTATTAATTGAAACGCCACAAAGGAAGAGTGCATAGCCATGCTCATTCCATTGCCGCACAACGGGGCTATGTTACCAGCAGAATCTCCCAACATTAAAACATGATCTTTTACTGCTTTTTTTTTACTGAACGAAATTTGTGAAATGGTTAAAGGTTGATTATAAAGAAAAATGGCTTCAGAAAAATATTTTCTTAAAAATGGATTCTTCATTAATACATTCTGCTCCATCACTTTTATATCATTTCCGTTGTCTCTAAGGTTTTGAGAGGCGGTTAAATAGCATAAACAGTATTTATCC
>Ga0105044_10002609_pt1 | contig 24698 bp, 20 predicted proteins | sample MAT01_FD_78092 | JGI IMG/M metagenome (GOLD analysis project Ga0105044, IMG submission 78092) | Freshwater microbial communities from Lake Fryxell liftoff mats and glacier meltwater in Antarctica - MAT-01 | ecosystem: Environmental > Aquatic > Freshwater > Ice > Liftoff microbial mat | place... | reverse complement strand
TGGCGGCTCGCCGGCGGCGGAGTGCGCGGGGCGGGCGGGCGGCGGCGCGGGCGGGCGCGGGGGGCGCCGGCCGGGGCCTTCGGCGGGCCGGCCGGGGGCGGGGGGGCCGCGTCGCCGGCCTGTCGCGCGAACGCGGCGGATTCCTGACCGTCTGTGCAGCCGGAGGGCCGATCCCGGGCGGCGCGTGCGAGCTGGCGCTGGCGTGCGATCGCATCGTGCTGTCGAGCGCCAAGGAGACGCGCATCGGGCTCCCCGAGACCCAGCTCGGCATCTTGCCCGCGTGGGGCGGAGCCACGCGCCTGCCGCGGCGCATCGGAGTCCCCGCGGCGCTCGACGCGATCTTGACGGGGCGTCTTTTCAGCGCGAAAGACGCCTATCGGCGCTCGATCGTCGACCGCGTCGTCGCACCGGAGGACCTGGTGCGCATCGCGGATGGCATCGCGCTGAAGCGCATCGCGTGTCCGCGGCGCGGACGCGGCGTGGTCGGCGCGTGGCTCGTCGACCGCAATCCGCTCGCGATCGCCATCGTCGCCCACCAGGCGCGCAAGCAGGTGATGTCGCGGACGCACGGCCGCTATCCCGCGCCGCTCGCGGCGCTCGACATCACCGCGCGCGCGCCGCTCACGAGTTTCGAGTCGAGCTTCCGCGCCGAAGCCGTCGCCGCGAGCGAGCTCGCCGTCGGCCCCGTCGCGAAGAACCTGATCCAGATCTTCCAGCTCAGCGAGGACGCGAAGAGGCTGCGCAAGGCGAGCGACGGTTCCGTGGTGCGACATCTCGAGCGTGCGGGAGTAATAGGCGCCGGCGTCATGGGCCGCGCGATCGCCAGCCTGTGCGCCGAGCGCGGGCTCGCGACGCGACTCTCCGACACGGCTCCGGCCGCGCTCGACGTGGCACTGCTCGAGCACCAGGCCGACATCACGGAGCGCGCGAAGAAGCGCCGCATCGAGCGCAACGAGGCCGACGCGGCTATCGATCGCCTGTTCGTGTCGCGCACGCTGGAAGGTTTCGCGCGCGCGCAGATCGTCGTCGAAGCCGTCGCCGAGCGACTCGACGTGAAGCGCGCGGTGTTCGCCGAGATCGCGCGCCAGTGCGCGCCCGACACGATCCTGGCGACGAACACGTCGTCGCTGTCCGTCGCGTCGATCGCCGCCGAGTTGCCGCACCCCGAGCGCGTCGTCGGCCTGCACTTCTTCAATCCGGTCAAGAAGATGCCGCTGGTCGAGATCGTGCGCGGCCCCGCGACCAGCGCGCGCACCGTCGCCGAGGTCGCGGCGCTCGCGCTGCGGCTCGGCAAGACGCCCGTCGTCACCGCGGATTGCGCCGGATTCCTGGTGAATCGGCTGCTCGGGCCCTACCTCGACGAATCGCTGCGCCTCACAGCTGCGGGCATCGATCCGGCACGCCTCGACAAGGCTCTCGTCGATTTCGGCATGCCGATGGGCCCGCTGCGCTTGCTCGACGAAGTCGGGTTCGACGTCGCGAGTCACGCGGCCGCGTCGCTGCACGCCGCTTACGGCGCGCGGATGACGCCGTGCGACGTGCTCGCCGGGCTCGTCGAGGACGGGCGGCTGGGCAAGAAGTCGGGCAAGGGCTTCTACACGCACGAGGGAAAGCGCGCGGAGCTCGATCCCGCGCTGCAGGGCCTGCTCCACCGTTCCGCCGCTCACGCGCGGACGATGACCGACGAGGAAGTGGCCGAGCGCGCGATCCTGGCCATGTTCGCCGAGGCCGCGCGCGCGCTGGAGGAGAACGTCGTCGCCGGCCCGCGCGAGCTCGACCTCGCGACGGTCTTCGGCATGGGCTTTCCGCCATTCCGCGGCGGGCTGTTGCGCTGGGCCGACACGGAGGGACTCGCGAACCTCGTCGCGAAGCTCGAACGCACGGCGCACGAGCCCGACGTGTCCGCGCGACCCGGCGGACCCGAGCGCTTCGCCGTGTGCGAATCGCTGCGCGAGCGCGCGCGAACGAACCGACGTTTCCACGGCTGATCGACGACCCGGCGGACGCTCGGCCCGACGGCGGTTGGCGCTCGCGACCCGCGCGACCCACGGGTGTCCGTGCAGGGATTCTTCCGTGACCGCACACGTTCGCAACGGCCCGGCACGGAAGCTTCCATCCGCTGCGTGACTTTCGCGGACCCGGGAGTCAGTCTCGCCCACCTACTTTGGCCGGCAAATTCCAGAGCGACGTCGCGTGGAACGTCGCGAGCCTCGCGGTCCTCGGGATCGCCGGGCTCGCGCTGAACGTGCTCATCGGAGAGCACTGGGACGAGTCGACGCTGGGCGTCTTCAACCAGGCACTCGCGGCCTACACCTTCTTCTCGATGGCCGCGGTCGGCGGCATCGACCGCTCGGCCCTGCGCGCCGTAGCGGAAGCGGGCGCGGATCGAGCGCGCGCGGCATCGGCGGCGTGGGCGACGCTCGTTCCGACGGCGCTGCTCGCGGCCGTCGTCGCGACGGCCTTCTGGTTCGCGCGCTGGCCCATCGCCCGCCTGCTCGAGAGCGACGGCGTGGCGCGCGCGATCGAGGTCAGCGCGCCGGGTCTCTTCTTCTTCGCGCTCAACAAAGTCCTGCTCGCGGTCGTGAACGGCGAAGGGCGCATGAAGGCATTCGCGATCTACCAGTCGCTGCGCTACCTCGGGATCCTCGCGGCGCTCTTCGTCGCAATGAGCGAAGACCTCGACGGCGATGCGCTGATGGTCGTCTTCAGCGCGAGCGAAGCGGTGCTGTTCGTCGTCGCTGGCATCGACGTTTCGCGCCTCTTGCGCGCCGCGCCCAGCGGTTGGGCGCGCGAAGTCCGCGGTCACGTCGTTTTCGGCGCGAAGAGCGCGTTCAGCGGCGTCCTGCTCGAGCTCAACGCCAAGGTCGACGTGTGGATGATCGGCATCGTCATGTCCGATGCGGCCGTGGGCATCTACACCTACGCGGCGATGCTGGCGGAAGGCCTGTACCAGCTCGTCGTCGTGCTGCAGAACGTCTACAACCCGATCCTTGCGCGCCACCTCGCTGCGGGCGAGCACGATGCCGTGCGCGAGGTCGTGCGCCGCGGACGGAACTGGTCGTGGCTAGGGATCACCGTCGTCGCCGCGGTCGCAGTCGCGGCGTTCCCGCTGGCGCTCTCGATCGTGGGAGCGCGCCCCGAGTTCTCGGCGGCGCATTGGCCGTTCGCGATCCTCGCGGGCGGGATCGCACTGGCGTCGGGATACCTGCCGTTCGGCCAGATCCTGCTCATGGGCGGTCGGCCGGCGACGCAGACGATCCTCATGGCGAGCACGGTGATCGCGAACGTGGTCGGGAATGCGCTGTTGATCCCTCACCTTGGGATCGTGGGCGCGGCGGCCGCCACGGCGATCTCGATGGCGTTCTCGGTCGTGCTCTTGCGCCTGCTCGTGCGCGTGAAGCTCGGCATCAAGATCTGATCGCGAGAAGACTTCAGCGCAGGCGGTAGATCTCGACCGTCGGACCCACGCAGCGCGCGCTCAGGATGCGCCACGCCCAGGGCGTCGTGTAGGGCATCTCGTCGTCCTGGTGCACGAGCGGCATGTCCTCGCCCACGTCGGGATCGTCGGGCGAGAAGCGCGCGACTCGCTCGTACTGCCTGGCCAGCCCATCGCGCAGGATACGTAGCGCGGGGCGGACCCCCTCCGGCCACACGACCACGACCGCGTATCGACCCTCTAGCGAGCGCACGAAACCGTCTGGATCCGTGCGCACTTGTCGGCGCACCGCGTCCTCGAAGAGCGGCATCCAGCGCAGGTCGTACGCGGGAGAATCGATCCGCGCGCCGCTCGGGTCCGACAGGCGGCGGAACCACGGCAGACTCTGTTCGTTCTTCTGGAACGAGTCGCGCGCCACGGACTCCGGCGTGCGCACGACGGGCAGATCGAGGCCGGGCATCACGTCGATCACGTCGACTCCCGGAGTTGCGTGCGCGGCGAGCCAGGCGGTCGCCTCCTGGATCGTGTCCACGCGCGCGCGCACGGTGCCGAGGCGCCAACCCCAAGCGAGCTCGGCCGCGCCGAGCACGAACGCGAAGATCGCGACCGCCCGGCCGAGACGCGGCGACGCTCGGCCCGCCGCGCGCGCGGCGGTCCACAATCCGAACGCCGCGAGGATCGCCAGGAACGGCGTGAGCGGCAGCACGAAGCGCTGGTACGTGCGCTGGTACAGGCCGATCACGACGAAGTAGGGCAGCGCGTAGGCCAGGATGATCGCGAGATCTCGAGCGCGCTCCGGTCCGAGCTTCTCGCGCAGCACGAGCGGTGCGACGGCCGCCGCCGCGAGGCCGAGCAGCGCCCCCGCCGTGAGCAGCGGGTCGTAGTCGATGAGCGTGCGCCACACGACGGCGAACCCGCGCCCGTTGAACAGGTTCAGGAAGACGTGGTGCCGCGACAGGCCCAGCGTGCCGTCCGCGGCGACGCCGACGCCGTCGCCGTCCCCGCCGACGAACAGGAAGGGGTAGAGCCAGACCACGAACGCGGCCGTGATCGCTAGGATCGCCAGGAATCCGGCCAAGATGCGCGCTCGGTCCACGCGCCAACGCAAGAGCACCGCGATGCCGATCGGCCCGAGCGCCGCGATCCCGTTCTGCAACGAACCGACGGCGAGCCCCGCGGCGAGCCCGGCGAACACGTACGCTCGCCAACCTCCGCGTGCGCGCAAGTGAACCGCCGCGCACGTCGCCAGCAGGACGAAGGAAGCCGTCGCCGCGTGCGGACGCGCCTGTTGCGCGAACCACACGACGAACGGACTCCCGGCGACGAGCGCTGCGGCCAGGAGCGCCCATGGATCGGGCAGGAACCGGCGCGTGAGCCACCACGTGAGCGGGATCGCGAGCAGCGACAGCAAGGCGACCGCGACGCGACCGCGGATGCGCACGGAACCGGCGCTGGCCAGGTGCTCGTCGAGCGTCCGCGGCTCGACCGGCGCGACCCAAGACTCGGGGATCAGCGTCGCCACGCTGGCCACGAGGTGCGGGTAGTAGGCGTACAGCGCGTGGTCCGTCGTCTCGGGACCGCGCCCCTCGAGCGCCCGCATCTGGTAGTCCACGACGAGCCCGTCGGGCTCCATCAGGTGCGGCGACAGGAACGCGATGCCGTGCAAACGGATCGCGAGTCCGAGCGCGACGAGCAGCGCGAGCACGGCCCACCCCCCGCGACCACCCAGGGCCGGGCGTTCGCGCACCACGCTGGCGGTCGGTCGGCTCGATTCGGGGGACATCGGGCGACGAGAGCGTACTCGACGCACTCTGGGTAGTGCCTCCAGAGCGCGCGTCGGGGTCCGCCCGGCGACGTCCGCGGAAGGACCTCAGGTTCGGGCGCCCGGGTGGTCGAACTCCTCGGGCCCGGTCGGGTCCGAGGCCCGGCGGTCGGCCTCGAGGCACCCATCGGCTACACTCTCCGGCCAGTCGTCCGCCGCACGCGGAACCGCACCCATGATCCAGACGCGCTCGAAACCGGCCGTGTCCGTGATCTTCTTCGAGCTCAACGAGGCCGAGCGGCACTTCCTCGACAAGTACGTCGCGCAGGGACTGCTGCCCAACTTCGCCCGCGCCATCGAAGGCGGCGCCATCGTCCGCACGCGTATTCCCACCTGGGACGCGGGCCAGGACAAGGCTTGGCGCAAGATCAGCCCCTGGATCATCTGGCCATCGGTCTACACCGGACTCGCGCCCGAGGACCACGGCCTGATCGGCTTCGGCCAGGACCCCACGGCCATCCGCGGGAAGTGCGTGTGGGACGTGCTCGATGCAGCCGGCATACCGGTCGGAGTGCTGGGCAGCTTGATGAGCTACCCGCCGCGCACGAGCGGCGCCGCAAGCTTCTACGTCCCCGAATCGCTGGCCGACACGTCCGATTGCTTCCCCGAGGCCGCGCGTCCGCTGCAAGAATTCTGCGTGTTCGCCGCGCGGAACTACAGCGAGAGCTTCGGTCGATCGGCGGCCACGGCGGTGAAGCTCTTGCTCAAGACCGGGAAGAGCGGCGTGCGCGCGCGGACGATGCTGCGCACGCTGGGTCAGGTGCCGATGGAAGCCATGCGCGGCGCCGCGCTCGCGCCCGAGCGCGCGATGCTGCACAGCTACATGGTCCGCGACGCGTTCGTGAAACTGTATGCGGCCACGCGCCCCGCGTACGCCAGCGTGCACATGAACCAGATCGCGTACATGCAGCACCGCTACTGGCGCGCGGCCGAACCCGAGCGTTTCGCGGATTCGTTGTCGACGACCGATCGGCGCTTCTTCCAGAGCGTCACGCAGCGCAAGGGCTACGAGCACAAGCTCTCGCGCTGGATCGAGAGGAGCTTCGTGTACGCCGACCGGTTCTTGGGCGAACTGCTCGAGATCGCCGATCCGAACACGGTCGTGCTGGTCGGCACGGCGCTCGGGCAGCGCCCGTTCGATCCGGTGACGGACATCCACAATCCCGTGGTGCGCCTGGTGAACGAGCGCGAGCTGTTCGATTGGATCGGCCTGCGCGACTACGTCGTGCTGCACCAGATGAACCCCGACGTCACCATCAACTTCCGCGACGCCGCGGAGGCCGCCGACGCGGAACGGAAGCTCCTCGGCCTGTACGTCGAGGGTCACGACGCGCTCTTCACGGTGCAGCGCCGTGACCACCAGGTCTTCTGCGAGCTCGACATGCCGCGCCGCGCGCGGGACGGCGAGTCCTTCGTCATCCGACATCGAGATCGGCCGGATTCCTCGGCTGATTTCGCGCACCACATCCACGAGCACGGCACGGCCGACCAATCGACGGCGCACCACAAGGACTCGGGCTGGCTGCTCGCGTACCAGAAGGGCGGGCGTGTGCGCGCGACCCACGACATCGTGGCCGTCACCGACATCGCGCCGACGATCCTGTCCTTGTTCGGCCTGCCGCCGGCGCCGTGGATGCGCGCGGACGCGAAGGCGTTCCTGACGCTCGACCGATGACCGGAGCCTGGAACAGAGCGCGGTCGGAATCGCTTTCCGCACCGGCTCAACTCGCCGCGGGCCGGGGGACGAAAGGGCTTCCGGGTTCGTGCTCCGAGCTCCCACGATGATCCACCCGGCCACCACGCGCCCCGAGACCGTGCCCGGGCGCGCGATCGCGTCGTTCGACACGCGCGGTGCGCGCGTCGGCGTCGTGATTCCCGCGTACCGCGTCGCGCCGCAGATCGAGCGCGTGATCAGCGGACTGCCCGGCTGGGTGTCGTCGATCGTCGTGGTCGAGGACCAGAGCCCCGACGACACGGCGCAGCGCGTCGCGGCGCTCGGCGATCCGCGCGTCACGTTGATCCGCCACACGGCGAACCGCGGCGTCGGCGGCGCGATGAAGACCGCGTTCGAGGAAGCGTTGCGCCAGGGCCTCGACGTCGTCGTCAAGATGGACGGCGACGACCAGATGGATCCTGCGCACTTGCCCGAGCTCGTGCAGCCGCTGCTCGACGGCCGCGCGGACGTGGTGAAGGCGAATCGCTACTCCAGCATGGCCAGCTTGCGCGGTATGCCGCTCGTGCGCGTGCTCGGCAACGGCGGCCTCACGTTCCTGGTGAAGCTCGCGTCGGGCTACTGGAACGTGTTCGATCCCGCGAACGGCTACGTCGCGGTGCGCGGTGAAGCGCTGACGCGGCTCGACATCGTCTCCCTGCCGGAGCGCTACTTCTTCGAGAGCGGGCTCCTGATCGAGCTCGGCATCCAGCGCGCAGTCGTCTTGGATGTCGGGATCCCGGCGCGTTACGCCGACGAGCACAGCTCGCTCTCACCGCTGCGCGTACTGCTGGAGTTCCCTCCGCGCCTCGCGTGGGGTCTCGCGCGACGCGTGTTCTGGCGCTACTTCGTCCACGATTTCACGGCGCTTTCGGTGTACCTGCTACTCGGCGTCCCGCTGCTCGCGTGGGGTCTCGCGTTCGGCGGGAGCCAGTGGATCCTGCTGCACCGCACCGGTGAGTTCGCGTCGGCCGGCGTGGTCATGCTGGCGGCCATGCCCATCATCCTCGGCGTGCAACTCCTCTTGCAGGCGATCACGCTCGACGTGCAGAACGTGCCGCGCACTCCGATCAGCCCTCCCATCCAACGCTCGCGCGTCTCCCAGTAGCTTCAGGAAGTTCGAAACGTATGTGCGGGATCTTCGGAGCTGTTTTCGCGCGCGAGGGCGCTTTCGACCAAGCGTTCGTGCGCGGGGTCCTCGAGAAGCTGTACGAATACTCGAAGACGCGCGGCAGCGAGGCCGCGGGCTTGACCGTAGTGAACGGCGAGACGATCGACGTCTTCAAGCAGGCCGGCTCCGTCGAGCGGTTCCTGGAGAGTCCCACCTTCCACCAGCTGATCGAACGCGGCGCCGCGCTGTACGAGAAGAACCGCGCCGGCGCGTCGCCCATCGGGCTCGCGATGACGGGCCACACGCGCCTCGTCACGAACGGTTTCCAGTCGAACGAGGACAACAACCAGCCGGTGATCGCCGCCGGAACCGTGGGCATCCACAACGGCATCATCGTCAACGACGCCGAGCTCTGGAACCGCTTCCGCACGCTGACGAAGAAGAGCGACGTCGACACGGAAGTGCTCGTGAACCTGTTGCGCAAGTTCTTCGACGAGAAGGGCGACCTCGGCGCGGCGGTCCAGCAGGCCTATGCCGAGATCCGCGGCGCCGCGTCGATAGCCTTCGTGTTCGAGGAGCTCGACGAGCTGCTCCTGGCGACGAACACGGGCTCGCTGCACGTCCTGACCAACGAGAAGCGCACATTCCTCGCGTTCGCGTCGGAGCGCTTCATCCTGCAGAGCTTGGCCGACCGGCTCGATCTGGCCGGCAAGCTCGGCCCGGTGAAGATCCAGCAGGTGCCAGCGTTCCGCGCCTTGCTGATCTCGCTGCGCGACCTCAGCGTGCAGGAATTCGCGGCCGTTCCGCAATCGACCGCGGAGTCGAGCCCGACCGTGCGGCCCGCGCGAAGGAACGCGAAGGCGCCCATCGTCCTGCACTCGAAGAGCGTCGCATCGCTGAAGCGCTGCGCGAAGTGCCTGCTGCCCGAAACCTATCCCTTCGTCGACTTCGACGCGTCGGGCGTGTGCCGCTACTGCCGCCATTGGCGCCGCATCCAGCCGAAGGGCCGCGCAGCGCTCGAAGCCTTCGTCGAACCGTACCGCAGCAAGGACGGTTCGCCCGACGTGATCGTGGCCTTCTCCGGCGGGCGCGATTCGTCGTATGGACTGCACTACTTCAAGCGCGAGCTCGGGATGAATCCAGTCGCGTTCACCTATGACTGGGGCATGGTCACCGATCTCGCGCGCCGCAACCAGGCGCGCATCTGCGGCAAGCTGGGCGTCGAGCACATCGTGCGCTCGGCCGACATCCAGGCGAAACGCCGCTACATCAGGAAGAACATCGAAGCCTGGTTGAAGAAGCCCGAGATGGGCATGGTCACGCTCTTCACTGCGGGCGACAAGGAGTTCTACAGCCACGCGCGCCAGCTGCGGAAGGAGACGGGCATCCAGCTCGTGATCTTCAGCACCGGCAACATGATCGAGGACACGCCCTACAAGACGGGTCTGTGCGGCATCCGCGAGGACGACCACGGCATGACGCTGACGGGTCTGTCGCGGCGCAACGAGATGGCGCTGCTCTGGTACTACGCGCGCAACTACCTCACGAACCCGGGCTACCTGAACGAGTCGATCTGGGACACGCTCCACGCTTATTGGTGCACGTTCGTCGTGAAGGACGACTTCCTCTACCTGTTCCACTACCTGCCGTGGCGCGAGGAAGAGATCGTCGGCACGATCCAGCGCGAGTACGACTGGGAGTCCGCGACGGACACGACCAGCACGTGGCGCATCGGCGACGGCACGGCCGCGTTCTACAACTACGTCTACCAGACAGTCCTCGGCTGGTCCGAGGACGAGGTCATGTTGTCGAACATGATCCGCGAGGAGCATCTCACGCGTGAGCAGGCGCTCGCCAAGGCGATCGAGTACGGCAAGCCGCGCTTCCCCTCGATCCGCGACTACGCGCAGCTCGTCGGCTTCAACTGCGAAGAAGCGCTGACGATCATCAACGGGCTGCCGAAGGCGTATTGAGCGCGCAGCGTGTGTAATCTGCCGCGCGGATGAGCGGTCGCGTGCGGACGGGTCCCCTCCTGCTGTCGGCGGCGATCCTCGTCGTCGGCATCGGCGCGATCGGTTGGTGGCACGCGCGCCGGACGGGCGGCATGCGCGACGTCGCGCGCTCCAGCCCGCCGCCGGTGCCGATCGTCGCGCGCTCGGTGAAGCGCGACGTCCGCTGGCTCGACGACGCTGGGCGTCCGGCCGCGATCGAGCCCGGGGTGCGCTGGCCGGCGTCCGCGTTCCGTCGCGTGCCGCTCTCGCCCGCGACCGTGGCGAGCTCGTCCGCTTGAAGGACCTCAGCAGCGTGTTCGACCCGTGGGCGGCGCACCGCGGCTTGCCGTGGTTCGAGCTCGAGGTGCCGTGGAACGAGCACCCGCGCGGGAAGTGGTACTGGACGACCGACGGGCTCGGGCTGCGTCGCGATCGCGAGCCGTCGGCGACCGCGCCCGCCTTGCGCGTGGTCGTAACCGGCGATTCGCACACCGACGGCGTGTGCGACAACGAGGATTCGTTCTGCACGCTCGCCGAGCTCGAGCTCGCGAGCCGACGTCCCGGCGAGTCGATCGAGGTCATCAACGCCGGTCGCAGCCGCTCGTCGTTCGCGAACTACCTCGGCGTGCTCGAGCGGATGCTCGCGCTCGAGCCCGACGTCTTCGTGATGGTCGTCTACGGCGGCAACGATTTCGCCGAGGCGCTCGTGTGGGAACGGCTCGTCCAAGGCATGCCCTGGCCCGAGCGCACGCAGGCGGAGCTCGATCGCGCGGCCGCGGCCCTCGCTCTGCACCCGGCAGCGGTCGTGCAGGCCTTCGGGCAGCTCGACACGCTCTCGCGCAGCGAGGTCGCGCGCAGCACCTCGTCGATCGCGCCCGCCGAGGCCGGCGCCGGCGGCGAGTTCGACGCGCGCGTGGGCGTGCGCTACCGCGCCGGGCTCGACGTGCGACGGATCGGCGAGCTCGGGCCGTGGCAGCTGCGCACGGGCGGCGACGGTTGTCGCGCGGTCCCCGGATCGAGCGACGCTCCGGATGCGCGACGCGTGCTCGTTCTCGGCGGCGGCGCCGTCGACTCCGCGCGCGACGACGCAGCACGCTTGCCCGCCGCGCTCGTCGCCGCATGGTCGCGCCTGCACCCGCGTTCCCCGCTGCGCGTGCGCGACGCCAGCCACGGATCCTCGACGCTCGCGACGCACGCCGCGTCGCTCGCGTGACGCGACATCGCGCGCGGCGAGACCGTGCTGCTCGTCGTCGATGTCGACACGGACTTCGCCGCGCTGCTCGACGCGCGCGGCGAACCCGCGGACGCGAGCGTCGCCGCGGGGGTCGCCGCGGTGCGCGCTCGGGGACCGATCGCGCTGACGATGAGCGCGCTGACCTCGCTCGCGCGCTTCGGCCGCGACGAGCCGCTCGCCGAGCACGCCGGCCAGCTCGCGCTCGAGGAGACGCTCGCGATCGACGCGGCCGTGCGCGCCGCCGGCGGTCGCCTCGTCGTCGTGTGCGTGCCGCCCGCGGTCGAGATCGACGCACTCGAGCTCGCGGCTCCCGTCCGCGGCGCGTGCGCGGCGCTCGGTGTCGAGCCGCCCGCGCAATCGATCCTGCCGCGCGCCGCGCGGAGCTACGTCGCCGCGCTGCAGGAAGCCGGCATCGACACGTTCGACGTCGGCCTGTGCGTCGCCCCGCACTCGGGCCGCCTAATCCACCCGCGGACGGGCAGCATCGGCGTCGCGCTCGCGACGCAGATCGGCGCGGTCTGCGCGCATCTGGTCGAGTGACGGCGCGCGGGTCGGGCGATGAGCGCAACGCGTCTTCGAGCGCCGTTGCGCGGTTGGTGCGCGTGTCGCGGTGCTTGACGATCGGCGCGCACGTGACGGCGAGGTGGTGCTCGCGAGCCCACGCGCCGTTCGCGGGCCGCGTAACGGGCACGACGACCGCACCGGCGGGGATCTCGAGCGGCTCCTCGCGCGTGCCGCGCAGCGTCCCAGCCCGTCGGGTCAGGGACTCTGGGGTTGGCGCTACGCCTCGCGCCCGGAGATCGAGCTGTTCCACCGCGGTGCCGCCAGCCCGAACGGGGCGCAGAAGAGGGAGCTCGAGGACTCCGACACGTCGATCACCGGCTGGTGCATCCTGGCGCTCGAATCGGGCCAGCGCGCTGGTCTGAGCGTGCGACAAGAGAACATCGCGGGCGCGCTCGCCTTCGCCAAGTTCGCGACCGCCGAGGAATCGGGCCTCGTCGGCTACCTCGATCGCCGCGGCGCCGGCGCCAAGGTCACGGGCCCGAACGACCACTACACCTACCACCCGGCGACGATGTCCGCGCTGGGCATGAGCATCCGGATGTACGCGGAGCAGAACCACGCAGACCCGGTGCTCGACGAATCCGCTCAGGTGATCGCCAAGGACGTGCCGGCGATCTCCGCGGACAAACTCTCGATCGATTACTACTACTGGTATCACGCCTCACTCGCTCTGAACCAATTCGACGGACCGGACTCCCCCGCGCAGACGGACAAGTATTGGGGACCGTGGAGCAAGGCTTTGGCCGAGTCCGTGCTCGCGCTCCTCGACGGCAGTCCGAGCACGGTCACGACGTCGAGCACGACCTCGTCTTCGTACAACCACTTCCCGAGCATGCTCACGGGCGACGAACGCGCCTTCATGGTGGACGTGCAGAACCTGCCGTCGATCGGTGGTCCGTGGTCGTGGACGTTCAGCGGACTCTCGGACGGCGCGTACCAGCTGTACACGTACGCGTGGGCGCCGGAGAACAACGGCGTCACGACGACCGTCACTGTGCCGGGATCGACGGACGGCCCGCAAGCCGTCGGCGGACTCTGGAGCGGCGGTGCGCACGTGCTGGGAACGACGTACGCGCGCCACGCGGTGAGCGTGGTGGGCGGGACGCTCTTCGTCGAGGTGGTCGGCCAGAGCGGATCGAGCGGATCCGTCAACGGCTTCCAGCTCGTGCGCCAGAGCGTGGGCCCGAGCGCGTTTTGCTTCGGCGACGGCTCGGGCACCACGTGCCCGTGCGGCAACTTCGGCGCGAGCGGGCGCGGCTGCGCCAGCTCGGTGAACGCCGCGGGCGGTCGCCTCTTGGTCTCGGGCAACGCGTCGGTCGGTACCGACACGATGAGTTTGAACGCTGACGGGATGCCGAACTCGTCGGCGCTGTACTTCCAGGGCACGTCGCAACAGAACGGCGGCGCGGGCATCACCTTCGGCGACGGCTTGCGTTGCGCCGGCGGTTCGATCATCCGCCTGGGCACGAAGCTGAACGTGGGCGGCGCATCGAGCTATCCCGTCGGCGGCGACCAAACGGTGTCCGTCCGCGGCAACGTGTCGGCGGGTGACGTGCGCACGTACCAGGTCTGGTACCGCAACGCGGCCGCATTCTGCACGGCGAGCACATTCAACCTGACGAACGGGATGCAGGTGCCGTGGGGCGCCTGATCGCAGAGCAATACGGAGTCAGGCTCCCCTCCGCCGTTCTCGCGCCTCCGATCGCGGCGCTTGGCGCGCACGATCGGAGGCGCGAGAACGGCGGAGGGGAGCCTGACTCCGTATTACCGCAACGCCTGCTCGAGCGCCGTCGCGCGGTCCGTCTTCTCGTCGCGGTACTTCACGATCAGCGCGCAGGCCACGTTGAGGTGGTGCTCGCGCGCCCACGCGCCCGCGGCCGGCCGCGAGCCGGGCACGACAACGGCGCCGGCGGGAATCTCGAGCGGAGATTCGCGCGTTCCGCGCAGCTCGCGCTCGTTCACGCAGTCGTAGACGAGCGTGCCCGACGCGAGCACGACGCCAGCCGCGAGCACGGCGCGCTCGCGCACGAGCACGCCCTCGTAGACGCCGCAATTCCCGCCGACGAACACGTCGTCCTCGAGGATCACGGGGCGCGCGCCCGCGGGCTCGAGCACGCCGCCGATCTGCGCCGCGGCCGAGACGTGGCAGCGCGCGCCGACTTGCGCGCACGAGCCGACGAGCGCGTGGCTGTCGATCATCGTGCCCGCGCCGACGAAAGCGCCGATGTTCACGTACGCCGGCGGCATCACGATCACGCCGCTCGCGAGGTGCGCGCCGCGCCGCACGGAGCTGCCGCCGGGCACGATGCGCACGCCGGATTCGACGGCGAAACGACGGATCGGTAGCGCAGACTTGTCGAGGAACGGCGCGGTCGAGCCCGACGGCGCGCTCTCCAACTGCGAGAGCGCGAGGCCACTCCCGCGGAACACGGCCAGGATCCCCTCCTTGACCCACGCGTTCGCGCGCCACAGGCCGTCCGCGCCGCGCTCCGCCGCGCGAACCTCGCCGCGTTCCAGAGCATCGAGCAACGCTTCACCCGCCAACGTGTCGGTCTTCGTCATGCGTGGAATCTACCGTACGGAGTCAGGTGAGTTCGTGCAGGGTTCGCCCAAGGGCAACGCGCTGCCGACGACTTGGCGGCGAACCCTGCACGAACTCACCTGACTCCGTACGGGGTCGCGGTGCGGATCAAGAGCTCGCGCACCAGCGCCTCGTACCTCGCCGCCGCCTCCTCCAGCGCGCGCTTCGACACCTTCTCGTGCTCCGTGTGGGCATCGAGGATCGAGCCCGGGCCGTAGAGCAAGGGCTTCCCCCACCGCCGCATGTGCGGCGCATCCGTCCCGAACGCGACGGGAATTCCCGTCTCGCCCGCGGGCACGGCGAACTCGATCGGGCCGTAGCCCTTGTGCGTCTTCTCGACCTTCACGTGCGGCCCCAGGTGCCGCGCGACGCGCTCCGCGATCGCCGCCGGATCGTCCACGGCACGCACGAGCACCTCGCACTCGGCGTGCTCGGCGACGACATTGGGCGCAACTCCGCCCTGGATCGTCCCGACGTTCAGCGTCCCCGGCCCGAGCAGCGCGTGCGTGCCCCACGACTCACCGAGCAATCCGTGCACGCAGCGCACGAGCTCGTGCACGGCCGACGGGCCGCCGACTTGCGAGCTGTGTCCCGCGCTGCCCGTCGCCGTGAGACGCGCTTTCCAAATGCCCTTGCCGGCCGCGACGAAACGATTGTCGGTCGGCTCGCCGATCACCGTGTACACCGGCTCCCACGGATCCGCGAGCCGCGCGTCGGCAAACGCGGCGCCGGCGCTGTCGGTCTCCTCGCCGACGGTGAAGAGGACGCCGATGCGATCTTCGCCCGACGCGAGCAAGCGCTCGACCGCGACGAGCATCGCCGCCGCCGGACCCTTCGCGTCGCACGAACCGCGGCCGTGGACGTGCTCGCGATCCTCGCGCACCCCAAAATCACCCGGCACCGTGTCGATGTGCGTGCACAGGACGACGCGCGGCCGCGCACCGCGCGCGAGCACGTTCGCGCGGCCCGGCTGCACGGTCTGCAGCTCCACCGCGAGCCCGATGCGCGCGCACTCGCGCGCCAGCGCGCTCCCGTAGTCGGCCTCCGCACCGGTGACGGACGGGATCGCGACCCAATCGACGACGTTCTGTACGAGACGGCTCATGAGCGGAGGCGCGCAGGATAGCGGGCCGTGCGCTACCCTGCGCGCTTCAACCCATACCCCCCTACCACGATGCTCACGACCCTCGCCCTCCTCGTTCCTCTCCTCGTTCCGTTCCACACGACCGCGCCCGTCGCTGACGCACGCGTGCGCTACGTCGAGCTCGCTCAGATGAAGGACACGGCCGGCTGCCTGGACTTGTGGCACAAGGAGCGCGGCGCGATCCTGCCGATCATCGACGCCGACCTCGAAGGCAGCTTGAAGGTGCGCGAGGACGCCGCCGGACGTGCGCTGACGGCTGACGAGGAGAAATCGATCCAGGAGATGCACGCGCGCGCTCTGTGGGGCGCGAACCAGGCCGCGACGGCCGGGCATCCCTTCGTGCTCGACTACGCATCGAGCTTCGTCGGCTGGGACGAGGAGCAGCGCTCGAGCTTCCGCGCCGGCCAGCGCGCGTACGCGGAAGCACGCGGCGCGTTGAAGAAGGGCGACCACGCCGCGGCGCGGACGGCCGCGAAACGCTGTCGCGAACTGGCCGCGCCGCTGGGCGACTGGTGGGGCGCGCAGATGGGCTGGGAAGCCGAAGCGCGCGCGCTCGAAGTCGCCGGGAACCAGGAGGAAGCGCTGGCGGCGTGGTCGCGCGTGCGCATGGTCGCGACGACGATCTCGCTCGTGGGCGACGAGTACGAGGCCACGAGCAAGGTGGCCGAACTCGCCGCCGGACTCGGGCGCACGGAGCGCGCGCGCGCCGCGGCGCAGGCCGCGATCGCGCTCGCGACGGAGCTCGGTGACGAGGCCGGCAAGAAGGCGCTCGAGAAGCTCGTCGCGGAGAAGCTCGGCGCGAAGTGAGCGGAGCGCGCTCGTGCACACACGAGTCCGGTCGGCATGACCGAGCGGGAAGCGCAGTGCCCACCGCGCGTCACGCAGTCCTGTCAGACGTGCCACGCGAGTACCGCGACCGAGGCGGCTGGATGTCGCGTCCCGAATCGCGCGAGCCTCGCTTCCGCCGTACTGGTCGTAGCGAGGCTCGCGCCATGAGCGGCCCTCGTTCAGGGCGCGATGTCGAACCCGGCCGTGTTCGTGGCGCCGACCGGGAAGCCGCCCACGTACGCGGCCCAGTCCACGCGTCGCCCGATGAGCGGCGCGAGCCAGCTTGGCGGCGGCGCGAAGATCGCCAGCGCGCGGCCGTTCGCGTCGAGCGCGCTGGCCGTGTTCTGGAACGGCCCGCCGCCCGTGTGCAGGAAGCTCGCGTTCAGGAACCTGTCGCGGTTCAGCGGCATGTGCACGCCCAGGAACGTGAAGCCGGGCGCGGTGCCGCTCGTCGTCCCGAAGAGCAGGTAGTCCGCGCCGGCGCGCGTCGCACCGAGGTCGAGCCACAGCGGGACGGAGGCTCCAGCGCTCGCGCTCACGACGTCGTAGCCGCACACGAGCGGCGCGGTGGCGACGGATTCGATCTCGAGCGCGGGCCAGAGCTGCACGCGCGATCCGTCGCCTTGCGTCACGGTGACGCGGTAGTGCCCCCGACCGACAGCGCCGGTCGAGGTCAGCGTGAAGCGCAGCCGTCCCTGCCCGAGATCGGTCGACGTGCTCGGGATCGCGACGGTCGTCGCGTCGAGTGATTCGACCAGTACCTGCGGCGCGAACGGATCGATCGGCTGGTCGTCGATGTTGCGCAGCTCGACGTCGACCGTCACCGCGGTGGAGCCGTCGGACGGGATGCGGTCCGCGCTCTTCCTCACCCGTGTCAGGAAGTGATCCGCGCGACCGGCCACCGACGCGCGCCAGAAGGGCAACGCCTGGTTCGCCATGCGCACGACGGGGTCTTGTCCGTTCGGCGGCCCGTCGATGACGCGCAGATCGCACCAGTAGTCGCCGTTGGCGCATCCCTGTCCCTGGTTGCAGACGCCGTCGACGTCCCCGAGCCGCGTCGAGACGAGGAACGCGGTCGCGGCCGAGTACGTGAAGCCCGGGGGCGGCGCGCCGCACGACGTGGGCTGCAGAGTCGAGCACGAGCAGCGTCCGTCGCCGCCCATGTCGCGCGCCGAGATCATCGCCGCCATGACGCGCGTCGGCAGGTCGCCGGTCGAAGCCAGGAACGCGCTCTCGGCGGCGGTCACGACGATCGTGCCCGCGAGGATGTTGCCCTGGATCGCGTACGAGAGATCGCCGGTGACCCCCGAGACTCCGAAGCGCGCTTGCCCGCACTGCGTGCCCGTGAACGTCGCCGCGCCGCCGCGCAGCGAGACGATGCCGTACTGACGGCGCTGGTGCTGCGAGTCCTGACCCGCGAGCACCGCGAGGATGTCGTTCGGCGGAGTGCCCGCGGCGAGCTCGTTCCAAATCGTCATGCGGTTCGCGCCCGTCGGATCGACCACCGACTGCGCCGCCGCGCCGCCTTCGCCCACGCGGATCACGCACAGCGCGGGCTTCAAGTCGAAGCCGCCGATGCAGGTCGCCGACGCGACGCAGACTTCGCCGGTCTTGTGGTTCACGACGACGATCGACCACGTCGCGCGCGCCACTTCGGCGAGGATCAGGAACGCAAACGCGAGGGCAAGGAGGCGCTTCATCATGACGGGGATCTCGAGGGGCCCCTCGAGCCTACCTCGGCGCGCGCATTCGCGGTCGGTGGATGGGCGAGGAGCGGAGCGTACGGTGCCAGGCACGACCCCGACGGATTCGAGGGAAGATCGCGGGCGTGCTTCGCGGTTCTGGGGCGAATCCGTTGGTACGGTGCCATGGTACGGTGCCAGGCACGACCCCGACGGATTCGAGGGAAGATCGCGGCTTACTTCGAGGTCCTTGCCCGAATCCGTTGGGGTCGTGCCTGGCACCGTACCAACGGATTCGCCCCCGCAGTCCTCACGCCAATTCCGGCGGTGCCAACGTGATCAGCTTCGCGCCGGCGGAAACCGCCTGACCCACGGACACGTGGATCTCCTGGATGCGTCCGTCCGTCGGCGCGCCGATTTCGTTCTGCATCTTCATCGCCGAGAGGATCAGGAGCGGCGCGCCCTTCGCGACGACCTGGCCCTTCTGCGCCAGGATCTCGACCACGACGCCGGGCATGATCGCGTTCAGCACACCGCCCGACTTGCCGGAGGCACGCTCGGCCGCGTGCGCCGCGCGCTCGCGCTCGTCCTCGAGGTTCACGTCGTAGCGGTGGCCGGCGAGCGTCGCTGTCACGTCGTTCTCGTTCCCTTCGAGCGAGAGCCCGTAGCTGCGCCCGCCGTGCAAAACGACGACCTGTCCGAGGTCATCCACTTCGTTGTACGAGAGCTCGAACGGCTCGCCGCCTACGGAGACCTCGAGGCGCCCGAGTCGCTCGACGACCTCGACTTCGCGCACGAGGCCGTTCACGGTCACGAAGTACTTCACGCCTGGCCTCCGCCGCGCACGGTGCGCGCCGAATGCTGCGCGACGTCGTGCCGGCTGCGCGAGATCCACGCGCCGCGTCCCTCGGAATCCGTGGCGAGCGCGCGCCGCCGCGCTTGGTGGTGGCGGAACACGGCTGCCGCTGCCGCCACGAGATCGACGTGGTCGCGCGTACCCGTCGCGAGATCGAGGCTCTCCAGGAAGTGCGTGTCGAAGTTCCCCGCGCGAAAGCGCGGATCCTCGATCACGGTCAGCGCCGCGGGCAGGCTCGTCTTCACACCGCCGACGTTGATCTCCTGCAGCGCACGCCGCATGCGGTCGATGGCGATCTCGCGCGTCGCGCCCCACACGATCAGCTTGCCGAGCATCGGGTCGTAGTCGACGCCGACCTCCATGCCGCGGTACATGCCGAGGTCGAGCCGCACGAAGGGTCCACCGGGCATACGGAGATTGCGGATGGTGCCCGTCGAGGGCATGAACTTCTGCTTGGGATCCTCGGCGTTGATGCGCACCTCGATCGCCCAGCCGTTCCAGCGCACGGCGTCCTGGCCGTAGCCGAGCTTCTCGCCGCTCGCGACGCGGATCTGTTCACGCACGAGGTCGGTGCCCGTGACCATCTCGGTGACAGGGTGCTCGACCTGGAGGCGCGTGTTCATCTCGAGGAAGTAGAACTGGCCCTTCGACCACAGGAACTCGACGGTTCCGGCGTTCTCGTATCCGACCGCGCGACCGGCGCGCAGCGCGACCTCGCCCATCGCGTCGCGCGTCTTCGCGTCGATCACGACCGAGGGGCATTCCTCGACGAGCTTCTGGTGGCGTCGCTGGATCGAGCACTCGCGCACGCCGTAGTGGACGCCGTTCTCGTGCTTGTCGAAAAGGACCTGCACTTCGATGTGCCGCGGTTGATCGAGATAGCGCTCGAGGTACACACGGCCGTCGCCGAAGCTCGCCAGCGCTTCGCCCGACGCGGTGCGGAACGCGCTCTCGATCTGCGACGGCTCGCGGCAGATGCGCAGGCCCTTGCCGCCGCCGCCGGCCGAGGCCTTGATCATGACGGGGTAGCCGATCTCGGCCGCGGCCTTCTTCACCGCCGCGGCGTCGTCGACGGGATCGACGAGACCCGGGACCACCGGGACGTCGGCGTCCTTCATGCGACGGCGCGCGCGGATCTTGTCGCCCATCGCGTCGATCGCTTCCGCGGGCGGGCCGATCCACACGAGCCCGGCATCGCGGACGGCACGCGCGAAGCCCGCGTTCTCGGACAGGAATCCATAGCCCGGGTGGATCGCCTGAGCGCCCGTCGCCTTGGCCGCGGCGAGAACCTTGTCCGCGCGCAGGTACGTGTCGCGCGGCGTCGTCCCGCCGAGCGGCACGGCGACGTGCGCCATGCGCGTGTGCAGCGCCTTGGTGTCCCAGTCGGAGTAGACCGCGACGGTTTCGAGGCCCATTTCGCGCGCGGTGCGGATGACGCGCAGGGCGATCTCGCCGCGGTTGGCGATGAGGATGCGTTGGAGCATGAGGGGGGCTTGGCGCGTGCAGCGGAATGGCACGGAGGCGCCCATGGTACTCGGCTCGTCCGACGTTCGAGTGTGTGCGCCGAAGGTGCTCCGCGTTTCGGCGTGCCGACATCCCGGCCGGCGGCGTTGCGCCGTCCTAGTCATCGATCTTCCACACCGCTCACAGCGGGGCGTTCGACGGCCGGTGGCCGCGCGAACTTGGCTTCGACGAACCGGGACCTAGGGCGAGCGGCGCACGCATCGGCGCGGCTGCTGGCATGTGCGTGCGGTCGCCCCGGACGGGCGCGGATCCTCGAGACAGCCACTTCCTTGCTGCACAAAGTCCACTACCGCTTCCGGGTCTTCGACGGACCCGTCCCGAAGGAGAGTCGCCAGATCGAGCTCGACGGCTACGCGTACGTCGAGGGCTTTCTCGCGGCGGACGAGCTCGCGGCGCTGCGCGCGGAGATCCTGCACGTGTACGACACCGTGCCCCCGGAACAGCGCGCGGGCAGCCCCAACTCCGAGCGCGCGGCGATGTTCCGCTACCAGAGGTACAACCGCGGCGCGCTGAGCCAAGCGTTCACGGGACACCCGCGCATCCTGCAGATCGTCGAGCCACTGCTCGGTCCCGATTGCCACGTGATCTCGAGCACGGCGTGGCGCAATCCGCCCGATTCCGCGTTGTACACGACCGTTTATCCGGCCTCGAGGATGCCGCGTCCGATCAGCACGTCCTCGCCCATCGTCGTGCGCGGGAAGGGATGCAGCTCCCACAGCTCGCGCCGGATCGCCGAGGCGACGTCGTTGAAGTTGTAGAGCCGGCGCCGCTCGTCCGGATCCATCGCTGCGAGAGTCGCCGTGTCGGGCAGCCGGACTTCGGCGCGGTCGACCGCATAGCCCGGATCGTTGCGCGACATCACCTTCGTCAAGAACTGCGCGTCCTCGCGTGGCACGTTGCGGCAGTACGCCGCGCCGACCGCGGGATCATCGAAGTTCTTCGCCAGCAGCGCGAGCCACCGATCGTTCGACGGGATCGCGTCCTGCGTCAGATAGACGAGCAGGTCGCCGGCCGAACGCTGCGCGAGCTGATTCCGCGTGTCGCCGTGGTCGAACTCGACCGACGGGATGCGGACCACGTGGAAGGGCACGGGAAATGTCGCGCGCCGCGCTTCGAGCAGCGCGACCGTGCCGTCGGTCGAGCCCGAATCGATCACGTGCACGTCCCCAGGGAATTCCGCGCGCTGCGCTGCCAGCGCGTCGAGCACACGCGCGAGGAACTCGATGCCCGGCCAGGTGGGCATGAGCACGGACGCGGAACGGATCGGTCGCGGGGGGGCGGACCCATGAGCGTCCGAGACTACTGGACGAGCGCTCGCCCGCGCTGCACTCGATCGCTCTCGGGCCGTGTGCGCGAGCCGATCCCGAGGTTCACTCGCCCGGCTCCGCCCTGCGCACCGCCGCGAGAATCCGCTTGCCGCCGGCCTCGATGTACTCGCACTCGACCGCGTCGCCGGGCTCGAAGCTCCAGCGCTCCGCCTCGGGATCGTAGGGCTGCTCGAGGATCTGGTAGGTCGTCTCCCCCACGCGCTCCGCCGCGATGGGGCGCCAGATGTCCGCTCTCCCGCCCAGCACGGCCACATAGATCTGCGTGGTCCAGCTCATGTCGTGATCCCACTCGACGGACGCCGCTTCACCAAGCGATGTGCTCGAGATCGCGGAAGAACCCGCCGTCCGGTCCTTCGCGCCCCAATGTGGAGAGCCAGACGATGACCTGCGCGCCTTCCTCCGGCGACCGATCCGCGCCCACGCCGCCCATACGCGTGCGCACCCAGCCGGGCGAACAAGCGTTGACCTTCACATCGCCGATCGTGTTGCGCGCGAGGCTGAGCGTGAGCGCGTTGAGCGCCGCTTTCGTGATCGAGTAGCTGGCCGGCCCGTCGAGTCCCTGCGAGAACGCACCCCAGCCGGACGACACGTTGACGACGCGCCCGTACTTGCGCGCCACCATCGGCGGCACGAACGCGCGGCAGCACCACAGCGCGCCGAGCAGGTTCACTTCGACGGCCGCACGGAACTGGTCCGAGGGCGTCATGAGCACGTCGCCGTCGAAGAGGACCGCGCCGTTGTTCACGAGCACATCGATCTGCCGCCCGGCCCGCTCGAGACGCGCTGCGCAGGCCTGGACGGACGATTCGCTCGCGAGATCGAGCTCCTCGGCGACGATGTCGAGCTTCTCGCTCTGCAGTTCTCGCGCAGCGGCAACGGCGTCCTCCATGCGACGGGCCGTGAGCACGACGCGCAGGCCATGCCGCGCGAGCGCGCGGCATGCCGCGAGCCCGATGCCGCGGTTCGCACCCGTCAAGATCGCGGTTCGCGGCTCCATCAACGTCCGAGGCTCGACGTCACAGCGGGATGTTCCCGTGCTTCCTGACCGGCCGGTTCTCGTGCTTCGTCTTCAAGAGTTCGAGCGAGCGGATCAGGATCGGCCGCGTCCGGCGCGCCTCGATCACGTCGTCGATCACCCCGCGCGCCGCAGCTCGATACGGATTGTTGAACATCCGCTCGTACTCTGCCGTCTTCGCCGCCTCGGTCGCGGCCTTGTCGGCCGACTTCTCGATCTCGCGCTTGTAGATGATCTTCGCCGCGCCCGCCGCGCCCATCACGGCGATCGTGGCGCTGGGCCAGGCGAGGTTCACGTCCGCGCGCAGGTGCTTGCTGGCCATGACGTCGTACGCGCCGCCATATCCCTTGCGCGTGATGATCGTCAGTTTCGGCACCGTGGCCTCGGCGTAGGCGTACATGAGCTTCGCGCCGTGGCGGATGATCCCGCCGAACTCCTGCACCGTGCCGGGCAGGAACCCGGGCACGTCCTCGAACGTCACGACCGGGATGTTGAACGCGTCGCAGAAGCGGATGAAGCGCGCGCCCTTGATCGACGCGTCGATGTCGACGCAACCCGCCAGCACCGACGGCTGGTTCGCGACGATCCCGACCGCGCGGCCGCCGAGGCGCGCGAAGCCGATGATCAGGTTCTGCGCCCAATCGGGCTGCACCTCGAGCCACGAGCCCTTGTCCACGATGCGTTCGATCACGCGCTTCGCGTCGTAGGGCTTCGACGGATCCGAGGGGATCAGCGTGTCGAGCTCGACGTCCTCGCGATCGTGCGGATCCTCTGTCGGCACGAAGGGCGGATCCTCGGCGTTGTTCAGCGGCAAGTACGAGAGCAGGCGCCGCAACAGCATCATCTGGCTCTTGTCCGTCGGCGACGTGAAGTGCGCGACGCCCGACTTGCCGGCGTGCACGGCGGCGCCGCCGAGGTCCTCGCTCGTCACGTCCTCGTGCGTCACGGCCTTCACGACGTCCGGGCCCGTGATGTGCATGTAGCTCGTGCCCTCGACCATCAGGATGAAGTCCGTGATGGCCGGGCTGTACACCGCGCCGCCGGCGCAGGGGCCCATGATCGCGCTGAGCTGCGGGATCACGCCCGAGCTCTGCACGTTGCGCCAGAAGATCTCGGCGTAACCGCCCAGCGAATCGACGCCTTCCTGGATGCGCGCGCCGCCGGAATCGTTGAGCCCGATCACGGGCACGCCGACCTTCAGCGCCATGTCCATGACCTTGCAGATCTTGGCGGCGTGCATCTCGCCGAGTGATCCGCCGAGGACCGTGAAGTCCTGGCTGAACAGGTAGACGGGCCGCCCGTCGATGAGCGCGTGCCCGGTCACGACGCCGTCGCCCAGCACCATCTGCTCCTGCATGCCGAAGTCGGTGGTGCGCGTCGTCACGAAGCGGTCGAGCTCGACGAAGCTGCCTTCGTCCACGAGGAAGTCGATGCGCTCGCGCGCGGTCAGCTTGCCCTTCTTGTGCTGCGCCGCGATGCGCTCCGGGCCGCCGCCGAGCAGCGTCTGCTCGCGCATGCGCTGCAGGCGCTGCGTCGCGTTCTCTGCGGCGTGCTCGGGCTGCGCGACCGGGGACGTCGCGGCTTGGATCTTGGGCGTTTCCTTCACGAGACCTCTACTTCGAACGGGGGGCGAGCGGGGCGCGGATGGTACCGAGGCGGCGCGGGACCGGGGCGCTGAGGCCGGAAAACGGCCTCGATCCAGCGCGAGCCCCCCCGCCGGACGGCGGTCGAGATCGCAGCTCGCGCGCGCAGTCCGCGTCGCGGAATTCCTGTCGGGGTCCTGAGCTGCCCTGCGATCTGGCCCAGTGCCGCTGGTTCTCCTCGCACACGCAGCGGGGAGCCGTGGCAGGACCCGACTCTACCGAGGCTTG
>Ga0105044_10002607_pt1 | contig 24700 bp, 19 predicted proteins | sample MAT01_FD_78092 | JGI IMG/M metagenome (GOLD analysis project Ga0105044, IMG submission 78092) | Freshwater microbial communities from Lake Fryxell liftoff mats and glacier meltwater in Antarctica - MAT-01 | ecosystem: Environmental > Aquatic > Freshwater > Ice > Liftoff microbial mat | place... | reverse complement strand
GCTCCGCGATCGCGGGCAGGATGCTCCGCTTTATCCCGAGCATCGCGCCGACCAACGCGTTGACGACGACGAGCAGCGAGAACTGCGGCAGGTTCTCGCGGATGCCGAGCCGGATGGCGCTCAGGGCTGAGGCTCCGGGCGCCCCTGGTTCGCGCGGGTGTCGCCGATCTCGACCTCCTGCCCATCACGCACAGGCTCGAACGGAAACGCGACGTCGGCGGACTCGTGCAGGCCCTCGAAGTAGTAGTAGGGCCCGAAGATCACGACCGAGCCTTCTCTGTGCTGGTCTCGACGCGCCAACCTCGGGCGCGCCAATCCGCGACGCCTTGCTCCATCCGGTGGGCCTTGAAGCCCTTCTTCTCAGCCTCGACCAAGCGAGGCCGCCCGAAGGATCTGAAGGTGCTGAGACGCCGCTGCGAGCGTCCTCGTCTGGACGCGCTCGGGATCCGTAAGGAGGCCAGCCGCCAGCAGGTAGCTCGTGGCCTTCCTGCCGACGTCGGGGATGCCCAACGCCTCCAGCACGGTCCTCGGCTGGCGCGCGACGAGTGCGTCGCGCGCCTCGCGGCGAAGGCCGGGCAACCCGGTAAGATGCTCGGCCGTGATCATGCCTCTGCTCACGTCGCGATTCTCGCGTACCTGGAACTCGGGCGCTCGGCGTGGCTTTTCGTTGCGCAATCTGGGCAGACGCTCGGCACCGACGACCTGCCGGAACTGAGAGGCACGCGGGCACGGGCGGCGGACCTCTCGTCGTGATCGTTCTCGACACCCATGCAGGCTGCTCAGAGCCGGGATTCCCAGGCGAACGCCTGCTGCTTCCGCCCTCAGCCGCCGCGAACGGCAGGTCCTGGACCCATTCGGGGAAGGCTTTGACACTGGCGGCGGCCGACACGCCGGCCTCCGACTAGAATGAGGCGATGGCCTCGGGCGCGCCCGCCGTCGGTTCTCACCTGCTGCACTACCACGTGATCAGCCGGCTCGGTGCCGGCGGCATGGGCGAGGTGTTCCTGGCGGAGGACACGCGGCTCGGCCGTCAGGTCGCACTGAAGTTCCTGGTCTCGTCCGACAGCGCCGACACCGAGGGGCGCGAACGGCTGGTGCGCGAGGCGCAGGCGGCCTCGGTGCTGCGCTCCCCCCACATCGCCGTCACCTACGACCTGGTCGAACACGGCGCCGACCTCTTCATCGCCATGGAGTACGTGGAAGGCGAGCTGCTCTCCACGCGGCTGGCGCGCGGCACGCTGGCCGTGCCCGAGGCCCTCGAGATCGCCATGCAGGTGGCCGACGCGCTCGACGAAGCGCACACCCGCGGCATCGTGCATCGCGACATCAAGAGCGCCAACGTGATGATCACGGCGCGGCAGCTCGTGAAGGTGCTCGACTTCGGCCTGGCCAAGTTCCTGCGCCGGCCCGACGGCGTGTCGGCCCAGACGATGGGCGTGACCAGCCCGGGCGTGGTGTTGGGCACGCTCAACTACATGGCGCCCGAGCAGCTGCGCGGCGGCGACGTGGACCATCGCGCCGACCTGTTCGGCCTGGGCGCGGTGCTCTACGAGATGCTCGCCGGCCGGCCGCCGTTCATGGCCGACACCATGGCCGATACCGCCGATCGCATCCTGAACCAGGAGCCCGAGGCGCTCGCGAGATTCAACTACGCCGTGCCGGCCGATGTCGAGGCGGTGGTGCGCAAGGCGCTGTCGAAGGATCCGGCGTTCCGCTACCAGTCGGCGCGCGAACTCTACGTCGATCTGCACCACGCGCGCGAGCGCCTGCGGCGCGAGTCGCACTCGGCCAGCCATCACACCTGGCGGCCCGGCATGCACCTGCCGCCGGTGGGGTTCGGCCAGGCGGCGCCCGCGCCGGCGCCTGTCTCGACGGAGCGCTCGGTGGCCGTGCTGACGTTCGCCAATCTCACGGGCAATCCCGTCGACGAGTGGGTGGGGCAGGGCATGGCCGAATCGCTCACGACTGACTTCGCCAAGGTGCGCGGGCTGCGCTCGATCTCGCGCGAGCAGATCTACGACGTGCAGCGCAGCGCCGGCAGCGTGCAGGGCCGCATGGTGGACGAGCGCCAGTCGATCGATCTGGGGCGGCGTCTGGGTGCCACGTGGGTCGTGGCCGGGGCCGTGCAGCGCCTGGGCGACCGCGTGCGCATCACGGCCCAGACGATTGCAGTGCAAGAAGGCCGAACCGTGTCGGCCACCAAGATCGACGGCTCGATGAATGACATGTTCGAACTGCAGGATCGGCTCATCGAAGACCTGGTCCGTCAGGGGCTGCAGCGCGAGCTCGAGCAGAGCGAACGCCGCGCCCTCGGAGCCGAGGCGTACTCGCCGGAAGCGTTCGAGGCCTACTCGCGAGCCATGCTGAACCTGCGGATCGCCACGACCGAGTCGGTCGAGCGCGCGATCGCGCTCTTCGAGCAGGCGCTCCATCTGGAGCCGGACTACGTCGACGCGCTGATTGCGCTCGGCAGTGCGCTGCAACTGCGCGGCGCGTTCCTCAATCTGCCGCCCGTGCTCGAACGCAGCCGTAGCCTGCTCGAACGCGCGGTGGCCAGTGCGCCGAAACGCGCCGAAGGGCACGTGCGCCTGGGGCAGACCTTGGCGAGCATGGGCGACAACACGGCCGCCGAGGCGGCGATTCGCTGCGGCCTGGCGCTCGAGCCCGAGAGCGCGCTGGCGCACAGCCAGCTCGCCCGCGTGTTGTGGTTCGGACGGGCTCAGATCGACGACGCGATCGCGCACTTCCAGCAGGCCGTGGTGCTGGCGCCCGAAGCGGGCTACACGCATCTGCAACTCGCGCTGCTGCAGGCGCTCGGCGGCGATCTCGACGGCGCGGAGCGGTCGGCGCGCATGGCCGTCGACCTGCAGCAGAAGGCCATGTCAGGGTCGCAGGGCCTCATCGTGGTCGGCGCGCACACGCGGCTCGGCTACGTGCACTACCTGCGCGGGCGCTACGACGAGGCGATTCGCGAGTACCAGCGCGAGCTCACGTTCTTGACGCATACCGATCACGCCCTGCGCGACCGCTCGATCATCGAAGTGAACCAGAAGCTGGCGGCGGCCTACGCGCGCCAGGGCGCTGCCTTCGAATCGCGTGAGTTCGCGGATCTCGCCATCGAGGCGTTCAACCGCCGCCTGGCCACTGGCGCCGACGATCCTCACACGCGCTATTACGTGGCGGCGCTCTACGCGCTGCGCGACGACGTCGAGCCGGTGCTGCGGCATCTCGCGCCGGCGCTGGCGGAGTTGGGACCCTTCACCCGTTGGCGACTGCCGCGCGATCCGGATTTTGCCGGCGTGCTGACGCATCCCGTCGTGGCGGCGGGCCTGCGGCAGGCGAGCGCGTAGGGCCGGACATGGCGTGTCCGAGGCGCGGCGCGGTCCCATACCGCTGGTTGGTGACCCTGGTCGGCATCGCCTTGGCGCTGGGCGGTCTGCCGCTGCGCGCGGGCAGCGCCGCCTTCCAAGTGGCGTCTTTCAGCACCGACGCCGTGGACACCGCGGCGCGAGCGCTGCCGCAGTTGCGCAGCCTGGTCGTGAGCCAGCGCGGCCAGGTGGTGTTCGAGCGCTATTACGGGGGCGCCCGGGCCGACCGCCCGGCCAACGTGAAGTCAGCCTCGAAGAGCGTGATCGCGGCGCTCGTGGGCATCGCCATCGACCGCCGGCTCATCACGAGCGTGCGCGAGCCGATTGCCACCTACTTCGCCGAACTGCGGGCGGCCACCGATCCCGCGAAGCGGACGATCACCGTGGAGGACCTGCTCACGATGCGCTCGGGCCTCGCGGGCACGAGCGGCCGCGGCTACGGCGCCTGGGTCACGAGTGGCAACTGGGTGCAGCACGCGCTCACCCGGCCGATGACGGCAGCGCCTGGCGCGTCGATGGACTACAGCACGGGAAGCACGCACCTGCTGTCGGCGATCCTCACGAAGGCCACCGGCCGCAGCACCTGGCGCTTCGCCAACGATGTGCTCGCGAAGCCGCTCGGATTCACTCTCCCGCCGTGGCCGCGCGACCCGCAGGGCATCTACTTCGGCGGCAACGACATGCTGATGACGTCGCGACAACTGCTGGCATTCGGCGAGCTGTATCTGAACGGCGGGCGCGCGAGGGGCCAGCAGGTAGTGCCCGAGGCGTGGGTGCGGAAGTCGTGCGAGGGCCGCCCGCGCGAGCTGCCCTCGTGGGCACGAGGTGCCGGTGCGGGGGGACGCCCCGACCCGTTGCGAGACCGCCAATACGGCTACGGCTGGTGGGTGCACGACCTGGCCGGCCACGACACGTGCTTCGCCTGGGGCTATGGCGGCCAGTACGCCTTCGTCGTGCCCAGCCTGCAGCTCGTGATCGTGATCACGTCGTCGCCGGACGTGAGCGAAGAGCGGCGCGACCACCGCCGCCAGCTCATCGACATCGTCACCCGCCTCCTCGTCGCGCATTCGTAACGGGCACGGTCCCGTTACAGGTCACTTTCGCCTGTTGATCGTCTTTGGCAGCGCTAGTACGATGCCCAGGCCACCACACAACTGCGCATGTCAGCGAAGCCGACCCCCTCCCTTCCGGCGCCCAGCTCCACGGTCGAGCGCAAGGATCTTGCCCTGCGCGGCGCGCTGGAGCACCTGGCGCCCGGTCCGTGGCTGGAGCGGCCCGACACGCCCGACGGCGTCATCACCGCGGTGCGGCGGCTCGCGCCGGTGGAGGCCCGGTTCGAGCCGTATCCCGACGGGCTCGATTCGCGGCTGAAGGCGGCCCTCGAAGGGCGCGGCATGCGCCAGCTCTATTGCCACCAAGCCGAGGCGTATCAGCGCGTGGCGGCCGGCGAGCACATCGTGGTCACGACGCCCACCGCGTCGGGCAAGACGCTCTGCTACAACCTGCCGGTGCTCGACGCCATCCTGAAGGATCCGTCATCGCGTGCGCTGTATCTCTTTCCGACCAAAGCGCTCGCGCAGGATCAGATGGCCGAGCTGCACGAGTTCACGGCCCTGATCAGCGCCCAGGGTGCCGACGACATCGGCGTGCACACCTACGACGGTGACACGCCTGCCGACGCGCGCAAGACCATCCGCGCGCGCGCACACATTGCGCTCACCAATCCCGACATGCTGCATGCCGGGGTGCTGCCGCACCATCCCCGCTGGGCCAAGCTCTTCGAGAACCTGAAGTACGTGGTCGTCGACGAGCTGCACGCCTATCGCGGCGTGTTCGGCAGCCACTTGTGCAACGTGCTGCGCCGCCTGCAGCGGATCTGCGCGCACTACGGCTCGAGCCCGCAGTTCATCTGCTCGTCGGCCACCATCGCCAACCCGCGCGAGCTGGCCGAGCGGCTGGCCGAACGGCCGTTCTCGCACATCAGCCAGAGCGGGGCGCCGCGCGGCGAGAAGTTCATCGTGTTCGTGAACCCGCCGGTGGTGAATCGCGAACTTGGCATCCGCCGCTCGTATCTGGCCGAGGCGCGGCGGGTGGCGGGGGAGTTCCTGCGACGCCACCTGCAGGTCATCGTGTTCGCACAGAGCCGCCTGGCCACTGAGATTCTGACCACCTACCTGAAAGAGGACTTCGAGACCGTGCCGGGCATGGCCGAGCAGATCCGCGGCTACCGTGGCGGCTATCTGCCGCTGCGCCGGCGCGAGATCGAGAAGGGCCTACGCGAAGGGAAGGTGCGCGGCGTGGTCTCGACCAACGCGCTCGAGCTCGGCATCGACATCGGCGCGCTCGATGTGTCGATCATGGCCGGCTATCCGGGCACGATCGCCGCCACCTGGCAGCGCGCGGGCCGCGCTGGACGCCGGTCGGCCCGGTCGGCCGCGGTGATGGTGGCGTCGAGCGCCCCCATCGATCAGTTCGTGGCCAGGCATCCGTCGTATTTCTTCGACGCCTCGCCCGAGCACGCGCTGGTCAATCCCGACAACCTGCACATCCTGGTGGATCACGTGAAGTGCGCCGCGTTCGAGCTGCCGTTCAGCGGCGCCGACACGTTCGGCACCGTCGACGTGCAGGAAGTGCTGATGATCCTGCGCGAGAACGGCCTCGTGCACCGCTCGGGGGATCCCGAGAGCGACGAGCCGGGGCAGTGGCACTGGACGAGCGAGAGCTACCCCGCCGATGCCGTGAGCCTGCGCTCGATCACGTCGGACAACTTCGTGATCGTCGACATCGGCGCCGGGGCCAAGGTGATTGGCGAAACCGACTTCACGAGCGGTCCGACCACCCTGCACCCCAAGGCCATCTACATCGTGGAGGGCCGGCTCTATCAGGTGGAGTCGCTCGACTACGACCACCGCAAGGCGTTCGTGCGCGACGTGGAGTGCGACTACTACACGACGGCGATTTCGTACTCGAAGGTGACGGTGCTCGACACCGCCGAGGGCGCCGGGCAGGTGGCTGCGCACGGCGACGTGCACGTGTCGTCGCGGGTCGTGGGCTTCAAGAAGATCAAGTTCTACACGAATGAGAACGTCGGCTCGGGCGAGCTCGACCTGCCCGTGCAGCAGATGCACACGACCGGCTACTGGCTGTCGGTGCCGCGCGCCACGATGCAGGCGCTGCCGTGGTCGAAGGACGACAAGCGCGACGGCGTCGTGGGTCTCGGCTTCGCCATGAAGCACGTGGCCACGCTGCTGCTCATGTGCGACGTGCGCGACGTGGGCCTGGCCTTCGGACAGGGTGACGACGCCGAGGGCGAGATGACACCGGTGGGCGGACGCACGGCCATTCCCGAAAGCCTCGGCGACGAGCCGCGCATCTATCTCTACGACGCGTTCCCGGGCGGCATCGGCTTCTCGGCGCCGCTCCACGGCATGCACACCGATCTGCTCGGCCGCACGCGCGAGCTCATCGCCGGGTGCGAGTGCGACCACGGGTGCCCCACGTGCGTGGGACCGATTGGCGAAACCGGTCCGCGTGCGAAGACGGTGGCGCTGGCGCTGTTGCAGGCGTTGCAGCCCGCCTTCGCCAAGGCTACGACGGGCGACCTCGCCGCCGGGGCGGCCTTGAACGCAGGCACGGCGGACCGACCCGCGCTCGAGGACGCGCCGTTCTGATGACGCTGCGTCCGTCGCTGGCCGAACGTCTGCGCGCCGTGGTTGGCGGCTCGTCGGCCGTGCCGCGGGTGGACGTGGACGCCGGCGTCTTGCCGCCCGCGCCGGCCGAGATCGCGCATGCCCCGGCGCCAGATCGCGGCGCGCGCGCGCGTCAGGCGGCGCACACGCTCGGCGGCGAAGTGGTGGAGCGCGCCGAAGGCCTGTGCATCGTCGTCGATCGCCACTACCCGGCCGATGCGCGCCACGGGCGCCATCGCGTGGGCGACGTGGTCGACACGCTGCGCCAGTCGGTCGAGGGCCTGTCGATGTTGCGCCGGGCCTGGCCCGCCGCGCGCACGGGCGAAGGCGCGTCGTTGCCCTTGCTCGGGTCCGCTGAAGTCGATGGCCTCTGCGTGATCGACCTCGAGACCACGGGGCTGGCGGGCGGCGCCGGCACGCAGGCGTTTCTCGTGGGTTGCGCGCGCATCGACGCCGACGGCGTGTTCGTGCGCCAGTTCCTGTCGCCGGGCTTCGAGCACGAACGCGCGCAACTGGCCACGGTGGCCGAGTGGATGCGCGACCGCTCGCACCTCATCACGTTCAACGGCCGCACCTTCGACCTGCCCCTGCTCGAGATGCGCTTCAGCTTCAACCGGCTGGCCTGGCCGTGGGGCCACCTGCCGCATCTCGACGCGTTGCATCCGGCCCGCCGCTTCTGGCGCGATCGCGCCGAGGTGCTCGGGCCTGATCCCGACGAGTCGAACTGCTCGCTCGGCGTGCTGGAGAGGCGCCTGTCGGGCGTGCACCGCGTCGGCGACGTGCCCGGCTTCGAGATTCCGGCGCGGTTCTTCCAGTTCGCCCGCGACGGCCGGGCCGAGCCGCTCGAGGCGGTGCTCGAGCACAACCGGCTCGATCTGCTCTCGACACTGCTCGTGTGCGCGCGGGCCGCCACGTTCGTGGTGCGCGGGCCCAGTGCCACCGACGCGGGTTACGAGTGCCTCGGCCTCGGCCGTCTCTACGAGCGGCTGGCCAGTCAGCCGGAAGCCCAGGCCTGCTATGAGCGCGCCGCGGAGCACGGCGCGCGGGTGGCCGATGCGCGCTTGCGGGCCGAGTCGCTGCGCCGCCTCGCGGTGTGCCTGCGCCGCGCCGGACGGATCGACGCGGCCGCCGAGGCGTGGCGCGGGGTGCTCGCGACGCGCGGCGTGCCCGTGATGGTGCGGCGCGAAGCGCGCGAGGCGCTGGCGATTTTCCAGGAGCACCGAGCGAAGGATTTCAGCGCCGCCAGAACGCTCGTTCTGGACGCGCTGGCCGAACCCCTCGCCGACCGACATCGCCTCAACGCGCAGCGACGACTCGCCCGGCTCGATCGCAAGCTCAATCGCCCGGCGCCGGGGCAGCTCATCGCGCATCTCGACGAATCCATCCGGTAGGCCCAGGACCCGTCCACACGTCGTTTCTGTTGTAGAGTCCCAACAGTTGAGATTGGCGGCCGGCGTCGCCGTTGGCCTGATCGAATTGCAGTTCCTGGAGAAACCTCACTATGAACGTTCTGGCTCGTTGGGTGACCGTTGTCGTTATGGGGCTGGCACTGAGCCTTCCCGGCTGGGCCGAGGCGCAGCAAACCGGCACACTGGCTGGAGTGGTTCGAGACGCGCAGGCGGGCGTGCTGCCCGGCGTGACGATCAGCGTGTCGGGTCCGGCCCTGATCGGCGGCGCTCGCACCACTGTGACCGGAGAAGCTGGCAGCTACACCTTCCAGTTGCCCCCTGGCACCTACACGATCAACTACGAGCTGACCGGATTCGGCGTGCTCAAGCGCGAAGGCATCGTGGTCCAGGTCGCGCGCACGGCGCGCGTCGACGTGGAACTCGGCGTCGGCACGTTGCAGGAGACGGTCACCGTCAGCGGCGCCTCGCCGGTCGTCGACGTGTCGTCGACGGTGACGCAGACCAACATCACCAAGGATCTGTTCGACGCGATTCCGACCGGCCGCAACCCGTGGGTCATGGCCGGCCTGGTGCCCGGTGTCGTCACCGGCCGCCTCGATGTCGGCGGCACCGAAGGCATGCAGCAGTACAACATCGAAGCCTACGGCTCGGCCGACAGCCAGAAGTCGTTTTCGATCGATGGCCTGAAGACCAACTGGGCCGGCGGCAATGGCGGCGCCACGATGATGTACTACGGCTTCGAGATGTACGAGGAATACAACATGCAGACGGCCTCGGGCACCGCGGAGAGCGATGTGGCCGGCGTCTTCATGAACATGGTCACCAAGTCGGGCGGCAATCGCTTCCTCAGCGAGCACAACATCTATTTCATGAACGACGCGCTGCAGGGCACGAACATCACCGACAATCTGCGCAGCCGGCTCGGCCTGCAGCCCGGCCAGACCACCGGCGCCGCTGGCAATCCGATCGAGATCGGCTACGACTGGAGCTCGACGCTCGGTGGCCCGATCAAGCGCGACAAGGTGTGGTTCTTCGGCGCCTCGCGTTGGTGGCGCCTCGACCAGGCGCAGATCGGCGCGCTTAATCCCGATGGCTCCCAGGCCATCGACGACAACCGCATTCGTAACCTGGTTGGCAAGGTCACCTGGCAGACGGCGCCGTCGATCCGAACCTCGGTGGTCTTCAACCGCAACCTCAAGGACCGTTTCCATCGCCGCGACTCGCCGTATCTGTTCGTGCCCGACAAGGCCACGACGCTGCAGGACCAGCCGGCGCAGAACTACGCCTTCAACTACAATCAGGTGCTCGGTCGCCGCTTGGTGATCGATGCGCGCTTCGGGCGCATGTGGGGCACGACACCGTCGCGCTACCAGTCGGAGGTCGCGCCGACCGACATCTCAATCCGCGACATCTCGCGCTTCACGATCGAGAACGCCGCGATTCAGCAGTCGCTCAACCCGAACGAGCGCTACCAGGGCAACGCCACGGCCGGCTACTTCCTCGATGCGGGCCGCGGCGGCTCCCACGACATCAAGGCAGGCATCCAGTTCTCGCGGGAACGGATGGAGCTCGACCAGATCCGCAACGGCGACTACTTCCTCGAGCTGCGCGACGGCGTGCCCTTTCAGGCGCAGTTGTCGAACACGCCGATCACCTCCGACCACCGGCTGGCGACCTACGGCGTCTTCGCGCAAGATCGTTGGACGGTCGGCCGGGCCACCTTCAACCTCGGCCTCCGCGTCGACGGCGTGTCGGCTTCCCTGCCGGCGCAGACCAGCGAAGCGGGGGCCTTCGTGTCCGCTCGGACGTACCCCAAGACCGACGTGTTCGACTTCGGCCCCAACATCCAGCCGCGTCTGGGCGTCACCTACGACGTCTTTGGCAATGGCAAGACGGCGGTCAAGGCCTACTACGGCCGCTTCTACAACCAGTTCGGCTCGGAGATCGCGCAGGCGGCCAATCCGAATGCGCTGACCAACCAGGCCGTGTCGTGGACGGACAGCAATGGCAACCGAGCACTCGATGCCGGTGAACTCGGCGCGTTCACCGGCTTCCCGCGCGGCCTCTTCCCGTCCGTCGACAGCGGCGCGACGCGGCCCTACAGCGAGGAGATGAACGCCGGTATCGAGCAGCAGCTCGCCAACAACTTCGCCGTCGGCGTCAGCTACCACCGCCGCCAGCACCGCGATGGCCTGGGCGTGCTGGATCGCGCACGCACGCCCGAGACCTATTCGCCCATCGAGCGCACCTTCGTGGATCCGGTGAGCGGGCAATCGCAAGCGATCACGATCTACAACCTGCGACCGGAGTTCATCACCGCGCGCGACCGCTACATCAGCAACGTCGACCGCCTGCAGAGCAACTACAACGGCGTGACGCTCGAGGTGCAGAAGCGGATGTCGAACCGGTGGCAGATGCTGGCTGGGCTGACGTTCCAGAAGCACATCGGCTTCGAGCACGACGGGACGTTCACGAACTTGGACTTCAGCAACCCGAACGTCTCGATCGGACGCACGGATTCCCGCATCTTCACCGACCTGCCGTGGATCTTCAATCTATCGGGCAGCTACCAGCTGCCCTTCGGGTTCATGACGTCGGGCAAGTACACCGCGCGGGCCGGCGATCCCCTGACTCGCACGGCGAACTTCGGCGGTCTCACGGCGTCGCAGGCGAGCGAGACCGTGCGCCTGGTGTCGCGTGGCACCGACCGCACCGAAGACGTGACCAAGTTCCTCGACGTCCGCCTGGCGAGGCGGTTCCGGGTCGGGTCGTCGTCGCTCGAGGGGTCGGTGGATCTGTTCAATGTGCTCAATGCCAACCACGTCCTGCTGCAGAACGTGCAGATCGGCTCCACCTGGGCCCGTCCCACGCGCATCCTTGCGCCCCGCATCATCCGCCTCGGCATCACGGCGCGCTTCTGAAGTCCGGGCGGATGGCATCCGCGACGGCCACGCCCTCTCGCAGACGGGCGGCCCCTCAGGCCGCCCGTCGGCGTCACGGCGGAGTGTAGAATCCAATGCGCCGTAGGCCGTCGGTCGCCGGCCGCCCCAGCCAGGCGAGTAGCCGGCAAAAGTCGAGCATTTTCTTGGGAAGGCTGGTCCCGCCGGACGCGCACGGAGTTTGCAAGCTAGCAAGGCTGTACAACTTTCTTGGAGGACGACTGACGATGAATGCGTTGATTCGATGGACGATCGCCGCGATCTTGGGCATGGCGCTGGCCACCTCAGACACCGCTGAAGCCCAGCAAACCGGAGCCATCTCAGGCGTCGTGCGCGACGCTCAAGGTGGCCTGCTGCCAGGCGTGACAGTGAACGTCACCGGCGAGGGCCTCACGGCGCGCTCCACCGTGAGCACCGATGCGGGCCTCTATTCGCTCACTGGCCTGCAGCCGGGCAGCTACACGGCGGCTTTCGAGCTGGCCGGATTCACCACGCAGACGCGCGACGGCGTCGTGGTGCAAGTGAATCGCACCACTCGGCTCGACCTCGAGCTCGGCGTTGGCGCCCTGCAGGAAACCATCACGGTCAGCGGCGAAACGCCCGTGGTCGACGTGTCATCCACCGTGACGCAGACCAACATCAGCAGGGAGCTGTACGAGGCCATTCCGACCGGGCGCAACCCCTGGGTGATGGCAGGCCTGGTGCCCGGCGTGGTCACCGGCCGCCTCGACGTGGGCGGCACCGAGGGCATGCAGCAGTACAACCTCGAGGCGTTCGGCTCGGCCGACAGCCAGAAGTCGTTCTCGATCGACGGCCTGAAAACCAACTGGCCCGGCGGCAATGGCGGCGCCACGATGCAGTACTACGGCTTCGAGATGTACGACGAATACAACATGCAGACGGCCTCGGGCACTGCCGAGAGCGACGTGTCGGGTGTCTACATGAACATGGTCACGAAGTCGGGCGGCAACCGCTTCACGAGCGACCACAACTTCTACTTCATGAACGACAGTCTGCAGGGGAGCAACGTTGACGACGACCTGCGCCAGCGCTTGGGGCTCACGTCGGGCGGACAGACCGGTGCGGCCGGCAATCCCATCGACAAGTCGTATGACTGGAGCTCGACCCTCGGCGGGCCGATCAAGAGCGACAAGGTGTGGTTCTTCGGCGCCACGCGGCGCTGGCTGCTCGATCAGTTCCAGATCGGTGCGACCAACCCCGACGGCTCACAAGCCATCGATGACAACCTGATTACCAACTACATGGGCAAGCTCACGGCGCAGGCCACGTCGAGCACGCGCGTGTCGGCCATGTTCAACCGGAACGACAAGTTTCGCTACCACCGCCGCGACTCCCCTTACCTATTCGTGCCCGACAAGGCGTCGGTGCTGCAGGATCAGCCCGCGCAGAACTTCGTGGCGCAGGTGAATCAGGTGCTCGGCCAGAAGGCCGTGCTCGACGCGCGCGTTGGCCGCATGTGGGGCGTGTTCCCGAGTCGCTATCAGTCGGACGTGCAGCCGACCGACATTGCGATTCGCGACGTCGTGCGCTTCACGCGCATCAACGCCGCCGAACAGCAGTCGATCAACCCCAACCACCGCTACCAGGCCAACGGCACGCTCAGCTATTTCGTGCCGAGTCTCGCCGGCACCCACGACTTCAAGGCCGGTCTGCAGCTGTCGTGGGAGCAGATGGAGTACGAACGCATCAGGAACGGCGACATTCTGCTCGAGCTGCGGGACGGCGTGCCGTTCCAGGCGCAGATCGCCAACACGCCCATCCAGTCGGATCACCGGGTCGAGACCTGGGGTGCCTTCCTGTCGGACCGTTGGGTGGCCGGCCGCACCACCTTCAATCTCGGGGTGCGCTTCGATGGGGTCCAAGCGAGTCTGCCGGCGCAGGCGAGCGCCAGCGGCACCTACGTCGGCGCCCGGTCCTTCAGTGACCAGCAGGTGTTCAACTTCAGCTTCAACGTCATGCCGCGGTTGGGCGTGTCCTACGACGTCTTCGGCAACGGCAAGACGGCGGTGAAGGCCTACTACGGCCGGTTCTACAACCAGTTCGGGTCGGAGATCGCCGAGAACGTCAACCCCAACGCCCTGGCCACGCAGAACGTGCCGTGGGCCGACCGCAACGGCAACGGCACCCTCGACGCGGGCGAGCTCGGTGCCATTCCGCAGTTCAGCCGCGGCTTGTTCCCCACCTTCGACCAGGATGCCAAACGGCCGTATAACGACGAGATGAGCATCGGCGTGGAGCATCAGCTCGTGCAGAACCTCGGCCTCGGCGTCAGCTTCCACCGGAGACACCACCGCGACGGTCTCGGGATCATCGACACGCTGCGTCCGGCGTCGGCCTACACGCCCGAGGATCGGACGTTCACCGATTCGTCGGACGGCCAGGTGAAGTCGACCACCATCTTCAAACTGCAGCCGCAGTTCGGCGCGACGCAGAACCGCGTCATCACCAACGTGGACATGCTCAAGAGCACCTACAACGGTGTGCAGTTCGACATTCAGAAGAAGATGTCGAACCGGTGGCAGATGCTGGCGGGACTCTCGCTGCAGCGGCACCGTGGCTTCGATCACAGCGGCACGTTCACAAATGCCGTGCTGAACAACCCCAACGTGCTGCTGAACCGCGACAGCAGCTCCGTGTTCATCGACATTCCGTGGGTCTTCAATCTGTCGGGCAGCTACATGACGCCCCTGTGGGACGTCATGGTCGCGGCGAAGTACACCGCCCGCGCGGGCGACCCCCTGAACCGCACCCAGGTCTTCTCGTTCACCAGCCCGACGCTGACGCAGCCGAGCGAGACGGTGCGCGTGGCAACGCGGGGAACGGACCGCACCGAAACGGTGAACCAGTTCCTCGACCTGCGGCTCAGTAAGCGCCTCCGCATTGGGCGGTCGAGTTTCGAAGGCACCGTGGACATGTTCAACGTGCTCAACGCCAACCATGTACTCGGTCAGAACGAGGTCTTGGGCAGCACCTGGGCGCGTCCCAACCGCGTTCTCACGCCGCGCATCATCCGTTTCGGTCTGACCGCCCGCTTCTAGAACGCCGATTCGCCACCTCACGCTGAGGGCGGTTCCTGCCTGCCTCGCCGTAGCCATCGGGCTGCGGCGGGCGAAGGCGGGGGGCGCCTTTGGTGTGTACGGACGTCATGCGAATGAGAGAGAATGCGCCGCATGACACGAGGCATGGTGCTGTTCGCGGTGGCGCTGACGGGCCTGGCTGTGACGCTGGTGCTGCGGCCGTCAGGCATGGCGCAGGCGCAGGTGGCACCGGCCGTGGACCGCGCGTCGTGGCGCTGGTACAAAGGCAACACCCACACGCATACGCTCGAGAGCGACGGCGACAGCACACCCGAAGAGGTGACGCGCTGGTATCAGGAGCGCGGTTACCAGTTCCTGGTGCTGAGCGACCACAACGTGCTCACGCCCGTGGACGCGCTCGCGCGGCAGTTCGGCAAGGCCGAGTCGTTCCTGCTGGTACCCGGCGAAGAGATCACCGACCGCGTCGGCGAGAATCCCCTGCACGTGAACGGTCTGAATGTGTCGCGGCTGGTCGCGGCCCAGGGCGGGCCGAGCGTGCCGGCGGCACTGCAGCGCGACATCGACGCCATCCGCGCGGCGAGCGGCGTGCCGCACATCAACCACCCCAACTTCGGCTGGGCCATCAGCCACGCCGATCTCGCCGGGCTCGAGCGCTATCGCCTGCTCGAGATTTACAACGGCCATCCGCTCGTGAACAACCTCGGCGGCGGCGACGCGCCGGGGATGGAAGAGGTGTGGGACCGGCTGCTCACGGCCGGTCAGCGCATCTACGGCATCGCCGTGGACGACGCGCACTACTTCAAGCGGCCGTGGGACCCGCTCGCGCCTAAGCCCGGCAAGGGGTGGGTCGTGGTGCAGGCGCCCAGGCTCGAGGCGGCCGCGCTCATGGCGTCGCTCGAGAACGGCGACTTCTACGCGTCCACGGGGGTGGAACTCGAGTCGTATGCCGCGAGTCCGGCCGCCATCGACGTGCGCGTGCGCGTGGCCGGCACGACGCGCTACCGGATGCAGCTGGTACGCGGCGGGGCGGTGGTGCAGACAGTGGACGGCCCGTCGGCGCGGTTCGCGTTGTCGGGACGCGGCTACGCCCGGGTGGTGGTACGTGATTCGAACGGGGCGTCGGCCTGGGGCCAGCCGGTCTTCATCCCTCAGCACTAAGGACCGCGCTACACTTCAAGTATGCAGTTACGGACGGCTCGCCTCTGCCTGGACTGCGAAGAAGTCCACGACGAATACCGCTGCCCGGCCTGTGCGTCGGATCAGTTCACCTACATGAGTCGCTGGGTACCGACGCCCGAGCGCCCCAGCCGGCCGCGGCCCGCGCCCACGCCCCCGCCCGAAGCGGAGGCCTACCGGCAGATCGTGCGCGGCACACCGCCCCCGCGCAAGAACCGCGGGTTCACGAAAGCACTGGTGGGATTGAGCGCCGCGGGACTCGGCGCGGCAGGACTTGCGGGCCTCTTCCTCGGCGCACGCCGCGCGCGTGGCGGCGACGCCGGGAAGAAGGATGAGAACTAACGGTCGAGGCCGTTAGTTGGTCTTGGTCTTGGCCGTTTTGGCGTCCTTCTTGGCCTTGGTGGCGGCCTTGAGGGCGTCGACGGTCTGTGCACCGAACTTCTTGCTGAAGCGGGTGATGCGGCCTTCGGTGTCGAGCAGCTTCTGGCGGCCCGTGAAGAAGGGGTGGCACTGGCTGCACACGTCGAGGTGCACGTCCTTCTTGGTGGAACGGGTCGGCCAGGAGGCGCCACAGGCGCAGCGCGCGGTGACGTCGAAGTATTCGGGATGGATGCCAGGCTTCATGATCTCAGGTCCTTTCGCCGGATCCGGGTCCTGGGCCCAGCAGTGAGAGAGGGGCACCGACCACTTTCCGGCAGACGCAACAAGCCTCAAATCATATCACCAGTGCGGCGCGTCGTTCCCCGGCGGGCGTTGCGTTGGCGGGCGTTGCACCCGCACCGCTGCTCCAATCAGGGTGATGCCGAGCCACACGGCGGCAACCGCGAACGGGTACGCCAGCAGCGCGGGCTTCCACGCGGCCAGCGCGCCCAGGCCCACGAGCGTCGTTCCGCCGACGACCAGGGTGGGTGCTTCGGCCGCCCCCAGGGCCCGGGTGGCGGTGAGCGCGGCGCTCACGGTGTTGCCAAAGCGCAATGCCCCAGCGGCGGCGCGTCCCGGACCGCCGCCCCCGCGGGGCCGGCGCCGCCAGCGGGCCAGGCGGGGCGTGGGCGCCGCGGCGACCCCAGGCAGTACGCCGACGTGGGACGGCACGGAGAACCCGGCTGCCGCGGCCTGGGCGCCCTTTCGGCGCCGCGCCGGCAGCACCACCTCGGTGGCGTTGCGGAGGTCGGCTTCGAACACCCGCTCCATGGTGGCGCCGAACGTCGCGTCTTCCACCGCCACGTCGAGTTCCCAGTTGCCCAGCCAGCTCTGCAAGTTGAGGTTAGTCGAGCCGACCCGCGCCCACAGACCATCGGCCACGGCGGTCTTGGCGTGCAGCATCGGTCCGTTCCACTCGAAGACACGCACGCCGCCTTCGAGCAGGCCGCGATACCCGGCGCGCGAGAACGAGCGCACGAGCGGCAGATCGCTGCCGCCGGGCACGAGCAGCCGCACGTCGACGCGGTCGGCGGCCGCGGCCGTGAGCGCCTGCACGTGTCCGGGCACGCCCACGAAGTAGGCGTCGGTGATCCACAGCCGCTCGCGGGCCAGGCCGGCCACGAGCGTGTCGAGACGCATCATGCTGGCCGCAGACGGCCGGCTGCCAATCACGCGCAGCGCCACGTCGCCGCGCCGCTCGAGGCCGTCGCGCCGCGGCCGTTCCTCGACCGGCAACGGCCCGCCCATGGCTGCCCAGATCTCAGCGAACTCCCCGTGCACGTCGGCCACCGCGGGACCGGCGATTTCCACGCCGGTGTCGCGCCACGGCGCCACCGCGGCCGAGCCGACCCACGCGTCGCCCACGCACAACCCCGACACGTAGGCTACCCGTCCATCGACCGCGAGCATCTTGCGGTGATCGCGCGACAGCCACGCCAGCGGCCGCCACGCCACGGGCCGGTTGAAGGCCCGCACCTCCACGCCGGCGTCCTCGAGCGGGTACCAGAACGCCGCCGGCGTGGCACCTACGGCGCCGAGCCAGTCGTAGATCACCCGCACCCGCACGCCGGCGCGCGCCCGTTCGCTGAGGGCGGCGGCAAAGAGCGCGCCCGCGCGATCGTCGTGGATGATGTAGCTCTCGAAGTGCACGAAACGTTCGGCGCCGGCGATGGCCGCGAGCCACGCCGGGTAGTTCTCGGCGGCATCGGTCAGCAGTCGCACGGCATTGCCGTCGACGAGCGGGGCGCCGGCCGCACGCGAGAAGGCGAGGTCGGCGGCCGGGCCACGAGTCATCCCCGCGGCTGCTGCTGCGTGAGGCAGTGGATGGCGCCCAGGCCCCAGATGAGGGCGCGGCAGTCGACGCCCACTACGCCGCGACCGGGCAGCGCCTGCTGCAGCCGCGCCAGCGCCTGTCGGTCGTGCACGCGGTCGCCGAAGGTGGGCACGAGCAGCCCGCCGTTCACGAACAGGAAGTTCACGTAGGTGGCTGGCAGCCGTTGTCCCTCGAACACGACGGCCTCGGGCATCGGCAGCTCGATCACTGTGAACGGCCGTCCATCGGCATCGCGGGCCCGGTCGAGTCGCCGGCGATTGTCGCGCAGCACCTGGTAGTTGGCATCGGTAGGGTCGGTCTCAACCGCCGTGACGATGGTACGCGCGTCGATGAAGCGCGCCAGATCGTCGACGTGGCCGTCGGTGTCGTCGCCGGCGATGCCCTCACCGAGCCACACGACGTGCCGTTGACCGTAATAGGCCAGCAGGTGCCGCGCGATCTCGGCCTTCGACACGCCCGGATTGCGGTTCTTGTGGAGCAGGCACGAGGTCGTGGTGAGCAGGGTGCCCTCGCCGTTGACATCCACGGCGCCGCCTTCCATCACGAGGTCGTTGCGGAACACCGGCAGACCGAGCGCCGCCGCCACGCGTGTGGGCACCGCGTCGTCGGCGTCCCACGGCGGATACTTGCCGCCCCAGGCGTTGAAGCCCCAGTCAACGACCGCCGTCTGCACCGCGCCGCGGCGCGTGCGCTGCACGAACGCGGGCCCGTGATCCCGTGTCCAGCATTCGTTGGTCGGGATGTGGAAGACGCGCACCTTCGACAGCCGCGTGCCGGCCGCACGCAGCGTGTTCTTCACGATGCGCTCGTAATTGGCGTTGGGCACGTTGAGGCACACCGGCTCGAACCGGCTGATGGCCCCGACCACGCGCGCGACGTCGACGATCGCGCGATGGTAGAAGCCGGGGAACGAGATGCCCTCGGGCCGCGGCCAGCTGATCCAGGTGGCCGCGTGCGGCGCCCATTCCGGCGGGAACGTGTAGCCGTGCTCGGCCGGCGTGCCCGAGAACGTCTTCACGCGCGCACTCACCGCGGGCGGCCCGAGCCCGACGTGCCATCCACGAAGCGCTCGGTCAGCGCGCCGTAGGCGTCGATGCGCCGATCCCGCAGGAACGGCCAGTGGGTGCGCGCGAACTCGACTTTGGCGAGGTCGCAGTCCACGACCATCACCTCTTCGCGGTTCGTGCTGGCGCGCTGTACGATCGCGCCGTCGGGCGAGGCGACAAACGACTGGCCCCAGAACTCGAGGCCGTCCTGGTTCACGGGCGTGCCGTTAGGGCCGATCACGAGCTCGTGGCCGATGCGGTTGGCAACGGCCACGTAGCAGCCGTTGGCCACGGCGTGACTGCGCTGAATCACTTCCCACGACTGATGCTGCGCGAGGCCGTACTGCTTCTTCTCCTTCGGGTGCCAGCCGATGGCCGTGGGGTAGAAGATGATCTCGGCGCCGGCCAGCGCCGTGAGGCGGGCGGCTTCCGGATACCACTGGTCCCAGCAGATGAGCACGCCGATGGTGCCAAACTTCGTCTTCCACGCGCGGAAGCCGGTATCGCCGGGCGTGAAGTAGAACTTCTCGTAGAAGAGCGGGTCGTCGGGGATGTGCATCTTGCGGTAGATGCCGAGCAGCGAGCCGTCGGCGTCGATGACCGCGGCGGTGTTGTGGTACAGCCCGGCCGCGCGCTTCTCGAAGAGCGATGCCACCACCACCACGCCGTGCGTCTTCGCGAACTGCTGAAAGGCATCGGTCGAGGGACCCGGGATCGACTCGGCGAGGGAGAAGCAGTCGTGATCCTCCGACTGGCAGAAGTATTGCGACTTGAACAGTTCCTGCGTGCAGATGATCTGGGCGCCGCCGTCGACCGCGCGCTGTGCCAGCGCGAGCTGGCGGGTCAGATTGGCGCGACCGCTCGTGCCGCAGGCCATCTGCGTGAGGCCGACCTTCACGGTGCGGGACGAGGCGGAGGTGGTCCTGGAGCTGGAGGCGGCTCCGGCGCGGGCGCGGGCGCGCGTTGACGGACGACGAATCGTGGCCATGAGGTGCCATCCGTTATAGCACGCGCTACAGCACGCGCGCGGAGTGCAACGGCAGGGCGCAGGCGCAGCGCGGGGGCGCGGGTATGCTTGGGGCGTGGACGTGCATCTCGTCGACGGCACCTTCGAGCTCTTCCGCCACTTCTACGCCGTGCCCTCGGCGCGCGACGCGGGCGGGCAGGAAGTGGGCGCCGTGCGCGGCGTGCTCAACTCGGTGCGCAGCATGCTCGACGGCGGCGCCACGCATCTCGGCGTCGCCACCGACTACGTGATCGAGTCGTTCCGCAACCACCTGTGGCCGGCCTACAAGACCGGAGAGGGCATCGACCCCGTGTTGTGGTCGCAGTTCCGGCTGCTCGAGGAGAGCCTGGATGCCATGGGCGTCGTGGTGTGGCCGATGGTGGAGTTCGAGGCCGACGACGCGCTGGCATCGGCCGCCGCCCAGGCGGCCCTCGACCCGCGCGTGGGCCAGGTGCTGATCTGCACGCCCGACAAAGACCTGGCGCAGTGCGTGCGCGGCACGCGCGTGGTGCAGGTGGACCGCCTGCGGCGCATCACCCGCGACGAAGCCGGCGTCGTGGCGAAGTTCGGCGTGCCGCCCGCCTCGATCCCCGACTACCTCGCGCTGGTCGGTGACAGCTCCGACGGCTATCCGGGTCTGCAGGGCTGGGGGGCCAAATCTGCCGCCGCGGTGCTGGCCGTCTACGGACACATCGAGGCGATCCCCGACAGCCACCGCGTGTGGACGGTGGCTGTGACCCGGGCCGGCGCCCTGGCCGCCACCCTCGCGCGCGACCGGGCCCTGGCCCTGCGCTTCAAGGAACTGGCCACGTTGCGCGCCGACGTGCCGGTGTTCACCACGGTGGACGACCTCGCCTACCGGGGGCCGCGGCCCGAATACCGCGCGCTGCGACAGCGCCTGGATGCCGCCTCCACCACCGACCGGCCGGAGCGAACCGGTCGTTGATCGATTCCGGCAGGTGGTCTAGAGTCGAGGGTCCGGGTGTCAATCTCAGAGGAGTTTTCACTATGAAGTGTGTGTGTACCGCCGTGTTCGCACTGGCCCTTGCCGTGCCCTCCGCTCACGCCCAGATGGCTCAGGGCACGCCTCAGACCATCACGCTCGCTGCCGGAATGCAGCGCAGCTACGACGGCATCAAGCGCAATCTCACCGAGATGTCCCAGGGGATGGCCGAGGCCGACTACACGTTCATGCCGACCAAGGATGTGCGCACGTTCGGGCAGCTCATGGGGCACGCCGCCAACGCCCAGTTCAACGCCTGCGCCGCGGCGCGCGGCATGGCCAACCCCAACCAGGGCAACGACAACGAGAAGAAGGCCACCAAGGCCGAGTTCGTGAAGGCGCTGGCCGATTCGTACGCGTTCTGCGACGAGGGATTCAAGTCGCTCACCGACGCCAACGCCACCGAGATGATGAAGCAGGGCCCGAACAGCGTGGCCCGCGCCGCCATCCTGGCCAACCTCATCGCCCACAGCAACGAGGTCTACGGCACGGCGATTTCCTACTACCGCGGCAAGGGCCTGGTGCCGCCCTCCACCGAACGGGCGACCCGCAAGCCGATGTAACAGCGACGCCGGCCCGGTTCGACGACGCGGCGGGCCTTCGGGCCCGCCGTTGTCACGTACCGCGGTAGACTCGCCGCATCATGTCTCCGCGCGCCTTCCGCTCCGTCGCCACCATGGCCTTCGCCGCCGGGCTGGTGCTGTCTCTCACCTCTCCAGCGCTCACGCAGCGCGCGCCGCGCGCCCGCGATCTGGGCGTGCCGTTCGATGGCGCACCCGGCCCGCTCAACGCCATCACCGACGTGGCCGGCGTTACCGTGGGGCATGCCACGATCATCTCGGGCGAGGGCGCCCTCACGATGGGGCAGGGGCCCGTGCGCACGGGCGTCACCGCCGTGCTGCCGCGCGGTCGCGATTCCATGGCCAAGCCGTCGTTTGCCGGCTGGTACTCGCAGAACGGCAACGGCGAGATGACCGGCACCACCTGGATCGAGGAATCGGGCTTTCTCGAAGGCCCGGTGATGATCACCAACACCCACAGCGTCGGCGTGGTGCGCGATGCGGTCATCCAGTGGCGCATCAAGAGCGGTCCGCCGGATGTCTCGGGCTACTGGTGGTCGCTGCCGGTCGTGGCCGAAACCTACGACGGCGTGCTCAACGACATCAACGGCTTCCACGTGAAGGAACGCCACGCCTTCGAGGCGCTCGACGGCGCCAAGGGCGGCGCGGTGCCGGAAGGCAACGTGGGCGGCGGCACCGGCATGGTGTGCTACGGGTTCAAGGGCGGCATCGGCACGTCGTCGCGGGTGGTGCGCGTGGGCGGCGCCAGCTACACGGTGGGCGTGCTCGTGCAGTCCAACTTCGGGCGGCGTGCGCAATTGCTGGTGGCCGGTGTGCCGGTGGGCAAGGAGATCCCACAGACGCCCACGCAGGCGGCGCTCGCTGGCGATCCCGCCCGCGGCGACCTGGGCTCGATCATCATCGTGGTGGCCACCGACGCACCGCTCCTGCCGCACCAGTTGAAGCGCCTGGCGCGCCGCGCCACGCTCGGCATGGCCCGCACCGGGGGCCTCTCGGGCAACGGCTCGGGCGACATCTTCATCGCGTTCTCCACAGCCAATCCCGACGCGTTCAAGGCCGAGGGGTTGTCGTCGTTGCAGATGGTGTCGAACGAAGAGATCAGCGCGGTCTTCGACGGCACCGCGTGGGCCACCGAAGAAGCCATCATCAATGCGCTGGTGACGGCCGAGACCATGACCGGCGCCGACAACCGTCGCGTGGAGCGGCTGCCGCACGACCGGCTGCGCGAGGCGCTCGAGAAGTACAACCGGGTCGCGCCGTAGAATGAAGGGGTGAAAATTTCGGTGCTTGTGCCCGCCTTCAACGAGGCCGGCGGTCTTGGCGCGTCGCTCACGAGTATCCGCGCGGCGATGCACGCGCTCGACGCCAGAGGCTGGACCAGCGAGCTGGTCGTGTGCGACAACAACTCCAGCGACGACACTGCCGCCATCGCCCGCGCGCACGGCGCGAGTGTGGTCTTCGAGGCGGTCAACCAGATCTCGCGGGCGCGGAACGCCGCGGCGGCTGCCGCCACGGGTGACTGGCTGGTGTTTGTCGATGCCGACTCGCATCCGTCGGCGGCCTTGTTCGCCGACGTGGCCGAGGCCATCGCCACGGGCCGCTACCTGGCTGGCGGCAGCACCGTCGTGATGGACGGCGGAGGCCGGCTGGGCGCGGCGATGGTGAGCGGGTGGAACGCCATCAGCCGGGTCACGCGCTGGGCGGCGGGATCGTTCATCTTCGTGGAGGCCGCCGCGTTTCGCGCCGTGGGCGGGTTCAGTGTGGAGCTCTACGCCAGCGAAGAGATCGACCTCTTCCGCCGGTTGAAGCGCGCGGCCCGCCGCGCCGGCCGGCGCATCGTGATCCTGCATCGGCATCCGCTGGCCACGAGTGGTCGCAAACTCAACCTCTACTCGCCCTGGGAGATTGCCGGCTTCATGCTGCGTACGGTGCTCACCGGCGGCCGCACGCTGCGCCGCGCCGACGGCTGCTCCGTGTGGTACGACGGCCGGCGGTAGCGGCTCGTCGTCGACGAGCAGAGCGACCTGCTGCGCTGCGTGGTGAGCGACCCGCCGCTGACGCGGTGGGCGTGACCGGACTCCCGCGCGTCGCAGCACCTTCCGAGCCGTCGCGTCAGACGCGCAGCTCGACGATCTCGTGGGCGAGTTGGCCGCCCTCGATGGTGAGCCGGGCCAGCGTGATGGGCAGCGTGAACCGGCGCGGGCCGGCGCTGCCGGGATTCAGGTAGAGCACGCCGTCGCGCCGCTCTGCCCCAGGGCGGTGCGAGTGTCCGAAGATCACCGCGGCGAAGCCGGCGGCCACGGGGTCGAGGTCGAGCGCGGCCCGGTCGTGCAGCATGTAGAGCTGCAGGCCGCCCGCCTCGATCACGTCGGCGATCGGCAGCGCCGTGGCCCAGATCGCGGTGTCGACGTTGCCACGCACCGCCAGGGTGGGAGCGACCTCGCCCAGGCGATCGAGGATCTCGCGCGGGCCGACATCGCCGGCGTGCAGGATCAGATCCGAGCCTTGCAAGGCGTCGAGGGCCTCTCGCCGCAGCAGCCCGTGCGTGTCTGAGATCACACCGATCGTCATGGTCCCATCATGATAGTCACGATGACTTCACCCGACCCGTCACCCACGCCGCCGGGTCCGCTCGCCCGCTTCGCTCTGGCGATGACCGCCTGGACCGAGCGCTGGGTTCCCGACGCCTTCGTGTTCGCGCTGCTCGCCACCGTGGTGGTCGTGACGGCAGCGCTGCTTGGCACGCCTTCGGGCCTGATGGATGTGGCCGGCATCTGGGGCACGGGCTTCTGGGAACTGATCCCGTTCACCATGCAGATGTCGCTCGTGATCATCACGGGCTACGTGCTGGCGAGTGCGCCGCCAATGCAGCGGCTGATCGGCTGGCTGGCCGCCGTGCCGCGAAGTCCGCGTGCGGCCGTGGCGTGGGTGACGCTGTTCGCGCTCGTGAGCTCGTGGTTCAACTGGGGCTTCAGCCTGGCTTTCAGTGCCGTGCTCGCGCGCCAGGTGGCGCGCCGGCTGCCCACCGTGGACTACCGCGCGCTCGGCGCCGCCAGCGTGCTGGGGCTGGGCAGCATCTGGGCGCAAGGCCTGAGCGGCTCGGCGGCGCTCCAGATGGCGAGCCCCGGCGCCTTGCAGCCGCGCATCCGCGAGATCGTGGCCGCGCAGGG
>Ga0105044_10002597_pt1 | contig 24766 bp, 19 predicted proteins | sample MAT01_FD_78092 | JGI IMG/M metagenome (GOLD analysis project Ga0105044, IMG submission 78092) | Freshwater microbial communities from Lake Fryxell liftoff mats and glacier meltwater in Antarctica - MAT-01 | ecosystem: Environmental > Aquatic > Freshwater > Ice > Liftoff microbial mat | place... | reverse complement strand
TGGATGGGCGACGCCTCGGCGCGGTCCGGCGCGCTCACGCGCACGAGATGGAACAGTGTCTTCTCGAAGAACGGTCCCGCCGGCAGCACCTGGAGGCCGGCCGGTTTCAGCGCGACGAGCACGTGTTCGTCCTCGTAGGCGACGCCGAACTCGGTCGGCGCTTCGGGCTCGCTCCACGGCGGCCGATGGAACTCGACGAGGGATCCCGTGGCCATCCGGTCGTCGGCGCGCGCGACCCGGCCGTCGATGCGCACGTGGCCCGCGTCGATCGACGCGATCCAGTCCGCGGGGGTGCGCTTCGGAACGCGACGCCCGTGGTACGCGAGCACGTCGAGACCGGCCTCGGCCGGCCCGACCCGGCTCGTGTACACGTAGCCGCGGTTCACGCGAGTACCCGCTGGACAAGGCGGCGCGCGCGCCGGTTCGGCCACCCCGGGCGTGCGCGCGCGGCGCACGTCACCCAGGGTCCGAACCGCGGCCCCGCCCCTTGCTCGTGCCCGGGCCGCGGAGCCGCCGTCCTCCCCATCAGCCCGTTTTCTTCGGAGGCGCGGCGGGCGGCTTCAGCTCGATCTTGGAAGCCTTGGCGATCGCCGCGAGCTTCTCGTCGATCTGCTTCTTCACCGCGCGGATCTCGGCCTCGACCTTGGCGATCTTCTTCTTGTCCGGCGTGCGCGACTCCATGAGATCGGCGCGCTTCTTCTCCAGGGTCTTCACCTCGATGTCGAGGCCGTCCAGCTGGTCGCCAAACACGTGCAGATCCCCGTACTGCGGCGTCGGATCCTTCACGTAGCTGGCCGCGAGAACGGACGACATCGCCCGACAGAGCTCCGTGCGCGACGTGTCGGATTCGAGCGCGTGCTTGAGCGCGCCGTCGGCCGTGATCACGAACAGGTGCTCCGTGTCGTCGCCCGGGAACAGAGCGTGGTAGGGGTGATCGGGCTGCACGACATCGATCGGCAGGCGCACGCAGCGGAACCAGCGCGAGAGGAAGGCGACCTTCTCGTTGTCCACGCCCGGCTGGAGCAGCGCGTCATCGGTCTTGTTGCAGCGTGCACACTCGCGCAGGACCAGCAGCGGTCGTCGATCGGTCCCGACGATGTGGTTCAGGGCTTCTTCGCGCGTCAGCGCGCGGCGCGCTTCCTTCACCGTCGTGCCCGCCTTGGCCGGAGCGGCGGTCGCCACGTAGGTCGGGAACTCCCAACGGATGTCCAAGATCTCGCTGACGCTCGGACCGCGCGGCGCAACCGGACCCGGTTGCGGGAGCGACGGGCCTCAACAGCCTCCGCGAGCAGGGACGGCGGCCGAGACGAGGACGAGCGCGGTCAGACCGGCGACGAGGAACAGAGACTTCATGCGGGCAGCTCCAGAACGGAATCTCCGGGCGGGATGGAAGACCACCGAGACCGCTTCAGGCTACTCCCGCCCGCGCAAGCGGGGAAGTCGGGGTCCGGTCGGTCACTTGCGCGAGTACTTGCGCGCGACCCATTTTCGCCAAGCCTCATCGAGCTGGGCCGGCGTCTTCCCGTACGCCGCGGCGAGCGCCCGCGCGTGGTCGCCGGCGTCGTCGCGCACCGCGGAACCGCCCGGGGCGGGGGGCTCGGATACTTGCCGGAGCAGGTTTTCGAGCGCCGCTGGGTCCGTCTCGGCCAACCACGCGACGCGCGACCAAGCGGTCATGTGGTGCCGCGCTTCCAGCTCGTCGCCGTCCTTCCAGGCCAGCATCTCCTCCCAGGTGGCGACGAAACGGTTGGCGACGAGCGCGCTCAGGCGCTCCTCCCAACGCCACGTCCGGTCGTCGGGTTCCAGGGAGTCACGTGGGACGTAGATGCACCAGCGCGGCTCGGCCCGGCGCGCGTAGTCGAGGCCGATTCCGTGCTTGAGCCACAACGGCTGGATGCGATTGCGCCCGCGGAAACCGTCGCACATCTCGTACGCCAGGCCGCTGGCGAAGAGTCCGTGGAGGGCCGAGTCGAGCGGCGTGCCCATCTTGCGCGACACCTCGGCCGCGACCCCGAAGAACCACGCGCCGCCGGGGAGGTTGGCGCGGTACCACGAGGATTCCGTAGGTCCAATCCAGCGCCGCGCGAAGCGCTGGAGCTGAGCGTGCTGCTCCGTGATCAGGACGACGAACTTGCGCTCGTTCCCGAGGTAGGGGCCGGTGCCCATGTCCGGCCCGCTCTTCTCCGCGGACCCGATGCGACGCGCGAAGTCCGCGTCCGACACGCCGGCGCGCGCCTGGAAGTCGGCGTACTGCTCCTCGAGTCGCAGCGCGTTCAAGTGCATCCGCAACCAGGGATCGAGCTCGCGCACGTCCTTGCGCACGCGCGGCAGGCGCTTCGCGAGTCGGGCCAACTCGTCGGAGAGCTTCTTCTCCTCGAGGTCGTCCGTGCCGCGGCGGTAAGCGTGCAGGAGCGAGCCGAGCCGGAAGTGCGCCGTCTCGACCCACAGGACCCGCAGGCCGCCGAGGACCTCCTCGACCTCGGGTGTCTCGATGCCCTGGGCGATCTGGAACGGCCCGAACGACACGTACCCGGCGCGCTCGAGGAGTTCAGGCTTGCCGCGGGTGTACGGATCGACCTTCTCGAAAACTTCGGGCGTCGAAGTGTCCGTCTGCGCGCGAGCCGCGGTGCCGAGCGACGCTCCGAGCAGGAGTGCCGAGAGGACCTGGATGACTCGCGGGCTGACGAGCGGGGCGGGCACGAGGCCAGCGATCGTAGGGTCTCGCGCCCGGGGGGCCAACCGGTTCGCGCCGTCAGACGTCCGGACGCTCGGGAATGGGAACCAGAGCGCCGCTTTCACCGCAGCGTGCAGCCTCGGCCGCGAGCAGCGCGCGCTTCTGCCGTTCGCCCCAGCGATAGCCGCCGATGGCGCCCGTCTCGCGCAACACACGGTGGCAGGGGATCAGCACGCCGATCGGGTTCGCGCCGATCGCGCGACCGACGGCGCGCGCGGAACGCGGCGCGTCGATCGCGCGCGCGAGTTGTCCGTAGCTCGCCACGAGTCCCTCGGGGATCGCGAGCAGTGCTTCCCACACGCGCATCTCGAAGTCGGTGCCCTTGAGGAGCAGTGTGATCGGCCGCGCGGGATCGAGCGCGCGGCCGGCGAGCCGATCGCGCAGCACGCTCGCGCAGAGGTCGATCGCGCGCGCGTCGCGCACGAAGTCGGCGCGCGGCCAGCGCGAGCGCGCGTGATCGAGCTCGGCCTCGAGCCCGCGGCCTTCGGTGAACGCGAGCGCGCATACGCCGCGCGGCGCCGCGCACACGAGCGCCGGGCCGAATGCCGTTTCGACTTCGTCCCAGGCGATGCGCAAGCCCGCGCCGGCGCGCGCGTACTCGCCCGGCGTCATGCGCTCCAAGCCGACGAAGAGGTCGTGCAGGCGCGACGATCCCGAGAGGCCCGCGCGCAGGCTCGTCTCGAGCACGGGCAGCGAATGTGCGAGCCGCGCGCGCGAAGCGTCGATCGTCAGCGCTTGCACGAAGCCCTTCGGACTGATTCCGGCGAGCTCGCGGCACGCGCGCGAGAAGCGCGTCTCGGCGAGCCCCGCGACGCGCGCCAGCTCGGCCACCGCGGGCTGCTCCTCGGCGTGGAGCGCGGCGTGCCTCAGCGCGCGCGCGACCGCCGCGTAGTCGCGGGAATCTTCCGCTCCGGCCCTTCGATCGGCCGGGCCCACTCCAATCGTCGTCGGCGTCATCGCGATCATCGTTCTACCTCCGACCGACCGATGTAGACGCCGCGGAGGCCGCGATCGACCCGATTCCTGCGCCGCTCGAGCTTCTCGGCGCGGCCGCCTTGTCCAGCGATTCACGGGAAGATCTGCACGCTCCCGCTCTAGCTGGGCGAGGCTCGCGGCCGATCCCGGAAGCCCGCGAACGGACGTTGGCGGCCCATCCGGGACGCGGCTATTCTCTCGCGCCCCGCGTCGCGCCCCGACCCCGTCCCAAGACCCCACACCAGGGCGCTCCCGAGCGTCCGCACCCAGCACCCATGAAAGGCGTCATCCTGGCCGGCGGCCTCGGCACGCGGCTCTTCCCGCTCACGAAGATCACGAACAAGCACCTCTTGCCCGTGTTCGATCGGCCGATGATCTACTACCCGATCGAGGCCATGGTGAAGGCTGGGATCACGGACATCATGATCGTGACCGGGGGTCGCAAATCGGGCGACTTCCTCTCGCTGCTCGGCAACGGCAAGGACTTCGGCCTGAAGCACCTGAACTACACGTATCAGGAAGGCGAAGGCGGCATCGCGGAGGCGCTGGGCCTGGCCGAGCACTGGGCCGCCGGCGCGCCCGTGTGCGTGATCCTCGGCGACAACATCATCGAGCAGAACATCGCCAAGGCCGCGGCGGACTTCAGGAGCCAAGGCAAGGGCGCGAAGATCCTGCTCAAGGAAGTGCCCGACCCCGAGCGCTTCGGCGTCGCGACCGTGCAGAACGGCAAGGTCACGCGCATCGTCGAGAAGCCGAAGAACCCGCAGTCGAACCACGCGGTGATCGGCATCTACATGTACGACGGCCGCGTGTGGGACATCATCAAGACGCTGAAGCCCAGCGACCGCGGCGAGCTCGAGATCACGGACGTCAACAACTGGTACATCCAGGACGGTTCGATGACGTACGAGGTGCTGCAGGGCTGGTGGACCGACGCCGGCACGTTCAAGTCGCTGCTCTCCGCGGCCGCGCTCGTCGCCGAGGGCGGCGCGAACAAGGACTGACGGACGCCTGATGCGACGCGTCCTCGTCACGGGTGCTTCCGGGATGCTCGGGAGCGAACTGCTCCTGTCGGCTCCGCGCGGAATCGCCGCGGTGGGCAGCGATCTGCGCCAGGGGACGGGCGTCTCGGCCGCGGGTTTCGATCTCGCCGACCGCGCGCGGGTGGACGCCCTGTTCCAGGAGCATGGTCCCTTCGACGGCGTGATCCACGCCGCGGCCTGGACGGCCGTGGACCTGGCCGAGGAGCGCGAAGCCGACGCCGCGCGCGCGAACGTCGACGCGACGCGCGAGCTCGCGCGCGCGGCGGCCATCTCCGGCGCGCCGATGGTGATCGTCAGCACCGACTTCGTCTTCGATGGGTCGGGCAAGCGTCCGTACCGCGTCGACGACGCGACGAGTCCGCTCTCGGCGTACGGCCGCACGAAGCTCGCGGGCGAGATCGCAGCAGCCGAACTGCATCCGCGCGGCGCGCGCATCGTGCGCACGCAGTGGTTGTACGGGCCGCGCGGGAAGCACTTCCCGGGCACGATCCTCGCGCTCGCGAAGGATCGGCCCGAGCTCAAGGTCGTGCACGACCAGATCGGCGCGCCCACGTCGACGCTCGAGCTCGCGCCGGCCTTGTGGGACGTGCTCGCGCGCGGCGAAGCCGGCGTCTACCACGCCGCGTGCGACGGCCAGGCGTCGTGGTTCGATCTCGCGGTCGCCACGCTCGACATCGCCGGCGTGCGCGGCGTGCGCGTTTTGCCGTGCACGACCAGCGAGTTCCCGCGCCCCGCGGCGCGCCCGCGGTATTCCGTCCTCGATTGCTCGCGGCTCACCGCGCTGCGCGGCGCGCCGCTCGCGCCGTGGCGGGACGCGCTGCAACGTTTCCTCGCGCTCTAGGTCCGCCCTTCCGTCCAGCCATGCACCAAACGATCCTCGTCACCGGCGGAGCCGGCTTCATCGGCTCGAACTTCGTGGCCCTGCTGGCGGAGATCCGGCCCGAAGCGCGCGTCGTGAACCTCGACGCGCTCACCTACGCTGGCAACCTCGAGAACCTCGAGCCGGTCGCGAAGAACGCGCAGCACCGCTTCGTGCACGGCGACATCACGAAGGCCGACGACGTCGAGAAGGCGTTCCAGCAAGCCCTGGGTGCAGGCGGCCAGCTCGTGGTCGTGCACTTCGCGGCCGAGAGCCACGTCGATCGCTCGATCGTCTCGGGCGCGCCGTTCGTCAACACGAACGTGCTCGGCACGCAGATGTTGCTCGACGCCTCGCGCCGTCACGGCGTCGAGAAGTTCGTGCACGTTTCGACGGATGAGGTGTACGGGTCGCTCGGGGACACGGGTCTCTTCACCGAGGAGACGCCGCTCGCTCCGAACTCGCCCTACTCGGCCAGCAAGGCCGGCAGCGATCTCCTCGTGCGCGCGGCCGTCCACACGCACGGCTTCCCGGCCTGCATCACGCGCTGCTCGAACAACTACGGGCCCTACCAGTTCCCGGAGAAGTTCCTGCCGCTCATGATCGCCAACGCGACCGAGGAGAAGCCGATCCCGGTCTACGGCGACGGGATGTACGTCCGCGACTGGCTCTACGTGCGCGACCACTGCGAGGCGATCCTGGCCGTGCTCGAGCGGGGCAAGAATGGCGAGGCCTACAACATCGGCGGGAACAACGAGCTCGCGAACCTGGTCCTCGTGCGCCATGTCCTGCGCGAACTCGGGAAGCCGGAGAGCCTGATCACCTACGTGAAGGACCGCCCCGGTCACGACCGCCGGTACGCGATCGACGCCACGAAGATCCGCCGGGAACTGGGCTGGAGCCCGCGTTTCACCTTCGCCGAGGCGCTGCCTCTGACCATCCGCTGGTACGCCTCGAATTCCGGGTGGTTGCAACGGGTTCGCAGCGGTGCGTACCGTGAGTACTACGCCAGCCAGTACGGGACTCCGTGAGGTGCCCGCCCGGGCGGCTCCCGAGTCTCCCTCGGGCGGCCCGCGTGCCCTTCAACCCGGAAGCCCTTTCTGCCGATCTGGGTCGGATGGGCCCGTTCCTCCCCGGACCGCGACCGAAGCCCATTCCCCGATGACCCTCGCCAGCCCCGTGCACCGCGTTCGCTTCGTGCCGCGCGCGAGCTCCGATGTGTGCGCGAGCCAGGCCCCGCGCGCGAGCTTCGTTCAGCGCGCCGGCCTGCTCCTGATGACCTGTCTCGCGCTGTGGCTCACCGGCTGCAACGCCACGCCGGACAAGCGCGTCCTCCAGTACCTCAACACCGACGGCTTCGGGAACCGCTACTCGGGCAATGCCGAGGAGGAGAACTGGGTCGCGATCAAGGACAGCATCGGGCTCGACGACCCCTACCAGCCCGAGCTCAAGATCGACCGTGCCGAGGTGGACATCGACGGCACGGTGATCCTGCCCGAGCTCGGCGCGGTGGTCGTGGCCGGCTTGACGCGCACGCAGATCGAAGCGCTCTTGATGGAGAAGTACAGCCCGTACTACGACCTGCTCGACATCAAGGTCCGCATCTTCACGAACAACAAGAAGTACTTCATCTTCGGCGAGGTCACGGCACCGGGTGAGAAGGACTTCCCCGGCGACCTGACGCTCTTCGAGGCGATCATGCAGGCGACGCCCAAGACGGACTCGGCCAACCTCGGTCGCGTGAAGCTGATCCGCGCCGATCCGCGCGACCCGTTCATCCAGTACTTCGACGTCTCGGACATCTTCACGCGCGGTGATTCGACGTTCAACGTGCACGTGCGCGAGCGCGACATCATCTACGTGCCGCCCACGATGCTGGCCGAGTTCGGCTACTTCCTGGACTCGTTGCTGTTCCCCGTCAAGTTCGTGCTGACGAGCCTCTCGTCCGCGATCTTCTCGTACAACGCGCTGGCCAACGGCGGGTACTACGGCGGCGGCGGCGGCAACAACAACAACAACAACGGGATCTTCTAGGGGCACCGCGCGCCATGGCCGTCGAAGTCGAGACAAGAGGTCAGCTCCAGGAATTCCTGGGGCTACTCTCGCGCCGCAAGTGGCAGGTCCTCCTGCCGCTCGCGATCGTGCTGAGTCTCGGCGTGTTCTTCGCGGTGGTGACGCCCAAGAAGTACGTGGTGAAGACGCAGGTCGAGCTGCGTCCGGTGGGCATCTCGGTCAGCCCGAAGGAGGCCGCGAACGCTCAATTCCAGATCAAGAGTCGCGAGCGCATCAAGAAGGTCACGCAGGAGCTGCAGCACCGCGAGTATCTGGGCCTCCCGCCGGCCGAGCAGGAGGACTGGCTCGAAGCCGCGCAGAAGGCGATCAAGGTCACGACGGTCCAGAGCACGAACCAGTCCACGAGCTTCGTGAACATCGAGTACGCCGATGTGAGCGTCGAGTGGGCCGTGGATTTCCTGCGCGCGCTGCGCAACGACTGGACCTTGGAGGTCATCGACCGCGACCGACGCAAAGTCGAGGACGAGGCCATCAGGCTGAACGAGTCCCGCGCGCAGACCGAGAGACACTACAAGCGCGAGGAGCAGGAACTGACCGAGGTCCTGCGTGCGAACGACCTCTCGGCGACGCAGCCCATGCCCGGCGCCGGCGCCACCCGGACCGAGGACGCTGTGTTCGAGCGCTTGCGCCGCAGCGAAATCGATCTCGAGAAGGTGGACGCGACGATCGAGGAGGCCAAGGTCCTTCAGGAGGAACTGAACCGCCGGCTCGCCGACATGCCGACGCGACTCGACCTCGAGGAGACCGTCGTGGGCGGGTTCAGCAACGAGGAAGAGCTGGCCAAGCTCGAGCTCGAGATCCTCGCCGCGCAGAAGAAGCTCGAGGGCATCCGTCCGGCGCATTCGCGCTACACCCAGGTCCAGCACGAGATCCGCGGGCTCGAGTCGCGCCGCGAGCAGCTCACGCGCATGGTCTCGAAGGGCGAGTTGCAGCAACGCTCGAAACCGAACCCGGAGATCGCGACCACGCGCGCCCGCATCGAGACGCTGAGCATGAACTTGCGCGTCTCCGAAGCGCGGCGCACGCGACTCCTGACTGAGATCGAGGACGATCAGCGCCGCGGCCAGGAACTCCAGGACGTCTATCGCGACGTGCGCGAGCGCAAGGAGAAGATCCTGCGCCTGTCGGCCGAGATGGCCGCGGCCGCGGCCTCGTACCAAGCGAAATCTCGCGAGTTCCTGCTGCTCTTGTCGCCGTTGGCGAACCCGTTCGAGATCACGCAGGAAGTCACCGCGCCGAGCAAGCCGACGGAGCCCAACCCTTGGCTCATCGTGAGCTTCTCACTGGTCGCGGGGGTCGCGATCGGGCTCGCCGTCGCCGTCGTCTCGGAGTACTCGAAGAACTGCTTCCGCACCGTCGCCGACATCGGGCGGGTCATGGCGATCCCCGTGCTCGGCAGCGTGGACCTCATCATCACGCGGCGCGAGCTGCGCGTGGGCGCCGCGCGACGCGTCGCCGTCGCCGCGGTCAGCGTGGTTTTCGTCGGTGCCGTCCTGTTCGTCACATGGGCCTGGGCCAACGACGCCAAGTACTTGTCCCAAGACGTGCGCGACGCGATCGAGGGCCTGCGCGCCCAGCTGAAGTAGGGGCTGGACCATGCGCGACCTGATCGTCGCCGCGTTCATCATCGCGACGCTGCCGACGTGCTTCCGGCGGCCGTTCATCGGCCTGCTGGTGTTCACGCTGCTCGCGTACATGCGCGTGCAGGATCTGACGTGGGGCTGGGCGCGGTACGAGCGCTGGTCGTTCTACGTCGCGATCGTGACGGCCGCGGGGTTCGTCCTCGGCTCCGGACAGCGGCGCTTCATGCTGCCGGACATCCGTTGCTGGATCATGATCGCGCTGGTCTTGCTCGTGGGCGCGAGCCTCGTTTCGTCGCGGTTCTTCCACCCCTCGAACCTCGCCGGCTACACCGAGTACTGCAAGATCATCGCGGTCGCGCTGTTCACGACCGGCGTGGTGCGCAACCGCGAGTACTTGCGCATCCTGGTCTACGTCGTCGCGCTCTCGTTCGGCTTCTTCGGCGTGAAGAACGGTGTCGCGTTCATCCTGTCCGGGTTTCGCATGGAGATCATCCAGGGCCCGGGTGGGATGCTGACCGACCGCAACGACTTCAGCCTCGCCTTGTGCATGGCCATGCCGCTGCTTTTGCACCTGGGGCTGTCGGAGAAGCGCCAGATCCTGCGGCGCGTCCTGTTGATGACGATCCCGCTCACGGCGCTGACGGTCATCTCGTGCCACTCGCGCGGCGCGTTCCTGGCGATGGGGGCGATGGCCGCGGCGGTTTCGTGGCGCTCCAAGAATCGCTTCGCGGGGTTCGCGCTGCTGGCCCTGTGCGGAGTGGGGGCGTGGATCGCGGCGCCGGCCTCGTACAGGGAGCGGATCTCGTCGATCTCGGAGTTCGAGACCGAAGGATCCGCGCGCGGACGCATCGAGGCCTGGAAGGTCGCCGGCAACATGATCATGGCCCAGCCGCTCCTCGGGGTGGGCTACAACAAGTTCCAGCAGGAGTACGTCACGTACGACCCGAAGCGCGGCGTGGAGTCCGACGGCAACCCGAAAGCCGAGGGCACGCGCGTGGCGCACAACAGCTACTTGCAGATCTGGGCCGAGTGCGGGACCCCGGCGTTCCTGCTCTACATGATGCTCATCGTGCTGACGTTCTACGACCTGTCGCAGGTACGTCGCGAGGCCGAGCGGCGCTACCACTCGAGCTGGATCCTCTCCTACGCGAACATGTTCGAGGCCGGGATGGTCGCGTTCGTCGTGGGGGCATTGTTCCTGAACCGCGCGCAGTTCGACCTCTTCTATCACTACGTCGCGATCGTGGTCGTGTTCGGGAAGGTCGCGCGCGAGGCCATGGCCGCCGAGCCGTTGCACTCGAGCGGCGGCGAGCAGCGCGGACGGTTGGTGCTCGAAAAGCCGTCGGGGTTCGGACGGAACAGCCCGCCTTCGGGCTTCGATCGCGACACGACCTCCAGCGGTTTCGGGCGCCGGCCGTCGCCGGGGTCGGCCTGAACGCCTGTGTGCGGCTTCACTGGCATCGCGCTCGCCGATCCGCGCGCCGTCGTGGACGTCGAGCTGCTCACGCGCATGGCACGCACGCTGGCGCACCGCGGACCCGACGACGAGGGGATCTTCCAGCGACACGGGTTCGGGCTGGGATTCCGCCGACTTTCGATCATCGACCTCGCCGGCGGGCACCAGCCGATCCTCGACGAGACCGATCGGATCGCCGTGGTCTGCAACGGCGAGATCTACAACTACGCCGAGCTGCGCGCGGGCCTGATCGAGCGCGGACACCGATTCCGCACCGGTTCCGACGTCGAGACGATCGTCCACCTGTACGAGGAGCACGGCGAGCGCGTCGCCGAACACCTCGTCGGCATGTTCGCGTTCGCCATCGCGGACCTGCGCGATCCGGCGCGACCGAAGCTCGTCCTGGGCCGCGATCGACTGGGCATCAAGCCGCTCTACTGGGCGCTGACGCCGCGCGGAATCGTGTTCGGTAGCGAGTGCAAGGCGCTTCTCGCGAGCGGTCTCGTCCCGCGGCAGATGCGCGCCGAGAAGCTGCTCGATTACCTCGTGCAAGGCTACGTGTCGGGATCCGACTCGGCCTGGAAGGGGATCCAGCGCCTGCCGCAGGCCGCGACGCTCACGTGGACTCCGGGAACGGAGCCGAAGATCGCCAGCTATTGGGACCTGCCGCTCGACGGCGCGCGCGAGCCGGCCGAGGCGGCCGAGATCCTCGAGTGGGTCGACCGCGTCGTGCGCGATCACCTCGTCGCCGACGTTCCGTTGGGCGCGTTCCTCTCGGGCGGGATCGACAGCACCGCGGTCGCCGACGCGATGTCGCGCCTCCACGGCGCGCGCGGCGCGTCGCAGGAGCTCGTGCTGTGCTCCGTCGGCTTCCGCGAGAAGGAGTTCGACGAGCTCGACCGCGCGCGCGCGACGGCCGCGCGCCTTGGCGCGGTGCACCACACGCGCGTCCTCGATCCCGATCCGCGCCTCGCGATCGACGAGCTGCCCTGGTACTTCGACGAGCCGCTCGCGGATCCCTCGACCGTGCCGACCTACCTCGTCTCGCGGATGGCGCGCGAGCACGTCACGGTCGCGCTGACCGGCGACGGCGGCGACGAAGTGTTCGCCGGCTACCGCCGCTACGTGTTCGACGTGGCCGAGAACCGCGCGCGCGCGCTGCTCGGAGTGCCCGGCCGTCGCGCGGCGGCGTTCGTCGGACGCCACTACCCGAAGCTCGACTGGGCGCCGCGCGGCGTGCGCGCGAAGAGCACGCTCGAGAACCTGGGGCGCGATCCTGCGGCCGCGTACTGGGCCAGCTTGACGCAGATGTCCCGCGCGGACGCGGCCGAGTTGTTGGCGCCCGAGCTGCGCGCCGCGCTCGCCGCGCACGACCCGTTCGACGCGTTCGCGGAACTGTACGCGCGCCCGCGCGTCGGCGACTCGCTGTATCGCGCGCAGTACGCCGACATCCATCACTTCCTGCCCGACCAGATCCTCGTCAAGGGCGACCGCGCCTCGATGGCCGCGTCGCTCGAGGTGCGGCCGCCGTTCCTCGACCACCGTTTCGTCGAGCGGTTCGTGAACTTGCCCACGGGGGAGAAAGTCCGCGGCGGACGCGGGAAGCACGCTCTGCGAGAGGCGCTGCGCGAGCGCATCCCGGCCGAGGTCCTGGACGGCCGCAAAATGGGCTTCGACGTACCGTTGCGCGCCTGGTTGCGCGGTCCGCTGGCCCCGGCCGTGGCCGAAGCCGTCGAGACTCTCCCTGAGCGCTGGTTCGACCGCGCCGTGCTGCGCGAGCGCTTCGCGGAGCACCAGAGCGGCGCGCGCGACCGCTCGAACATGCTCTGGAGCCTGCTCGTCCTCGAACATTGGCGCCGACGGCATTCCGCAGCCGATGATCTCGCCTGACCCAGCCATGGCGACCGCGAACCGAACCGACGTCCTGCACGCGCTCTCCTTCGACGTCGAGGAGTACTTCCAGGTCGCGAACTTCCGCGGCGCATTCGAGCGCGACGGCTGGGATCGCGTCCCATCCCGCCTCGACATCGGCATGGACCGCATCCTGTCCCTGCTCGATCGACGCCAAGCGCGCGCCACGTTCTTCTGGCTCGGCTGGGTCGCCGAGCACCATCCCGCGCTCGTGCGGCGTTGCGTCGACGCCGGGCACGAGATCGCGAGCCACGGTTACGAGCACCTTTTCCTGGAGGACCTCGGACGCACGCGTTTCGTCGAAGATCTCGCGCGCACCGAACGCGCGCTGGTCGCGGCCGGCGCGCCGCATCCGATCGGCTTCCGCGCCTCGACCTTCTCGCTGTCGCGCTCGACGTGGTGGGCTTTCGACGTGCTCGTCGAGCGCGGTTACCTCTACGACTCGAGCGTGCATCCCGTCTCGCACCCGACCTACGGCGTGCCCGACTTCGAACCGGGCATCTCGCGCGTCGAAGCCGCCGGCGGCAGCATCGTGGAGTTCCCGGTGGCGACGTGGCGCGCGCTCGGACGCAACTGGCCCGTCGGCGGCGGCGGCTACTTCCGCTTGCTGCCCTTGTGGGCGACGCGCGGCGCGCTGGCGAGCCTGGCGGAGTCGGGGCGGCCGGCTGCGCTCTACCTGCATCCGTGGGAACTCGATCCCGACCAACCGCGCGTCGACGCGCCGCTCAGCGCGCGCTTCCGCCACTACTTGAACCTCGATCGCACGCTGCCGCGGCTCGATGCGCTGCTCGAGCGCTTCCGGTTCGGCACGATGGTCGAATCACTGCGCGCGAGCGGCCACGCGCTCACTCCGCGGGCGTAGCGCCGCGCGCCAGACCGCGCAGCGCGCGCAAGAAGTCGTCCTCGATGTCGGACGGACGTGCGGGTCGCGCGTCCTCCAACAACGATTCCGCCTCGGCGAGCTCCGTCGCCGTGCCGCGCGCCATGATTCCCAGCGCGAGCATCAAGCCCGCCGCGCGACGTTGCTCGAGGCTCGACGCGGGGTGAATGTGCGCCGCGCGCGCCGTCTCCAGCGCTTGCCCGATGAGGCGCGGTCCGAGGTTCAGGTAGCTGCGCGCCGCCAGGAGGAGCAGCGCCGGATCGGGTTCCGCGCGTCCTTCCAGGGCTTGGATGGCGGCCATCGAGCTCACGATCTCACCCGTGTCCATGTCCGAGCGCGCGCGCATGCGCAGGATCTCGCGCGAGACCTCGCCGCGATCGAAGATGCGCGCGACGAGGCGCAATTCGCTGACCGCGCGCGCGCGATCGCCGCGCGTTTCGTGCGCGCGCGCGGCCGCGAGCCACGTCGGGAGCGACCCCGGCTCGAGGTCGAGTTCCTCCTCCGCGAGTCGCAAGGCTCGGTCGGGGTCGAGGCGCGTGAGGAAGTCGATCCAAGCCGCCGCCGCGCCCACTCCGGACTCGTCCAGCCCGAGGCCGCGGTGGTTCGCGCGGAAACGGTCCAAGCGGGTGATGGCGCGCTGGACGCCCAGCACGGGATTGCGCGGATCGAGCTCGAGGTCGATGCGCGCGAGCGCCAGCACGAGCCGCGGATCGTCGGCATGGAGCTCGGACAGTCCCGCCAGGACTTGCAGCGCTTCGGTGCGCGGAAGCGCTTCCGGCGACGACTGGGCCTTGTCCACGGCGACGAGCAGGTCGCCGATCGTCCCGCGCGGATCGTGCGGCCCCGGCTCCCTCGAGAGCGCGCGCGCGAGGCGCTCCAAGGCTTCCCGCGCGCGCCCCAGCGCGAGCAGCGAACGTCCAGCGATCGCGTCGAGCTCGGCCGACGAGTTGTCCGCGTCGGCGCCCGAATCGGCCGCCCGCACCGCGGCCGCGTGATCACCGCGGGCGGCGAGGAATCGCGCGCGATCCTGGCGCATCTCGAGCCCGGTTCCCGACGCGACGCCCAGCGCTTTCAGCCGTTCTCCGCGCGCGAGTCCGTACGCCGCCCTGTCGAAGCGCAGCTCCGGGTTCAGCGCTTCGCGCAGATCCCAGGCCGGCCGGAAGTCGGGGGCCACGGACAGGACCGCCTCGATGCCCGCGCGCGCGCCGTGCGTGTCGCCGGAGCGCTGAACCAGGCTCGCATAGAGCCACGTCGGCCACAGGTTCGCGGCCGTCGCCGGGCCGGCGGCGGGAGCGGCGCGTTCGCGGAGCGCCGCCAGCGCGAGCGGTTGCGTCTCGGGCATCACGCTCTGCGCCACCCAAGCGGCCGCGGCGCGCGGATCTCCGCTTTCGTCGAGGCTCTTCGCGAAGGCGCCGAGCTCGCGCGCGGCGGTCGCGCCGAGACGAGCCACGAGCGGCAGTTCCGATTCCGACGCCGACTCCGGCATCGAGTTCGCCAACACGGCGAGACGCGTGTCGATCGCGCCTTCCCGCGCGAGGGCCTTGGCGATGCGCGCGCGCGCTTCGTCCTCACGCCCTTGGAGTACGAGCAAGGCCGTCATGCCGAGGGGGTCGAGGCCCACGCTCTTCACGGTCGCGCGCTCGGCGAGGGCCTTCCATTCGGCGGTGCGTCCGGTGTGTATCGCGATCCCAAGAGCCAGGCGCTCGAGTCCGCCGCGCGTCTCGAACGCCTCGGCGCGCGCGAGCGCACGAGCGGTCTCGACGGCGTCGCCTTCCAGCGCGGCGGCGACGGCGATCTGCAGGCACAGATCTCCGCCGCGCGCGGCCGGGATCTGATCGAGCGTGCGCAGGATCAGGCGCGCCGGCGCGAACTCACCCGCGCGCATCGCGACGTCGGCCAGCGCGAGTCGCCGCGGACGCGAGAGCTTCTTGTCGAGCGCGGCCAGCCCCATCAGCCCGCGCACTTCGGTCGACGCGCCGCTCCAGCTCGCCGCCCGCAGCGCGAGTTCGATCGCATCGGGGACGGCGGTGAGCGCGCGCCCCATCGGTTGGAGGAGCTCCCACGCGCGCGCGGGCTCGCCGGCGTCGAGGTTCAGTCTCGCCGCGAGCACGCGCGCTTCGTCACCGAGCGTGTCCGCTTCGATGCTGTCGAGCAGTTCGAGCGCGGAGAGGGGGCGTCCCGTGCGCGCCAAGGTCTCGGCGGTGGCGATGCGCCCGAAGTACTCCGGGTCGGCACGCATCAGGCTGTGGAGGTCGCGCGGATCGAGCTCGTCGAGCGGGATCTCACGCAGGACTGCCGTCGTCTCGGGTGTGCGCCCGCCGGCCGCGATGCGCGCGGCGACGGCGTCGAGCAGCAGCGGACGCCGCGGCTGGCGTCGCGCGACCTCCAGTCCGAGGTCCAGCGCGGGCAAGAAACCGGGCACGATCTCGAGCAGGCGGTCGAGGTGCGCCTTCGCGCGCGCGTCGTCGCCGGCTTGGTGGTGGATCTGAGCCAGCCGGTACAGCTCGTACGGACTCGCGCCCGAGTCGGGCGTCCACACGCGGTTGCGCAACAAGCCCGCGCGCACCGTCTCGGCATCGAATCCGATCGAGTTCAACTCGCGCTGGCCGATCTCGTGCCAGCGCGGCAGGAGTTCCTCGGTGCGCTCCGGCAGCAGGCTCATGCCCTTGGCGAAGCGCGTCTCCGGGATGCGGTATCCGCCGTGCGGCGCGACCATCAGGAGTTCGGCCATCCGCAGGTGGAGTTCGCCGTCGAAGTCGGGTTCGAGCTCGATCGCGCCCTGGATCGCCTCGCGTTCGAACTCCGGCTCCTTCAGCTCGCGCGAAGCCCGTGCGATCGCGCGCCAAGCCGTCGCGCGCGCGCCCGGAACGGGTTGGGGCGCGGACGACGCCAGGAAACTGCGCAAGAATGTGCGGCCAACCTCGTGCTGGTTCCCGAGTACGAGGCCGAGTCCCTGGTAGAAGCGCGCCGCGGCCTGGTCGTCGACCGAGCCGACGCCGTAGAGCTCGCCGCCGGCCTCGAACATGAGCTCCCACTTGTCCGCGTTCAGCCCGATGCGCGCGAGCAGCGACAGGAACTCGGTGTCGACCGGGGCGCGTCGCTGCGTCCACTGGCGTGCCAACTCGCTCGCGAAGCGGAAACGGCCGAGTTCCTCGAGCGCGGCGAGGTGCGCGCGCGCGGCCGTTCTGTCGGTGCGGATCGCGTCGAAGCGCAACGTCACCGCGGCCAGATCGGCGGCGAGGTCGGTGCGGCCGGCGCGCGTGAAGAGCTCGAGCAGACCGGCCAGCGGTTCGGGTGTCACGCCGTGCTGGAGAGCGCGCGCGTAACCATCGCGGGCCTTCTGCGATTCCTCCGCGGCGCGATCGGAGAGCCGCAACACCTGTTGAAGGATTTCCTCGTCGCTGTCGCGCAGCACCTCGCGCAGTCGCTGCGCGAGCGCGGGCCGCGAGACATCGGCCGGATCGAGGGCGATGGCGCGCGACAAGTTCGCGCTCGCCACCGCGAAGTCGTCGCGCGGCAGGACGCGCGCGAGCAGCACCAGTGCGGCGGCTTCGTGCTTCTCGGCGGCCAAGCGGTGCAAGCGACCGAGCCTGGTCCACGACGCAGGCGAGTTCGGGTCGAGTTCGAGCCCACGCCGCACGCGGGCCTCGGCGGCGCCGAAGTCACCGGCGCGCGTCTCGAGCTCGATCAGATCGGACTCGACCTCCGGATCCCCGGGCCGACGCTCCGCGACGGCCAGGAGATCGGTGCGCGCGCGATCCCACGCGCCGAGTTCCATCGAAATCCGGCCGCGCCGGAGCAACACGCGCGACTCGAGCGTCGCGTCGCCGGCTTCGCGCGCGCGCGCCAGGACTTGGTCCAAGTTGAGCAGCGTCTGCTCGCGGTCGTAGCGCCCGTCCGCGATGCGCTTCTCGACGGCCTCGAAGAACTCCTCGGGCGTCACGCGCGATTGGCGCGAGACCATCGCGCCGACGCCCACGAAGAGCGCCACGGCGGCGGCGAAGAGCATCCAGGTGGGCCAGCGCATGGTCGGGTTCGGGAGCGTTCTACTCGGGGCGCGAGGGGAACGCCATGAGACCGTGCCGGCGCATCTTGTTGAACAATGTCGTGCGGTCGATGCCGAGCAGATCCGCGGCAGCCTTGCGCGAACCCGAGCAGTGCTCGAGCGCCTGGCGCAGGATGTCGCGCTCCGGGCCTTCGAGCAGCTCTTTCAGGCTGCGTCCGGCCTGGAACAGCGCGGTGACCGGTGCCGCGATCGGGTCCGCGGGCGCGAAATCGTCGCCCAGGTCCGGCGGTTCGATGGCTGCGCCGCGCGCGAGGAGCACGGCGCGCTCGAGTCGGTGTTCCAACTCGCGCACGTTCCCGGGCCAGCGGTGCGCGGCGCACGCCGCGAGCGCGGCGGCCGACAACGCGCGGCGCGGACGGCCGTGTTCCAGGCTGAGGCGGTCGAGCACGCGCTCCGTGATGAGCGCGAGGTCCGCGGCGCGCTCGCGCAACGGCGGCACGACGAGGCTCACGACGCGCAGCCGCCAGAGCAAGTCCTCGCGGAAGCGTCCTTCGACGACCGCGCGCGCGAGGTCCACGTTCGTGGCCGCCACGACGCGCACGTCGGAAGTGCGCGTCTCCGTCTCGCCGACGCGCTCGAACGAGCGGTCCTGCAGGACGCGCAACAGCTTGACCTGGAGCTCGGGCGAAGCCGTTCCGATCTCGTCGAGGAACAACGTGCCGCCGTTGGCGGCCTCGAAGCGGCCGGGACGGTCCTTCGTGGCGCCGGTGAACGCGCCGCGCGCGGAGCCGAATAGCTCGCTCTCGAGCAAGCCGGCCGGGATCGCGCCGCAGTTCACTTCGACGAACGGTCCGCGCGCGCGGCCGGATCGCTGGTGCAGCGTGCGCGCGAGAAGTGTCTTGCCCGTACCGCTCTCGCCCTCGATGAGCACCGTCGCACGCGTGTCGGCGACGGCGTCGATCGTGGCCAGAACTTGCTTCATACGCGGATCGCGCGTCGCGACGGCCCCGGATTCCACGCGGCCCGCGAGGTCGTCGCGCAGCCGGCGGTTCTCCGCGCGCAGATCGCGTGCTTCGAGAGCGCGCGCGACCGCGAGGAGGACTTCCTCGGGCTCGCACGGCTTCTGCAAGCACTCGGCCGCGCCGCGTCGCACTGCTTCGACCGCGTCCTCGATCGAGCCGAATCCGGCCAGCTCGATCCAGGCCGGCGGCGTCTCTAGCCGGCCCAGCTCGCGCGCCACGTCGATGCCCGCGCTCGCGGGATCGCACAAGAGTACGTCGGCCGTGCCGGCTTTCAGCGCACGCGCGAGCCGCGTTCCGCCGACGATCGTCTCGGCGCGGTGGCCCGCGGATTTGAGCACACGGGCGAGCTCGCGCGCCGAGCCGTCGTCGTCGCAGACGAGGATGGTTCCGCTACGGGGCGCGGCGGCACGCGGCGCTTCTGAGTCGATCCGTTCCGACATGTCGTTTCTTTTCGACATGCCCGGCCGTGCATCTTCAACGTCTCTGCACCGTCGTCGTGCTGGCCTGATCCGTCGGCCACAGGACCACCTCGCCCACGTTCACGTGCGGCGGGCGCGTGACGACCCACAGGATCGCGTCGGCGACGTCCGCGGGGGAGAGCGGCGTCATGCCCTGATAGACGGCCTTCGCGCGCTCCGCGTCGCCGCGGAAACGCACGCCGGCGAACCCGGTCTCGACCATCCCCGGATCGACGGTCGACACGCGCACGCCCGAGCCGGCGAGATCGAGGCGCTGCGCTTCGTACAGCGCGCGCACGGCGTGCTTCGTCGCGCAGTAGACGTTCCCCCCGGGGTACACCTGTCGTCCGGCGACGCTGCCGAGCAGCACGTGATCGCCGCGGCCGGCCTGGCGCATCGCCGGCAACGTGGCGTGGAGGACGTGCAAGACGCCCATGAGGTTCGTGTCGACGACGACCGCCCACTCGGCCGGGTCGCCGTCCGGGAGCTTTTCGGAGCCCAGCGCGAGCCCGGCATTGTTGACCACGAGGTCCGCGCCGACGCCGCTCAGGGCGGCGTGCACCGCCGCCGCGTCGCGTACGTCGAGCTGCACGGAGCGCGAGCCCGGACACTGGGCCTGAACCGCGGCCAGCCGCGCCTCGTCGCGGCCCACGAGCACCACTTCGGCGCCCGCGGCGGCCAGGGCGCGCGCCGTGGCCGCGCCGATTCCGGACGATGCTCCCGTGACGATCGCGCGACGATTCTGGAGACTCGGCATCCTCGGAGTGTAGCCCGGAAGGAGTTTCGCTTCCCCGCGTTCCAGTGACGCGCTCGCCCTGGCCGATACCCCGAATTACGCACAGCAAAGTGACTCCAACTTGACCCGTTCCCCGTTCCTCATACTCGCCCTGGTCGGACTCGCGACTTGCGCGAGCTCCCGCTCACAGACCTCGGACGCGACCCTCTACCACGGCGGCCGCTTCGTCCTGAACGACGGGCGTGGTGGCGTCGCCGGCGCGCTACTCGAACGCGATGGACTCGTCGTCGCCACCGGCACACTCGAGGATCTGGCCCGGCGTGAGGACGCGCTCGGAGCCGCGCGCGTCGACTTGCGCGGCGCGTGCGCGGTGCCTGGGCTCCAGGATGCGCACGGACACCTCGAGGGCTACGGAGCCTCGCTGGAGGAGATCGATCTCGTCGGCGTCGCGAGCTTCGACGTGCTCGTCGAGCGTGTCGCCGCCGCCGCCGCGAAGCTGCCCGCCGGCACGTGGGTGCGCGGTCGCGGATGGGACCAGAATCTGTGGGAGGGCGGCGAGTTCCCTCACCACCTGCTCCTCTCGATGGCGACGCCCGCGCATCCGGTTTTTCTCGAGCGCGTCGACGGCCACGCGGCGTTGTGCAACGAGGCCGCGCTGAAGCTCGCCAACCTGGCCGGCATCCTCGATCCCGAACCGAAGGTGCAAGGCGGTCGCGTCTTCATCGACGAAGATTCACGCGCGACGGGGATCCTGCTCGACGCGGCGACGGGCCTCGTCGACCGCGTGATACCGAAGCCCTCGGCGGAAGTGTCGAAGCGGCGCTTCCTCGCCGCGCAGGAGAAGTTGCTCTCCGTCGGGCTCACGTGCGTGCACGACATGGGCACGTCGCGTCCGATGCTCGCGCTGCTGCAGGATCTGCGCGCCAGCGGTCAACTGCGCTTGCGCGTCGTCTCCTACCTCGACGGCATGGGCGTGCTCGACAAGAAGTCGTTGACGGGATTCCCGATGGCGCCGGATCCGCGCGACATGCTCTCGGTCCCGGGCGTCAAGCTCTATGCCGACGGCGCGCTCGGTTCGCGCGGCGCGGCGCTGCTCGAACCGTACACGGATGCGCCGACGGAGAAGGGGCTCCTGATCCTGACCGAGGACGAGCTCGCCACGCGGCTCGCACTCGTCGCGCGATCCGGAATGCAGCCGGCCGTCCACGCCATCGGCGACCGCGCGAACCGCGTCGTTCTCGACGCCTACCAGCGCCTCTCGGTCGCCGTCCCGGGCTTCCGCGGCCTGCGTCCGCGCATCGAGCACGCGCAGGTCGTCGCGCCCAAGGATTGGGAGCGCTTTCCGGCTCTCGGCGTCGTGCCGTCCATGCAGCCGATGCACGCGACGAGCGACATGGCTTGGGTCGAGGCGCGGCTCGGGCCGGAACGCAAGCGCGGCGCGTACGCCTGGCGCGCGCTGGCCCCCGAACTCGGTCGCCTGGCGCTGGGCAGCGACTTCCCGGTCGAGAGCCCGGATCCGCTCCAAGGTCTCTTCGCCGCGCGCACGCGCACGAAAGTCGGCGGCAAGCCCGAGGAGGCGCTGCTGCCCGAGCAGCGTCTGGACGGCGCCGCGGCGCTGGCCGGTTTCACGAGCGGCGCCGCTTGGGCCGCGCGTCAGGACGACCGGCGCGGCCGTCTCCTGCCCGGCTATGCCTGCGATCTCACCGTGCTCGGCGTCGACCCGACGACGTGCGAGCCGGCCGAGCTGTTGAAGGACTCGGTGCGCATGACCGTGATCAACGGTCTCGTCGTGTGGCGCGCGCCGGTGAAGGCGCCCGACACGCGCGGCGGCTGACGACGCACTGCGCCTGAAGCTCCGCGGGAGCGGCGCCATGAAGACCGGAGAGCGCGTCGGCTCGGTGTCCTCACGCGCTCGGAGTGGCCGAGATGGCCGCCTCCGCAGTTCTTCCATCTTCGTTTTGCATCACGAGAAGCGCCCCGCAGCGCCGCGCTACGGGACTTGCTCGGCGGGTTGCTAAACTGCCGCGGCGCCACGAGGAGAGCGCCACATGGTCCGGATCGACGTCGAATACCGTGGGCGCCTGCGTTGCGTCAGCGTGCATGAGCCCTCGGGCGCCGAGCTCGCGACCGATGCGCCCAAAGACAACCAGGGCGAGGGCGCGAGCTTCTCGCCGACGGACCTCGTGGCGACGGCGCTCGCGACGTGCGTGCTCACGACGATGGCGATCGTCGCGAACCGTCACGGCTGGAAGCTCGAGGGCGCGACGGCCTCGGTCGTGAAGCACATGGTCGCGGACCCGGTGCGGCGCATCGGCCGGCTCGAGCTCACGCTGCGCATGCCGGTGGGGCTCGACCAGAAGGCACGCGAGGTGCTCGAGCGCACGGCGCACACGTGCCCGGTGCACAAGAGCCTCGCGTCGAACGTCGAGGTTCCCATGACGTTCCAGTGGGACGCGGTGCCGGCGAGCGCGTGAACTCTACCGGCGCGACGATCCTGTCCGCGACGGGCGTGCGCTTCGCGTATCCGGGGCCGGTGCGCGCGCTCGCGGGCGTGGACTTCGCCGTCCGCGCGGGCGAGTTCGCGTTCGTCATCGGGCCGAACGGGTCGGGCAAGAGCACGCTGTTGCGCGTGCTGGCCGGGATCCAGCCGCCCGACGCCGGCCTGGTGGTCCTCGAGGGCCGTGCGCTCGCGGACGTGGTCCCGCGCGAACGCGCGCGGCGCATCGCGCTCGTGCCCCAGTACCTGCCCGTGCTGCCCGAGGTGCTCGTCGCCGACTTCGTCGTGTCGGGGCGCTACGCGCGCGTGTCGCGCTGGACGGCGCTCTCGGCGATCGACCGCGAGATCGCGGCGCGCGCACTGGCGGATTGCGACGCGGGAGAGCTCGCGTGCCGCGGTCTCGACGAGCTTTCGGGCGGACAGCGCCAGCGCGTGCTGCTCGCGCGCGCCGTCGCGCAGGAAGCGGCCGTGCTGCTCGTCGACGAACCGACGAACGCGCTCGATCCCGAGCACCAGATCCAGGTGCTCGACCTGCTCGCGCGGCTCACGTGCGCGGGTCGCGCGGTCGTCGTCGTGAGCCACGACTTGAACCTCGCGAGCCAGTACGCGACGCGCCTCGTGCTGCTCGACGAGGGCCTCGTGGTGAAGGACGGCGCGCCGAGCGAAGTGCTCGCGCGCGAGGTCCTCGAGCCCGTCTACGGCGTGCGCCTGCACTACGGCGCGTGGACCGAACCCGGCCGCGAAGCGCGGCCCTACGTCCTGCCCCGCCGAGGGAATTGACACGCATGTCCGATTCGACCCAAGCCATTTCCAAGGGACTGATCGAGTACCTCGCGGCGCGCACGGTCGGCGACGACGCGTTCCTCTACGAACTGAAGTCCGCGGCACTCGCGGCCGACATGCCCAGCATCTCGATCGCGGCGGAGCAGGGGAGTTTGTTGCAGATCCTCTTGCGCATCGCGCGCGCGAAGGAGGTCGTCGAGGTCGGCACGCTGGCCGGCTACTCCGCGATCTGGATGGCGCGAGCTCTGCCGGGCGACGGACGCGTGCGCACGGTCGAGCTGTCGGCGAAGCACGCCGAGTTCGCGCGCGCCTGGATCGCGAAGAGCGACGTGGCGACGCGCATCCAGGTGCTCGAAGGACGCGGCGACGACGTGCTGCGCACGATCCAGCCCGCGAGCGTCGACGCTGTGTTCCTCGATGCCGACAAGAGCGGGTACGCCGACTACCTGGAGCAGGCCGCGCGCATCCTCCGTCCGAGCGGACTGCTGCTCGTGGACAACGCGTTCGCGTTCGGGCAAGTGCTCGACGCGCATCCGCGGGACAGAGAAGCGCCGGCGATCCAGGCCTTCAACGAGAAGCTCGCGCGCGACGCGCGGTTCCAGGCGCTGATCGTGCCGATCGGGGACGGCTTGTGGGTGGGGACGTTGAGGGCCTGAGCACTCGTCGAGCTATCGATCCCAGCAGCCCGAGCGTTTGAAGGACGTCCTGCGACTCACGGCAGCGTGAGCACGTGGTCGGCCAGCGACTCGAGCGCCGACTGCGGCAGCATCTTGTAGGTCGGCATCGGCGAGCTGTACTTCTCGCCCTGGACCTGGAGGCGCGGGTCCTTCGCGGCGTAACCGGGCGGATCCAGCAGGTAGGCGACGAGTGACTCGCGCGTCCAGTGCACCTTTTTGCCGTGCAGCGTCGGCGCGAGCTGCGAGCCGGTCCCGTCGCGCATGTGGCACACCGCGCACTGGTTCTGGTAGAGCTCGGGACCCGTTCCCGTGTAGGAGGGCGCGTCGCTGCTGCAGGCGGAGCCGAGCGCGAGGATGACCGAAGCGAAGACGGGGAGGCACGCCGGGCGCATGGCGTCCTTGTAGCAGAGGCCGCGGGGCGAGCGGATGAGGAAGTCGGCGCGGCGTGCACTGCCGGAACGCATGCGAGGGCCCCGCGCGGAGATCCGCGCAGGGCCCTCGCTCCCTACCGAGGAGACCTCAGGATGGATCCTCAGTCGCGCGAGACGTTCGGCACCTGCAGCGCGACCTGGTCGCGCGCCTGCGTGTACGTCCAGGCCCAGTCGCTCGACGAGACGCGCTTCAGGTAGCGCTTGCGGCGCGCGCGGATCTCGATCAGGTCTGTGGCCAGCTCGGGGTGGCGGATCATCGCGAACAGGCGCTCGAACTTGCGGCGGACCTTGGGCATGAGGCCCTTCGTCGCGCGCGCGTGGGCTTTGAGCAGGCGCTCGCGCTCCTGGTGCAGCTCCTCGTGCGTGAAGTTCGGGTGCTTGAAGCTCTCGGTGGAGTGCCAGTAGTGGAACTCCATCTCGGCCACGTCGCGCGTGAGGTAGGGCTTCAACTGTTCGAAGACCTCGGTGCCCGGGATCGGCTGCAGGATCGAGCAGCACACCGCGTTGCAGCGCGTCTCGGCGATCAGTTCTTCCGTGAGGCGGTGGTCGCGCACCGTGTCCTCGGGGAAGCCGTAGAGGATGAAGAACTTGAAGTACATGCCGAGCTGACGGTTCAGCTTCGCGCCGTCGCGCACGCCCTGC
>Ga0105044_10002596_pt1 | contig 24774 bp, 21 predicted proteins | sample MAT01_FD_78092 | JGI IMG/M metagenome (GOLD analysis project Ga0105044, IMG submission 78092) | Freshwater microbial communities from Lake Fryxell liftoff mats and glacier meltwater in Antarctica - MAT-01 | ecosystem: Environmental > Aquatic > Freshwater > Ice > Liftoff microbial mat | place... | reverse complement strand
GCTACGCGATCAGTTACAGGTGGTGGTGAAGCTGTCGGGCAGTGCGACCATCGTGACGCCGCGCTTGGTGGCGCCGATGAGGACGATTTGGCCGTTTGGGCGAATGGATGCGCGGACCGGTCCGATGATTGGATCGCGGATGGGCACTGAGGCGACCTTTTTGTAGCAGTACGTGTCGAAGATGTCGATGACGGGTTCGCTCGATGCGACGAAGGCGAGACGGGTCTTGAGCGGCGTCGAGTTCTTGCCCGTGTTCATTGGGTGGAAGTCGAGACCACCGCCGCTGGACTTCGACTGCAGGATGCCTTGGAGACGGAGTGTCGGATCGAGGATGTACGTGGAGTCGCCTTTGATGGCAGAGAGTTCGCCGTCGAAGTTGATGCCGACGCCCTGGACGCGTGCGAAGGTGTTGGCGATGAAGTCGCTGACGTCGAGGGGGCGTGAGAGCCCCATGTCGATGACCGGGAGTGGCGGGAAGAGATCCATGCCGATGGTTGCATCGACCCCGATGGCGCGACTGCCGAGTACGGCGCCGCCCTCGCCGACGATGGCCCGTCGGAAGTTGCCTGAGTTGCGAACGTAGGTGGTGTCGCGGAAGGCCAACTGATCGAGACGGACGATGATGGAGTAGTTGAACCTCGTCCCGTCGGGAGCCGTGATGGTCTGCTTGGCTGGAACCAGCATGGAGTCGCTACCAAAACCTTGCGCTGCGAACCGCACGATTTCGACGGTGTCAGCGCGACCGGCGCTCTGGCCGATGGCTTGCTCGAAGAAGAAGTGCGAGGAGCGTTTGGTGAGGTTTTCCCAGCGCACGGTGCCCTGATTCGGGAACGGGACTGACTGACCTGGCGTGGGTGTGGTGGAGTAGACGAGGACCACGTCCTGGCATGGGGAGCCGAGTGCCAGTCCGCCGGTGCAGGTGGATGCGATGTACTGTGGTCGATCGCTGAAGTCGTAGGCCGTGCGCTGCGTGATCGGGAGATCGGTGGTTGCCGACTTCACGGTCGTGACGCTGTACACGATGATGTTGGGCAGTGCGTAGCGGAACACTTCGCGTCCCGTTGTGCCTTGCTTGAGATCGATGTAGCTGATGTTCGTGCCGCCCGAGTTGGCGATCAGGAGGGTGTCGCCCATGATGCCGTCGCGACTGCGCGGCCACGGCGTGATGCCCCACGGACGGGAGCCAACGATGACCGGAGATTTGAAGGTCGAGTCGGCGAGGTTGAAGACTTCAACCTGATTGCGCTCGATGTTCGTGAGATAGAGGCGATCGTTGCGCGGGAAGTAGAGCGCATCGGCGATGACGCCACCTGTTGGGAGCGGATTGGTGAAGCCGTTGACGACGAGTGCAGAGTCGAGACGGATGGCGCCTGATGTGTAGCGGGCGACATCGCGACGACCGTTCGCGTTGCGAGCGAAGCCCGCAACGGTGACCTGTGTCGGGAAGACGGTGATGGGAAGTCGCGTCTTGAAGGTGCGCACCAGCGTTGAGAAGCCGCCGGTGGACGTGACCGAGTCGGCAACGAGGAGTTGTCCGTTCAGTCCGCGTACTTCGTAGCCCAGGACTGAGATGCCGACAGGGTCTGTGGCTTCGACGAAGACGGTGTCGGTGACTTCGAGGCGATCCACCACGCCAGTTTTTACGACGGGGATGGTGTTCGCGGTGGTGGGGCTGAGCACGGCGTAGCTGACCGGCGCACCTTGGACGCGCTGGTTGAGCGAGTCGACGATGAAGGGTGTGACGGTGAGAACTTGTCCCTTGACCGAGTCCGGGACGACGAGCGTGTCGAGGATTGCGACGGAATCCCTGAGGGGCGCGCCGAACAGCGCGGAATCGCGAGTGACGTACGCGCCGGCGATGGTGTAGCCGAGGGTACGGACTTTGTAGCGCGCCTTCGCGGAGATCGAGAGGACGAGCGACTTACCGGAGACGACGGGCGAGCCTGCGGCCGGGCTGGTGATCACGACGCTGGGCGGTTCGAGATTGCCGACCGTGAGGACCAGGCGCGCGGTGTCCGAGAGATTGCCGGCGCCGTCGATGACGATGGAGCGGACGTTGACGGTGGAGCCGAGTGGGGCGGATGACGGGACGCGGAAGGCGAGCGCGAGACTGATGCTCTGCATGGCGGTCGTGATCGTCGTGTCGTACTGCGACGTGACGCTGCCGCTCAGGAAAACGCGGACTGTCTTCAGTCCGACGTTGTCTGTTGCGTTGACGCGCATTGCGATGACCGTGTCGCCGGCGTCAGTGCCCTTTGCGATGTTGACGCGCGGAGCAATGGCGTCGGGGAAGGGCGGGTCGATGACTTCATCGCCTTTGCACGCGCTGAGGGCGAGGAGCGCGCCGACAGCGAAGAGTGTGCGCAGCGGTGACACGTGAGAACGCCTTGGCGACTCGTGAGTGAAGCTGATAGCTGGCATTGGTCGATGCTCCTCGTCGGCTCAGCGGCTCGGCGGCGTGGTGCCGTCGTCGAGGATGTGTGGCGTGACCAGAATGAGGAGATCGCGCTTCGTTTCGTTCTTGGAGTTCTGGGAGAAGATGCGCCCGATGAACGGCAGATTCATGAGCACCGGGATGCCGCTGCGGAAGCGCGTCGTTTCGGTAACCGTGAGGCCACCGATGACGGCGGCTTCACCGTCGGCGACGAGTACCTGTGATTCAGCGCGCTGGCGATTGAAGATGACGCCGACGTCGGTTGCGGCGATTTCCGCGCTGGAGTTTTCCGCCTTGATGCTCATGAGCACCATGCGGTTGTTGGTGATTTGCGGCGTGACGGAGAGCTTGATGCCGGCTTCTTCCTTCGAGACTGCGGCGCGTGGGAAGAAGGTCTGTGCGTTTGGCTGGCCGACACCACCACCGCCCCCGCCACCACCACCACCGCCACCACCACCTTGTCCACCGGCGCTCGCGTCGATGACGCGGATGGGGATTTCCTGGCCGACGAAGATTTCGGCGGAGCGGTTGTTGAGGATGGTGATGCTGGGCTCGGACTGGACGTCGGCAAGTGAGGACGTTTGCAGTGCATTCAGGAAGGCCGTGAGCTGATAGCGGCCGAGCGCGGTGCTGTAGATCAGGTTGAGCGCGTTGGGTTTGATCGCGTTGTTGGCATTGGCGATGCCGGCGATGGCGTTGCCGCCCAGTGCGATGCGAGCAGGGCCTTCGAATGGGGTACCGCCCCCGATTGCGTCAGGCACGCCGTCGCCGTTGGTGTCAATCGGCCGCATGGTGTTCGGATCGGTGCGCGGAACGAGCTGCTGGAAGAACTGCTTGTTGCCCGTGCCGAGGTCGTACGCGAGTCCGATGTCTTGGATGCCGGTGCGATTGACGAAGATGATCTTCGCTTTGATGGCGACCTGCTGGGTGCGGACGTCGAGTTCCTTGAGGCGTGCGATGATTTCAGGGAGACGTGACGGGACGTCTGTGATGATCAGTTTGTTGGTGGCGCTGTCGGCGACGACCGAGCCGCGGACGACGCAGCCCTGCCCTGCACCGGGATTGCTCTGTGCTTGGCCACCGTTGCCGCCGTTGCCTTGGTTCATTGGTACGCCGGACGCCATGGAGGTGAGCCCAGTGCAATCGCGGCCGAGCAGGGCGACGACGGTTCTTGCGAGGGCAGTCGCCTTGGCGTAGTTGACGTCGATGATCTGGGTGATCGTCGGCTCGAGCGCCTGGTTGGAGGCGAGGTTGCGATAGCTGTCGACGGTGATGATGCCTGATGCGTCTTCGGTTGCCGCGAGTCCCTGCGCCTGCAGGATGGCTTGGAGTGCGACGTCCCACGGCTTGTCGCTGATGTCGGCGGTGACTGTTCCGCCGACGTCCTTGCCAACGACGATCGTGCGGCCTGAGAAGGTTGCAAAGGCGGCGATCACGTCGCGGATATCCGTGCCGTCGTAGCTGACCGTGATGCGCGGCTTCTGCGGCTGACGACGCGCGACCGGTGCAGGCTGCGCGGGCGCTGCGGCGCCATCGCCGCGATCGGCATCGACGCGCAGCTTTTGGGTGCTGGCGGTACTGATTGGGGTGTGGTCGGCTTTCGCGTCGGCCTGTTGTCCAGCGATGTACGTCGCTTCGGCCTTGACCGCTGCGTTTTCGACTGCCTTGGCGACTTGCCGTTCGTCAGCGGTTGTCGACTTCGGTTTTGCCTTTGTCGAATCGCTTGGGCGCGGTGTGTTGCTGTACACGGACGTTGTCACTGGCGCATCGAGACGACCAGCGGCGGATGCAACGACTGCTGCGGTCGGTGCGGATGACGCGCCGTTGGTGTGCCAACTGGCGAATGCCGTGCTGCCCCCGCTGACGACGAGGCGAAGTTCGGCGCCGTTGCGTGCGACCGTGTATTGGCGTGAGGCGTCGAGGTCGATGACGAGACGGACGGTATCAGCGCGGTACTGCGAGAGGCGCACGTTCCGGATGGAGCCGCGTGCAACGCCGTCGTAGGTGGAGTTGCGGAGCGCGAGGCTGGCACCACCGAGATCGACGACGAGGCGCGTCGGACCATCGATCACGAAGTGATTGACGGAGACGGCTGAGTCGAGGGTGATCGTGACTTGAGCACCCGTTGCGCCGGGTGCGACGGAGATGCTGGACACACGACCGCGACCGGGGACGTCGTCGGAGGTTCGTGCGATGCTCGGGGGAGCAGCGGAGTCGGTGCGAACTGCGGCGCTTCCGTGCGCAGCGATTGCAAGTGCTGCGGTGATCACCGCAGCGGTCGTCGGTCCCATCATGGGTTTCTCAGTTTCGTCGTGTCACTGCTCAGCTGCAGCGTTTCCTGCCGATTGAATCCGAACTCGTCGAGCGTGAACTGCACTGACTTCTGCTTAATGCCTGAGACGCGGAGGCGACCGAGCTGCTGTCCGACGCGAATGCGATACTGCTGCTTGGAGAAGCTGTCGCGGAGGATTGCGACGGAGTTGTCGCCGTCGGGGTCGAAGGCGACGGCGGTGAGTCGGAGATCGCTCAGGAGTGGGCGTATGTCGCTCGTGCTCATGAGCGACTTGTACGGATCGCGACGACCCGAGCCGTTGTAGTCGAAGATTTCGCGCTGGATGGTGATTTGGGCGGGGAGCGCGGGGTTTTTCTTCGCGACCGTTGCAGGGGCGAACGGGGTCGGTGACGCAGCGGCAGCGGTCGGACTGACTGTGCCGGCCGAGACTGCCATAACGGTCGAGGGCGCAGTGCGAGCATGCTGCTGCTGGGCCGCGAGCGGCGCTGCAGCAAGTGCGGATGCACCGATCGCGGATGCGCCGATGATCGCGGCGAGCGTTCGGAACGAGTTGCGGGACCGAATCATGAGGACTTCCCCTGGGCAGCAGGTGCCGTTGGCGGCGCGGTGCGCTCGACGTAGGTCTGCAGCATGATGGTTGAGGCGAGGGCGCCCTTTTGTGCCGTCTTGATCGCCGACTGACCACGGATGGGCGAACCGCTGATGATCGAGAACGACATCGGTGCGACGATCCGCGGGAGTGAGCCGACGTTGGCGAGGAACGCGCCGAACTGGTGATAGCCACCGATGATGGTGACGGTGTAGCGATAGGTGTCGAAGCGATCGCCGGGGATCACGGCTTCGGGCGTAACGCCACCGACATCGAGTCCGGCGCGACGCGCGGCGGTGGAGACTTCTTCGAGGAGCGCGGGCACTTCTTGTCCGGTGGGCACCAGACGACGCATGACAACAAGCGCAGAGCGATTCTCTGCCGCCTCGGTGCGCAGCTTCTCGATGCTGCCGGAGGCGAATTCCTTCGCGGCGCTCTGATTCGCCAGTTCGAGTTGCGTGGAGCGTTCGTTGTCAGCGGCGATCTGCTCGGTGCGCGTCGCGTAGGGATACAAGACGTAGGCGACGGTGAGTGCGACTGCCGCGAAGCCGATCACGAATTTGATCTGGTCGCGCCGGGTGGTCGGGAGGATGGACATATGATTCTCGAGTTCAGCGAACCGGGACGATGAGCGGTGAGGTCCGAACGACCCCGACCGGCGGCACTTCGTATGCGGCAGTGAGTTCGAACTGCGTCACGTCCTTGTTATCGACGACGACGATTTCCGATTTCGTCAACGAGACCTTCTGGATGAAGGGCGAGCTTTCGAGTTGTCGCATGAACATCGTGAGGGCCTGGATGTCGACGGTCTGACCGACGATGCGGAAGCTCAGGTCTGGATGAACGTTGACGGTGTCTGCTGCGGCCTTTGCCGCTTTGTCCTTGGCGCTGGCGTCGGCTGTTGCTTTCGCTGCGGGTGTGGCGGGGGCTGCCGACGCGCGTGTGGTGTCTGCGCCTGGCGGCAGCGGTGCCTTACTCGTCTGCTCGAGAATGGTCAGCCACGTGAACGCCGGCAACGCTCGGCTCACTTCGTCGAGGATGTGGGCCCAGTTGTAGCGGTTGTCATCGATGGTGCGGATGATCTGCAGCTGGCGGTGCACGGAGTCGCGTTCGGCGGTGAGTTTGCGACGTGCCGCGAGGACGTTCGCGTAGCGCGTCGAGTCGCGAACGGCGGTTTCCAGTTTGGTGCCGACTTCGGCGGCGCGCGCCTGCTGCGATGTGAAGAGCACCCCGACGGTTGCGACGGAGATGACGACTGCGGCGGCGGCGCCGACGAGCCATGGATCGCGAATGCTTTGACCGATGTTGCCGATGGCGCCGGCGACATCGAAGCGATTGCCACCGCGTGCCGACTTTCGGCCGCCGGGGAGGAGATTGATTTGGAGCATCATGGTCGAGTTCCTCAGGCGGCGGCGCGGAGAGCGAGGCCCACCGGCAGCATCAGTAGCGGTGCGACTTCGTCGGCGGACAGGAATTCCATGGCGCCATCACGCACGCTGAGTCTCGCGAGTGGATTGGCCGGTTGCACCGGGATGCGCAGCCGTTCGCCAAGCCACTGCAGCAGGCCTGGAACGCGCGCGCCACCGCCGCATGCGTAGACCGCGCGGAGCTGACCGAAGTTGCGTGAGGAGGTTGCAAGGAACGTCGATGCGCGTTCGATGCCGACGGCGATTTCTTCACCGCGCATGGCGACTGCGGCGTCGAGTTCGAGGGTGCGATCGTAACCGCGCAACATCCTTTCACCTTCGTCGCCACCGATGCCGTGTTCGCGCTGCAGATCTTCGCGGAAGCGGCGTGTGCCGACCGTGAGATCGCGCGTCAGAATCGGCACGCCGTCGTCGAGGATGTTGAGGTTTGTGATTTCGTTTCCGATGTTAAGCAGCGCGACGGTGCCCTGCATGGCATCGGGGTGATTCGCTTCGAAGGCGTTGTGGAGTGCAAAGGCGTCGACGTCGATGATGGCAGGCGGTGCGCCTGCTTCTTCGAGGAGATGACGACGGGCCTGCACGAGGTCGCGCTTGGCGGCGACGAGGAGGACGCTCATCTCGAGCCCGTCGGCGTCCGGATCAAGGATCTGGAAATCGAGTTCGACGGATTCCATATCGAAGGGGACGTGCTGTTCCGCTTCCCAGCGCATGAGTTCCCGCGCCTGCGGTTCTTTGACGCGCTCGATGGAGATTTTCTTGACGATGACATCGCGTCCGCCGACTGCCGCGACGATGTGCTTCGTCTTGAAGCCAGCGCCTTGCAGTGTCTGACGGATGGCGTCGGCGACCAGCCCTGGGTCCATGACTTCGCCGTCGACAATAGCCGTTTCGGCGAGCGGAGTGATCACGACCTTCACGAGCTCCGGTTTCCCGGTGCTGTGGTCAATGACCGCTGCTTTTACGAGACCGGAACCGATGTCGAGTCCGATGGTGATCTTCTTGCGGCCGAAGAGCGGCATGGATCCCGGGGTTGTGCGTGATAATCGTTTGTGTTGCAATGCAGCCGTGCGAAAGACCATCACTGGGACACTTTGACCTGTCCCGATCGGACGATTCTCCCTCAAAACGACCCGCCACTCACGAGGTAACGGCGTTGAAGGGGCAAAAACCGGCTTGACTGCCTACAGCGTGATAGTGTCGGCTCATGGCCGCCAGAACTGTTGCGCCGTTCCGCTGCTGGTCCCGTTCGTTTCGATCTCGCGTCAGTCCCGTTCACTCCAGACGCGGAAAGGATGCGGATCAGGGCGAGCAACAGCGGCGAGCGCACGTCGCAGTGCGCACTGTGAGTATCGAACGGTCGCATTGTTTCCGAAGCGCGATGTAGCGCCGGTTGGGGCGTAGATCACCAACGCGCCGTTGATATCGAGCTGACCGGCGGTCGCATCGACAGCACCGCGTACGATCATCAATCCGCGGACGGTGAGTGTGCCGCGCAGTACAAGATTCCCATCGAAGGCGACGAGTCCATCGTGTCGGGAAGCGCCTGCGAGTTGGATTGTTGTCGTGTCGTGCAGGACGAGTGCGCGCCATGGTGGTTCGTTGGGAAGCGGCGCGTTCGTCGTCGTCTGCCGGTGGACCGCGCGCGCAGTGATGCGCTGCCACGCATCGTTGAACGCGGTGACGTCGCGCGGGGGGTCGACTGGTGTTGCGATCGATGGAACGCCCGCGATCACCACGGTGGAGTCGATGTGATGAACGCTGGAGTACAGTCCCGCGATTGAGGTGGTGTCACGCCACGGGCCACATTCATCATTGAGTGTTGCCGAGTCGATGCCGGAGATGCGTGCGGTGCCGCGGAGGGCCACCGGTGTGATGGCGACGAGTGCCGCGTTGAGCGGCAGTGGTGGTGGTTCGGCGAAGAGGGCGCGGCCGACGCGTCGATGCGCGCGGGTTGGTGCGCCGTCGCGGTGACTGGTTGCGGAGACGTCGATCCACGCGATGAGGGGCGCCGTGCGCGTCACGATGACGTCTACCGGTTCGCCGGCTGTGGTGAGTACGGCTGCTGTGATCCGGCTGCCGATGGGTGAGCCTGCAAACGATTCGGCGTTCCAATTGGCGACCGTTCGTGCGATGGATTCGTCGGCGCCCAAGAGTGCGCGCTCGCCGTTGAAGGCTTGGCGTGCGGCGCGTGTGGCGCGCCATGCGGCGAACTGGGCGGCGCTGGCGAGTGCTGCGACGAGCAGTGTGGCGACGATGACCAGCGGCAGGACGAAGCCTTTTCGTTGACGCCTGCTGGGGGCGCGGTGGTGGGTGGGTGTGGTGACCGCTTTCATAGTGCGCCGTTGTTGGCGGTGCGGAGTGCGATGTCGACGATTGCGGAGTCCACCGGTGTTGTACGTGGGGCACGCCGCGCCGAGGTGAGCCGAGTGGGTGCGCGGAGCTCGAGGTGCAGGGTTGCTGCTGTGGTGTCGCCTGGGAGTAGCGTTGCTCCGGCGGCGTTGCGGATCTTGATGACGACCCCGAGTGCTCGTGGGGGCAGGAATGGTCCTGCGACGGGTTGGGTGATATCCCAGCCATTTTGGGAGAGTTCACGCCTGCCGAGGAACCAGTCGGGGCCGGATTGATAGAGTGCGTAGTGGATGCGGCGTGTGATGCGAACCGGGGTGCCGGCTGCGACGTTGGCCGGGAGTGTGTCGGTGAGGCGGAGCGTGACCGTTCGCGCGCTCGGGTTCGCGCTGCTGTCGATGAGCGGCGAGCGTGCGCACGCGCGTGTGCTGGTGGTGCTGCGGAGGATGGATTGATATGGCCGTGGTGCGAGTGTCGAATCGGTGGGTGCGAGGAAGAGCGTGATACCGTCACCGGTTTGTGCGGGGGAGATCCAACTGGTGCGCGCGCCGTCGGTGTCGGTGGTGGGGAGCAGGTCGATGCGGTCGCGCGGACCGCGTCCGGCGCAGGCGATGCCGGTGCCGACGGTAGCGGTGAACTCGATTGAGGTGTCGCTCCAGGAGACGAGGTCGTGCGCTGAGAGTGGGCGGAGTTCAGCGGCGAGGACGGCGCTGGCGTGTCGGAGTTCGTGTGAGGCTGCGAGCGTGTGGTCGGCGCGTTGTGCGGCGCGTTGGGTTGAGAGCAGCAGCGCGATGGCGAGCGCGGTGAGGAGCGCCATGATGGGGATGGCGACGAGGAGTTCGAGGAGTGTGGATGCTCGTCGTGCGCGGGGGTGTTCGGATGGGTGTGCGCATTGATTCGGGCGCGTCATGGGCAGCTCCGAGCGGTGCTCAAGGCGAGATGCTGCGTGTCGCGGATGGAGAGTGGTGGTGGGGCGAGTGCGGCGTCGACGAAACGAGAGTTCAGCGCGCCGATTTTGGCGTCGGTGGCGGCGGTGGCGATGCGTGGGGCGTGGAGCGTGTTGATGAGGGGCGCGCTGTTGCAGGGTTGGGCGAGGGACTGTTCGGCGCGAGAGGTGGCGATGAACTGGGCGTGCGCGACGAGGATGGCGTCATCGGCGAGTGACGCGATGGCGCGGGTGCTGGCGGTGAGGGTCAGTCCCGAAACGGCGAGGAGGACGAGTGCGATGAGGCACTCGATGAGGAGGCGGCCGTGGCGGGGGCGGTATTGCCGCGGGGTGCGCGGGGGTGAGGGCGGGAGCATGGTCGCAGTATGGGTGGGGCTGCGCCTCTGGGCTTCACCGAAACATTTGGAGTTGGGTCATTGTGTTGCGGGACGGGAACTGCGGGGGGCTGGGGGACCGAATACTCAGCGGACCGCAGTAGTGGTGAGTGCGAGGTACGAGTAGTGAGGTTGAACGACCGAGTTCTGGGTGGTGAGTTTGGGTTGTGGGTGGTGAGTGGGGTCTGCCGCTACTCCGAAGAAATGCTCAGGAGGCCGCTGCTGGAGTGAAGCGGAAGCAGGATCACGAACGCGGCGCCGCCTTCGCGCGCGCGCTGGACCCAGATCGTGCCGCCCAGGTTTTCGATCGTGCTGGCAACGATGGCGAGACCGAGTCCCGTGCCTTTGCCCGGTTGTTTGGTCGAGAAGAACGGCTCGAAGATGCGTTCTTCATCCTCGGGGGCGACGCCAGTGCCGGAATCGGCGAGGACAACCTGGAGAAAGCGACGGGGTGATTCGGGGCGCGCGAGCCACGCAAGTGCGCGACGACTGGGACGGTGGGTCCACTTCTCGCCCGGGAGATCGGTGCGCCGCTTTTCGGAGGCTTCGGTGAAGTCGGACGCGTCGTTGATGCGCGTACGGATGATGATCAACCCGTCGCGGTCCATCGCATCGGCGGCGTTCAGCATCAGGTTGACGAACACCTGTTCGAGATCGTGCCGTTCGGCGTACACGACGCCGTCGGGGGCCTCAAATTGTGGCGAAAGTTGGAATCGCCGGGTGATGCCTTGGTCGGCGAGCAGACGCAAGACGTCATTGATGACTTCGTCGACGACGACCGGCTTCGGGGTCAGTCGGCGCGGGCGTGAGTAGTCGAGCAGCCCTCGCATGATGCGATCGATGCGGGCGATTTCGCGTTCGAGGGCGTCCAGTGCTTCGGTGGTGCCTTCCACATGCTCGGCGCGCATCCGGATCACGTGCGCATAGTTCGCGATCGCGGAGAGGGGATTGCCGATTTCATGCGACACACCCGCGGCGATCCGCCCCATCGTGGCCAGCTTTTCGACACGCATGCGGAGTTGGTTGGCCGCGAGCAGCTGCTCGGTCATGCGGTTGATGCTTGTGGCGAGCACGTCAAACTCGTGCGTCGTTCCGACGGGGACGCGCCTGGTGATCTCGCCCTGTGCGATGGCTTCCGCGGCGGCCACGCAGGCGGCGAGGGGGTCTTCGACGACGCGTTGCACTTCGCGCCGCATGACGGCGGCCCACACGACGGAGACGAGCGTCAACAGAATGAGCACGACGGGCCATCGGGCCGACGATGGCAGGTAGTCGGTCAACCACATCGAAGTGATGACGCCGATCAGCGCGAACAGACTCGCGGCGGCGAGCATGAAGCTCAGTCGTGCATGGATGCGCGGGAAGCCGGAATTGGGCACGCGGGAGGATGCGCGCGGGGAGCGCGTGGGGCAACTGCGATGATGGAAATCACTCTCGTATTTCCCCGAGGGAATGCCAAAACACAGAAGGGCCGGGCTTTCGCCCGACCCCTCACGCCCCGGCCCCGGTGAGCCGGCCACCAGTCGGCGGCATTCGCCGCGTCGTCTACTTACAGGTCGCGCCGCCGAGCTGACCTTCGGCGAGACCGGCTGGCGCCGCCGAGCCGACGCCGATGGCGCATGCCGAGCCTGTCGCGTTTGCGTGCGTCCAAGCGCCCGCCCAGCCCGTGGCCGACAAGTTGCTGACGCTCAACGCGACGCCCGACGAACCAGCCGGAGCGACGAACCCGACGTACGTGTTGTTGTCCGAGAAAAAGGCTTCAGCGGCCGGGACCAGTTTCTTGAGGTCCGACCTCATGGCCATGACGTACGCCTTCTTCTTCGTATCGGCAAACTTCGGGATCGCGACCGCGGCCAAGATGCCGATGATGGCGATGATGGCGATGAAGATCAAAAGTTCGATGAGGGTAAAGCCCTTTCGAGTGCGCGTGACAACACTTTACGATATTTTGGCTGATGCCAACCCCGCGCCTCGACCCATTCGCTTTGCAATTCATCTTCCAGGTTGCAGGATACCGGATCACCTGGAAGACGGCGCAACACCAAAGTATAGATACGAAGAAGGGCCGAGCATTTGCTCGGCCCTTCGCCTGCTCAGCCCCTGCGGACTGACGCACTACTGGAATAGTTCACGCAGGTCGCACGAGGCAATCCGCGCTCACCCTTTCCATTACTTACAGGTCGCGCCACCCGGCTGACCTTCGGCCAGACCGGCCGGCGTCGCGCTGCCAACACCGATGTCGCAGCTCGAGCCAGTCGCGTTCGCATGCGTGGCGTTACCCGCCCAGCCCGTGGCCGACAAGTTGCTGACCGACAACGCAACGCCCGACGAACCAGCCGGAGCGACGAACCCGGCGTACGTGTTGTTATCCGAGAAAAAGGCTTCAGCGGCCGGGACCAGGTTCTTGAGGTCCGACTTCATGGCCGTGACGTACGCCTTCTTCTTCGTGTCAGCAAACTTCGGAATCGCGATCGCGGCCAAAATGCCGATGATGACGACGACGATCAAAAGTTCGATGAGGGTAAAGCCTTTGCGGGTGCGAGTTGTGCGGGTCATGCGTTTCTCCGTAGGGGGGCGGCGACCTGGCCAGAGGTCTTCCGGGCAGATTCGACAGATCGTTGTAAGGCACACTGCGAGCCAACGGCTCAGCATGAATCAAAGTCCTTACACCGCATTCACTTACACCAAATTCTTGCCACCGTACTCGGCGCATCGCCTCTCTCGCTTTGCACGACTCCGTGCAGCCTGCAATGCAACCCGCACGACTCGTGTTGTCAGCCGCTCTTGTGCCACGGCTCTACTGGCAGATCGGTTCGTTTCGCGCAATGAGTTCCGCCGCGCCACCGACACCTAACGCGCACGCAATACCAGGCGCATTGGCATGCGTTGCCGTAGCGGACCATTCCGTCACACCAAGCGTGATCGTGGTGGTCACCCCGGGCGACCCCTGCGGAACGACCACGTTCGCATAGCTCCCATCGAGTTCGTACCGCGACTCGGCGCTGGTTGCCAAGTTACGCAAATCAGCCTTCATCGCGGCGATGTACGCGCGTTCCCTCGACCTGTTGAATTTCGCGATGGCGATCGATGCGAGGATCGCAACGACCATCACAACGAACATGAGCTCGATGAGTGTGAACGCAGCGCGTACGCGTTTTCCATTGGACGCAGACCCTGCCGTGAGGGAGCGTCGCACTCAGACCTCTCCGTAGCGAACGAGCTTCCGATACAGGGTCGACGGATCGATACCGAGCATCTCTGCCGCGCGACTCTTGTTGCCGCCTTCGTTCTGCAACACCCAATGGATGTACGCGCGCTCGATCGCTTCGAGCGACGGCGTCGTCGGAACGCGTTCGGTAATGAGCGGCTCGGCGCGACGTTCCGTGATGCGCTCCGGGAGTGCGTCCGGCTGGATGACGTCTCCCGACGAGAGTATGACAGCGCGTTCGAGTGCGTTTTCGAGTTCGCGAACGTTACCGGGCCACGGATAGGCCATCAGCGCGTCGAGTGCATTCTCAGACAACGTCTTGGGCGGAGTGTTGCGCTGCGCGGCTGAGCGCGCAAGGAACGTATCGGCCAAGAGCGGAATATCTTCCCGACGTTGACGAAGCGGCGGCAAATGCACCGCAATCACGTTCAACCGATAGAACAGATCGGCGCGGAAACTGCCACGCTTGATCTCTTCCTCCAGATCGCGATTGGTTGCCGCAATCACGCGCGCGTCCACCGATTGTGCTTCCGTCGCACCAACAGGAATCACTTCGCGTTGTTGCAACACACGCAGCAACTTCACCTGTGTCGACGCCGTTGTCTCGCCGATTTCGTCAAGAAAAAACGTGCCGCTCTGCGCTGCCGCAAAGAGGCCTTGCTTGTCTTTCACGGCACCGGTAAATGAACCCTTCACGTGGCCGAACAGTTCGCTTTCCAGTAGCGACTCGGGGAGCGCACCGCAGTTGATCGACAGAAAGCTGTGGTCGCTGCGCGTTGAGAGGTCGTGCACATACCGCGCGACGACTTCCTTACCGGTCCCCGATTCACCAGTGATCAACACGGTCGAATCAGTCGGCGCCACCGTCTCGGCCAAGCGCAACACGTCAATCCAGCTGCGACTGTTCCCAACCGGCCGACCGGTTGTATTACGCTCGCGACGCTTGATCTCCTGCTTCAGCGTGTGATTCTCAGCGCGCAACTTCCGGTGCTCCGCGGCGCGGCGGAGAATGGCCAACAATTCGTCGTTGCGGAACGGCTTCTGGATGTAGTAGAACGCACCCTCGTTCACGGCCTGAATCGCGGACTGCAGTGTGGCCTGCGCGGTCATCAGAATCACGGGAATCTCAGGGTCGACCTGACGCGCCGTGCTCAACACCTGAACGCCGCCAATGTCAGGCATGCGGACATCGGTAAGCACGATGTCAGGGCGCAATTCGGCGATGCGTTCAACGCCCTGCTTCCCACCGTGCGCCGTAAACGGGATAAAGCCTTCGTTCTTGAGCAAGATGCGCAACGAATCGAGAATTCCGACTTCGTCGTCGACGATGAGTATGCGCGGCGCCGTGGTGAGCGCGGACGGGTTGGCAGGTGCGATCACAGTGAGACTCCAATGGCGCGTGCGGATGCGCCGTCGAATGAATGGTTCTGCGGAATGTCGTGATTGAACAGCATCGGCAGCTCGTCATCGTCCGCCGTGTACTCCGGTGCTGTCGCCAGTCCGGCGTGCGGCACAAGAGGCAGCAGCACGGTGAAGCGCACACCTTTCGGCAGTGGATCGACCAACACCATCCCGCGATGCGCTTCGACAGCGCGATGCACGACCGGCAGGCCGAGCCCGGTACCGCCGCTCTTTCCTGTGACGAACGGCTCGAAAAGACGCTCGCGCAGCTCGGGGGGGATGCCCGGCCCATCGTCGGAGACGATGATGGCGAGATGGTCACCCGTGATCGTTGCGGCGCCACTCGCTTCCTTCTTTGCGTCGGTGATGAACCGACGGACTTCAACGCCCACCTGTCCCGTCTCACCCACTGCCTGCACGGCATTCAGCACGAGATTGAACACCGCGCGATGCAACAGGTCTTCGTCGCCATCAACGGTGGGCAGGTCGGGGTCGACCGTGACGGTGATCTTCACACCAGCCGCCCGATCCGGATGCGTGCCCGCAATGGTCACGGCCGCTTGCGTCAATGCTCCGAGATTGAGCGGTACCACGCGAGTAACCGCAGTGCGGGCGAAGTCAAGAAAATCAGCCAGCAGTCGACTCAATCGATCCGCTTCGCGCATGACGAGCCCGAAGAGAATGCGCTCGTCTTCATCCTGCTCCGTTACGGGCGCTACCATTCCCTGGCGCCGGGACAGCTGCTCGGTTGCGCTGCGAATGGAGGCCAACGGGTTCCGTATCTCATGCGCGAGTGACGCGCTCAACTCCGCGACGGCCTGCAAACGCTCGGCGCGCACATGCAACGACTGCAGGCGCTTGCTGTCGGAGATGTCCTGAAAGATTGCCGTCGCCGTGGTGCCACCACCCGGGCGCGTACCGTCAGCCACGGTCGTTGTCACGCCGATCTGAATGTCTTCGCCATCTCGGCGAATGATCCCTTCCGCGCGCGTGGTGCGCACACCGTTGCGCGACGACTGTTCGAGTAGATGCGCTAGCTGCGGCGCCACGCCTTGCAACGTCGTGGAGAGTGGGCGACCGACGAACTGCCGGAGATTGATACCCAGCAAATCGGTCGCCGCAGGATTTGCATAGACCAGGCGGCCGTCGCCGTCGACGGTGATGATTCCGGAGCGAATTGTACGTAAAATGTCAGCGGCTTCGAGCTGCACTTTTACGAGCTGGGCCGCGAGCGCGTCCTGTCCGAGTCCCGCCTGCCGCAGGCGGAGTGCGACGTAGCCAGAGCCGATGGCCACGACGACGAACACGCCGATCTGCACCGTCATCCCGAAATGTGACGCACCGGGCCGGAGCCATAACACGTCGAGCGAATACAGCAGACAGGCACCACCCGCGACGGCCAGTCCACCGCGAAACGGCAACAGGAGCGCCGCCGAGGCGATGACCAGGATATAGAGTGCCGCGAACTGCGAACTCCAACCGCCGGTGATGTGAACGACCGCCGTGACCAGCGCGAGATCGACGGCACACTGCAATCCATAGAAGGCAGGACCGTAGGAGCGTCGCTGCACCTCGCCATACATTGCAGAAGCGACCGTGGCGAGCACGGCGACCGCAAAGGCGAGCGTGGCAACGAGCGTATCGGTGGGGTCCGCCCGGCTCCAGACGAACACGGCCGCCACGAGAATCGCGCAGGCGAGCACGATGCGGCCAAGCCAGACCCAGCGCAACACTCGGCGCGGATCGAGCATCTGGTTGATCGCGACCTGCGGATAGGCTGGGGTGTAGCGCAATGGGTGACGAGAAGGGTCCGGCGGGCGATGTCCAAAGCAGTCTGAGCGAATTCGCAGAATGCAAGAGGCGCGGATCGCCCGACTGTCTTGCAGATTGCAGTACCATGACGAACCACCAGCCCTTCCGTTTCCTTTGTGATGACCGTTGTGATGATCGTTGACCCGGCACTGGCAACAGACGCTGAACTGACGTTTAGCACTGCCCTGCTGCGCCTTCTGCTGGTACTGATGCTGGTCCTCGCGAATGCGTTCTTTGTCGCGGCGGAGTTTGCGCTGGTTGCCGTGCGCCGAAGCCGAATCGACCAGATGGCCGCGGAAGGTGACCGGAGTGCCTTGGTGGTGCAGCGGGCGCTTCAGCAGCTCGACCGGTACATCTCGGGCACGCAACTCGGCATCACGTTGGCGTCGCTGGCCTTGGGCTGGATCGGTGAGCCTGCGGTCGCGGTGCTCGTCGATCGCGCGCTGCACCTGGTCGGGATAGAGCCGTCGCCGGGCGCCCTACACACCGGTGCGGGAATCGCCGTCGCGTTCCTGGTCATCACCTTCCTCCATATCGTACTGGGCGAGCTCGCGCCAAAATCGATCGCGCTGGCCAAGCCAGAAGAGCTGAGTCGACTTGTGGTCCGACCGCTGATGCTCTTTTCGCGCGTGATGTCGCCGTTCATCTACATGCTGAATGGAACGGCCAACGCCCTGCTGCGCGTTTTCGGCGTGCAGCCGACGTCAGAAAGTGGCCATGTCCACTCGTCCGAAGAACTTCGCCTGCTGGTCATGCAAGCGCGCGCGCACGGTACGCTCGATGAATCAGACAGTGCGATGCTGGCCGGCGTCTTCGACTTTCACAACAAGAAGGCGCTTGACGTGATGCGGCCACGCACCGACATGGTGGCCATTCCCGAGGACGTGGAGCTCGCCGAACTTACGCAGACGTTACGACGCGAACGTTACTCGCGGTATCCGGTGTATCGCGACACACCCGACGATATCGTCGGTGTGTTTCTCGCCAAGGACTTCTGGCTGCTCGAAGACCCGTCAACGTTCGTGCTCGCCGAGCATTTGCGGGAGCCGCTGTTTGTGCCGGCGACGCGCGCCGCCGAGCGAGTCCTCGATGACCTGCGGCGAACCCGTGCGCATCTTGCCGTCGTCCTCGACGAGTACGGCGGGACGGCCGGCATCCTGACGATGGAAGATCTCGTCGAAGAAGTGGTCGGCGATATCGCCGACGAGTACGATCTCTTCTCGCGCGATGCGCTGCTGTTTGATGGCGTGCTCGAACTGGCTGGTTCAATGTCGCTGGTCGACGTACGCTCCGATCACAAGCTGGCGATCCCCGAGGGCGACTGGTCGACGCTTGGCGGCTACGCGTTCGCGATGCTGGGGCGGCTGCCGCACGTTGGCGACCGCGTCACATTCCCCGGCGGCGAGCTGGAAATCGTAGCGATGGATGGCCGCCGGGTGGCGGCGCTGCGCGTACATCGTCGCACCGAAGCGGCGCCGACGTGAACTGGACTTCAACCCTTACAACGATGGTACGCGTGCGTACAGTGACAGTATTCGGTTTGGCACTCGCCGCAGTGGCCGCGTGCACGGTACGTGGCGACGCGACCCCGGCTCAGGGTTCAGTCGGTCAGACACCGGACTCGATCAAGCCCGCGGCCGCTGCGGGCGAGCCCGCCGCGTCGTTCCCGGCACCAACGCGCGACATCGCGGACATTGTCGCACCGCGGTGGACCAATGAAGACGCTCGTGACGATGCCGGTGAGTTTGCTCGCGTCACGAAGCTCGCCGGGATCACGAAAGGCATGCACGTCGCCGACATCGGCGCGGGTGATGGCTACTATGTGAGCCGCCTCGCTCCAATGGTTGGCCTCGCTGGGCGCGTGTACGGCAACGACATCATTCGCGACTATCTCGTCCTCCTGGAAACGCGCATCCGTCGTGAACATCCGGGCAACGTGCAGATTGTACTTGGCGACCCGCACGATCCAAGACTCCCCGCCGGCGATGTCGACGTCGCGCTGATGATTCACATGTACCACGAGATCGAGCAGCCGTTCGGGTTGTTGTGGAACCTGGCAACCTCGATGAAGCCGGGTGGTCGTCTCGTCATTCTCGATCTCGAACGGAAAACGTACGGCCATGGAACGCCGCCGGCCTTGCTGCGCTGCGAACTGCGCGCCGTAGGCTATCGCGAGCTGTCATTTACCAAGACCGGCGGCGAAGAGTATGTCGCGATATTCGAAGCACCGCGTATTGGTGTAGCTGTCGATGCTGGCGTGAACGCACGACCAACGCCGGCCGCCATCCGGGCGCAACTCGCAGCGAAGCCCTGCCGTGGCTGACGAGGAGTTTCTCCCGCCCGAACCGGAAGCACTCGTCGTCACACCAACCGTTCGCATCCCGGTCTCCGAATTGGAGATGCGCGCGATCACAGGAAGTGGTCCCGGTGGACAGCATGTGAACCGCAGCGCCACGCGGGTTGCGCTACGTTGGAATGTGAGTCAGACCAAAGCGCTCACCGAAGAACAGCGGACTCGTGTATCGGCTAAGCTGGCCTCGCGACTCGATGGCGAAGGTGCGTTGCGGATCGTTGCAGGTGAGTTTCGCAGCCAGCAGCAGAATCGTCGCGCGGCACTTATACGGCTCGTCGCCATCGTTGAACGCGCGTTGATCGTACACAAATCACGCAGAGCCACCAAGCCCACCCGCGGCGCGGTCGAACGTCGGCTGACGGAAAAGCGGCAACGTTCCGATACCAAGCGCGATCGGCGCAAGGACGGCCACGAGTAATGTTCGAGTAGCGTTCGAGTAGCGTCCGAGGAGCGTGACCCGATGAACAGCATCCGATGACCGGTCCGCCGTCTCCAAAGCGTTCGCTCACATTCGTTCCAAAGCTGTTCTCGACACTCGCCGGCTACACGCGCGATCAAGGCATCAAGGACGTCACGGCCGGTGTCATTGTCGCGGTTGTCGCGCTCCCGCTCTCCATCGCATTTGCGATTGCCAGCGGCGTCACGCCAGATCGCGGCCTCGTCACCGCCGTCGTCGCCGGGTTCATCATCGCAGCACTCGGCGGTTCACGCGTGCAGATCGGCGGGCCAACCGGCGCGTTCGTCGTCATCGTGTCGGGCATTGTCGGCAAGCATGGCATCGATGGACTGATCATCGCGACGTTCCTGGCCGGACTGCTGATCATCGCAATGGGTGCGGCCAAGCTTGGCGGCGTGATCAAGTTCGTGCCGCAGCCCGTAGTGATCGGATTCACCAGCGGTATCGCACTGATCATCTTCTCCACGCAGATCAAGGATGGACTGGGTCTCACGCTCCAGACTGTTCCGACAGATTTCTTCGAGAAGTGGCAAGCGTACGCGGCGGCGATCGGCACAGTATCGCCAGCGGCACTGGGTATCTCCGCTCTGACGATTGTCATTCTGACGCAATGGCCGCGACTGAGCGTGAAAGTGCCAGCGCCATTCGTCGCTCTCATAGTTACGACACTCGTCGCCCATTTCGCCGGTCTTCCAATCGAGACGATCGGATCACGCTTTGGCGTGGTGAGCGGAGGCCTGCCACTGCCGCACGTTCCGCACGTTACCATGCAACTCGTGCGTGAACTGGCCGGGCCCGCGATCACCATCGCCTTGCTTGCGTCCATCGAGTCGCTGCTGTCTGCCGTCGTTGCCGACGGAATGATCGGTGGCAAACATCGCTCCAACATGGAGCTGGTGGCGCTCGGTGTCGCGAACGTGGCGTCCTCCGCATTTGGTGGCATTCCGGCGACCGGTGCGATCGCCCGCACCGCGACGAATGTGAAGAGCGGCGGACGCACACCGATTGCGGGGATGACCCACGCCGTCGTGCTGTTGCTGATCACGCTCTTTGTCGGCAAACTGGCCGCACTGATTCCGATGGCCACGCTGGCGGGCATTCTCACTATCGTCGCGTATCACATGTCCGAGTGGCGGAATTTCCGCGCGCAGCTGCGCGCGCCACGCGCCGACGTGCTCGTGCTCATCGCGACGTTCGGACTGACGGTCGTCATCGACCTCACCGTCGCGCTGCAGGTCGGCATGATTCTCTCCGCGTTCCTGTTCATGAAGCGGATGGCCGACGTCACCAATGTGCAGTCAGTGACGCGCGAGATGGTGGATGAGGACGAAGAGACGGACCCGCAGTCGATGGCGCTGCACACCGTGCCACCCGGAGTCGAAGTCTATGAAATCGACGGACCGTTCTTCTTCGGTGCCGCCGAACGCTTCAAGGAAGCACTCGGCGAGATGGGGCGTCGGCCCAAGGTGCTGGTCCTGCGATTGCGCCACGTGCCCGCGATCGACGCCACTGGAATCACGCTGCTGCGCGATTTGTTTCGCCGCTGTCGCAAAGAAGGCACGGCGCTGATGATTACCGGTCTCCAAACTCAGCCGCGCGCCGCGCTGGAACGCGCCGGCGTACTCGACGAGATCGGCGAAAGCAACGTCTTCACCACCGTTGATGAAGCGATCGCTCAGTACAACACCACATTGACGCCGAGGTAGTACGTGATGAAGTCGGCGCGACCACGTAACGGGACTGGATCGCGGTTGGCTTGAAAGGCTTCGCGCACCAGCTTGTCGTTGAGATACCTCACGTCGTCGTGGCGCAGAAAGCGTGCGCCTAGGTCGAGACGCACCGGACGATCGCCGTTGTAGACGCGGATGTACGTGCCAGCCGCGCCACCATACGCCAGCGAGATATCGTCGTTGTTGGTGGTGCTGGCAAAGGGCGAGTTGTCGTTCTGCGTGCCCTCCACCGAGCTTTGCGTCCAGAACACCGAGAAACCGCCCAGTGCGGAGACGTAAGGGGAGACCGGACCATTACCGAATTGAATCTGCGGACCAGTCACTACCGAGACGATGTTGTTGGATGTGCGCAGGTCGAGTTTGACGAGGCCACCGGTGCCGGCGAGCGGAATGCGGCGGGTTTCGTTGCCGTAGGTCAGAAAGCTGGCATCGAGCCGCCAATTGGCGATCGACTGCTTGTCGAGGCCCCACAGCAGCGAAACGCCAATACCGCCACCGTTACCGGTGTTCTGGTTGAAATCACCCTTGGGCTCGGACACTTGCGCATGGACGCCGCCGGACGCTCGCCCGGTGAGCGCCCGGGGCGACGACATCTGCGCATGCAGCGCCGTGAGCGGCAAAAACGCAGAAAGCGCGAGTGCCGAAAGCACGCGTGCAGAAAGCACGGGGGCAGGTGCGAATTTGCGCGCCCTTGGGCGGGCACTGCGTTTCGAGAGACGTGGGTAGGGCATAGTTGATGAGTTCAGGGTGATCCGCCAGCGACGTTCGCGTTGCCGTACTGCACCCACTACTACGCCTGCGCCGCTGCAAGGTGTCAGCCGTGCCAGCACTTGAATCCCGATACGTGCATTCGTATTTATCAAGGCTATGTCGATCGGTTTTCTTCGCCGCATGCTGCTCTGCATCGCCAACCTCGCCCCCCACGTCGGGTTGGCGATCGTCGCGATTGCCGTGCACGCGGTCGTTCTGTCCGATCAGGGGCGCGGTATCGGGCCGACCGAGGCGCACGCCGCCGAAGTGACTTTTCACGTCGTGGCCGCCGGTTCGGAGCCGACCAACACCGTCTCTGATAGTCAACGGCTGCCCGAGCGGCCGCCGTTCGGCGCCTGCCGGCCGGTGTACTCCCGTCTATCCACCAGGGCGCACTCGGCACGGTCGGTCACGACCGCGATGGAGAGTGCGGAAGCTTGCCTGTCGCTGGCGCGCGTTCGGGTGGGCTTCGCGTTCAATCGGCCTCGCGAACGGGGTGTCACAGGTCCGTCGCGGTCGCCCGCGCAGCCGCGCGCGCCCCCCGTCGCGGCCTGACCGCACCCAGCAACAACGGGCAACTGCCGCGCGACTGCACCGCGGCGGGGCTGTTCGACTTTCTTCCGTGCGCCGTGCCGCGCTTCTCGGCGCACGGCGTTTGCTTGGAGATGGTATTCTTTTCCCGAGTCCATCATCCAATCGTTCCCGTGCTGCGTAACCTCGCACAACGGAACGCTACCCCGTCGGTAATCGCGTCATGTCGGCTCAGGCCACCCGCGTCAATCAACTTGTCAGCGCCGCACTCAAGCTCGAGGTCGACCAGTCGCGATGGCGCGAACTGACCCGGCAGGTCGATCCGTCCATATCGCTTCCTGCGCGACTGCGCTCGATCGGCGGCGCCGTTGACATCGGTTATCTCGATCGCGAGCTGACGCGGGACCTCCTGCGCACGGCCATCCGCGATCAGGTCACGCCGCTCGTGCTGTTGATGGAACGGGAGGACGAAGCCGTGGTGCTGGATCGGTCCGACTCCGGTCGGGTGCGCGCAACCATTGTCTCCCGGACCGGCGACGATATTGTCCTGACAGAAGCGGACAGCGAGTTGGTGGAGGCCTTGTGGCAACGGTGTGGCGGCGGGAGCGGCAGCACGGCGGTTATCGCGGCGCTCGCTCCAATGTCCATGCGTTCACCGATCAGCGTCTTCCCGGAGTCGCGGCCGAACAGCCCGACCGGAGCGTCTCCGCACAGCGAGACGGATGAACACCGATCCCCGATCGACCGCGCGTTGTCTCTCTTCGCCCGCGAGAAACGCGAGATTCTCACGATCTTCTTCTACGCCACGTTGTCGGGTGGTCTGAGCCTCGTGCTCCCGCTGGCCGTCGGTGGCATCGTCCAGCTCGTGCAGGGGCGTCTATTCCTCCAGCCGGTGGTGCTGCTCATCACCTTCGTCATCGCCGGCACCATCGTGGCTGGCATCATCCAACTCGGGCTGCTGCGTGTGGTCGAACGGATTCAGCAGCGTGTGTTCGCCCGCATGGCGCTGGAGTTCGCGTTTCGGGTGCCGCGCATGCGCTACAGCGCCTCGCTGGCCAGTAACCTGCCGGAGCAGATGAATCGCCTCTTCGAGGCGGTCGCCATCCAGAAAGGTGCGCAGAAGCTGCTCGTGGACGTCCCCACGGCGCTCCTGACCATTCTCTTCAGTCTCGTGCTCCTCACGCTGTATAGCCCGTGGTTCTCGGTGTTCGCGTTCGTCGTCACCGCCGCGTTGTGGCTGGTGCTCCGATGGACCGGGCCGGAGGGATTGGAGACGTCAATCATTGAGTCAAAGTACAAGTACAAGGCTGTGCACTGGCTCGCGGAACTGGCGCGCGCGTTCCACGCGTTCAAGTATGCCGGCGATTCGACGCTCGCGGTGGAGCGCATGGACGACGTGATCACGGGCTACCTCAAGTACCGTCGCAAGCACTTTGCGGTGATCGTGAAGCAGACCATCGCGCTGATCGGCTTCAAGACGTTCATCACGGCCTCCGTCCTGATCATCGGGGCGACGCTGGTCCAGACGAATCGTTTGTTGCTGGGTCAGTTCGTGGCGGCGGAGATCGTGATCGTCACCGTGCTTGTGGGGGTGGAGAAGCTGATCTCCAGCCTGACCACCGTGTACGACCTCCTGACGTCTGTGGACAAAGCGGGGCACGTGGCCGATATCCCGCTCGAACCCCGTGGTGGGCTGGCCCCGGTGAACAATCCCGACGTCGGCGTCGCGATCGAAGCGAAGGATCTCAGGTTCCGATACCCCGGGGCGCGAACGCCGTCAGTCAACGAAGTGTCGCTGTCGGTACAGCCTGGGGAGCGGGTGGCCATCATGGGTGTCGATGGCTCGGGACGATCCACGCTGCTGAAACTGCTCGCTGGCCTCATGGACGAGTACGACGGGACGATCCGGTTCGACGGCGTTACGCTGCGCGACCTCGACCGACCGGCCGTACGGGCGCGAATCGGACAGATGCTCTCGTGGACCGATCTGTTCGACGGCACCGTCGAGGAGAACATTGCCGTGGGTCGGGCGCACATCTCGCCCCGCGATGTGCAGCAGGTGCTGGATGATCTCAGCCTCACCGATGACGTGCAACAGCTGCCGCATGGGCTGCAGACCGAAT